>Ga0209573_1006216_pt1 | contig 10123 bp, 10 predicted proteins | sample TNRBio252014_DNA_FD_185870 | JGI IMG/M metagenome (GOLD analysis project Ga0209573, IMG submission 185870) | Wastewater treatment Type I Accumulibacter community from EBPR Bioreactor in Madison, WI, USA - TNR Reactor_6/25/2014_ DNA (SPAdes)... | ecosystem: Engineered > Bioreactor > EBPR >...
TCTCGGCGGCGGGATTGCCCGTGTCGAAGACGTGGTCGTGCTTCCAGGCAGACAAGTCGTGTGTGTGCATCATCAGCTTCCAGTGTGATCGGGGACCGAACCCTCGAGTTTTCGACGGGGGGCGCCGTGAGCCCGCCCGGGGCTGGCAAGCCCTCCGGCGCCGAGGGGCCGCGGACGAAGCATACCATCAGCCGGCTGGCGGACCGCACTTCCGTCGTCCCCTGGGCGCCCGTTCGTTTCGACTGGCAGGCCGCTCCGGCACGGACCGGCGCCGGCAGTCGCGCCCAGCCACCGGCGGCCATTTACCGTGCCGTGGCCTTCCCAAGCACATCGGGCGGGAATTCCGCCCACCCGGACTTGCTGCCCAGGAACCCGCAGTCAGGGCCTTCGACTCATGAACTTGTTCCGCCGATCCTTGCTCCCGGAGCCTTCCGCGCACCGCAATAACCCCAGGTGAAATTGTTGAAAGGGGCGCGTCAACGTGTCCGGTCGTTGTGCGAAACCTTCAAGCCGGTGTCCGGATTCTCGGCAGCACTGGCGACGCGAGTGCGATTCAGGCGTTCCGGCTGAAAGTCCGCCCATTTGGCCTTCCTGCCGAAAACGATCGGCGTCTTGATCTCGTTGTCCAGGTTGTCGACGAGATAGCCGCCGTTGGTCAGATCGTGCCAGATCAGGACGCCGTACCAGGGCACCAGCGCATCGTAGTTCTGGCGCAAGCCGTGCACGCCGACGCGCCAGAGATTGCCGCGGGTGTCGTAGACGTCCTCGCCGAGCACCATCCAGCTATCCTCGTCGAGATAGAAGGTGCGCTTGCCATAGGCGTGGCGCATGCCATCCTTCAGCGTCGCCTCGACGACCCAGACGCGATGCAGTTCGTAGCGCATCAGGTCGCTCCTGACGGTGTGGGTATCGACGATGTCCTTGTACTTGACCTTCTTGTCACCGATCCTGTACGTGTTGTAGGGCACGTACATTTCCTTCTTGCCGACGAGTTTCCAGTTGTAACGGTCGGTGGCGCCGTTGTAGGCCTGATACTGGTCGGCCGTGCGCAAGCCCTGGGTGCCATCGGCGAAGTGGTCGTAGGCGAGATCCGGGGCGCGCCGCACGCGGCGCTGGCCGGTGTTGTAGATCCATGCCGTGCGCTGTTCCGCGACATGGTCGATCGGCTCATGGACCAGGTGCATCGTTCCCTCGAACATGGCCGGCGCGGTGAAGGCACCGATCAGGGCCAACCCAAGGTTGCCACCCTGCCGGGGGTCGAAATTGGCGGCGGTGACGACGCGATCAGCGCGGCCACCCTTGTAGACCTCGCCGTTGAAGAGGACCACGAGCCAGTTTGCTTCCCGCTCGTAGCTGCCGCCAACATGGCGCAGGATGTGATTCTGGATCGCTTCCTCGCCACTCACGGGAACCGGGAACGGCACACTGGAGTAGATGCGGCCGGTGATGTGGCCATCCTTCATGTTGATCCCTGGACCTTCCGTCCTGATCACCTGATAGGCTGCATCGGGTAGCGCTGCCGTGCGATGCGCTGGATACACCGGCATCGTGAAGTCCGGGTGCTTCCTGAGCAAGGCCAGCAGGCCCGGGCTGAGCCTGTCCTTGAACTGGTCGGCGTTCGCGCCGGTAATGGTGAACAGCGGTTTCTCGTTGGCGAAGGGATCGGTGTAGCCCTGCTCGGGCTTCCATCCCGCGGGTGGTGCGGTGACGCCGCCCTTCCACTCCGGAATGGTGTTGTCGGCATTCCCGGCTCGTGTGGCGCCGGTCGGCGTCAGATCCTTGCCGAGGCGCTCCATATCCGCCTCCGATAAGGCAGCCAGTGCATGTCCGCTCATCAGACTGCAAACAACGGCGACGGTCGCCAACTTCAGTTGCTGATTCATGGTGGACCTCCTTCGTCTTGCCGGACTCCGGTCACTCCCCCGCCTTCACGCACCCATGGCGCTTCGACTCAGTGCCTCCCGTCAGGTTCCTTTCGTTTACCGAAGATCGGACTCCTCCGGGTTCCGGCATTCGCGCCGATTGCCGGATGCTCCGGCTGTCCAGAAGATCCACATGCGGATCGGAAAATGCCGCGCCCGGATCAGAGGGTCATGTTCCGCCACCCGCCCCCTGCGCTGCCGGTTGGGAAACCGGACGGTGCCGCGTCTTGACCCTGGCAACCTCCTCGAGCCGAAAGCGCAAGGCGGTCAGCGCATCGCATTCGCCGGCGTCGAGGTCGTCCAGCTTGACGCGCCGGATCAGCACGGCCAGCGCGTCGCCGATGCGACCCAGTTGCATCCCGTAGCTACCCACCTCGTCGAGAAGTTCCTGTTCCAGTTCGGGGTCGCTACTCCGGCCAAGGTTGATGTTGACCAGTCCGGCCTGGCTGCTCGCCGCCCCGAATGTCCAGGACCACGGGTTGATCGCCTGCGTGACATCGCCGGACAGCGGCAACTGGACCGTCTGCCACGCGGAGAACGGGTCAGATCATGCCGCCGTTGATCGAGATCACCTGCCCGGAGATGTAGGCGGCCCGATCCGATGTCAGGAAGGCGACGAGATCGGCCACCTCTTCCGGCTTGCCGGCGCGCTTCATCGGCACCAGGGTCTTGATCGCCTCGGCATCGAAAGCGCCTTCGCTCATGCCGGTGGCGATGATTCCCGGCGCGACGGCGTTGACCGTGACGCCGCGGCTGGCGAGTTCGAGGGACAGCGCCTTGCTCGCGGCGTGCAGCGCGCCCTTCGCGGCCGAATAATTGACCTGGCCGCGATTGCCGGTGATCCCGGCGACCGACGAGATGGTGATGATGCGTCCCCAGCGGGTGCGGACCATCGGCAGGGTCAGCGGCTGGGTGACATTGAAAAAGCCGTTCAGCGAAACGTCGACCACACGGTCCCATTGTTCGCCCGACATGCCGGGGAAAACCGCATCGGCATGGATGCCGGCATTGTTCACGAGAATCTGGATGGCGCCCTTCTCGAGCAGTGCGGCGAGTGCGGCGGCGGTCGCAACGCGGTCGGTGACGTCGAAGGCGACGGCTTCGCCGCTGCCGCCGGCGGCGAGGATTTCACCGACGGTCGCGTCGGCCCTGCTTCGGTTGCGGCTGGCATGGACGATGACGTGATGACCGGCGGCGGCGAGGCGCCGGCAAATCGCGGCGCCGATGCCGCCACTGCCACCGGTGACCAGCGCGCGCCTCATGTTCCGGCTTTGCGGAGGCTGCCCGCGTCGAGCACGACCGCGGCGCGCCCTTCGACCAGGCAGTGGCCGTCATGACCGACCGAGAAATGGTAGAGGACATGGTCGGCGTCGCCGGAGAGGCGTTCAGCCCGAACGGCGAGTTCGCCCGGCAGATCGTCGAGACGCGCGACGTGCAGGCGGACGCCGCGCACGCTGGTCAGGTAGCCCTGACGCGGCCTGTCCGCGCCCCCCGCCAGCAACGAGCCATGCAGCGCCATCGCCTGCGCGGCGTATTCGATGCCGTTGGCGGCGCCCAGCCGTCCTTCGGCGCGCAGCGGGTTGGCGGGATCGGCATGGCTGACGGCCCGGCAGGAAATGACGTCTTCCGACCAGTCGACCACGGCCGCGAGCAGGCACATGCTGCCCTGGTGAGGGATGCGGGCGGCGATGGCGGCGTGGTCTAGCATGGCTGGAGCGCGACGTTCAGTTGCATGGGCGGCAGGTACTCGAGACGGACCGGGCCGGACCCGCCCCGGGCAAGACTGGCCAGCAGCGGCAGGCTGCGCATCGCCGGGATCGCCCGGCGCAGGTCTTCCAGCCCGGAATCGGCCAGGACTTGCGCGGGGTCGGCGGACGGGGTCACGGTGATCCGCGCCAGCGAGCGCCGGGTTCTTCCCGGCGTCAGCAGCAGCGCGACGCCGGCGCAATCGGGTATCCCGCGCTTGCTGCGCAGCGGTTCCGGGTATTCGCTGTCGTAGGCGATCAGCAGCGTTGGCTGCTGGTCGACCACCACCTGGCCGAGGGCGTCGAGCAGGCCGGCGCCGAAGCTGGCGTCGAAAGCGCAGAGAACCTGGCACGGCGCCATCGACCCGGTGGCGATGCCCCAGTAACCGGCGGCGGCGTTATGCACCGAATTGTGAAAGCGGGTCGGCGAGATCTGGCGGTCGTCGCTGGCCAGTTGCTCGCAGAGGGCATGACAGTTGTGGCCGTCGGCGCCGGACGAGGCAAACACCGTCGCCAGCGTGCCGACATCGGCTTCGGCATGGGCGGCGGCTTCCAGCCCGATGGCGAGGGTCAGCCTGACGATGCGGCTGGCTCGCCGGCGCTCGGCGGGCGGCAGGATGGCCGGCGGCGGCAGCACCGACGGAGCCGCGGAATAGTCCTGTTCGCCGCGCAGGACGGTGCGCGCGGCCGGCCAGTCGGGCAGCCCCGGGGCGAGAAAGCCGATGCCTTCGATCCACGCCGTCAGCAGTGTAGGCGTCATCGGGCCGCCTCCTTGTGCGTTATCACAGCTTGACCGCCCTCGTGTCGGCGGCGGGCGGCATTCGCTGCCGGGCGCACCCCCACTACGTGGGGCCCCCGCCTCCTGCTCATGCCGCCACTCCCAGGATCAGACTGCAGTTGCTGCCGCCGAAGCCGAAGGAATTGCTCAGCGCACGGCGCAACCGACCGGGCCGGGATTGCAGGAGATAGGCGACCGGGATGTCCGGGTCGAGCGTCCCGGTATTCGCGCCCCCGGGCAGGAGATCGTTGCCCAGGGCCAGCGCGCAGACGACGGCTTCGACCGCGCCGGCGGCGCCCAGCGTGTGGCCGGTGGCGCCCTTGGTCGAACTGCAGTGCACGCGGTCGCCGAACAGCGCGTTGACCGCCTTGCCTTCGGCGGCGTCGTTGGCTGGCGTGGCGGTGCCATGGAGATTGACGTAGTCGATGTCTTCCGCGCGCAGCCCGGCGGAACGCAACGCGGCGGCCATCGCCATGCGGGCGCCGAGCCCTTCCGGGTGCGGCGAGGACATGTGATAGGCGTCGCTCGACTCGCCGCCGCCGAGCAGGAGCAGCGCGCCGGCTGGCGGAATCTCCGGCGCCCGTTCGAGCAGGGCGAAGGCGGCACCCTCGCCGATCGAGATGCCGTCGCGGGCCACGTCGCAGGGACGGCACGGAGTCGCCGAGGTGAGTTGCAGCGAGGAGAAGCCGTAGAGCGTCGTCAGGCATAGGGAATCGACGCCGCCGACGAGCGCCGCGTCGATGGCGCCGCAGGCCAGCTGGCGGGCAGCGGCGGCGAAGACCTTGGCGCTCGAGGAACAGGCGGTGGAAATGACCATTGCCGGCCCTTCCAGCGCGAAATACGCGCGGGCGAATTCGCCCAGCGAGAACGAGTTGTGGGTCGTGCGGTAGATGAAATCGCCGGGCAACGCGCCGCTCTCCGGATCGCGCCGGCGATAGGCCAGCTCGGTCTGCAGGATGCCGGCGGTGCTGGTGCCGAGGAAGACACCGACGCGGCTCCTGCCGTAGCGGGCGGCCGCCGCGCGAACTTCGTCGGCAAAGCCGTCGGTTTCGAGCCCGAGCTGGGCCAGGCGGTTGTTGCGGCAGTCGTAACGGGCGAGGGAATCGGGCAGTTTTTCGGCGTCGACCGCGGCAACCTCGCCGATCCACGTATCCAGCTTCACCGTCTCGAAAGCGCAGGGTGCGAGACCGCTCCGTCCTGCGCGCAGCCCGGCGAGCAGCGCATCGCGGCCGCGGCCAAGACAGGTGGTGGCGGTATGGGAGGAAAGCAGCAGCGGGGTCACGGCGGGCCTCGAATTCGTCAGCCGGTTATTTTAACCCGACGGCATCGCTGCGTCGTCAGCCGCTGCCGGCGCGCGCCAGACAGGCGCGATAGCGCCCTTCGACGCGGCGGGCAAACCATTCGGTGGTCAGCTTGCGCGTGATCTTGGGGCCTTTCAGATCGATCTGCGGCATGGCCTGACGCGGCACGCCGCCGCCGGCGGCCTGCTCGGCCACGGCGAAAAGGCGGACATAGAGCGGACTCTGGCCGAAGGCGGCGCTCTTTTCGAGCAGCAGGTCGCGGCGGATTTCGCGCGGACTCAGGCGCAGCTTGCCGGACAACCCCAGCAATGCGGCCTCGACTTCGCTCGGCTGCTCCAGCGGCTTGCCATCCTTGTAGCGCAGCAGGTCGCCGTCGAGCGTCATCGGCTTGCCGCCGGCCCTGGCGAGCGCGGCCTGAAACGCGGCATTGCGGCTGCTGTAGCGCCCGGCATTGAAGTCGGCGAAGCGGTAGGCGACATCGTCGTACGGCGCCGGGTAGTCGAGCAGGATGGCGCTGCCGAAGTAGAGGCCGCCGCGGCGGGTGAAGACCTCGTCGCGGATGCTGCGGTCGACCGGATACGGATAGGCTTTTTCGCGGGCGAATTCCTCGGCGAAGGCGATGCTGACCTGCATCGGCCCGCCGGTGCGCACCGGATTGTAGCCGGCGAACAGGGTCTTGCCGGCCGGGAGTTCGGCGATCATGTCCTCGAACAGCGCATTGACCTGTTTCTCGGTCTTCAACGCGGCGATGCGCTGATGGTAGCTGCGACCGTCCGGCGAGGTCTTGAGCATCGCCGCCGAAATCAGCAGCCGGGGAATGCCGTATTTGCGGCCGCGCTGCTCCAGTTCGCGCCAGACGATGCCGGGCAGATTGGCGACGACCGGGTCGGCCTGGAAGCTCGATTCCTGCTCGATGACGGCGATGGCGGCGCAATAGACCTGCGGCGCGTGCGGCAGGTCGAGGCGGCTGAAGGCGCCGTGCAGATCGTCCGCCCAGCCGGCGCGGTCCCTGGTCGCCGCCGGAATCAGCCGGGTGACCATGGCGCGGATCTCGCGCCCGGTCGCAGGCGCCTCCGCGCGTGCCGGCGCCACACCGCCGGGGAGCGGCTGCGCCAGATCGGGCGGCAGGCGGACCGCCGGCGCCTGCTCGCCGGTGCCGGCACAGCCGGCGACGATTGCCGCCAGCAAGAGCGGCGCGGCCGCCCTGGCTCGCGCGGACATCAGTAGAGGTACGGTATGAAGCGGCGGGTGCGCCGCATGTAGGCGGCGTAGGGCGCGCCGAAATAGGCCAGGCATTCGTTCTCGTCGGCGCGGGCGGTGAGCACCAGGAGCAGCGAGGCGATGCCGGCGAGCGCGCTGCCCGGCCACGACGGCGCCTGGAAATAGACCCCCCAGGCCAGCGCCAGCAACGAGGCGTACATCGGATGGCGGATGTAGCGGAAGATCCCGGTCGTCACCAGCGCCGTCGTCTTTTCGAAGGCGTAGAGGGTGCCGTCGGCGCGGGCCTCGCTGGCCGCGCCCTGGCGCCGCAAGGCGCCGTGGCCGCGGATGACCAGGAAGATGCTGACCAGCATCAGGACCCAGGAGATGCCTTGATGGACCGAGGACGGCTGTTCGCCCCAGGGTTGGCGATTGAGGACGATCAGGCCGAGGATCGCCTCCCAGACGAAGAACCGGTAGAAGCCGTGACGGCCGGGGTGGCGCAGGGGCTTGCGCGACAGCCAGAGCAGTGCGAGCGTGCCGACGGCAAGCAGCAACAGGTCGACCCGCTCCGCGCTCATTGCGGCACCCGCGAGATCAGCATGACGTTGGCGAAGGGCTTGCCATGGCTCATCGGCAGGGTCTCGACCTGAAACCCGAGTCCCTTCAGCAGTTCGATCCATTCCCCGAGCTTGCGGCCGTGGAGCCTGGGCAGTCGATGGCCGCGGACGAAGGTGACCGCGCGGTCGACCCAGTTGCAGATGTGGTACGGCAGGCCTGCCCCGGCATCGCCGACACGGGTGAGGAACAGCCCGCCGGCCGGCAGCGCGCCGCGAATCCGCGCGAGCAGCTCGTCCTGGCGCGCGTGTTCGATGTAGTGCAGGGCATCGAGGATGGTGACGACATCGGCCTCGCCAAGATCGACCTCGCACATGTCGCCCTGGCGGATGGTGACGACCGGATGATCCGCGCCGAAAGCGCGCGCCGCGCGATCGACGTCGCGCTGCATCAGTTCGACCCCGCGCAACCCGAGCGGCTTCGGCGGCGCCGCCCAGTCGCCCGGCCAACGGCCTTGCTCGTAGAGTTTCCGGGCCGCCAGCAGCCAGGCGAAGAGGCTGCCCTGCCCGCAACCGAGGTCGAGGAAACGGGCTTCCGGCGGGAATATCCCGCGCTTCAGGACTTCGCGGAAGATACAGTCCGACGACAGTTTGCCGCGCGAATAGTGGTAGGCGAACCGGCCGCCGCCGCGGAATGGACGGCTGGCGCCGTCGAGCAGGTCCTTCTGGAAGCTTGCCGTCACTGCCCGGCCGCCGTCAGCGTGACCGGCGACAGACGGGCCTCGGCGACGGCAGCCAGCAGCCGCGGCAGCACCGCGAGGATCAGCGGCTCGCCGGCCGGCGTGCGGCCGGCATTGCCGTCGTGCAGGAGCAGGATGTCGCCGGGGCCGAGACCGCCGGCAAGGCGCTCGAGAACCCGCCGCCCGTCGCTGCTCCGCGTATCGTAGGGACGCCGTGTCCACGAAGCGAGCCGCAGGTCGAGGCTGGCCAGGACCGGGTCGAGCAGCGGGTTGCGCAGGCCGGCCGTCGGACGGAAGTACCGTGGCGGCTGGCCGGTGACATCGGCCAGCGTGGCCTGGGCGGCGGCGATGTCGGCGCGCATCCGGGTACGGCCGAAGGCCGCGAACATCCAGGAGTGCGAGTCGCCGTGATTCTCGACGCGATGGCCGCGGTCGACGATCTCCCGGCACAGGCGCGGGTGGCGCCGGGCGCGCGCGCCGATGCAGAAGAAGCTGGCGCACGCTCCGGCGGCATCGAGAAGGTCGAGCACACGCGGGGTCACCTCGGGGTCCGGTCCATCGTCGATGGTCAGCGCGATCTCGCGCCGCGCCGCCGCAACCGCCGGCAGGCGGTTCAGGTTGGCGCCCAGCAGCGCGGAACGCGGCAGCATGCCGGCGCCGGAGAGCAGCAAGTGGTTCGCGGCGACAGCGCCGAGCGCCCACGGCCACGACCCGGGAAAGGCAAGCAGGCTGACGGCGGCGGCGCCATGAGCGGCGAACGAAAGTTGAATCGCTGGCGAGGGTTTCCAGGGCTGCGGCATGGGTTCGGTTTGCGAGATAGCGGCGGTCGCCGGAATTCTCCCACAAAACGGCGATGCCGCCCGGGCGTGAGCGCCGGGAACGTCCGGCCGGAGCGCCTCGGAAAGGCGCCCGGCCACCACCCGATTCCGCGGGCTGCCAGCGCGCCATTCCCGGTCCACCGGTTTCATGGCGCCGCCGGCCGCGGCGCGAGGATGGCCGCAAGCAGCAGGGCGAGCAGCGCTCCCGGCCCGACCGTGACGCCGACCGCGTGCAGCACCGGCACCTTCGAGAGCGCCAGGGTGCCGAAGCCGATCGCCGTCGTCAGGTTGGCGACCAGCATCGACGCCAGCGTTTCCGGTTCGATCGCGCCGCGAACGGTGGCCCTGTCGAAGAACAGCGCGTAATTGGAGCCGACCGCGACGATCAGCAGCATGCCGATCAGGTGCAGCAGATGCAGCTGCCGTCCGCCGGCGGCAAGGGCCGCAATCACCAGCACGACCGCCAGCAGCAGCGGCAGCAGGACGCCGGCAAGCCGCCGCGCCGAGCGCAGGGCGACCGCCAGCAGGGCGACGATGGCGGCGAACCCGGCCAGTGAAAGCAGCATCGCTTCGTGCAGGTAATCGTTGTACAGCTGGTCGAGTTCGCCCTTCATGTCGATGAACAGGGCATCGCTCCCGGCCAGCGCGGCGCGCACCGCACCACTGGCGATCTCCGGCGGCGGATCGCCAGCGGGCGGATGCAGCGGCAGCAGGACGCTCCAGCCTGCGGCGCGCGGCAGCAGCAGGGCGTCGACGGCCAGCGCCAGACTGGTCCCGGCCAGCGCCTCGCGGTTCAGCGTGCACCGTTGCCGGGCGCCGGCGACATCGTCGACGAAGGCGCCGAGCTTGCCGGCGGCCAACGGCGAGCCGGCCTGCGCCGCCTGCAGGCGGGCCTGTAGTTCCTCCGCCTCGGGCAGGCTGGCGCAGCGCGCCCTCTGCGTCGCCCGGCTGGGCAGGAAGCGCGCCGGGCTGTCGTAGCCGCCGATGACGCCGCTGGCGACCAGGCGGTCGAGCCCCTCCCCGGCCCGTTCGGCGGCGACGAGCGCGGCGTCCGGATCGGCG
>Ga0209573_1006217_pt1 | contig 10122 bp, 4 predicted proteins | sample TNRBio252014_DNA_FD_185870 | JGI IMG/M metagenome (GOLD analysis project Ga0209573, IMG submission 185870) | Wastewater treatment Type I Accumulibacter community from EBPR Bioreactor in Madison, WI, USA - TNR Reactor_6/25/2014_ DNA (SPAdes)... | ecosystem: Engineered > Bioreactor > EBPR >...
AGGTCTTGCACCTGCAAACTCCATTGTCCGTTGACCGACTGATTGTTAAAACCGTTTAATGAGTTGGAAGGTCGGTATGTTCCTCCGTTTACAGGGGGACAAGGCCACGGACTGACAGGTGCCTGCTGGTCAAAATTTATGTTAAAATCGTCTTCACCGCCACAAGGTTGATTCCATATAACTACATTTGTTGTATTAGGAGAAAACAAAGTAAATCGTAAATCACTGATAAAGGTATGTGTTCCCGTAAGATTCATAACATCAAGATCTGAAACAGTACCTTTGTCTGTAATCAACCGGATAGAATTAATAGTCGGCGTTCCTGTTGGAGGAATGGCAATAGGAAGGTCTTGTGCGCCATAAAAATAACAGGATTCAGTCGAAAAGCTGGATACACCTGACCAGACTCCTGTTATGCAATCATTTTTGGCCCTTACTCTCCAAAAATATTCACTGCCGCCTTCAAGAAATTGATTAAAACCAAAAGATGTTCCCGGGACATTAAGATTCTCCAGGACGACCTCTGAAAAATCTTCTATTCTTGTTAATTGTAGTTCGTAAGCATTTGCTCCGGACACGGATGTCCACGTAAAAACAGGTTTTAATCCGATATTCACGGCATTATCCGATGGAAATGTCAATCCCGGTACTCCTGACAAGACACTGTTATTGCTGATAATGGTAACATTGGTATTTTTGTTGATACTTCCACTGACGCCATTGATGTTTTGATTGGTGGACCCAGCAGGTGCAGATACATTTGTAATGGTAAGAACAGAAGTATTGTTGGGAAGCACCGGATTTATACTAAAATTTGCAGCGTATCCTGCCGGCAGACCAGGCAGGGATAAAGTAACGGGATTAGAAAATCCCAAAACACCACCTACCGACACGTCAAATGTTTTGGATTGACCCTGACAAATCGTTTGACTTATCGGATTTGCGGCAAGTGTAAAAGTAGCAGCTCCCGGAGAAACGGTGATATTTGCATTGTTGATATCAAAAAATATATTTCCGACTCCTTTTACCATGATTCGCCCCAAAGTTGTGGTTACAGCCGGTACAATAATCTCAAAACTACCGGAATTTGGTGCATTACTTTCCAAAACTACCGGAAAAGTCTGTCCACCATCACTTGAAAATAAAATTTCAACGTTACTGCAATTGATACCGTTTCCGGTTGTACCTGCAACGTTCCAGGTTATGGTTGCTAACTGACCTTCCACCCAGGTTGTCGGTGTATTCTGGGATGTAATGACAAAAGGTCCGGCAGCAGCCACTGTCGTAACAGTCAGGTTTATCTCTGAATTACAGGACGCAGTGCTGTTTTCAGAAATATCCCTCACTACTCCGCGAAAACTCATGGTTCTTCCTACTGAAGGAACAACTTCCCAGGTGTTTGCGGTATTGCCGGCAAGTATTGTACTTCTGTTGGGGAATAATCGTGTCGGTGATAATGTATAAAGAATACTTCTGAAAGTAGGTCCTCCTGTATTTGTTGAAACCGGAGGCATCGTGGCTACCTGATTGTCCATTTGTTCCCAGGCATATACCAAAACATCATCATCAGGATCTGTTGCCTGAAGTGTTAACGAAAAAGGTGTGGATCTCGGAATCACATAATTTGGTTGGGAAGTAACCAGCGGAGGAGAATTATTAAAACCCGGAACAAAATTATCACAATTTCCTCCGTTGCCCAATAAAAAGTTTTTCATTTCCTGAAGGCTGTACGCATGAAAATAGGCATCACTGTTTGACTGAACATTAGGCGAACAAATTCCGGCATAACCCATGATCGTAGAAGCACTTCCGGGTTCGCGTGCTGCAGCTGCCACGCGGTTACAATTATTGTTTTGGGTGTGATTTCCTCCAAATTGGTGCCCCATTTCGTGAGCCACATAATCGATATAAAAAGGATCATTGACAGGAGCTGTTGATGTTGTGACACCTCTCGCTTTATTATTTGCAGAACAAACTGAACCCAGGGAAGCAACACCGTTATTGCCCAAAGCTCCGAACACATGTCCGATGTCGTAATTGGCGGAGCCGATCACATTAGTGCATGTGGTTTGATTTTCTCCCAACATGGTGGATGCATTGGTCGCTGTATATGGATCCGTTGTAGGGTCATAATAAAAAATCTGTGTATTATTGGCCACCAAGATCAGTCGGACGGCAATCTCTGATTCATACACTTCATTGATACGGTTGATTCCTGTTGTTACTGCAGAAAGGACCAATCCCGACTGACCGGGATTAAATGCACCAAAATATCTGCTGTACTCACCGGTTGTGGCCTGAGCCAACCTGTAACTTCTGAACTGACAATCACCTATTCTCAAACCGGAAGACTGATCATTTTTATGTTCTTTCAAAAATTCGTCATCAACCAAACATCCCCAGGAAGGGACTTTTTTATAATCTTTTTTGTAGTAAACAATTCTTGAGTTCTTGTCCCCTCTTTGAAAATGATCAATATAAATTTTATCCTGCTCGGGACCTGAAATCACAGCTCTGAAACCTTGTTCTGTATAATCGATTCTTATTCTGCATGCTTTGGTGGTGGTTGAAATACCATGAAATGTGCGTATATCAGGATATTGTACCTGCAGACCCTCTTCCATCATGGCATAACGAACAATCCGGAATGTTTCCGTTTTTCCATCAGGTAAACCAACCTGTAATTCAGTTTTTGAGTTTTTTACGCCGGATATTTCATCCGGTGCAGACCATAATATTTGTTTTATTTGCTCATCATCGACCCGGTATAAAGTATATTTTAACGGGGTTATATCCTGAATACCCGTGACGGACATATCTTTTAAAGAGACTTCATTCCATTCCTGCGCACTCATTATCGGGGAAAAACCCAGATATAAAAAAATAAAAAGATATCTCATGTATAAATATTTAATCCTGCAAATTTAAAAGTACAAAAATATTAATATTAAAAAATGTTACTATTTAAGAAGAAAGCTATTTATTTCCTGAAAAACCTCATCTTTCTTTTCTAACCACGAAAATATACCTGAATCTGGATAAGTAATGTTTTGGTAAACGTCAAACATATTTAAAAATAAAGCCCTTTCATATTGAATAGATTTGTTTTGCCTGGGATGTATGTTATTGTGATCACCGGAAATTACCAAAACACGCTCAGAAAAATTTCTTCTCAGAAAAAACGAATCCGGTCTGTTGACTTGAATCTCATCCAGCAATACATCCTGAGAAAAATCGGGCAGCATAGCTTGAAGTGATTCGTCCACAACATCATAATATTGGCTGTCAGAGACAAAATGATTCAGAAATTTTCCGTAAGATTTTTTGTATACTTCCTCAACGGGTGTTTCCGGATACATTTCTTTTAACCTTTGATTTTTTTGTCTTGTTATTTCAATATTTGATGGTTTCGACATACGATTATCCTTTTCTGCTACCAACCACGGAGAAATAAAAACCATTTTTTTTACGCTTTTCGGAAAATCAGTGATGTAATAACAAACGATCATACTTCCAAAACCGGTTCCTACTACATTCCAATTATCCACACCAAGCTCTTTTCGAAGGTTCTCAATTTCATCAATCCTGTCTTGAAGTGATACAGAGACATTTTCATCTGTTCTTGAAGTATCATCGGTTCCGACCGGGTTGTATAAAATAGTTTTAAACCCGTATTCAGCGAGGTTTTCAGCAAGTTCTTCAAATACAGGGACGGAAATGGCTTTATGGCCTGAAACAATTAAAATTTCGGGACCATCTCCATAAGTTTTATACGATATATCCAGATTCTGGCCTGATGTGTCAACTCCCGGCAATATTGAAAAAATCACCAACAGTATGAATTTAGGACAATTAAATCCTTGTAATATCATAAACCGTTGGGTTCTCAACCTCATCTATAAAAATTATTTGTTCTAAAACGATTTGACCACTAGTTTGTTTATAATCAAAATCGAAACATGAAGATTGGTATAGTTTGTTACCCAACTTTTGGAGGGAGCGGTGTGGTAGCCACTGAATTGGGTATAGGTCTTGCAGGATTGGGTCACGAAGTTCATTTCATCACCTATAAAAGACCGGTAAGATTAACCAGTTTTTACCCAAATATATTTTTTCATGAGGTGGCTTCCCTTGAGTATCCGCTTTTTGAATATGCGCCTTATGAATCTTCTCTGGCCAGCAAACTGGTGGATGTGGTCAGATTTGAAAAACTGGACATCCTTCATGTTCATTATGCTATCCCTCACGCAGCAGTAGCGTACATGGCCAAACAAATATTAAAGGAACAAGGCATCACACTGCCTGTCATTACAACCCTGCACGGAACCGATATCACCCTGGTTGGTGCAGACAAATCCTTTTCGCCGGTCGTGGAATTCAGTATCAACCAATCCGATGGTGTCACCGCCGTTTCCAATCATTTAAAAGAAGAAACACTTGAAAATTTTTCTATTACCACACCGATCAAAGTGATACCAAATTTTATCGACTTCAAACGATTCAAAAAGACCAATAAAGACCATTTTCGAAAAGCGATTGCCCCGGATGACGAAAAAATATTGATCCACATTTCAAATTTCCGTAAGGTAAAACGTGTGGAAGATGTTTTAAAAGTATTCAAGTCTGTTCACGAAAAAATCCCCTCAAAACTTTTGTTGATCGGTGACGGTCCGGAAAGAACACATCTGGAAGAATTATGCCGGGCGTGGCATTTGTGTGATGAAGTCAGGTTTTTGGGAAAACAGGAAGCTGTCGATGAATTACTGGCCATTTCTGACATCTTTTTACTACCGTCAGAAAATGAAAGTTTTGGTTTGGCTGCCTTAGAAGCAATGGCCTGTGAAGTTCCTGTGATTTCATCAAATACCGGCGGAATTCCTGAAGTCAATATCCATGGTGAAACCGGTTATTTATGCGAAATCGGAGATGTGGATACCATGGCGGCTTATTGTATTGAATTGCTTTCTGATGACGAAAAATTAAAAACATTCAGAAAAAATGCTTTTGAACATGCCCACAATTTTGATATCACCGCTTTATTGCCCGAATACGTAAACTATTACGAAGAAATCATTGAGCTGGTGAACCAAAAGGTTTAAACAAGAACCCACATTTTTTCGTTTAATCATAGCAACCGTTATAATCTTTCCCCAAGAGGTATTTTTTTGTAATTTTACGTCTTCATTCTTCAGATATTTTTGAAATGGGAAAGTATCCAACAATTTTGGTTTTTTTGATATTCCTCACAGGCAGTTTGTTCAGTCAGATTGATCCCGATAAAAATTATACCTATGAAGAACTGAATAATATTCTGGAAAATGCCCGGATCAACAAAGATCAGAAAACACTGAGTAAGGTATATTTTTTGTTGGCAGAATATGAAGACAAACAATTCGGAAACTACGACAAAGCGCTGGAATATTTTTCGAGGGCAAAACAATATTATCAGATTTTGGGAGACAGCTTTCAGGTCAGCAAAACCCAACACGCTATCAGCAAAAAATATATCAAAACAGGTTTTTATAATGAAGCTGAATCTATATTAAAAAGTCTGTTGAAAAAACCTTATGCTGAAAATTATCCTGAAAATAAATCCTGGATACTTTTTGAATTGGCAGAACTACAAAAATTAAAAGGTGATCAATATGCGGCGCTGCAATTTATGGACCAATCAAAAGCCGTAAATAATTTTAATGGTAATACGCTCCTCGAAGCAAGGTACAATCTGGGAAAAATTGATTCTTATGTTTATTTTAATGACCTGGATAGTGCTTTAATTTCAGCATTTAACGCCTTTACTGTCAGCAATAACATTAAAAATATGGAGTTGCTGTCTGAATCGCTTTTCTACATCGGTTATATCAATAAATTACAAAAAAATTATCCCAATGCTGTCAAATATTTATTAAAATCACAGGCCCTTATTCCTTACAAAGATTATGACATCAACAGAAAAAAAATCTATGAAGAATTAGCCAATTCTTACGAACTACTCAGCGATTTTAAATCTGCACTCATTTATAAAAAGAAATATACTTCGCTGAACGACAGTATTTTAAATCAGGCTAGGATAGAATCTATTTCCAACCTGGCACTAAAATACGGAACAAAAGAAAAAGAATCCAACATCAAACTTTTGGAAATCGACAAACAATATGCCGATTTAAGAAATAAACAACAAAGAAGAGCCCTGTATTTTCTGGCCGGCGGTCTCGTTTTAGCTTTGATTTTTTTATATTTTCTCAAAAGATTTTATGACCAAAGAATTACCACAAGCAATATTATAAACCTACAAAGAGAAGAAATCAATCAACGCAAAATCAAAGAACTTGAAGATGAAATCAAGATTGCCAGCATGCATTCTGTGATCGAAGGTCAGGAAATCGAAAGAGAAAGAATTGCCAAAGAACTTCATGATAGTCTGGGAGGTCTTTTGAGCACCATCAAACTTCAGATCGATAATGCCAAAACCTCTCCTTTTGATGAAAATAAAGCCGTATTCAACAGGGCTCACGAACTGATTGATACTGCAGTAGAAGAAGTACGGACTATATCAAGAAATCTTCAACCTGTTTCATTAAAAAAATTAGGTTTGGTAGCTGCTATAAAAGATCTCATCAATCGTTTTGAAGGAGAAAATACACCTGAAATCTATTTTCAACATTACGATCTCCCACCGCAAATGGACAAAATGTTGTCCCTCACCGTGTACAGAATTGTCCAGGAATTACTCACCAATTCGCTCAAACACGCCAAAGCCAAAGAAATCCTCATACAGATTAATTCCGAGGACGATGATTTGGTTTTGCAATATGAAGATGACGGAATAGGTTTTAATCAATATGACCTGGCTAAAAAAGGGATGGGTCTGGAAAATATCCGTTCCAGAGTAAATTATCTTCACGGTTCATTATCTTTTGATACTTCACCCGGAGAAGGCCTGTCTGTACTTATCAGGCTCAAATCAGAAACCTATGTTGCCTGAACAGGGAATGCCGGATTTAGTTTTACCCAGTCCTTTGATGACTTATAACCATCCGTTAGTGACTGAAAAAAAAATCAAACTTTTTGTCAAAAGAGATGATCTGATTCATCCGGAAATTTCAGGAAACAAGTACCGCAAACTCAAATATAACCTGGAAAAAATCAAACTTTCAAACGCTGAAACCGTAATTACTTTCGGAGGAGCTTTTTCAAACCATCTTCATGCAACCGCAGCAACATGTTTTTATCTCGGCATTCAAAGTGTCGGAATCGTAAGAGGTGAAGATACGTCTTCAGACAACCCAACCCTTGAGTTTTGTAAACAAAAAGGTATGATCCTTCATTTTATTGCCAGAAATGAATATCGGTTGAAAACAGATTCTGAACAGGTCAAAAATATCATCCAATTGTATCCACATCCCTTTATTTTGCCGGAAGGCGGTTCAAACCAGGAAGCTTTGGTGGGTGTATCGGAAATCTGGGATGAACTGACCCAACAATTGGCTCAGCCTGCTGACTATATATTTTGTGCGGCAGGGACAGGCGCTACCCTCGCAGGATTATTAAAACACGCCTCTGAAAAAACCCATGTTTTAGGCTTTTCTTCGCTTAAATCTGAACATCTTAAAGATGAAATACTCCGTTTGACAGGTGAAAAAACTGAAAAACCATTTACTTTTTTTAATAATTACCATTTCGGAGGTTATGCAAAAACCACACCCGAACTACTAGATTTTATAATAGCTTTGGAGGCTGTCTCAGGTATACCTATGGATTATGTGTATAACGGAAAGGCAGTATTTGGAATATTTGACTTGATTCAGAACAATTTTTTTCCTGAAAATTCGGTCATAGTTTGGTTACATACCGGTGGTTTACAAGGAAAAAAAGGATTACCTTACCTGGAAAAATAAATTTTTCCGTCAATTAAAATCTTCGTCAAAAACGTCGCTTTTTGTTGTGCCTTTATTTTCTTCCGATGATTCAATGACACTTTCATATTTCGAACAATCCAGTTCTATAATTTCACCTTCGGGCACTTCAAAAACGAGTTGTTTGCCAAAACCCAAGGTATTGTCAGCTTCAATTTTTTTGAGTAAGTTGACAAAAAATGGCCTTGCCATAGCAGATCCCTGTCCGTCTGTCAGATTATTAAATCTGATGAACTCCTGATCTCCGCCCACCCAGGTAGAAACCACCAGTTCAGGTGTAAATCCCATAAACCAACCGTCCTTATAACTATTGGTCGTTCCCGTTTTGCCCGCTACCTGAGATTTGAATTGAGAAGCTATAGGTGAGGCAACATACTTCAACATATCCACAATCACATAATTATACCCTTCGTTGATTGCATTTTTTTGTTCCGGAACAGCACTGTAGATGACTCTGCCGTTTCTGTCTTCAATCCTGGTCACAAAAATAGGTTTGGTCAGTATTCCGTTATTGGCAAATGCGGTATACGCTGTCGCCATTTCCATCGCAGATAATTCCGCTGTGCCCAGACAGATTGAAGGTGAATTGGGAATTTTATCCTGCGAAATACCAAGATTTCCAACAAGGTTTTTAACCGTTTTTACATTGCCAATCTCTTTCATCAGGTAGACAGATACTGAGTTTTTACTTTCTTTCAGAGCCTGTCGTAAAGTCATTTCCTCACCGCTGTATTTATTGTCAGCATTGCTGGGACACCACGTCTGCATCAGGCCAAAATGTGGATCATTAGCCGGGATACACTGTTTGATATCCCTCACTTTCTGACATGGTGACATGGCATTATCTATGATTGACGTAGCATAAATAAATGGTTTGAAAGTACTTCCGACCTGTCTGTTGGAATTGACGTGATCATACTGAAAGTATTTATGGTTGATGCCTCCGATCCAGGCCAAAATGTTGCCGCTTTTGGGATCAACTACCACAGAACCAATCTGTAAATGTTGCAAATGATATTTAATCGAATCCATCGGCGTCATGTCGACTTGTTTTTCACCATATTCGTTGTAGGCAAAAACCTTCATTTTCACCTTGGTGTTAAAACTGGATTTAACCACCTTTTGCATTTTATTCCATTGTTTTTCAAACTCCGGCCAATATTCACTGGACAACATTTCGATATACCGGTCGTATTGTGTTGAGGTAATCGTTCCCTGAGATTTTAATCTCTTTAGGTGTCCTGCCTTCTTTTTTTCTTCAAACATTCTGAATACATCTGTATCCGTCGGTGAAAATTGAAGAACCGTAGAAATATCATTCAATATACCGGACAAATAATTGGTTTTTATCCTTTTGTATCTGTCAGAGTCTTTCATCATCTGAATAAGAGCCTTCTGACGTGTATCGGCCAGATCTTTACCTGCTTTATACGTTATCGGATCAAGCCCTTTCCATCGCGAAAAATATTTTTCCTGGACAGCTGACATATGCTCAAACATTGCCTTCTCAGCATATTTTTGAATTCTGGTATCGATGGTTGTATAGATCTTTAGGCCGTCAGTATAGAGATTGTAATTTGTTCCGTCAGGTTTTTTATATTCGTCTTTTGAAAGCAGTGTTTTGACCCATTTAGTGGTTTCGGATCTGAAATATGGTGCAATCCCATCAAAATGTACCTGTCTTCTGAAATTTGAAGTATTGATGTTTTTTACCCTTTTATTCAGATATTCTTCGTCAGTGAGATAATTGTTTTTAACCATCTGTTTTAATACAACAGATCTTCTTTTAAAACAATTTTCAGGATAAATGATCGGATTGTAAAGCCGTGGATTTTTTAACATGCCGATCAATACTGCTGCTTCTTCCACACTAAGTTTTGACTGATCTTTTCCAAAATAGGTTTTTGAAGCAGCCCCGATACCCACAGCATCATACAGGAAATCACTTTTATTCAGATACATAGCCAATATTTCTTCTTTGGTGTATCTTTTTTCAAATTCAACAGCGATGACCCATTCTTTCAGTTTTTGCCAAACTCTTTTAAAAAAGGAGGGAGACCTTTGTGTAAAAAATAATTTGGCCAATTGTTGGGTAATGGTACTTGCGCCACCTTTTTTTCCCATAAAAAAAATGGCCCGTCCTGTGCCTTTAAAGTCTATTCCGCTATGGCTGAAATACCGTTCATCTTCCGTGGCTATCAGAGCC
>Ga0209573_1006218_pt1 | contig 10120 bp, 7 predicted proteins | sample TNRBio252014_DNA_FD_185870 | JGI IMG/M metagenome (GOLD analysis project Ga0209573, IMG submission 185870) | Wastewater treatment Type I Accumulibacter community from EBPR Bioreactor in Madison, WI, USA - TNR Reactor_6/25/2014_ DNA (SPAdes)... | ecosystem: Engineered > Bioreactor > EBPR >...
TGCGCGTGCTGCTGATCCAGGCGCTGTTCGCCAACCCCGACATCCTGTTGCTCGACGAGCCGACCAACAACCTCGACATCAACACCATCCGCTGGCTCGAGGACGTGCTCAACAACCGCGACTGCACGATGGTCATCATCTCGCACGACCGCCACTTCCTGAACCAGGTCTGCACCCACATGGCCGACCTGGACTACGGCACGATCCGCATCTACCCGGGCAACTACGACGACTACATGGAAGCGTCGACCATGGCGCGCGAGCGCCAGTCGTCGGCCAACGCCCGCGCCAAGGACAAGATCCAGGAGCTGCAGGCCTTCGTGCGCCGCTTCTCGGCCAACAAGTCCAAGGCCAAGCAGGCCACCAGCCGCATGAAGCTCATCGACAAGCTCAAGCCCGAGGACGTGAAGCCGTCGTCCCGCCAGTACCCGTGGATCCGCTTCGACTACGACGAGAAGGACAAGCTGCACCGCCTGGCCTGCGAGGTGGACAACATCTCGTTCGCCTATCCGGGCATGGACAAGCCGCTGATCAACCGCTTCTCGATCGCCATCGAGGCCGGCGAGAAGGTCGCGATCATCGGCGAGAACGGCGTCGGCAAGACCACGCTGCTCAAGCTCCTGATCGGCGAGCTGCAGCCGCAGAAGGGCGCCATCAAGTGGGCGGAGAAGGCCAAGCCGGGCTATTACGCGCAGGACCACTCGAGCGATTTCGCCGAGGACATCAGCCTCACCGACTGGATTGCGCCCTACTCGCGCATCACCGCCGCCGCCACCGGCGAGGACAACGAGACCCTGCTGCGCGGCACCCTGGGCCGCCTGCTGTTCTCGGGCGACGAGGTGAAGAAGTCGGTGAAGGTGATCTCCGGCGGCGAACAGGGCCGCATGCTGTTCGGCAAGCTGATGCTGTCGCGCCCCAACGTGCTGCTGATGGACGAGCCCACCAACCACCTCGACATGGAATCGATCGAGTCGCTCAACACCGGCCTGGACAAGTTCAACGGCACGCTGGTCTTCATCTCGCACGACCGCGAGTTCGTCAGCTCGGTGGCCACGCGCATCATCGAGATCAAGCTCGATCACAAGATCATCGATTACCGCGGCACGTACGAAGAGTATCTCCAGTCGCAAGGTCTGGACTGACCCGGGCGGCTGCGGCCGCGCCTTCACGCCAAGGGGCGAACCCGCTGCCGCTCGATGCGGTGCCCGGTTCGCCCCTTCGTTTTTGCCGAGCGTGGTCTATCATGCCCTGCGAGCCGGACATTCAAACAGACAAATCTCGTCGGCGACGCGCTTCATCGCATTGAAAATAAAATTGAATCTTGTTTTTTTGAGCGGACATTCCGGCAGCCATGATCGCCTCCGAGATTCCCGAGCTCGAGCTGCGCGTCGAAACCGACCGCTTCGGCCCCTTTCTCTTTCAGGTGGGCGTCGACGCTGGCCACCTGCAGCTTCCGATGCAGCGTGTCGAGGACGCCCATCGGCGCTTCGTGGCCTCGCCGCTCGCGCAGGTGGCGAATCAGCTCGAGCGCGAGGTGATCGCCAGCAGCATCTACGGGACCAACACGATCGAAGGTGGCACGCTCACCGAGGATGAAACACGCTCCGCCATCGACCTCGACCCCGCCCAGGTGCAGGCGATCGAGCAGCGGCGGGTGCTCAACATCAAGGCCGCCTACGCACGCGCAAGAGAGGCCGCGCTCGATCCGGGCTGGACGCTGTCGATCGACTTCATGACCGCGGTGCACGGACTGATCACCCACGATCTGCCGCACGCCGACAACCGCCCCGGCCTCATCCGCGACAACCCCAAGGCGCGCATCACCCAGGTCGGCAGTCCGCAGCACGGCGGGCGCTACAAGCCACCGCAATACGGGGGCGACATCTGGCGCCTGCTCGACGCCTTGGTCACCTGGCATGGCCAGCTGACCGAGGCGGGCGTCCACCCGCTGGTCCGCGCGCCGCTGGTGCATTACTACTACGAGCTCATCCACCCCTGCTGGGATGGCAACGGTCGGGTCGGGCGCGTCGTCGAAGCGACCTTGCTGCAGGCCGCCGGCTACGAATACGCCCCTTTCGCGCTGTCGCGCTATTACCTCGAGCACATCGACACCTACTTCACGCTCTTCAACACCTGCCGCAAGGGGGCGGACAAGCACCAGCCCCACCCGAACACGGGCTTCGTGCTCTTTCACCAGGAAGGCATGCTGGCGACGATCGATGCCTTGCACGACCGGGTCAATCGCCTCGTCGGCATCCTGCTCTTCCAGAGCCGTTGCCGCGAGCTGCTCGACAACAAGAACCTCAACCCGCGCCAGTACACCATCATCTCGCAACTGTTGGCGCAGGGGAGGGCGCAGGGGCTGGACGCGGTACGTCACGCCCCGTGGTACGCCAGCCTCTACCTCAAGCTCAACGACAAGACCCGCAGCCGCGACCTCAAGAAGCTGCGCGAGCTAGAACTCGTCTTCCTCGACACGGACAACCGGCTGTGGCCGGGCTGCATCCGCCCGAAGAACATAAAGACGCCCTGATCCCGCGCCCGCAGCCTGGAGTCGCCTTGGCAAATCGAGCGCCGAGTCGCGCGGTGGGAGAAGGGCCGGCTCGAACTCTGCGCAGACGGTTCAGGACCACAACTCGCGCAGGGGCGTGTCGGGCGCAAACCGGTGCGCCACCTGCGCCTGCAGCAGCTCGGCGGTGGCCAGCGCGTCGGTGAGCGCGTGGTGGGCGCGGTAGCGCGGCAGGCGGTAGCGCGCGCGGCTGTCGGCGAGGCGGATCGATGCGGGGGCCGGCTTGCGGCCGAACAGGCGCGCGAGGAAGCCCGGCGGCGGCCGGCGGTGCAGCCTCGCCTCCAGCTCCATGGTGTCGATGACCGGGAACTCGATGCCCTCGCCGATGCGTACCTGCAGCGCCGCACCCAGGAAGCTGCGCTCGATGTCGCGGCAATGCACCACCACGACGCGGCCGGCCAGCGCGGGCAACAGCGCATCGACAATGTCGCCGAAGTCCGGCGCGGCCTCGATCTGCGCATGGGTGATGGCGTGGATGACCACCGACTCCGCGCTGAGCTCGATGCGCGGACGCACCACCCAGTAGCGCGAGGCACTGGATGCGATGCGCTCGAGCGTCATCGGCAGCAGGCCGATGCTGACGATCTCGTCGCGGGCGGGATCGAGCCCGGTGGTCTCGACGTCGATCGCCACCATCGGCACCTCGGCCAGCGGCGTGTCGCCCGCCACCGCGCCGGCGGCGTAGAAGGCACGCAGGCGCGGGTCGCGCGCGGCCTCGGCGAGGGCCGCGAAGCGCGCTGGCCAGTCCGGCGCCGCGGTCGCCCGGACACTGCGCATGCGCGCGCCACCCGGCCCAGCTTTCAGGTCACCCAGGTGCAGCATCGCACGCCCCTCAGTTGGCCCGCCCGGGCTGGTAGCGATACTTGAGGAATTTCTGCGCGTTGCCCAGGATCAGGAAGGCGTCGCGCAGGCTCTTGCGCTCGAACTCCGACAGCTTCTCGGGGACGATGCTGTTGTCCGGCTCCTCGCCCGCGGCGAGCGACTCGGCCTGGTGGCGGGCGCGCACCATGGAGATGAACTCGAGCGCGTCGAAGAGGTCCTGCCCGCGCCCGAGCGGCAGGATGGCGGCGTCGATGATGTCCTTGAGGCGCTCGAAGGAGTTCAGCGACTCCGCACCGATCGCCAGCGCATGCACGCGGATGAGGTCGGCGAGCGGCGCGGTGCCGCGGCGCTTGATGTTGATCGCGCCGGTGTGGCGGCCGTCGGACTCGACCACGAAGTCCTTGAAGAAACCCAGCGGCGGCGTGCGCTGCAGCGCGTTGCGCGCCATGCAGGCTAGGAAGCGCGAGTTGCCGCGGGCCTTGCGCGCGATGAGCTCGCGCAGCCGGTTCGCCCACGCGGTCTTGCCCCACACGCCGTCGAGGTCGAAGAAGATGCCGGCGTGGAGCAGGGACTCGGGCGTGGGGCGCTCGATCCAGTCGGTGAAGGTGCGCTCCCAGACCGCGAGCGGCTGCCGCCACTTGTCGTTGGTCGCCATCACGCCGCCGGTGCAGTAGCTGTAGCCGCAGCGCGCCAGGCCGTCGCTGACGAAGGTGGCGAGGGCCTTGAAGTAGGCGTCGTGGCGCGCCGGGTCGAAGCGGTTGTCGAGCACCAGCGCGTTGTCCTGGTCGGTGACGAGCAGCTGCTCCTGGCGCGCCATCGAGCCGAGCGCGAGGAAGCAATACGGTACCGGCGGCGGGCCGAGCTCGGCCTCGGCGAGCTCGAGCAGGCGCTGCTTGAAGCTGCGCCCGATCGCCGCCATCGCGCTGCCGATCATCTGCGAGCTGGCGTCCTCGGCCACCATGCGCGCGAAGCAGGCGCGCACCTCCGGCACCAGGGTGGCGAGCTCGTCCTGCGACTGCTGGCGGAAGATGCTGCCGACCAGGAACAGGCTGTTGCGCGACTCGTAGCGGATGATGTCGGACAGCGCCACCACCCCCACCGGGCGCAGGTTGTCGAGCACCGGCAGGTGATGCACGTTGTGGCGCAGCATCACCAGCATGGCCTCGAACACGAGCTGGTTGTGGTTCACCGACACCACGCCCGAAGACATGATCTCGGTCGCCGGCGTGTCGTAGGCCAGACCGGGCGCCACCAGGCGGGTGCGCAGGTCGCGGTCGGTGATGATGCCCGAGAGCTGCGGCAGGCCGGGCACGTCGGGGTGCACATCCACGATCAGCAGCGAGGAGACGCCCTCCTCGCTCATGCGCTGCGCCACCTCGCGCACGGTCGCCGTGCTGTCGAGCGTCACCGCCGCGCGCCCCACCAGCGTCGCGACCGTGGCCGACAGCAGGTCGTTGGCGTCCTCCTTGCGCGACATGGCTTGGCGCAGGCGGGTCTTGTCCTCGACCTCGACGTAGTCGGCGAAGGCCTCGTGCTGGTCGAACAGCTCGGCGAAGACCTCGCGCGGGATCAGGTAGATCAGCGCATCCTCCAGCGCCACCACCGGGAAGCGCACCCGCCCGCTGCGCAGCAGGCCGAACTCGCCGAAATAGCCGCCCTCGGTAAGGCGGTTGTAGAGCGTGCCGTTGCGCCGGAACACCTCCACCGCGCCGCTGCGCACCAGGTGCCAGTATTCGGCCACCTCGCCGAACTCGACGATACGCTCGCCGGCCTTGTAGTAGCGCACGTCGATCGTCACGGCCGTGCGCTGCAGCGCCTCTTCCGGCAGCTCGTCGAAGGGCCGGTGGGCACGGAGGAAGTCGAGGATCTCGAGCTGTTCGATCTGCATGGAAGCCATCGCCGGGGTCGGGCGATCCATCGTAGCCGAGGCGCTCAGCGCACGCGCGGCTCCGACATCAGGCCCTTGATCACCGCCACCGTCGACATCAGCAGCACGATGGTGAAGGGCAGGCCGGTCGACACCGCCATCGCCTGCAGCGCCACCAGGCCGCCGCCGAGGATGAGCGCGATCGCCACCAGACCCTCGAACACGCACCAGAACACACGCTGCGCGGTCGGCGCATCGACCTTGCCACCCGCGGCGATGACGTCGATCACCAGCGAGCCCGAGTCGGACGAGGTCACGAAGAACACCACCACCAGGATGATGGCGATGAAGGACGTGATCTGCGCCAGCGGCAGCGCATCGAGCATGGAGAAGAGCTGCAGCGGCAGCTCGGCCTTTGTGGCGGCGTCGTAGCCGTCGCGCACGAACTGGATGATCGCGGTCTCGCCGAACACCGTCATCCACAGCACGCAGGCCAGTGAGGGCACGATCAGCACCGAAACGATGAACTCGCGCACCGTGCGGCCACGCGACACGCGCGCGATGAACATGCCGACGAAGGGCGACCACGAGATCCACCACGCCCAGTAGAAGGCCGTCCAGCCCTGCGAGAAGTTGGCGTCGTCGCGCCCGACCGGGTTGGACAGCGCCGGCAGGTGCTGAAAATATGCCCCAAGATTGCCGAAGAAGCCGGTCAGGATGTCCACCGTCGGACCGACCGCGACCACGAACACCAGCAACAGCACGGCCAGGATCATGTTGATCTCGGACAGGCGCTTGACGCCGGCGTCCAGGCCGGCAACCACCGAGAACAGCGCGATCGCGGTAATGCCGATCACCAGCACGACCTGCGTGGTGTTGCCGAGCGGCACGTCGAAGAGGAAGTTGAGGCCGGAGCTCGCTTGCGCCGCGCCATAGCCGAGCGAGGTGGCAAGGCCGAACAGCGTCGCCAGCACGGCGAGAATGTCGATGACGTGGCCGGGCCAGCCCCAGATGCGCTCGCCCAGCAGCGGATAGAACACCGAGCGCACCGTCAGCGGCAGGCCCTTGTTGAACGAGAACAGCGCCAGGCCGAGCGCCAGGATGGCGTAGATCGCCCACGGGTGCAGCGCCCAGTGGTAGATCGTCGCCGCCATGCCGAGCCGGGTCGCCGCCTCGGCGTCACCCGCCGCGGCGCCGAGCGGCGCCCAGTCGGTGCGCACGCCGTTCTCCATCGCCGTGCCGCCGAAGGCGCTGCCGAAGTGCGACAACGGCTCGGAGACGCCGAAGAACATCAGCCCGATGCCCATGCCGGCGGCGAACAGCATCGAGAACCAGCCCAGATACGTGTAGTCGGGCGTGGCCTCGGTGCCGCCCAGGCGCACCTTGCCCAGCGGCGAGATGGCCAGGCCGAGGCACACCAGCACGAAGACGTTGCCGGCGCTGATGAAGAACCAGTCGAGGTTCGAGGTCAGCCAGCCGCGCATGGCGGTGAACAGCGGCTCGACCTGGTTCTGGAAGGCCAGCGTCAATACCACGAAGGCGACCACCAGCAGGCCGGAGATCGCGAACACGCGGTTGTGGATGTCGAGGCCGAAAGGCCCGACATTGACGAGGATGTTGTCCTGACCGACCTTGTAGTCGGTGTCGATCGGGTTGACGGCCCCATCCGGGGCCATCGGGTCCCTGCTTTCCGTCATGAAGTTCCCCTGGATTGTGCTGCCACGCGCGCGGCAAGACCCGCCGTGGCGAGAGCGGGGGCGGAGTCTATCATTTTTTTGCATTATATTTTGCACAAATGCATTACAAGGATCTGGAGGTGCGCGTCTGTCGCGGCGTCGGCGCGCGAAAGGGACGCGCACGCCGACGCCCGGCCCCTGCGTCGCGCGCCAGCGCCCCTTCGCCGGCACGCCCACCGGCGAGTCGGCTAGAATCGGGGGCAGCGGAGACACCCCCATGATCGGCATTTTCCTCGTCACCCACGGCACGCTCGGCGAATCGCTGATCCAGTGCGTCTGCCATGTGCTCGACAAGCGGCCGCCCCTGCTCGGGCAGCTCGGGGTATCGGCCCAGGACGACCCCGACGAGCTCCTTCCCCTGGCGTGCGACATGATCGCCCGGGTGGACGGCGGCAATGGCGTGCTGCTGCTGACCGACATCCATGGCGCCACGCCCGGCAACATCGCCATGCAACTGCTGGAGCCGGGGCGGATCGAGCTGGTCGCCGGCGTGAGCCTGCCGATGCTGCTGCGCGTGCTGACCCACCGCTCGGAGGACATGTCCGCCCTGCTCGAGCGCGCCTTGAGCGGCGCCTGCGAGGGCGCGGTGCGGGTGACGGCAAGCTGACCGCAGCGTTCGACGACCGATACACGACACAAGACAAGAAGGCAGGGAGAAACGGAACATGCCGCGAGCAGACGCCCCGATCATCAACAAGCTCGGCCTGCACGCGCGCGCCTCGGCCAAGCTCACCCAGCTCGCCAGCAGCTTCCCGTGCGAGGTCTGGCTCGAGCGCAACGCGCGGCGGGTCAACGCCAAGAGCATCATGGGTGTGATGATGCTGGCCGCGGCGCGCGGCACCACGATCACCATCGATACCCAGGGCGAGCAGGCCGACCAGGCGCTGCTGGCGATCCAGGACCTGATCGCCGATCGCTTCGGCGAAGGGGAGTGAGATGCCCTTCACCCTCCACGGGCTGGCGGTCTCGCAGGGCATCGCGATCGGCCATGTACACCTGATCTCGCACGCGCTGCTCGAGGTCAACCACTACCACGTCGCGCCGAAGTATCTGGACGAGGAACTCGACCGCCTCGACGAAGCGGTGGCAACCGTGCAGGGCGAGCTGATCGGGCTCAAGGCGGTCACCGCCTCCGGCCAGGCGCACAGCGAGGTTGGCGCCTTCGTCGACCTGCAGTTGATGATGCTCGCCGATCCGATGCTGATCGACGCCGCGCGCCAGCTCATCACCGAGCGGCGCTGCAACGCCGAGTGGGCGCTGGTGCAGCAGATGGAGCACGTGGTCGAGCAGTTCCGCCAGATCGAGGACCCCTACCTGCGCGAACGCCAGGCCGACGTCGTGCAGGTGGTGGAGCGTCTGGTCAAGGTGCTGCTCGGTCACCCCGGCCATCTGCCGCCGCGACGGCGCGATGGTCTGGGTACGATCGTGGTCGCCCACGACCTGTCGCCCGCCGACACCATCGGCTTCCGCGACCACAACATCGCCGGCTTCGTCACCGACGTCGGCGGCCCCACCAGCCACACCGCGATCGTCGCCCGCAGCCTGAAGATCCCGGCGGTGGTCGGCCTGCACCATGTGCGTGACCTGCTCGAGGAAGACGAGCTCGTCATCGTCGACGGCACTCGCGGCGTGATCATCGTCGCGCCCGACGACGAGATCGTCGAAGAATACCGCCTGCGCCGCAGCGAGCTCGAGATCGAGCGCTCCAAGCTCAACCGCCTGCGCGACACGCGCGCCGCCACGCTCGACGGCGAGGAGGTCAATCTGCTCGCCAACATCGAGGGCCCCAAGGACCTGCCCGCGGTCAAGAACGCCAACGCCGACGGCATCGGCCTGTACCGCACCGAGTTCCTCTTCATCGGCCGCGACACGCTGCCCGACGAAGACGAGCAGTACGAGGCCTACCGCGCGGTGGTCAAGGCCATGCCCGGCAAATCGGTCACCATCCGCAGCTTCGACGTCGGCGCCGACAAGGCGCTCAATGGGATACCGGCGCGCGTCGAACCGAACCCGGCGCTCGGCCTGCGCGCGGTGCGCTACTCGCTTGCCGAACCGAAGATGTTCAAGACCCAGTTACGCGCCCTGCTGCGCGCCTCGGCGCACGGCAAGCTGCAGATCATGGTGCCGATGCTCGCGCATGCGCAGGAGATCGACCAGTGCCTCGCCCTGGTCGAGAAGGCCAAGGTCGAGTTGCGCGCCGAGAAGGTCAAGTTCGACGAGGGCATCCGCATCGGCGGCATGATCGAGGTGCCCGCCGCCGCGCTGTCGCTCGGCATGTTCATCCGCCGCCTGGCCTTCCTGTCGATCGGCACCAACGATCTCATCCAATACACGCTGGCGATCGACCGCTCGGACGAAGCCGTGGTGCACCTGTACGACCCGCTCCACCCCGCGGTGCTCAAGCTGATCGCCGGCACCATCGCCACCGGGGCCCGCTATGGCCTGCCGGTGGCGGTGTGCGGCGAGATGGCCGGCGACCCGCTCTACACCGAGCTGCTGCTCGGCATGGGCCTGCGCAACTTCTCGATGCACCCGGGCAACATCCTCGAGATCAAGCAGCAGGTGCTGCGCGCCGATCTGGGCGAGCTCGCCCCCAAGGTGCAGCGCATCCTAAAGATGGACGAACCTGCCCGCATCCGCGAGGCGATGGAGCGGCTCACCACCTGAGCCTGCCGCCGAAGTTGAAGCCGGCCGCCGCTGGCAGTACAATCCGCCGTCTTTCGCGATCAGGCCAAGGCCGGTCCGAAATGCGGGTGTCGTATAATGGCCATTACCTCAGCTTCCCAAGCTGATGACGAGGGTTCGATTCCCTTCACCCGCTCCACGATGACTTTCCAGGGACTTCCAAAGAAATCCATAGGGCGTCATAAGTTGTTGTCACGATTGGGAATTTTCCAGAATCTCGATCCAGTGACATCCAGCGAAATCCACTGACTGCTGGTACAAAACGGCACAAAAAGTGGTACAAAATGCGGGTACTCCTCGTGCCGCATTGTTGCTGGAGGAGCCGGGCGGCGGAATCGAACATTGGGTCCAACTCATCTCTGAGGAGTTGGAAACATGCTCACCGACATGATGGCTCGCCAGGCCAAGGCCACCGGCAAGCCCCACGCCATCGCCGACTTT
>Ga0209573_1006219_pt1 | contig 10118 bp, 6 predicted proteins | sample TNRBio252014_DNA_FD_185870 | JGI IMG/M metagenome (GOLD analysis project Ga0209573, IMG submission 185870) | Wastewater treatment Type I Accumulibacter community from EBPR Bioreactor in Madison, WI, USA - TNR Reactor_6/25/2014_ DNA (SPAdes)... | ecosystem: Engineered > Bioreactor > EBPR >...
CAGCAAGGTATTGAGTTCGGTCGTGCCCTCTGCCGCCGGTGTGACATTGCCACTGGTGCCACCCTCCACGAGGCGGACATTGGAGGCGGGAGACGAGGCGATCGTACCTCCGAGTCGATTCACGTCCGTGTAGGAAGCGAGGGCCTCAAGGTTTCCTCCGGCGAGGTTCGCGCTGTTGATCGCCCAGTTGTTTCCGACGCGCGCCCAAGCGCCGAGGATGCCTGCGGCGGCGTTGAGAGTGCTCGTGGTGATGCCGTTGATGGAGCTTTGGGTACCGGCGGGCAGCGTGAAATTCACCGTGGCCCCGGGGTTCCGGGTAATCGCCCCCAGATTCAAGACCGTCCCGTCCGAGCCACTTGAAGGAATTGTGACAGACACGGAAGAAGCCCCGGGATTGAGGGTGAGTCCGGCAAAGGTCTGTGAGGTCGCGAAGCTGTTTGCGGTCGCCGATATGGTGGTTGATGCCTGCGGTGCGGTCGTGTTGGCGTTGATGACGAATTGCGTGCCACTGAGGATGCTCACCACGTAGGCACCCGCCGGCAGGCCCGTCCCACCGCTGACGAGTTGCCCCGGAGCAAGCCCGGTCGTGGAAGTCACATTGATGATCGAAGACCCGGTCGTCCAGTTCGCTCCGGCAAGAGAGGTCGCCGTCCCGTTGTTCCTCCCTGTCAGTTGGAAGGTGCCTCCGCCCAAGGTCAGTGCCGAACCGTTCGAGAGGAAGTCGGATACCACGCCAGCTCCGCTCACCGAGGCCGTCGCCCTTCCAAAATTCAGGATCACGGTGCCTCCGTTGACGGTGACCCCTCCCGTCGTGGAATTGGCTCCCGTAAGAGTGAGGATGCCAGCCCCGGACTTCGCGAGCGAGACCTGGCCGGTCAATCTGCCATCAAAGGTCGAATTACCGCTTTGGTTCACGGTCAGGGTGGCGGGCGCCGGCGAAGTGATGACCCGGTCGAAGCCGGATGTGGCAAGGAAAATGGCGGAGCTGATCCCGCCGACGACCTGGCTGTTTCCGTTCAGGTTCAACGTGGCGGCGCTCGCCGCGTAGGCCACCCCGAAATCGACGGACGCTGTGGGCGAGAGCACGTTCACCAGATCAGTCTGCAAGGTACCGGTATAAAGGCGATGGCTTCCATAGGTATTCCCGGCAACACCCAGAGCGATCGTCTTGCCGGCGTTGTCCATGTAGAGCTGGCCGGCGCCGTTTGCGATGGGTTTGCCGGAGATGTTCATCAGGGTGCCCCCCTGCATCACCATGAAGGATCCCCCGTTGCCATTGGTGGTGGAAATGCCGCCGTTGACATTGAGCGTACCGCTGCTCTGCCAACGGATGCTGTCGCTCATCCGGATCGGACCGGAGAGGGTGTTGGTGCCGACATTTTCGATGGAGAGCGCTCCATTGAAGGCGTTGACGAGATCGTCGAGAAAGATCGGCTCCGCGGTGGTGACACCGCCCGCGAGGGTAAGGCGGCCACTGATACCGATGCGCGTGCCTCCGGCAGTGGATCCGAGCGTCCCCGAGCTGGTGAGGATCACGCGTCCCCGCGAAAGGGTGGTCACTCCCTGGTAGGTGTTCGCGCCGGAGAGAGTGACCGCTCCGAGTCCTGCCTTGGTAAGACCGGAAGTACCGGTGACCGCGTCGCCGATGATCCCGGAGAAAGTCAGGTCGCGCACGGCGTTGCCATCTCCATTCGTGAGGACGAACTCGCGGTCGCTTCCGATCGTAACGTTGCCATTGAGCGTGAGTGCCCCGGTGCCGGCATGGAGCAAGCCATTGGCGGTGAAGTTGCCCGTGACCGTTCCTGCTGCCCCTGTGTAGCGCAGCGTGTTGAAGCTGGGTCCGGCACCAAGCGCACCGACGGCTGCGACATCGTAATTCACCAGTCCGGTCGTGTCCGTGACCGCCGCGGCCGTTGAGGCGGCAGTGCCTCCTGTATAGGCGACGATCTGATTGCTGCCATTGACGGTCGCGTAGCGGGTCGACACATCCGCGCCGATGGTCGCCCAAGTCCCGATCAATGAGGTGGCGGGATTGTTGGAGATCGTCGTCGTGAGGACACTGCCTCCGCCCTGAATGTTCAGGGAGGCACCTGCGCCGCGGGTGAAGACGCCCGTCTCAAGGGAGAGGGTGCGACCCGTGGCGATGTTCCAGAGCTGACCGTAAGACGACTTGAGCAAGAGACCGGACTGGATCTTGAGATCCTGCGTCGCCGCGCTCATGTCGATGCTGATCCCGGCCTGCCCCGCTCCGAGCGTGAGTGTGCCGCCCGGTCCGATCGTGACGAGCCCCCCGGGATTGGCGATGCGGATGCCTTGCCAAAAGACATTTCCGCCCAACAAGGAAGTATTGGCTCCGGTGACGGTGTTGTTCCACACCGCCATGTTAGCCCTGTCGGGAACCCCGCCCGACCAACTGCCGCCAAGGTTGAGATTGGTCGTGTTGTCCTGCTTGATACGATCCGCAGCCCGCGATGCGGGCGTGGTGGACAGGAACAAGGCAAAGAGCGTAAGGAGGGAGGCGGACCCGGGGAGGAACGGGACCGCTCTCAAAGAGGGTTTCATCGGACAAACCACTAGCCCACGCGGGGTCAGGTCGCAATTGCCCGATTGAGCGCGGCCGTGTGACGTCTTTCCGCCCTCTTTCCCGAGCGATACGCATCGGCATCAACTCGTTCCGCTCGCTACCATTCACTCTCCGCCTTGCAAGACGGCCGCGAGAGCCGCCGGGGTCTTGGATCTTCCCGATAGCGGCATGGTGCCCGGACGGGCGTTGAGCTGCTTCTCGGCGAGGTCTTCGAGATCGGGGTTCTGCTCGAGCCATTCGCGACCTGGCTTCGACTTCCAGAAGGGATGGGTGGCATCGAGATGCGGTCCGAGGTCCGCGATCAAACGATCAAAATCCCGGCGGGCTCTGTCGTGGGAGGGATCACTTGAGGCGATCTCGGTGTAATCGCTCTTGTTCTTCGAGCCGCCGGTGTAGAACATCCGGCCGTCGGGTGTGCCATAGAGCGGGGATCGCGCTTCCAGGAGATAGTCCTTCGTCCGGAAGACCTGGACGGGACCTGCGTAGCCGTAGATCCAGTCACGGTGAGTGGCGGAATCGCCGACGAGGAAGGGCATCTGGCTTTTCCCATCGCGCTTCGATCCCGCGTTCGGGTTGATCCCGGCGATCTCGAGAAGAGTGGGGGCGATGTCGGAGAAATCGGTGAGCTCCTCCGTGAAGCCGCGCTTCACGATCCCGGGACCGGCGATGATGTAGGGAACACGCACCCCCTCCTCGACCCCGCGGTTTTTGGCGAGGTTCGCGGTGCCGTTGTCGGAGGCGAAAATGAAGTAGGTCGACTCGTAGATGCCGAGTTCCTTCGAGCGGGTGACGACGCGCCCCACGAGTTCATCGAGATACTCCACCATTCCGACAAAGGCCTCGTCGCTGGAACGATCACTGTCATTCGTGTCATCGTTCCCGAAGGGCCACAGACTGCCGAGGAGGGTCTTCGACGGCACCGGCGTCCTCGGAGTTCTCATGACCGGACCATGCGGCAGGACCGTCGGCCAGTAGGCGAGGAAGGGGCGTCCGGCATCGGACTGTTCCTCCATGAAGCGGAGGAGGAAGTCGCATCGCACATCGGGACCGTAGGTCTGATCATTCGTGGGAAGTTGTCGACCGTTTTCGATCGTGGGGGAATTCCAGTAGCGGCAATTTCCGGAAGCGTCACCGGCATCGTTCGCACCGAGGAGTTTCTCGATGCGATCATCCGTCTCCCAGAGACTGTATTGCTCGAAGCCCACCGCATCGCTCCAAGGCACCTCGCGGCCACAATGCCATTTGCCCGCGATCGCCGTGGCATAACCCGAATCGCGCAACTGCCTCGCCCAACTGGTCTGGTCGGTGAACAGTTTCGATTTCGCTTGGAAGGCCCAGATGTCGTTGGCAAAAACACCCGTGCGGTTCCCGTAAACGCCCGTCATCAGCAAGGCCCGCGAAGGACCGCAAGAAGCGGCGGAGAAACAAGTGCGGAAGGCGGTGCCTTCTTTCGCAAGGGAATCGATGTTCGGTGTTTTCGCGAGACTGTGCGGATTGTAACACGAAAACATTTCCGGGCTGACGTCGTCGGCGAGGATGAAGACGATGTTCGGCCGGTCCGGCTTCCCGGAAGGACTCGCCCCCTCAAGGCCACCCAACCCGGAGACCGTCAGAAGCAGAAAAAGCAAGATTGAGCGGCGCATACTGAAATTATTCAGATAATTAAGATTATTTAAAATCTAATTTATCCTAGGAATTATTCCAATAATAATACTTCACCCTCAAAAAAGGGCGTCATGAAGCGTTCCTGGAGAAACCGGCCCCTTGGTGCGGGCCGTCCCGAGCCCCAAAAAACTGAGGGTCACCCCTCCGCCTCGAGCTTCTCGATCTTGTCGCTCAACTCACCCCACTTCGCGACGCGCGATTCGAGCAGGGTTTCGACCTCGGAGTAACGCTTCATCGCGGTCGAGGCGTCGTCGCCTTTTTTGAAAAATTCGGGATCGCCGAGTTTGCCGTCGAGGTCGGCCTTCTCCGTCTCGAGCTTGGCGATCTCGGCCTCAAGTGCTTCGAAATCCTTTTTCAAGGGTCGCAACTTCTGGGCACGCTCCTCACGCGCCTTGGCGTCGAGACGGCGCTGTTCCTTGCGGTTCGCCCCGCTGTCGGAATTGCCCGCCGTTGAGGTGGAGGACGATTTCGCGCCTCCCGAGGCCGGAGGATTCACCCGAGCGGCCTCAAGCTCCATGTCGGCCTTTTTCTTCTCGAGGTAGTCGCTCACATTACCGTAGTAGAGCTTCGGCTTCTGCCCGGGGATGAACTCGAGCACCTTCGTGACGATGGGATCGAGGAAGGAGCGGTTGTGCGAGACGATCGCGAAGGCACCGGTGTAATCACCAAGAGCGCGCTGGAGAACCTCCTGCGAATGGAGGTCGAGGTGGTTGGTCGGTTCGTCGAGAATGAGGAAATTCGCCGGCTGCAGGAGCATGCGGGCGAGGGCGAGGCGGCCTCGCTCGCCGCCTGACAAAACACTCACCGACTTGAAGACATCGTCCCCACGGAAGAGGAAGGCCCCGAGGAGGCTGCGGAGATTGCCTGCCGCTCCACCGGTGACGCTCCCCTCAAGGGTCCCGAGGACGGTTTTGGTCGGATCGAGTTCGTCGGCGTGGGTCTGCGAGAAATAGGCGATGCCCACCTTGTGTCCCTCGGTGAGGGTGCCCGAAGTGGGCTGCTCGATGCGGGCGATGAGACGGGAGAAGGTCGACTTGCCCGCGCCGTTGACGCCGACGATGGCGATCTTGTCACCACGCTCGATCGCGAAGTCGAGATTCTCGATAACCTTGTTGTCGCCGTAGTGGCGGCAGACTTTCTCGAGTTTCAAGACGGTCTGGCCGCTGCGCTCGGGCTGGGGAAAGCGGAAGTCCATCGTCGCCGCGTCCTGCTCGAGCTCGATGCGCTCGACCTTCTCAAGCGCCTTGATGCGCGACTGCACCATCTTCGCCTTCGAGGCCTTGGCACGGAAACGGTTGATGAGTTTCTCGGCCTTCTCGATCTCGCGGGCCTGGTTCTTGAAGGCGCGCTCGGCCTGCTCGCGGCGGGCGACGCGCTCCTGCAGGTAGAAGGAGTAGTTCCCCGAATACTGCTGCACGCCGCCGTTCTCGAAGGCGAGGGTGCGGTTCGTGAGGTTGTCGAGCATGCTCCGGTCGTGCGAGATCAGGATGATGGCGCCGTCGTAGTTGCGCAGCCACACCTCGAGCCACTGCACCGTCTCGATGTCGAGGTGGTTGGTCGGTTCGTCCAGAAGGAGGACGGAGGGCTCCTGCAGTAGCAGCTTCGCCATGGCGATACGCATCTGCCAGCCCCCGCTGAATTCCCCGGTCTGCCGGTCGAAATCCTTTTTCGCAAAGCCGAGGCCACCCAGCACCGTGGCGATGCGCGGCTTCATCTTGCTGACGTCGTGGTGATCGAGCCGCAGGGTGAGATCGCCGAAGACTTCGAGAAGATCGCCGTAGGTCTCGCTCGTCGGATCGGCTGCCTCGAGCTCTGCTTCGACCTCCTTCAGCTCGATCTGCAATTGGCGCACGTCATCGAAGGCCTTCTCGACTTCCTCCATCACGGTCGAGCCCTTGTGCGAAACTCCTTCCTGGGGAAGGTAGCCGACCGTGGTCTGCTTTGCCTTGATGATGCCTCCGGTATCGGCCTTCTCGATCCCCGCGATGATTTTCATCAGGGTCGATTTGCCGGCTCCATTCGGTCCGGCGAGCGACCAGCGCTCCTTCGGGCGCACGGTGAAGGAGAGGTCCCGGAAGAGATTCCGGGCCCCGTATTGGACACTGACACGATCAACGGCGAGCATGAAGGGCGCGAATCTAGCGCACTTTTCCAAAGCCGCCAGCGGAGAGCGCGACGGAGGCGATGCTTACGCGAAAGAGGCGCGCGCTTTCTCCTTCGCGGCGTCGCAATCCTCGTTGAGACTCGCGGTCTCGCGGGCGAGCTGGGTTTTCAGCTCGGGCACCTCGTGATAACGGCCCTCGCCGATCGCCTTGCCGATGAGGTCGTTGAGGAAGAGCTCGCGCTCGGCGATCTTCGCCTTGAACTTGTCGGTGATCGCCGCCAACTCGGCCTTTTGGGCATCGGTCAGGGCGGGGAGCGGATCGGACTGGCCGAAGCGCTCCATGGCTCGTTCGTAAGCGCTTTTCATCGGGAGAGTTGGGAAGTGGCAAAACGCCGGCTCACGCTTCCTCCGTTTCCGGAGCGGCCTCGGTAGGCGCTTCCTCGGTCTCAGCAGCTGCTTCCTCTGCCTTGGCGGCCTTCTTTGCGGGCTTCGCGGGCTTTTCCGCGACCGGCTCGGCCACCTCGCCGAACTGGAGCGCCGGCGTCGCCTCGATCAACGAGGTGATCTCGGGCCAGCCGTCGCTGCGCTGGAGTTGGAAGATGTGGAGGTAGATCTTCACGATCTCGGGATCGTGATCCTTGAGCAGGCCGGTGACTGTGCTCTTCAATTTCTTGGCATCGAGATCATCCGGGATGTCTTCGGCCGCACCCTCGCCATCATGCTCGATCCCGAGTCCGTCGAGGAATCCCTTGAGCAGGCTGGTGTGTCCCTTGAGCAGCCAGAGCTGGAGCACCTGAGCGGCGACTTCGCCGGACCCACGGAGCTTCACGTTCTTGAGGATCCAGTCGATCTGCTCGGGGACGGGCTTCCGCTGGATGATGACCGGGCGGAACTTCCGGTTGGCGGCGAGGGAGTTGATCGTCGCCTTGTAGACCTCACGCTGCTCGTCGCGGAGGTATTGGAAGACGGAAAGCGCCGTCTCCGGCTTCATGTCCTGGAAGAGCTCGTAGGCCTGTTTCATGGGGGGAGGAGGAAAGTTGCTTAAGAAATCCGAAGTATCGGCGTTCTCAAGCGCCATTTTGCCAGCTTTGCGGCCCGGCGCAATCGTTATTCCGGGGAGCGATCGGGTCGGGTCGCGACTGGCGAACGGCCGATGAAGGCGCTAGGATCGCTTCCTCATGGACCGGCGCTTCGCCTTTTTCGACCTCGATCACACCCTGCTGCCCTTCGACACCCAGGCGCTTTTCTGCAATTTCATCCTGCAGCGAGAGGGCTGGCGCCGGGTCTGGCTGCTTTGGTTTCTGCCCTGCGTGCCGCTGGCGGCCCTCCGTATCCTGAGCCTGCGCACGATGAAGCGCCTCTTCCTCGGCTACCTCGTGGGAATGAAGCGGGAAAAACTCGAAGCCCATGTCGCAGCCTTTCTCGAGAGCGACTTCGCCAACGCCCTTTATCCCGCCGTGGTCGCCGAAGTCGAAAGACATCGCAGCGAAGGCCGCATCCTCGTCCTCAACAGTGCGAGCCCCGACTTCTACCTCCACGGCATCGCCGCGAAGCTCGGATTCGATCATGTCTTCGGAACCGGCCTCGTCGTCCCCGAACGTTTGCCGTGGCTACCCCGGATCGAGGGACCAAACAACAAACACGGGGAAAAGATTACCGCGATGCGCCGGGCCGGCCTCATTCCAGAGGAGCCTCGCGTGCTCGCCGACTCGTGGTCCTACTCCGACAGTTCCGCCGACCTGCCCTTGCTCGAATTGGTGGAGCACGCCGTGATGATTCATCCTAACGAAAAGCTCGCGGCCATCGGCGAGACGCACGAGTGGCGGACCATGACACCCCGCCGTCCCTACGCCGGCAAATGGTCGGGCCGCCTCGCCACGCTCCGGCAAGTGCTGGGCTGCTACCGGGTCGAGGCCGTCCAAAATTGACCGGGCCAACAATCTGTTCGCCCTTCCCCCGGATCTCGGCTACCTAAGTGCCCATGTCCGAACCCACCGAGAATTCTTCCGATGCGCCGATTCCGGTGCGCTCCTGGCTCTCACTCGGGTCGGTCCTGCTCGTGCAGTCGCACAACGCCTTCAACGACAATTTCGTGAAGCTGGCCCTCATCGGGCTCACCGTGACCGTCGCCGCTGGCACGACCCTCGCAAACTACATCGAGGACATCCTCGGGGCGATGATCACACTGCCCTTCATTCTCCTCGCCCCGCTCGCGGGCTGGTTCTCGGACCGCTTCGCGAAAAGCCGCGTGATCTACCTCTGCCTAGTCGCGAAGTTATTTGTCTTCGGACTCATCATCCTCGCCCTCGTGATCCGCTCGGTGCCGCTCGCCCTGTTCGCCGATTTTCTCTTCCTCGTGCAATCGACCCTCTTTTCGCCGGCGAAGCAGGGCATTCTCAAGGAGATCATCGGTTCGAAAAAGCTGGGCACCGCAAACGGGCTCATGCAGATGCTGACGATGGCCGGCATCCTCGCCGGGATGGCCCTCGCCGGCTGGTGGTTCGATGCCGATCTCGCCGCGCGCAACGAAGCCAACGGCGTCTCTCCGGACAACGCCTGGGCCAGCGCAATCTATGTCATCACCTGGGCGGCCGGTGCCTCCCTCGTGCCCCTGATCCTCGGTCTTCTCATACGCCGCACCCCGCAGCATCCTGACAAGACCTTCCATCCCTCCATCCTAGGAAGCCATTTTCTCGACCTGAAATACCTCCTCAAGCAGACCATCCTCCGCCGCACCGGCCTCTTCATCGCCTTCTACTGGTTCGTCGCGAATTTCGTGGGGCTGACCTTCTTCGGATTCGCCAAGGAGATCCATCCCAACGCCGCCGAGGGGGGGGTCGCGAATTCCTCGGCGCGCATGTTCCTCATCATCGGGGTGGGACTCATCATCGGCAGCCTCCTCGTCTCCTTTCTCTCGCGGAAGGGCAACCGCCTCCCGCTCACGATTCTCGGAGGACTGGGAATGGCATTGGGGCTCGGCTTGCTCGGCAGCCTCGCTCCCGAGACGACGGCCTGGTTCGGCGCGATCGCCCTCATCGGTTTCGCGAGCGGATTCTTCATCGTGCCGCTGAGCGCCCACCTCCAGGATCAGATCGATCCCGCCCACCGCGGCCGCGTCCTCGCAGCGCAAAATCTGCTCGTCTCCTTTTCGGGCATCTCCGCGATCCTCGCGAGCACCCTGATGAAAACGATCGGCATCGCCGTCTCGACCCAGGTCCTCGTGATTGTCTTGCCGGTGGTGTTGGTCAGCGTCATCTTCCGCCAGATGCTGAAGAAGTCCGCCCTCCATCAAGCATGAAGTCCCTCGCAAGAGTCTTCTTCAAACTTCTCTTCTTCCCCCTCGTCTGGTTCCTCTACCGGATGAGGCGGATCGGGACGGAGAACATCCCGCGCTACGGCGGTGTGCTACTTCTCAGCAATCACGTCAGCTACATTGATTCCTTCATCCTCTACCTCACCTGCCCGCGGCCGGTGCGGTTCGTTGTCCTCGAAAACTACCTGGCGGTGAAACCGATCGCCTGGTTCCTCCGCCTCTTCGGCGCCATCCCGATCCGCCCGGAAAAAGCCAAGGAGGCCATCGTGCGCACGGTCGAGGCCCTCACCGCCGGCGACGTCGTCTGCCTCTTCCCCGAAGGCGGCCTCACCCGGCTCGGCGTGACGACGGAATTCAAGAAGGGTTTTGAGCTGATTGTCAGGAAGGCGGAATGCCCCGTCGTGCCGGTCTACATGGACGGCCTCTTCGAGTCGATCTTCTCGTTCGAACGG
>Ga0209573_1006220_pt1 | contig 10117 bp, 8 predicted proteins | sample TNRBio252014_DNA_FD_185870 | JGI IMG/M metagenome (GOLD analysis project Ga0209573, IMG submission 185870) | Wastewater treatment Type I Accumulibacter community from EBPR Bioreactor in Madison, WI, USA - TNR Reactor_6/25/2014_ DNA (SPAdes)... | ecosystem: Engineered > Bioreactor > EBPR >...
ATCCAGTGGCCAACGACTCATCCGGCTGAAGGGGTTCTGGGCCCCGGCTTTCGCCGGGGCGACGAGCTCGGCCGGTTCGCCAACAGCATCGCGAGTTGTCAGCCGCGGATTTCGCAGATTACGCGAAAAGAACGGAAGGGCACACCATCGGCTATTCACCCGGCTTACAAAACGGGCCACGATCCGGGTGATGCCCGGATCGTGGCCCCGTAGCGTTTCAATCGATCAGCGATTTAGTGCTATGGCCGGGACTTCAAGCCCCGGCCGGCGCCAGCGTTTGTGCGAACAGCTCGATCGCCTGCCCAAGCCGATCGGCCGACAGGGCCTCAAAGAAGATCCGCTCGTCCTCGGCCGATCGGCGCCAACCCACCCAACCCGTCGTGGGATCTGTCGCAAGCACCCAGGCCCGACGCGCGGCTTCGGCACGACCCGCGTCCAGCCGGATCACCATCACCTGCCCGCCCAATCCGCCGCGTAGCGCCCCGGCCAGCGTCGGCGCCACGTCGGGCGCCAGGCCCGAGGCCGCCAACAGCGCCTCGACCCCGCCGGCCTCCGCCGCGCGTACCAACTCGGTGGCGCCGTTCAGCGCCGCATCCGTCAAGACGAAGCCGTCAGCTGTCGGAGCCGCCTGCGGATCGATCCCGAGGAAACGGAGCACCCGACGCGCCAGAAGCCCCGTATCGGGCACCCATCCGAGACGGTAACCGGAAACCGCGTCTCCTTCCAACGACACATAGCCGCTGTCGTCGGCGTAGTGCAGGGCCGCGGGGCCACCATCGGCCGGCTCGGCTACGATCACAAGTCGCGGATCGACCACGACCGACGCCAGCCGAATCAAGCCCGTGTCAGGGATCACCTTGCCGGCATCGCCGGTCACCAGGTCACGCGCGCGCAATCGCGTCAGGCCGGCCGCGAACGCCGCGCCTCGCTCCTCCACGGTCGCCGGCAGCACCTCAGCGAGCCCAAACACGCGCTCCGCCGAAAGCAGCATCACGACTGTGGCGAATTCTTCACGATCCAATTCGATTCCGTTCATCTTCGCCCTTCCCTTCAGGCGTCTCAGGTTGAACCGTTGCGGAACGTCTCGTCAGCCCGCGGCCTAGAACACGCTCTTGATCTTTTCCCAGGCGCTGTTGACGGTGTCGGCGGCTTTCACGACGCCATCCATCACGCGCGCCCCGGTCTGGGTCGAGATGCCGTCATCGCCGGTCAGCTCGCCCCAATGCCGGATCCCGCTGCGCTGGCCGGTCAGCGGGCTGGTTGGGTCACGGCCCTCCTGCCCGAGATAATCATAGCCCGGCCCGTCGCCCTGACCGTTGAGCATGTACCCGGCCGCGTCATGGAATACGCCGTGGTAACTCACGGCCGTGTCACCGGCGTCGACGGCGTAGTTGCCGGGGCCGACCAGACCGCCCGTCGGGTTGAGCAGCGCCCCAAACACCGGATCGATGCCGTAGCCATCGCCGACCACCTGCCCGTAACGGAGCTGGTTGGTCGAGCCCATGAACTCGGGGTGCGAGCCGATGCCGTGCCATGTGTCTTCTTGATCGAGCGCCTCGCGGTCGTAACCGCGCGCGTCGGCCCGATCGCGCAGTTGCAGATACTTGTCGTACTCGGCCCGGATCTCGCTCTCCGGTCGGCCACGGATCTCGGCCAGCTTCGCTAACGCCGCATCACGCTCAGCCCCCGAGGGGTTGCCATAGAGCGTGTTCATGACATCGCGCAACTCTTGCGAGTTCTCGCCCTGGAAGTGCCGGTCGATCATGCCCCGCATATAGTCGTCCTGGAACAGGCTCTGCGGATCGCGCGCCAGAAGCGGGTTGTTTTGTTTCCATTCTGGGACGGCGGTTTCAGAACCTGCCCCTCCACCGCTGCCACCCGATCCATCCGCGCCACCGCCGTCGGCATTTGACCCGCCGCCGGCAGCCGTCCCGCCGCCGGCAGCCGTCCCGCCGCCGGCAGCCGTCCCGCCGCCCCCTCCCGTGGTGTCGCCCTCCGCCACGCCGCGCCCATCAAGCACGCGCGCAGCATCGGCCTCGGCCTGGCGAATGCGTTTCTCGAGGCGATCGGTCACCGCCGCCGCCTGCGTCAAGGCCCGTTGCAGACGCGTCAAAGACGGTAGGACCGAGTCGTTCATCTCACCGTAGAAGGCTTTTGCGCCGCGGCCTACCCAGTCGCCGCCCTCAAGTGTCTGCAGGCGCGAGCGCAGATCCTGAAGCGTGCGTTGGGTCGCCTCGGCCTCACTGGAGAAACTCTTGCGGATCCCGGCCAGTTGATCGTAGTCGGCACGGATACGAGAAGCTGTCATGCGGTTCGTTCCCCCCGAGTCGCAGTGTGGGCAGACGAAAGCCCGATATTTAGCCTCGCAGAAGCGCCGTCCCGGCGTCAAGGGCCGAATTCCCGTTCGGCCGGGAACTTCGTCCCGGCCCGCTCGGGACGCACCGATCACGAGCCTGGCCGGTCGATATAATCAGGGAGCGCCCTCTCACCGCAGATTCCAGGAGTGATGCTATGCGCAACCGGACCCCCATTGTCGAGATTTTAATCGGCTCGCTCGCCGGACTGGCCTCTGCAGCCCTCGCCGTCGGGGTGTTCTTCCTGAGTAGCGACTTCCTTGTGATGTTTGCGGCCACGCCCTGCATCCTGGGTCTGGCAGGAATCCTGGCCGGATTCATGGCCGGGCGACCCGTGCACGGGTCTGGGCTTCGCGGGGGTGTTGTCGCCGGGGCGGTCGCGGCGCTTGTGTCAGGCGCCGCTGCTGCGCTGGCCACCCTGCTCTTCAGTCTGGCCGGTTTTCTCGGGGGTGGGTTCGAGCAAGAGAGCGTAGCGCTGTTCGGGGCGATCGGCGCGGTCTGCGGCGGCGGCCTCGTCGCGAGCCTGATCGGCCTTGGCTTCTCAGCGTTTGGGGGCTGGCTCGGCGGGCTGTTCGCTGGAAAGCGATAAGCCCAACCCGTCGCTGTGCGTTTACTTCTTGTCGGGCTGCAGCAATCCGGCCACCCAGGCCTCGGTCACTAGCCCGGTGAAGGTGGTGACCTCGAACCGCTGCATCAGGCGCCTGATCACGTGTTCGACATCCTCGGGCGTGATCGCGAGCGCCGCAGCGGTCTCCTCGTTGCTCTTGCGCCCAGCGACCATCTTGAGCACGTGGCGCTCGAAGGCGCTGATGTCATCGCTGCGGAACATCTTGTGCCGATCGGCCAGCTTGGCGCGGACCAGGCCACTCAGCCAGGCCTCGCCGCGGGCGACCGCCAGCACGCCGGCGATGATGTCGCGGGGGTGCTCATCCTTGAGGATATAGCCCAACGCGCCGGCGTTGAGCATCGCATAGATGTGCTCCTGGTCGCCGTGCGCCGAGAGCACCACGGTCCGCAACTCGGGCAGCGTTTTGCGCCAGTGTGCGATCGCCTTGGTCACAGGCGACCCAGGCATCGAGACGTCGATCAGCACCAGGTTGGGCCGCAGCCGCTCCACCTGCACCAGGGCGTCGTCGGCGCTCTCGGCCTCGCCGATGATCTCGAGCTCAGGGGCAGCGGAGAGAAAGGCGCGGATGCCGGCGCGCATCACCGGGTGGTCGTCGACGATCACCAATCGGATCGGGCCCTCGATCGGCGCCCGCAGCGTGGCGACGGAGAGCGCATCCAGCGTGGGGGTGGGCGCGGTGTAGGTCATGCGGCAATAGCCTCCATCACCTGCCGGATCGGCAGATGGACGTCGATGGTCGTGCCCTGCCCGGGCAGTGAGTGGACACGGATCGCGCCGCCGACGGCGGCCACGCGCTCATCGGCCCCGAGCAGGCCGAAGTGGTTGGTCTGCGTTGCCCGTCGCCGGGCCTCGGCCACGTCGAAGCCGCGCCCGTCGTCGCGCACGTTGAGGTTGACCAGGTCAGACCGGATCGCCACCCGAACCTGGATGGTTTGGGCCTGAGCGTGTTTGTCGGCGTTGGCCAACGCCTCCTGAAGCACCCCGAGGGCGGCCGATGCGACGGAATCAGGCACCTGGGCGCTCGGGTCCTGGTCGACGATCAGTTCCACGTTACGCTGCGTGCGCGACTGGAAGGCGGAGGCCGCAGCCCGCACGGCGGCGCCCAGGCCAAGCGTATCGAGCGTCGGCTCGCGCAGCTCGGCGCAGATCACCCGGATTTTGTCGACGAGTTCCAACGTATTATCGCGCATCCTGGGTGCCGTCGGCGCGTCGAGCACCGCCAGGCCGTACGAGTGCGCGATCAACGGCTGAATGATGTCGTCATGCAGGTCGCGCGCCACGCGCTTGCGTTCCTCGCCCCGCACCGCCAGGATCTGCTGCGAGAGCAGGCTGGCCTGGTCGCGCTCGCTCTCAAGATCGACGAACAGCTTGCGCCGGTGGAAGGCCGCGGCGGCCGCGATCGCGACGAGCTGCAAGACGATCAACTCGTCGAGGTCGTAGAACGTGACCCCGCTACGGTAGCCGACGAGGATCACGCCCGTCAGCTTGTTGTCGAAGCGCAGCGGCAGCACAGCGCGGGCCCACGGCACAACCAGCAGGGCTTCCTGCTCGGTGTGGCGTACCATGGACTGGAGATCGTCAAACTCTCTCACCCAGACGTTATCGTCCAGTGCTCGCGCAAGCGCAGAAGTTGCGCCCACCCGCATGCCCTCCGCCGACCGCGCCAAACCCGAATCCTCGGGGTCATACAGCCGGCGACCCTTGTCGAGCAACAGCACAGTCGAATCGTAGATTTGAAGCTGACTGCCGATGATGGCGCGCACCTGGCTGGCCAGGTCCTGCCGCTCGACCCGCAGATCGATGGCGCGCATCGCCTCGCCTGCAACCTGGAGCGGCTGGGTCCAGCGGCCGAAGAGCATCCAGCTCAGCCAGCGCTCGATTGCGCGCATCAACGGCCCGGCCACCACCCCGCCGATCCCGGCCGCGAGCCAGATCATCTGGTCCGGCGAGATGTCCTTGAACCCCGGGAAGGCCATCACCGCGAAGAACACGATGACGACGACCACGGCCGTGTAGGCATACACGATCAGGCGGGCCATCACCCGGTCTTGAGCGATCTTACGATAACGGAGCAGGGCATAGCCATAGGCGATCGGTAACAGCGCCACCGAGAGCAGCGTGAGGTCGGCGCCCGGGATGGCGGGCCAACCCAACACCCGCGGCAGCATCAGCACGCCCAGGAACGGGCCGATCGCCAGGATGCCGCCCACAGCCACCACGCCGATCTGGCGGCGTTCGCCGAGCGTCGGGCTGCTCGACCAGCTATGCGCCAGGAGGAGGAGCCAGGCCACAAGGTTCGCCGCGAACCAGCCCTGGCCTGTTAAGTGAGCCTCACGGTGGAGCGACGGGTAGTCGGCGCTCGCCGGGCCCGCAATCGCCCAGATCGCGCCGCCGATGCCGATGCCGAGCACCACAAGCGGGATCCAGCGATGGCGGGCGATCGGATTGGGCTTCGGGAAGTACAGGTGCAACAGGGTCCCGAGCGCGCCGAGTGCCCAGAGGCCGGCAGAGAAGGTACGATCGAACCAGGCCGGCCCGATGTCGCCGAGGCCGCCGGTGGCGAACGCCACAGCTGCGAGCGCGAAGAAGACCCCGGTGACCTTGACGATCGCCTGCGAGTCTCGCGGATTGAGGCTGTGGAGCAACAGGAGGGTGCCGACAGCCCAGGCGACCAACGCAGTCGGTAGGCCCTGCCCCATGGAGAGGATCTCGGCCCATGATGCTGCACGGACAGCCAGGTTTGCGTTTACGGTGCCATCGCCGCGTAGAAGCGTCAGCTGGATCTGGCCCCCGACGAGTGCCGTGGGCGGCAGTAGGCCATCACCCCGACTGAATGCCGCACCGTCGATCGTTAGGATCTGGTCGCCGACCCGCAGCAGGTCTGCCGGAAGCGCCGGATCGACCCAACTGAGCTTGCCGTTCCATCCCCAGGTCGCGCCGACCGTGGGGCGCGCAGAAATCGTCCAGAGCGCAAAGACAATGACGCTGCCGGTGATGGCGATGAAAGGGATGACGACCAGGATCCAGAGGCGTTTCATCTTCCGATGCCGCCCCGGCTCCTGATGAGCACATCAACTCGGGGCTTTAAATGTGTTGACCAACTCGTCGATCAGCCCATAGAGCGCATCACGCTCGGGGCTGGGCTTCAGTTGAGCGGCGTCGAGCGCCTGTTTGGCCCTCTGCCACCGTTTGGCGACCTCGATCGCGCAGAACAATCGCGCGCCCGATCGGACCAGGATCTCATAGGCGCCGACCGCGCGCCCAGCCTCGCCGTTCTCGGCGAATGCCACAAGATGATCGACGACGGCCGCGCGCAGCTCGGGCGTCAGCCGCTCCCAGGCGTAGGCCAGCGCGACGTTGGAGAACCGCTCGACCGGCTTCGGCTGCGCCAGGCCCAGGCCTTCGACCAGCTCCAGGTCATCGTGGATCTGGACCATGGTTCCGAGCGCCCGACCATAGACATCGAGCGCCGCGATCTGTTCCCTCGCCGCTCCGGCCGATAACGCGCCCAGCACACATCCCAGGCCGAAGGATGCGCCTGTCTTCTTTTCGGCAATCGCCAACGCTTCTTGGGTCGTCGGGCGTTGTTTTATGACATCTTCAGCCTGGCCCTCGACTGTCTCGTAAAGGTATGGGTAGGCCAGATCCTGCCAGGTCTGGGGCAATCGACCGAGGATCTGTGTGGCCCTGAACATCAGCGTGATGCCAACGTTCACCGCACGGGCGGGCGTTAGCGGCAGGGGGACGTGATCGTCCTGTACGGAGTCAAACGCCTCGGCGGAATCATAAAGCAAAGCCCAGGCCTCCTGGGAGGCCTGGGCTTGTTCAACCATACCGCCAAGCCCTACCCCGACTATGGTGGGTAAGAGGGCTTTGTGCAGACGACGATCTGTGTCGATCACCCACGGTCGCTTATGACTGGTCAAAAGCGAAACGCGTTGAAAGGCGAGGCAATCCTGAGCTAATGCGTGTGATGACACGTTCGGACGCAAGAACCTGTCGCGTCACTTCCAGCCACTGTTCAGAAAACGCGAGCGCGGATCCAGCAGCTTCTCGAGCTCTTCTTGCCCCAGCCCCAGGCGGGCCAGCAGGTCGCGGATCTCATCGGTCAGGGTGTCGGTGGACGCGAAAACGGCGGATGCGGTATCCATAATGCAGGTCTCCTCTCGGTTATGTTGAAGAAACGGTCGGTGTCGCGTCCAGTGTGGGGCTGGTCGATTAAGCTTGACAAAACTCAATCAGCGACCCATTGACTGTAGCACGCTCGCGCGTTTTGTAAATGCGAGGAAGTCATAGATTCCGTCCTTAGTTTTTATGACAAACCACCTACCCATGCCTCGGGTAGATTGTGACAATTCTGCGGGCACTCAGGTACGATCCGTCGATTCTCGCCGAAATTTCGGGTGTTTTTGGCCCCAACAGGTGATCCACTGCGACATAATCGGATTGCGTCGGCGGAAATGCGATGTGTACGGGTTGACTACGGGTGTCTGCCGCGCCCCAGGACCCTGCTGGTTCATGGGAGTGCGGCGATATCCGGCCATCCCCGGGATCGGGCGAACGAATGGACGTCGGGCTCGGCTGGCGACCCGGTCGGCGCCATGGTCGCACTGGGAGAAAATCCGGGGCCTGCGCTGCACCACTCGGCGCATTTCCTGCGGCCATGGCTCGGCTACACTCCAGCCATGACTTGGATGCTGCGCCCCACCCTGATCGTCATCGTCTTCGTCTCGCTGTTCGCCCCGAGCGCGCGCGCCCAGTCGGGCACCTATTACGTCGCCACGACGGGGAGCAACACAACCGGCTCCGGCTCATCGGCAGCGCCCTGGGCCACGATCACGCACGCCGTCAACACCGTGCCCGACGGCAGCCTGGTTCTGGTGCGCGCGGGCACCTACAACGGCGACGTGCGGCTCGATCGCGTCTTCGCCTTGGGCATCACGATCCGGTCCGAAACACCCTACCAGGCCCGGCTACGGCACAGCGCCGCGGTCGTGCGCTCGTATTACGGCCGCAACATCACGCTCGAGAGCTTCGACATCGCCCACAGCCCGGGCGCCGGGCCGCTGGTCATCCAGATTCAGGATCTGCTCGGGTCACAGCCCGGCTGCGCCGACGGGAATTGCGTCAGCGGCCTGACGCTGCGCGACAACATCATCCACGATAGCGCCGACAACGACCTGCTCAAGATCAACAACGGCGCCGATCGGATCACGGTGGTCGGCAACCTGTTCTACAACCAGGCCGGCAGCGACGAGCACATCGACATCAACAGCGTCACCAACGTCACGGTTCAGGATAACGTCTTTTTCAATACTCGCGACCTCGACACGAGCAGCTACATCGTCATCAAGGACAGCAACGGCTCAGACGACGCCAACCTCGGCAGCCGCGACATCACGGTGCGCCGCAACGTCTTTCTCAACTGGCAGGGATCGAGCGGCAGCACGTTCGTCTTGATCGGTGAGGACGGCCAGCCGTTTTTCGAGGCGGTCGGCGTGACGATCGAGAACAACCTGATGATCGGAAACGCCGGCGACGAGCTGCGCGCGGCCTTTGGCGTCAAGGGCGGGCAGGACGTGGTCTTTCGCAACAACACCGTGGTCGGCGACCTCCCCGCCCTGGCCTTTGCGTTTCGGATCAACCGCGAGGGGAGCAACCCGGTCAACAGCAACATCCGGTTCTACAACAACATCTGGTCGGACCCGACCGGCACGATGGGCGCCGGCTCGAGCGGCGGTAACGACTTCTCCGACGGCGCCGCTTCCGAGGTCACGGGCCTGGTGCTCGGCCGCAACCTGTACTGGAACGGCGGCCAGGCGATCCCGGCCGGCGATCAGGTCAACCCTAACACCGCCGATGCCACCCGAGTCGTGGCCGACCCGCTCCTGAGCGGCCAGGCCGGCCTTGTGCTCCCGACCTGGAACGGCAGCGCCTTCACCAGCGGGAACACGCGCGTCCGCGAAGAGTTCGTGCGGCTCGTAGCGCTCTACGGCACGCCCGGCGCGAGCAGCCCGGCGCTCAGCGCCGCGGACCCGGCCCAGGCGCCCGGCGACGACATCCTCGGCAACACGCGCAGCACACCCGACCTCGGCGCGGTGGAGCTCAACCCCGCCAACCTGACCGAGCGCCTTTACCTGACGCTGCTGCGGCGCTAAGCCGCCGAGAGCCACAGCAATCCAAATTCCAGCGCAAGCGCCGACACACCGCTGATCAGGCCAACGAGCGCGACCGGCCGGGGCCGAAAGCCGGCCAACAGCGAAGCCACGCTAACGGCCACCCCGACCACACCCAGGTTGACGACGACGCCCTCGACGAACCCGATGATCTCGTAGGACAAGGCGCTCCCGCCTTCGGGCCCGACCAGCACCGCATGCACGATCGCCGTCGCGAAGACACCGATGAGGCCGATGGCAGCACCCAGACCGAGCCCAAACCCGATCCAGGGCAGCAGCTTGCGCGCCCGGGCTTCGCGTGGATCGGCGGGAAGATCGCCCTCCTGCGCCTTGCGCTGTCGCTCCACTGTCCGCCAGCGCGAAAAGCCCTGGACTCCGTTGACCAATTGAAGACCGGCGATCCCGAACCACATGCCACTTCCGCTGAAGGCGTTCATCACAGCCACCCACAGGATCGTGATGGCGTTGACGAGCTCGAGCGCCGGTGTCGGCACGAGCAGCGACAGCGCGCCGACCAGCACCAGGGTGACACCCCAGGCGGGCGACAGGCCTGGCACGACGAAATGCAGGGCACCCAGGCCCAGGCTCCAAAATGCGGCCGAACGGACCCGCTGCAGCAGTTGGTTGGTCACGGCTCGGTCCGGGGCTTCGGGGGCCGTAGGCAACGTCTCGTCGCGTGGAACCTGCTTCAGAGCGGCCTGATCGACCTCGGCCGGTTCCCGCAGGCGCCTGATCTCGCCGCGTACAAGGTTGGCGAGTAGATCGACTTCAGCGGCCTCGGCCTTGAAACTCCACGCCCAGCGCCCACCGCCCTCGAAGTGCAGCACGATGGACTGCCGATTCAACGATGCCTCGCGCAGGACCAGATTGATCTCGGAGATCGGTCGAGCAATGCGTTCGGTGCGCCCACCCCGTCCGAAAGCCAGCAGCCGCGTCCGGCTGAATGCGACCGTACCGGC
>Ga0209573_1006222_pt1 | contig 10117 bp, 8 predicted proteins | sample TNRBio252014_DNA_FD_185870 | JGI IMG/M metagenome (GOLD analysis project Ga0209573, IMG submission 185870) | Wastewater treatment Type I Accumulibacter community from EBPR Bioreactor in Madison, WI, USA - TNR Reactor_6/25/2014_ DNA (SPAdes)... | ecosystem: Engineered > Bioreactor > EBPR >...
GTTTTCGTCATTCCCGCGAAGGCGGGAATCCAGGCAGCCGCTGAAAAACGGGATACCCGCTTTCGCGGGTATGACGAACGGGGTCGTTTTTGATCTGAAAAAGATAAAATCTATCGATAAACGGTATAACATTACAAACCTGTTTGATTGGTCGTCGCTCTGGCGACCCAGAGCCGGACGATCGTCCGCGCTGCACTCGATTGGGGTATGGACGCAGTGGGTCGGAAACCGGGTTTAAGCTTCACTTTTCGATGATCAACCCCCACTCACTCACCTGAATTGGAGACACCCATGCAACGCAAAGACTGGAAATTTGACTATACCGCCAGCAAGCTCGCTGAAGCGGCCAAGACCAAACACCTTCATCATCAGGAGCGGTTCGAGTGGTGGAAAGAAAAAAGGGATCAGGTGATGGCGGAAATCCGTAAAGACGGGTTGGAAATTGATGAAAAAATCGCCCTCGAATATGTGTCGCCAAAGCGCCGTGACTGGGAACAGGGCGGACAAGTCACCGTCAGGAATGATCTGAAAAGAGACCTCAATGAGTGTTTGGAAAAACTGGCGTACCATACGGGACTGATGGCCGACTACCACGGCTGGCATCAGGTTCTTGGCGCTAACCCGGAAGCGCGGCTGAGTCTGGATCACGAAGACTGGCTGTTCTTCTTCGGTCAACTGAAGTAACGTTCTATCGCTCTCGGCGGGCGCGTGGCAACCTCTGGGAGCGGTGGACGAGGGGAAAACGATGTCCATGTTTCGCGCATCGCCAGGAATCGGTGGCACGTTTAGACTACGCTGGTCTCGATTCAGAGCAAATGTGAAGCGCTGGATGCTCAGACAGTGTCTGGAACCATGGTTTGGATATCGGAGGGCTTGGATCGTGAGCGCATTAACGCCGGTGAGCGATGTGCCAGGCAGGTTAGCCCCGCACATCGTGGTTCATCTGGAGCCGGTGCTGCGGCTGTCGGAGTTGTTTGCGATTGCGCAGATTAACCGGGATTTGCAGTTTGAGCGCAACGCTTGGGGGGAACTGATTATCATGCCGCCGACCGAGGGAGACACCGTGGAAAAGAATGCGGAAATCACCCTGCAGCTCCGGTGGTGGGCGAAACAGGATAAAACCGGTACGACCTTTGATTCATCGACTACATAAATTTAGAAGTACAACAAGCGTATGTTTTTCAAATCGGGTGACGTATGACAACGAAGAATTTCTCAGAGCGTTTTCCTTGTTCGGATAGTGTTGAGATACTAACTATTAAGGATCTCATAGAATGGCAAGAAGCAAATGTTAGTGAAGACAGTAGATTACTTTTGCCATCAATTCAACGCTCAATTGTTTGGTCTAACGAACAGGTTATAAACTATTGGGATAGCTTACTACGTGGCTATCCAGCAGGGACAATGATGGTTCATCGTGTAGCATCAACTTCCAGTAAGGCCCGTGATACGGAAGGAAAAACGATCAATGCAAAAAAGGATGACTTCCTTCTTTTTGACGGTCAACAGCGTATGACTGCTATCTTGTTGGGCTTTGGCAAGGGACAGATGAAAGATAGTTGTAAACTGTGGGTCGATTTTGGAGGCAGCAAAAAAAATCCTAAACTGAAATTTCAGTTGCGCATAACCAGTACAGGACAGCCCTTCGGTTACAGGCCCGATCTACCTAACCAGAAGATTAAGTTAGGAAAGAGGCATGAAAAGTGGGCAAATATTTTAGAAAAAGATCCCAATCTAAAACCGCAGGAAGTATTTAAGGCGGATGTAAATGGTAGCTATATCATTGATGCTGAATGCCCTGTTTCTTTTCATGATATTTGCGCCCTGACCCTGCTTGATGAAAATAAGTTAGAAAGGGCTATTGGGGAATTGGCTAAGGAAAAAAACGCTCCAAAAGCAGAAGCTTGTATCAAGGAGTTTGTTTGCGCACTAAAAAAAAGTACTTGAAGCTAAAGTTATTCTTCAGCAAGTCAACTCTGATATAGTCAGTAATCCTGAGGAATATATCCGCTTTTTTGAACGGTTAGGGCAAGGCGGCACTCGCCTTTCCGATGATGAACTGACCTACTCGATCATCAAGCATCAATATCCAGAAATCCATGACTGTATGAAGGAAATTATTAAAGGTCAAGCTGGTCGTGTGGCGGGGGAAGTCGATTTAGTTCTGGCGGCGCTACGTGTTGCAAAGACGTTAGCTCGATGGCAAAACGCTAAGGAATGGGAAGTTATTAGTCGTCCAACTCCTGATTTTGTTTCTCGGTTGAAGGATGATGATAAAAAAACGGTTTTAAACAAATTTATTGAAATGATCCTAATCAAAAATGAGGATAGTACGTTAGAGACAGCGATTATTCAGGTTCGAAAAGCACTTTTTTATAATGAAAATTCCCATCCGAAAGGACTGCCATCTATTTTACTAGGCAGACTGCCGCGTGAACTCGTTGATGTACTAATTCTTTTCTCCATTAAAATGGGGACGAAAAAGATTTGGTCGGGCAACGACTGTGAAATGTTATGTGCTTTTGTACTACACTGGTTACTTTTCAGCAAAAATGACAGCAAGATGGCGTTGCGTGCCTTTCAACATGTTAGTAGTCAAACTAACTGGGTTTTCGATAAAGATTTCATTGTAAAACTGATCGGAGAATACGAGAAAGAGGGTATAGTTCGGTTTGCACCTCGCGAAGAATCGCTTTTAAAAAAGCTAGAGGAAGAAGTGAAAAAGGGAGGCCATAAATTACGTTCATGGGCAGAACGATTTACAGCAGCCGATCAGGATGGTGAACAAAATTTTGGCGAAGCATTACGTGTGATTTCGACTAACCGCGAGCAGGTGATGCGAGCTTTAATGTGGCTACAACGCGCTTATATTTCGGAAGACTTTTCGAGTTACGATCCGACATCCGACCGTGATGAGGATTTACCCATTGATCTTGACCACATCATTCCCCATGATGTCTTTGGCTTCCACTGGAGTGATCGTTGTAAACGTCTTGAAAAAGATATTATCACCGACAATTTCCGCTGGCAGCGCAATACTGTTGGCAATTCGCTCGGAAATTACCGCTGGTTAGCGGCTTCGATTAATCGAAGCCGACAAAATAATCTTTACAAACCACTCCCTGTTGGAAGCGATCTCGTTGATAATCATGAAGAATGGAACATCATCATTAAAAAAGGTCGCGAAAAAAAACCATTATCACAAGATGACATTAAAAAATTCCAGTGTCTGATTGATTTACGTACACTCAATCTTTACAAAGAACTACTGGAAATTATAAAGGAGATCTTACCATGATAATATCGTCTTGGTTTTAACCTACTAGACGCTACTTAAAGCTTCATCAAACGTGAAATAAGCTGATGTGATGCTGCGTCATTACTTGATAATTTCATTGATATGGCGAGGCAATAAGCTGTAGGCAACCACCGTATGACATTGACCGAACTTCAGGCCCAGATCGCTCTGGGCGAGGACAGTCGCCGCCAGTTTAAGCGGGATATCGCCAACGCTGATGCACTGGCGGCCGAGATGGCGGCGCTTGCGAATGCCGAGGGCGGAGTCATCTTTTTAGGCGTTGCCGATGATGGCTCCCTGCCGGGCCTGAACCGGGCGGACGTGGCGCGGCTGAATCAATTGATCAGCAATGCCGCCTCCCAGCATGTGCGCAGCCCCTTGACGGTGCAGACCGAGAATATCGGCGTGGATGTCGAACACGTCCTCATCGCGCTTACCATCCCCAAAGGACTGGACAAGCCCTATTTCGACCGGAACGGCGTGATCTGGCTCAAAAGCGGGGCTGATAAACGACGGATTAACTCCAAGGAAGAACTCCGCCGACTGTTCCAGACGAGCGACCAATTTCATGCTGATGAACTACCGACCAGCGCTGGCATCGACAAACTGGATAAACTGCGCTTCCGGGATTTCTTACACGATGTCTATGATCTGGAATATCCCGAGACCGAAGCCGACCGCTTGCGGCTCCTGCAAAACATGAATCTGGCGACGCCGGACGGCTTCCTGAACCTCGCCGGCGTCCTCCTGTTTGCCCAGCATCCGCAATGGATCAAACCCCAATTCATCATTAAAGGCATCCGTTACTACGGCGATGCCATTCCCACGGACGACTACCTGGACACGGAAGATTTCACCGGCCCGTTGCGCAAGGTGTTTGAAGACGCCCTCGCCTTCATCATGCGCAACCTCCACAAAATCCAGGCCGGGCGTGGCGTTAACGATCCGGGTATTCCCGAAGTGCCCCGCGTCGTGTTTGAAGAACTGTTGGTCAACGCCCTGATTCATCGGGATTATCTCATCAGCGCCCCGATCCGGCTGTTTGTGCTGGACCGCCGCATCGAGATCATCAGCCCCGGCCATCTGCCCAATCACCTGACCATCGAAAATATCCGGGCGGGCATCTCGAACATCCGCAACCCGATTCTGGCGTCCTATGTCGCCAAGGGCGTCTTGCCCTATCGCGGCCTGGGTTCCGGCATCCCGCGCGCGCTGCGGAGCTGGCCGGAGATCGACTTGACCGACGACCGCGACCGTCGCCTGTTCATCGCCACCGTACACCGGAAAGCTCTACCCAGTTTCTGAACCCGGACGCGGCTCTGGCGCACTTGCCGATTGATCGTCCGCTGTTTCGACGTGATCAATGGCCCATCGCGATCACCTCCGACGCAATTCGTCACCTCGGCATGGTTATATAGAGGTGTAGTCGGCTTCTACCCATCGTCCGCCGTGTAGGCCGAAAGCAACCGCTGCTCCAGCGATAGTCAAAGCAAATCGCTATGGCAGCGACCATCAAAAAATATTTTTCACCGAGACCCGAAAAAGTAAGGCCGTTTTGCCGGTGAAAACGGTGATCGGATACCCAAAGGCTAATCTGCGCCTCGTGGATTGGAATGCGACCGGGTTGGTCGTATCCCACGGTCAGAATCCGTCTGACCCGCGTTCTTTAACAATTTGCCCAGTTGCCCAGTTGTACCCGACGCCCCAGCATCGTCGTGCTTCATAGTCAGGCCCCTTTCATTTCACCAGACGGCGAAGCCCTCGCCGCCAAGGAGTCTTGATGGATCCACAAGTAGCAGAAGATTTAGAGATCGAAATGCAGAGCCAAGAGCAAGAAGCGGTTGCCAAAATGGCCCGCTTCCAGGCGCATGACACGACTTCATTTACTGAAAATTACCGCCGATTACGCAAGACCTGGCTGTTGCGCTGCCTCCAGTCCGCCCGCTCCCGGCAAACCCTGGATGAATTATTGGATCTGACGCGCAGTAGACAGAGGCGGTTACTGGAATCATTAGGGATCATCACGACGGCGGCGGTCCTGCCGACCGACGTGGCAACCTTGCTGACCGCGCTCGATCAGGAATGGGCGCAGTGGCAGGATCAGCCACTCCCTGAACGCAGCGGTCGGCCCTTCAATCATCTGGCGGCTTTGGGCCGGGAGCTGGGCTTGACCACCACCGATCAGGAAATTCTGTTGTTCAGCGTCATGTTGCGGGGCGATCCGATCCTCCGCAATGGCGTGGACCTGCTGGGCGAGGTGAATCGCTACGAAGTCCACGAACTGTTGGTCAGCACCTTGGATCTGTCCTCCGATCAGGTGCGGCGGGCGCTGGCCGATGATGGCCTGCTGCTGACCAGTGGTCTGGTCGAGTTTGAGGAAGAGACCCACCACCCGCTCTTGAGCAACTGGCTCACGGCCATGCCGCACCTGGTGCGGGTGGCGCTGGACCCATTCGCCGACCTCAACGGCCTGTTTCGGGAGTGTCTCCATCCGACTCCGGCCCCGGAATTGCGCCCGGCGGATTACGCCCATATCCGTCAGGAGTTCGGTTTGTTGACCCGTCTGCTGCGCCAGGCGACCGCGCGAGGGGAACGCGGGGTCAACCTCCTGCTGCACGGCGAACCGGGCACCGGCAAAACCCAACTGGCGCACACCGTTGCCAAAGCAGCGGGCCTGACCCTGTATCAGGTCAGCGCCAACAAGGACCGCAACAGTCCTCACGATGCCGAGGATCGGCTGGCGGCGTTCCGGCTGGCGCAATCGCTACTGAAGCACCGGCGCGACTGCCTGCTGCTGTTCGATGAGGCTGGCGACGTGCTGAAACACTCGCGGGAAGAGCAGAACCGCTACCGGCAGTTGAGCAAAATCTGGTTGAACCAGACCCTGGAAACCAATCCAGTCCCGACGATCTGGACCTGTAACGACCTGTATGGCGTCGAGGAAGCCTTTCAGCGCCGCTTCGACCATATCCTGGAACTGGTCACCCCACCGGCGGCGGTACGCCAGCGGATGTTGACCCGCCATCTCGGCGCGTTACCGGTCAGCAGCGCGGCCTTGACCCGATTGGCCAAAGCCACCGAGCTGCCGCCCGGTCATCTGCAACGCGCCGCCAAGGTATTGCGGCTGCTGGACTATCAGCGCCCGGCCCGCAATGACCGGTGTCTCAGCCACCTGCTGGAGCAGCGCACTCGGCAGTTCAGCGACGAGGAGTCGGCTGATCAGGCGGCGACCGCACCGGTCGATTTCGATCTGGACCTGCTGCGGGTAGAGACGGACCTGTACCGGCTGACTCAGGGGCTGAACCGGCACCGGCAAGGACGCCTGTGCTTTTACGGCCCGCCCGGCACCGGCAAAAGCGCCTTTGCGACCTGGCTGGCGCAACAACTGGCGATGCCGCTGCTGCGTAAACAGGCTTCCGATCTACTCGGGATGTTCGTCGGCCAGACCGAACAACAGGTCGCGGCGATGTTCAAGGACGCCCGCGAGCGCAAGGCGGTATTGCTGATTGATGAGGCCGATTCCTTCCTGAGGACCCGGCGCGGTGCCCATCAACGCTGGGAAGTCAGCCAGGTCAACGAACTACTGGTGCAGATGGATCGCTATGAGGGGATTCTGATTTGCGCCACCAACCTGATGGAGGATTTGGACGAGGCGGTGTTACGCCGCTTTGATCTGAAACTGGGCTTCCAGCCGCTGAGTCCAGAACAGGTTGAACGGCGGTTCCGGCAACTGACGGTCGGGGCCGAGCCGGACGAAGCAGGGCAGTTAGCGGCAGCATTGCCCCGAGTGCGGGCCTTGACCAACCTGACCCCTGGGGATTTCGCGGTGGCGCAACGGCAAGCGCGGTTACTGGATGAACCCCTGACGCCCAACTGGTTAGCGGCGGCGCTGCTGGCGGAGAGTCAGGCCAAACCGGGGAGTCGGCAACGGCCGATTGGGTTCGTGAACTAATCCACAGCAAGCCTCGGCAGTCGCGGACTGCCGGGGACTCGCGACACGTCCAGCCTGTACGGATCATCGGCACAACCAGGTGATTTAACAACTTGTATTTCAACGAAGAGGATCATTCAAATGTGTGGGTACTGCATAGAAAGTGGATTTATTGAACTTGCAGCTCTTTCAATTTACGGAGACCCTGCTGAGTCGTTACAATTTGATTCGTTGTTTACTTTTCCATATCTTCAGGAAACGGATCATGTGATTGAAGGTATTGAGTATGTAAAAAAATCGGATAGCTATTTTCCAACTATCATCTGTAGATTTTATGAGCGATCGATTATTGGTGGATTTGATTTTGGATTGTCAAACACGATTATTTCCACTTTTAGCAATGATGCCATCGCTGCTTTTCTTGATAAAATGAGCAAGAATTCCAATGATGAATTGTGGGAAAAATTGGGAAAAATTGGCACTTATTCTAATGCAAATAACTGGAATGAACTGATTGCAGAGAAAGACAATCTTTTAATGCATTGCGCCAGTATGCTTGATTGCTATAAACACTGGTGGCTGCAAGAAAAGCATAAGGAAAAAGCGGAATCGGCTGAGACCAGACTGAGGGAAACCGGCATTTTTGATCCAATTGATAACACCACTAGGCATGATTTTGAGAAATTTTCCGATATTTTTCCATTCGTATATTTTTCGTTGATGTTTTTGCAAAAATATGCGCCTCACTCTGAACTGATCAAGCAGATTGCATTGACTGAACCGCACGATGTTCCTTTTTTTACGGGTGAAGATCTATGGTTGCGAAGGGCGGCATTTACCCACTGCGCTAGAGAATACGGGATCAACTTTTTAATGGAAAGATTAGCAGAAATGAGCTATGAGATTATTTGCTATATTTTGTTAAAAGTTGATTTTACGCTGAGTGATCTTCATCAACTAAATGATAGTTTATCGACTCGACCACGATTATCTTCTGCGTTTATCGATTTGAATTTTACCTTAGCTTTAATGGATATCGTCATGAAACAAAAGAAACCGTACCGGTTGCAGGCCAGGTGAACCTTTATGACGCCTTCATCGAGTGTATTTGAACCCGATTACGCCGCAGCCGCCCAACTTCTGGCGAATGCCGATGCCCTGTTGATTGGCGCTGGGGCTGGGATGGGCGTCGATTCCGGGCTGCCCGCCTTTCGCGGCAATCACGGCTTCTGGACCGCCTACCCCGCTTATCAGGGTCAGTCCTTCGCCGACCTCGCCTGCCCCCAAACCTTCACCGCCGACCCGGAACTGGCTTGGGGTTTCTATGGCCATCGTCTGAATTTGTACCGCCAGCGGCCATCCCATGCTGGATTTGCGATCCTGCGGCGCTGGGCGGAAGCGATGCCACACGGTTATTTCGTCATGACCAGCAATGTCGATGGCCACTTCCACCGGGCCGGGTTCGCTCCTGAACGGGTTTATGAATGCCACGGCTCGATTCATTACTTGCAATGTCATGCCGACTGCATGGCGACCTGGCCCGCCGATGCCGTCCAGTTGGACATCGATCCGCAAACCTGCCGCACTCGTTCAGCCTTGCCCCGCTGTCCGCACTGCGGCGCACTGGCTCGCCCGAATCTGCTGATGTTTTACGATGGGGACTGGTTGGGTGCGCGCTACGAGGCCCAGCGGCGGCGCTATCAAACCTGGCTACGCAGTGTGCAGAATCGCCGACTGGTGGCCTTGGAACTGGGGGCTGGGACCACCATCGCTACGGTGCGGCGTAGTTGCGAATCGTCTGCTTGGCCGCTGATCCGCATCAATCCTCAGGATACTGAACCGGCGCATCAGGGCGTGCTATTACCCGTCGGGGCCTTGGCTGGCCTGACCCCAGTTAGCCAACACGATAGAGACGACCGGAGACCTTTGATGACTCCCAAACAACGCGATGTCATGACCAGTTTGAAACGCCAAATCCGCTTGTTGGAAAACCATTATCGCCATATGAAGCGGCAAATTCGGGTATTAAGTGAGCAGTTTGAAGAATCCCCGATCATTGAAGCCGGTGATTTCACCCCCGCCGAGGTGGATGGCCTGGTGCGATTGAACCAGCGCCTGAGTAGCCTGGAGCATTACCTATGTGAGGTGGGCCAACAGGAGTCTGCTCGCCTGGATGTTCGGGTCGCCGATCCGAATGATCCGCTGGATGACTACGAGATCGACGCTACCCTGTATTTCGCCATGCGCGAAAATGATCCCGACTTTGATGACAGAGATGACAATTTCATGACTCAGCGGGATCTCAGCCTGAAATGCGCTGATAACCTGGCTGATGACATAGACCATCATGAAACGTACATGGAGTTTCCTGGACGCCTCAACGACATACCGCATTGCTGGCTATTCCACGATCTGTACGATCACTGTTATGGCTTGGAACAACCGGCACTGAGCTTGCAGGACTGTCTGCGTGTGGGCTGGATTTGGGTGGACATTGCCATACGCCATCAATCAAGCCTTGATATCGACACCGGGGAATGGCTTCAGCCCAAAGCGCAGACCTGATGCTAAAACGCAAGCCAAGATTTGGCAGGACGCGGTGTAAGTCAACCGTGTGAAGTGAAATTTTTATAACTAAAGCCAGAGGAAAGATAAAATGCCCATGCTCATTGATTGTATTGACAAAATCGCCCGTGATAAGAAACGGGATGTTTTGTACCTTTAATTTTGCAAAAAACCAGATTTTAATCGTGCTGATATTGACGAGTATTATGAATAGGACTTTCGCTTAGGGTTGCGCAACCCCTATGGTCTGATATAATGACCAAATGTCAATCACAAAGCAACAGTATGTAGAGTACGTCATCAGTACTCCGGTTAATTTTACC
>Ga0209573_1006223_pt1 | contig 10116 bp, 9 predicted proteins | sample TNRBio252014_DNA_FD_185870 | JGI IMG/M metagenome (GOLD analysis project Ga0209573, IMG submission 185870) | Wastewater treatment Type I Accumulibacter community from EBPR Bioreactor in Madison, WI, USA - TNR Reactor_6/25/2014_ DNA (SPAdes)... | ecosystem: Engineered > Bioreactor > EBPR >...
CCAAGGAGATCAAGCGGCTGGTCAACGACCGCATCCAGTTGCGCTACGCGATCGACATCCGCTTCGTCCGCGAGGACGGCCTGGACAACGCGTTCCGCGTCGACGAGATCCTGAACACGATCCGCAAGGAGCGCGGAGCCGGAGCGCCCGCTCCGACAGAGGCCCCCGGCCCCGAACAGCCGCCCGCCGCCTGACCTTAAGCGGAATGCTCAACGGCCTCCTGCTCATCGATAAGCCCATCCTGTTCACGAGCCATGACGTCGTGGACGTGGTGCGCCGCGTTCTCGGCGAGCGGCGCGTGGGCCATGCCGGCACGCTCGACCCCATGGCGACGGGTCTCCTGATCATGATGATCGGGCCGTCCACGTCCCTCTTCGACCAATTGAGCGGGGACGACAAGAGCTATCAGGGCGTGATGACGCTCGGCTACTCGACAGCGACCCAGGACACCGAAGGCATCATCATCGGCTCCGGGGATCCGGACGGGATCAGCGAAGCGGACATCCGGAAGCGTTTCGGGGAATTCATCGGCACGAGCGAGCAGCAGGCCCCGCTCTACTCAGCGGCCAAGAGCAAGGGTCGTAAGGGTTATGAAGCCGCGCGCAGGGGACTGGGCGCGACGTTCACGCCGCCGGTGAAGCAGATCCATGTCAGCGAACTGCGCCTGGACGCGTTCTCGATGCCGGACGCTTTTTTCACCTGCCGCGTGAGCCGCGGGACCTACATCCGGACGCTCGTCTCGGACATCGGCGCTAAACTGGGCGTCCCCGCGACGCTGACCTCGCTCCGAAGGATCTCATGCGGACTTTTTGATATTTCCGGAGCGGTGACGCTCAACGCGCTTAAAGGCATGAGTCCCGAAGAAACCTCCCGCCATCTGGAACGGCAGCTCGAAGCCGCCGCGCCCAAACTCCGCCGATGAACATCCTCCGCGATTGGAAAAGAGCACGTCTCCGCCGCACCGCGGTCGCCATCGGCGTCTTTGACGGCGTGCACCGGGGACACCTAGCGATCCTTGCGGCCGCGGCCGCCGAAGCGAAGCACCGGGGCCTGCGTCCCGTCGCGCTCACGATGGACCCGCACCCGTCGAGCGTTCTCAGGCCCGACGCCAAGACACAGCTTCTTTACAGCCTGGAGCACCGGTTGGAACTTTTAAAAGCGGCCGGCATCCGCACCGCGGTCATCCTGCGCTTCGACCGCGCGTTGGCGCGGATGAGCGCGCGGGACTTCAGCCGCAAGATCCTGGGCGAGCGCCTGGACGCGAAGGCCGTTTTTGTCGGGACCAACTTTCGTTTCGGCCGCGGCGCGGAAGGGGATGCCGCTTTTCTCCAAAAAAAAGGCGCCCTGCAAGGCTACACGGTCCGCGCGGTCCGTCCGGTCCGTTCAGGCTCCGGGCCGGTCTCGTCCAGCCGGATCCGCTCCGCGGTTGCCGCGGGCCGGTTCGCGGAGGCCCGCCGCCTACTCGGCCGCGACTACAGCCTTTTTGGAACGGTCGTCCGCGGGGACGGGCGGGGAAGGCGGTTGGGCTTTCCGACGCTGAACCTGCTCCTGGACCACGAGCTTCTGCCGCCCCCGGGCGTGTACGCCGTCCGCGCCCGGTCGGGCCGGGACGAGCACCCGGGGGTTTTTCACCTGGGACCCAGGCCGACCTTTGACAGCTCGGCGATCCGGGCCGAGTGCCACCTGCTCAAGGCGCCCAAAGCGAGCCTTTACGGCCGCCGGTTCGAGCTGGTCCCCGTCAAACACCTCCGTCCGGTCCGCCGTTTCGCCTCTCCGGAGGCCCTGGCGGCTCAGATCGCCCGGGACGTCCGTTCGGCCCGCCTGGCTTTACAAAGGCCCCTCAAGCGGGTATACTAACGCCTTCACAAGGGAAGATAGAGAGAAGGAGAAAAGGTATTTTATGGCCCTCACGAAAGAAAATAAGCAGCTGGTCATCAAGGGTTTCCAAGAGAACACCAAGGACACCGGCTCCTGCAAAGTTCAGATCGCCATCCTCACCGAGCGAATCAATTCGCTGTCGGATCATTTCAAGGCCCACGTCAAGGATAACCATTCCCGCCGCGGCCTTTTGATGCTCGTTTCCAAGCGCCGCCGCCTCCTGAACTACGTTCAGAAGCGCAGCCAAGCCGAATACGAAGAACTGATCCAGCGCCTCAAGATCCGCAAATAACAACGAAAGAATAGCTTCTAAAATGACTACCAAGACGAGTGAACTCTCTCTTGGCAATGGGAAACTCATTGCCAAAACCGGGCATGTCGCCCGGCAAGCCCACGGAGCCGTCACGCTCCAGTACGGCGAAACCATGCTCCTGGCCACCGTGTGCGCGTCGGCCGAAGCCAAGGAAGGTCAGGACTTTTTTCCGCTGACCGTCGAGTATCAGGAGAAGATGTACGCCGCGGGCATGATCCCGGGCAGCTTCTTCAAGCGCGAAGGCAAGGCCACCGAGAAGGAAGTGCTGACCTCGCGTCTCACCGACCGTCCCATCCGCCCGCTTTTTCCGGACAGCTTCCTCAACGAAGTGCAGATCGTCGTTCAGGTCCTGTCGGCCGACGGCGTCAATGATCCGGACATCTGGTCCGTCAACGCCGCGTCGTTCGCGCTCATGCTGTCGGGCCTTCCGTTCCTCGGTCCCGTGGGCTGCGCCCGCGTCGCCGAGTTCGAAGGGAAGTTCATCCTGAACCCGACCACCGAACAGCTTAAGACCGCGACCCTGGACCTCGTCGTCGCCGGCACCCGCGAGGGCGTCACGATGATCGAGTCCGAGGCCAAGGAAGTTTCCGAAGAGAAGATGATCGAGGCCCTCAAGGTCGCACACGATGCCATCAAACAGCTCTGCTCCTTCCAGGAAGAGTTCGTGAAGGGCATCGCCAGGGCCAAGGTCGCCGTCGCCGAGAAGCCCCATTGCGAAGAGACCTACAAGAAGGTCGCCGCCATCGCCGTCCCGGCGTTCGAAAAGATCAACCAGCCCCACATCAAGCAGGACCGCGACGCCGCGATCAAGCAGCTCACCGCTGAGATCGCCGCCAAGCTTGTCACGCCCGATTCCGGCGTGACCAAGGGTCTGGTCGCCAAGATCGTCCACGACATCGAATACGATGAAGTGCGCAAGTTCATCCTGAAGCAGAAGAAGCGCGTCGATGGACGCGCGCTGAACGAGATCCGCCAGATCACCGGCGAAGTCGGTGTCCTGCCGCGCGCCCACGGGTCGGCCCTCTTCACCCGCGGCCAGACGCAGGCGCTCGGCACGATCACGCTCGGCACCTCGCGCGACGAGCAGCTGATCGAGTCCTACGAGGGCGTCAGCTACCGCAACTTCATGCTCCACTACAATTTCCCGCCGTTCTCGGTGGGTGAAGTGAAGTCCATGCGCGGTCCCGGCCGCCGCGAGATCGGTCACGGGGCGCTCGCGCTCCGCGGTCTTGCCGCCGTCGTTCCGTCCAAGGAAGAGTTCCCGTACACCGTCCGTTACGTCTCCGAGATCCTGGAGTCGAACGGCTCCTCGTCCATGGCCACCATCTGCGCGGGCACGCTCGCGATGATGGACGCCGGCGTTCCCATCAAGGCGCCCGTTTCGGGCATCGCGATGGGTCTGATCAAGGAAGGCGAGGATTGGGCCGTCCTTTCGGACATCGCGGGCGTCGAAGACCACCTGGGCGACATGGACTTCAAGGTCGCCGGCACTTCGAAGGGCATCACCACGCTTCAGCTCGACATCAAGCTCAAAGAAGGTCTGGCCTTCAGCATCCTCCAGAAAGCGCTCGAACAGGCCAAGGAAGGCCGCGCGCACATCCTGGGCAAGATGCTCGAGACCATGTCCAAGACGCGCGAGAATCTCTCGCCGTACGCGCCGCGCATCACCACGATCAAGATCGCCGTCGACAAGATCAGCGAGCTGATCGGACCCGGCGGCCGCATGATCCGCAAGATCACCGCGGACTCCGGCTGTCAGATCGAGGTCGAGGACGACGGCTCGGTGAAGGTCTCTTCCCGCGACGAGAAGTCGTGCGCGAAGGCCCTCGAGCTCATCCGTTACATTTCCCAGGACGTCGAGATCGGCCGGGTCTACAAAGGCACCATCACGCGCCTCATGGCGTTCGGAGCTTTCTGCGAATTGCTCCCGGGCCGCGAAGGTCTGATCCACATCTCGGAACTGTCGGCCCAGTACGTCGGCAGCGTCGAGGAAGTGGTCAAGGTCGGCGATCAGGTCGACGTCCGCGTGATCGAGATCGACAAACAGGGTCGCGTCAACCTGTCCATCAAGCAGTTGAACGCCGAGACCGTTTCGGTCCGGCCTCGCCGGGAGAGCAATGAAGTCAGCAGTGAAGGTTCGGGTCCAAAGAGAGGCCGGCGCTTCTGATCTGACGCTTCCCGCCTATCAAACGGCGGGAGCGGCGGGGATGGACCTGGTCAGCGCCGAGACGCAGGAGATCGTCCTGCGTCCCGGTGACGTCCGGCTCGTTTCCACCGGCATCCGCATCAGTCTTCCTCAAGGGTACGAGGCCCAGATCCGTCCGCGCAGCGGCCTCGCCCTCAAGCACGGCATCACGCTCCTCAATTCCCCCGGTACGATCGACTGCGACTATCGGGGGCTTATTTCGGTCATCCTGATCAATCATGGGAAGCAGGACTTCACCGTGACGCGAGGCATGCGCATCGCTCAGATGGTGATCCAGGAATACGTCCGGGCCGAGTGGGAAGAAACTTCCGAGCTCGACTCGACCGCCCGCGCCGCGGGCGGCTTCGGCCACACGGGACATTGATCGCCCTCGAACCCCTAGAGGCACTTCGATGATCTCCGATAAAAAGCGCAACGAGATATTGGCTTTTCTGTGGGTGGTGCTCGCGGTCCTTCTCTTGCTCTGCCTTTCGTCCTACCGTCCGGATGACATCGCGTTCCAGGTCTCAAGCCCCAATCAGCCCGCTCAAAATTTTGTCGGACCCGCCGGCGCATACGTCGCCTGGGCGCTCCGCTTCGCCATCGGTTACGGATCGTATTTCCTGGTGGCGCTTTTCCTGTTCTGGGCGCTGGCCCAGTGGACGGAGCGCAAGCCCCAGTCGCCCTGGCTCAAGGTCCTCTCTGGATCGCTCTTTTTCATCTCCTCCTGCTCGATGCTTGCGATCGCTTCCGGCTCCGACCGCGCGGTCCAGTTCAACTTCGGCGGCATTGTCGGTTTCTTCACCGGGTTTCTGCTCCAGGAGCTTTTTGGCCCTTCCGCGATCCTGATCGCGACGTCGCTGTTCGTCATCTCGCTGCTCCTGGCGACGGACTTCATGTTCGTCCCGCTCATCCTGATGTCGGTCAAAAAATCGCGTGAACTCGTCGCGGCCAACCGGGGCGAGGGCCCCGAGACGCTGCAGAAGCGCCAGAAGGACAAGGAAAAGGAAAAAGCGCTCAAGGACAAGAACGCCGCCAAGCTCCCGCCGCTCCCCGGCGGAAAACTACCGCTCAAGGGCGATGCCAAAACCGATCCGGCGAAGGCCGATCCGGCCAAGGACAAGGAAGCCGCCAAAGCCGCCGCAGCAGCGGCCGCCCTCAAGCCGGTCCAGGAACCGGTGAAGCCCATCATTCGCACCACCGTTCAGCCGACACCCAAGAAGCCCGAGTCCAAGAAGGAGCCCGCGGTCAAGCCGGTGTCCCAGGAACCCGTGGACCCGGGCGCCTACATCCTGCCGTCCATGGACCTGCTGGACGATCCGAAGCACATTTCATCGGGCGGGGATGTGAACGCCGCCATCGAGGCGCAGTCCCGCATCCTTCAGGACACGCTCGCGGACTTCGGCATCGAGGCCAAGGTCGTTGAGGTCGAGCAGGGGCCGGTCATCACGCGTTTTGAGATCCAGCCCGCCAGCGGCGTGAAGCTCCAGAAGATCACCGCGCTCCAGGACAACATCGCGCTGGCGATGCAGGCGACGAGCGTGCGGATCCTCGCACCGATCCCGGGCAAGTCCCGCGTCGGCATCGAGGTCCCCAATCCCGACAAACAGGTGGTCTCGCTCAAGGACGTCCTGCGCTCCGAGGCCATGGTCAACCACAAGTCCAAATTGGCCTTCGTCATCGGCAAGGATTCGGCGGGCGCGCCGCTCATCGCCGACCTCGATGACCTGCCGCATCTCCTGATCGCCGGCAGCACCGGCTCGGGCAAGTCCGTCTGCGTGAACTCGCTCATCATGAGCCTTCTCTTCAGGACCACGCCGGAAGAGGTCCGCCTCATCCTGATCGATCCCAAGCGGGTCGAGCTCACCGGGTACAACGGCCTTCCGAACCTGCTCCTGCCGGTCGTGACCGACACCGAAAAAGCCCCCGGCGCGCTCTCGTACCTCATCGCCGAGATGGACCGCCGCTACAAGGTGCTCCAGCAGTTCTCCGTCCGCGACGTCGAGTCGTACAACCAGAAACTTTTGGACAACCCTCCGGCCCCCGGCCCCAACGGCGAGGCGCCGCCGCGGTCGTACCCGTACATCGTGACGATCGTGGACGAGCTCGCGGACCTGATGACCACCCAGCGCAAGGAGGTCGAAACCTCCATCCAGCGCCTGGCCCAGCTCGCGCGCGCCGTCGGCATCCATTTGGTGCTCGCGACCCAGCGTCCCTCGGTGGACGTCATCACCGGCGTCATCAAAGCGAATTTCCCGTCGCGCATCTCGTTCTCGGTCACGTCGGGCACCGATTCGCGGACGGTACTGGACGAGGTCGGCGCCGAGTCGCTCCTTGGCAAGGGCGACCTCCTTTATATGAACCCGCGCGAGTCGCATCTGAAGCGCGGCCAGGGCGCCTGGGTCTCGGGCAAGGAGATCGACCGGACGGTCGCGTACATCGCCAAGATGCGCAAGGCGCAGTACGACCCGACCATCCTGCAGACCGCCTCCAAGAAAGAGGGCCAGGCCAAGAATTTCCGCGACGACGAATATTATCCCGAGGCCTGCCGCACGATCGTTTCGTCGGGCCAGGCGTCCGTGTCGACCCTCCAGCGGCGTCTGGGTCTCGGCTACACCCGAGCCGCGCGCCTGGTGGACATGATGGAAGAAGATGGTATTGTAGGGCCGTCAAAGGGCGCCAAGCCCCGCGACATCCTCATCTCTATCAATGAATTGGAAGACCGGATCAAGCAGCTGACCAGCCCGGACGAAGCGGCCAAACAGGGGACTTAAGCTTTGAGCAACCAAGGATCCATCGGCGCGCGCCTCAAGCGCGAACGCGAAAAGAAGAATTTTACGATCGAGGACGTGCACCTGCGTCTTCGCATTCACCCGGGCGTGATCACGCGTCTTGAGGGGGATGATCTGAACGACTGGCCGGGCGGCAAGATCTACGCGCGCGGCTTCGTCAAGCAGTACGCGGACTTCCTCGGCGTGAACACAGCCGAGATCCTTTCTGAATTCGATTCGCTCGGCATTGCCGAGCGTCCCGTCGAGCTTTTCGTGGGCCTTGAGAAAAAGACCGAGGGCGAGACCGTCGAAGCGCCCAAGCCCCGCCGTCCGCGCGCGGAGAAAAAGCGCGAGCCCGCGATCACCGTGCCGCCCCAGCCGGACCTCATCAGTCATTTGCCGCCGTTGTCCGCCGCGCCCTCGGGCAAGCAGCTTTCCGCCAAGTGGATCATCGCCGCAGTCGCGCTGGCCGTCGTCGCGTTGGCCGTGTTCCAGGTCTCCCGGAGCGTGCGGGACTGGGTCGAGAGCCGGCAGTCGCTCAAGGTCTCCGTCATGGCCCCGGCCCAGAAAAAGGCCGCGGCGTCGACGCCTCTGAAGTCCTCGTCCGTGAAGCCTGCCAACACGAGCCGTCTGGCGGCGCGCGCGCCGGCCCAGGCCGCCGCCGCGTCGGCGCCCGTGGCCGCGTCATCCCGTTATTTGAACAGCCCCTCCCAAGGCAGTTACCCCAAGATCCGTCCCCAGGACCGGATGATGCTCGAGGTCTACGCCGTCACGGACGTCTGGATGCGCATCCAGTCGGATGGCCAGGTCGTTTTTGAAGCCATCCTGCACCGCGGCGAGACTGAGCGCTGGCTCGCCGATAAGGGCTTCGATGCCAAACTCGGCCGGCCCGAGGGCGTCCGGATCGCCGTGAACGGGTACGCCGTCGGTCAGCCCGGCGCCGGCAAGGTCAAGAACCTCCGCTTTACCCGCGACGGCATCGAAGAGATCAAGGGCTAGGCCCCGAGCCGTGAGCCGGAACCCTGGCGATCTTCGCGTCGGACTTTTGACCCTGGGCTGCGCCCGCAACCTGGTGGACTCCGAGGTCGCTCTAGGCGGCCTGCTCAAGGCTGGCTACAGTTACGCCCCCGACGTCAAACGCGCCGACATCGCCGTCATCAACACCTGCGCCTTCACCGAGGCCGCCAAAAAAGAATCCATCGACGCGATCCTCGAGCTCGTCGAGCTCAAGAAGAAGAACAAGATCGGGTCGGTCGTCGTCATGGGCTGCCTGTCCCAGCGCTACGGCACGGAGCTGGCCAAGGACATCACCGAGCTCGACATCGTCGTCGGCACCGACAGCTTCGGCGATCTGGCGAAGGTCCTCGAGCCGCTCCGCGCGGCGCGCGGGACGGAAGGCGCCGGAGCCCGGGTCACCGTCACGCCCCGCCCGCAATTTTTGCTCGACCAGTTCAGTCCCAAGAAGTCGCTGACCCCCGACCACACCTGCTACATCAAGATCAGCGAGGGTTGTCTCAACGCCTGTTCGTACTGCGCGATCCCTTCGATGAAGGGACGGCACCGGTCCAGGACGATCGAGGATATCCTGGCCGAGGCGGGTGAGCGCGCGCGGGGCGGGAAGTTGCGCGAGATCAATTTGATCGGGCAGGACACGGCGGCGTTCGGGTTCGACCGGGGCCGGGTGTTCGAGCTGCCGAAACTCCTCGCGCGCCTGGCTGAGGCCCTGCCGGACGTTTGGATCCGGCCCTTGTACGCGCATCCGGCCCACGTGACCCCCGAGTTGGTCGACGTGTTCAGCCGTCATGACAACATTTGCCGTTACTTGGACCTTCCGATCGAGCACAGCCACCCGGACATGCTCAAGCGCATGAACCGCGGAGTCTCGCGCGAGGCGATGGACAAGGTCATCCGTGATTTCCGCAGGATCCCCGGCATGGTGCTGCGCACGGCCGTGATCGTGGGCTTCCCCGGTGAGACGGAAGCCGAATTCGAGGACCTTCTGGATTACATGCGCGAGGTCCGGTTCGAGCGCCTGGGCGCGTTCACCTACTCGCGCGAAGAGGGGACCCGTGCCTTCGGGATGGAGGACCAGATCCCCGAGGAACTCAAGAACGAGCGCTTCAAGCGCGTCATGGAAGTCCAGGAAGAGATCACGGCCGACTGGAACGCCGGCCGCATCGGCCGCACGATCCGCGTGCTGATCGACGAAAAAGCTTCCGAAAAAGACCTCTGGATCGGCCGCAGCACCGCCGACGCGCCCGAAGTGGACGGCGAAGTCCTCGTGAGGTCGCGCGAGCCCCTCAAGGTGGGCGAGTTCACGGACGCCGTCGTCACCGACGCGATGGACCACGACCTTTTCGCCGAAGCGAAGCCGGCGCGTTGAATCTCCCCAATTATCTCACCCTGCTGCGGATCGGTCTGACCGCGGTTTTTTTGACCCTCCTGTTCCAACCGGGCCCCGGGTCCAAGGCCGCCGCGCTGGCGGTCTTCGCCGTGGCGGCCTTCACCGACTACCTCGACGGACGGATCGCGCGGACGCGGGGTCTTGTGACCGCGTTCGGCCAGCTCATGGACCCGATCGCGGACAAGATCCTGGTGTTCGGCGCTTTTTTGGCCTTCGTCCAGCTGGGGGTCGTCCCGGCCTGGATCGTGATCGTCATGCTCGCGCGGGAGGTCCTCATCACGGGCCTGAGGCTTTTGGCCGCGAACCGCGGTCAGGTCCTTCCCGCCCAATCCAGCGGCAAGCATAAGACCATCCTTCAACTCGCCAGCATTCTGGCGATCCTGGCGCTCCTGATCTGCCGGGAGATCCCGCAGGCCGAAGGATGGGTCGCTCCGGGCTTCTGGGTCGTGCGCATCCTGCTCTATGTCGTGCTGGGTTGGACGCTCTACAGCGGCTTCAAATTCCTCGCGGCGAACCGGAAGGTCTGGCTGTGAAAAAGTTCGACGTTTTTCTGGTGACCTCGGGC
>Ga0209573_1006224_pt1 | contig 10115 bp, 11 predicted proteins | sample TNRBio252014_DNA_FD_185870 | JGI IMG/M metagenome (GOLD analysis project Ga0209573, IMG submission 185870) | Wastewater treatment Type I Accumulibacter community from EBPR Bioreactor in Madison, WI, USA - TNR Reactor_6/25/2014_ DNA (SPAdes)... | ecosystem: Engineered > Bioreactor > EBPR >...
CCGCGGCGTCGACGCTCAGTCTGGGACCACCATAGCTTTCGGGTCGAAATCGGCCTTCGGGTAGGCCATCTTCAACCCCTCGAGCGCTTCGATCAGGGCCTCGGCAACAACCAGGTCGCGATACCATTTCCGATCGGCCGGCACGACATACCATGGCGCCCAAGGCGTGCTTGTCTTGTTGAGCACTTCCTCATAAGCAGCCTGATAGTCATCCCAGCATTCCCGTTCCTTGAGATCGCCGGGGTTGAACTTCCAATGCTTGTCGGGCTCGGCCAGCCGCGCCTCGAGCCGCTCTTTCTGCTCGGCGCGCGAGATATGCAGGAAGAACTTGACGATCGTCGTGCCCTCTTCGGCCAGCATCCGCTCGAAGGCGTTGATCTGATCGTAGCGGCGGCGCCAGACCACTCTTGGGACGAGTTCGTGGACGCGCACGACAAGCACATCCTCATAGTGGCTGCGATTGAAAATCACGATCTCGCCGCGCGCCGGGGCCTGCTGATGAACCCGCCAGAGGTAGTCGTGGGCCAACTCGGTCGAGGTCGGCGCTTTGAAGTTCGCAACGCGCGCGCCCTGCTGACCCACCTGCGCAAACACGCTGCGAATCGTGCCGTCCTTGCCGCCCGTGTCCATGGCCTGCAAGACCACAAGCAGGCGTTGTTTGCCCTCGGCGAACATGACATCCTGCAACGCGTTCAGCCGGTCGGCCAGCTTTGCCAGTCGTGCCTCACCCTCTGCCTTGTCGCCCTTGAAGCCGGGTGTCGCGGCTGCATCCACCTTCGACAAACGGATCTTTCGCTCGGGCTTGACGCGATGGATCTTCATCGGCTTTCACCTCGCAGATAGATTGCCAGTAGTATAATCGGCCCTACGTATCAGCCGGCCGGCAGCGCGCATGCGAGGGGGATCCCGGCGCGGGATGCCCCTTTTTCGCGGATCGCGCTGTCGGGCCGAGATGCCCAACATCCCACAGGACAGGTTGAACCATGGCTTACGAACATATCAAGGTCCCGACCGGCGGCAAGATCTCGATCTCCGACGGCAAGCTCAACGTGCCCGATAACCCGATCGTGCCCTTTATCGAGGGCGACGGCACGGGCCGCGACATCTGGCGCGCCTCAGTGCGTGTGCTCGACGCCGCTGTCGAGAAGGCCTATGGCGGCAAGCGCAAGATCGCGTGGATGGAGGTCTACGCCGGCGAGAAGGCGTTCACGCAGTTCAACACCTGGCTGCCCGACGAGACGGTCGAGGCCTTCCGCGAGTTCCTGGTCGGCATCAAGGGCCCGCTGACCACGCCGATCGGCGGCGGCATCCGGTCGCTCAACGTCGCGCTGCGCCAGATGCTCGATCTATACGTCTGTTTGCGCCCGGTGCGCTGGTTCAAGGGTGTGCCCTCACCCGTCCGCCGGCCCGAGAAGGTCGACATGGTGATCTTCCGCGAGAACACCGAAGACATCTACGCCGGCATCGAGTTCGAGGCCGGCAGCGAGGCGAACGCCAAGTTCCTGGCGCTCTTCAAGGAAGCATTCCCAAAGGAATTCGGCAAAATCCGCTTCCCCGACAGCACGGGCATCGGAATCAAATCGGTCTCGCGCGAAGGCACCGAGCGCCTTGTCCGTTCGGCGATCGAGTACGCGATCGCCAATAAGCGCAAATCGTTGACCCTGGTGCACAAGGGCAACATCATGAAGTTCACCGAGGGCGCCTTCCGAAACTGGGGCTATGCCCTGGCCGAGGCCGAGTTCGGCGACGCCGTGTACACCTGGGATCAGTGGGAGCGCACGAAGAAAGCCCAGGGCGAGGCGGCCGCCAACGCCGAACAGAAGGCCGCGCTGGCCGCGGGCAAGGTCCTGGTCAAGGACGCGATCGCCGACATCACGCTCCAGCAGGTGCTCACCCGCCCCGACGAGTTCGACGTGATCGCCACCATGAACCTCAACGGCGACTACCTGTCGGACGCCCTCGCCGCGCAGGTCGGCGGCATCGGCATCGCCCCGGGCGGCAACATCAACTACGTCACCGGCCATGCCGTGTTCGAAGCCACCCACGGGACAGCGCCCAAGTACGCGGACCTCGACAAGGTCAACCCGGGCTCGGTCGTGCTCTCGGGCGAGATGATGCTCCGCTACATGGGCTGGACTGAGGCCGCGGACCTGATTATCAAGGGCATGGACGGCGCCATCGCCGCCAAGACCGTCACCTACGACTTCGCCCGCCTGATGGAAGGCGCCACTGAGGTGCCCTGCAGCAAGTTCGGGGATGCGGTTATTCAGGCAATGTAGTCCAGTAGTCAAGTAGTCAGGTAGTCTTGTAGTCCCTCTCGGATTGACGACCCGACTACCCGACTGCTTGACTACCCGACTACCCGACTACAAGACTACACGACTACAGGACTACACAGACATGACCTTCAAACTTGTACTCGTCCGCCACGGGCAAAGCTCGTGGAACCTCGAAAACCGGTTCACCGGGTGGACCGACGTGCCGCTGTCGGATCTGGGCCGCGAAGAGGCGGCCAACGCCGGCAAGTTGCTCAAGAGCGAGGGCTACGACTTCGACGTCGCCTTCACCTCAGTGCTCAAGCGTGCGATCCACACGCTCAACCTGGTGCTCGATGGCCTCGACCGCGACTGGCTGCCCGTGGTCAAGGGCTGGCAACTCAACGAGCGACACTACGGCGCGTTGCAGGGCCTGAACAAGGCCGAGACGGCCGCTCAGTACGGCGACGCCCAGGTTAAGATCTGGCGCCGCAGCTACGACATCATGCCGCCGGCGCTCACGCTCGACGACGCCCGCCATCCGCGCTTCGATCGCCGCTATGCCGGCCTGCCGACCGCCGAGCTGCCGTGCACCGAGTCGCTCAAGGAGACCGTGGCGCGCATGGTGCCCTACTGGGTCAGCACGATCGCGCCGGCCGTCAAGTCGGGCCAACGCGTGCTCGTCGCCGCCCACGGCAACAGCATCCGAGCGCTCGTGAAGTACTTCGATAACGTCTCGGAAGCCGATATCACCGAGCTCAACATCCCGACTGGCGTCCCGCTGGTCTATGAGCTCGACGCCGACCTCAGGCCGATCAAGAACTACTACCTGGGCGATGCCGCCGCGATCGCCGCCGCGCAGGCCGCCGTGGCCGCGCAGGGGAAGGCCAAGTAACGAGAAGCGAGGAGCGAGGGGCGAAGCGCGACGTTCGCCCCTCGCTCCTCGCCCTCCGCTCCTCGATGTCAGAGTCCGACGCCATCGCCCGCGCAGCCACACCGGCAACCGTCGCCACGCTCGCGCGGGATCTACGCGCGCTTGGCCTGACGACGGGCCAGACCGTGCTGGTGCACACGTCGCTGAACGCGCTCGGCTATGTGATCAGCGGCCCGGTGTCGCTTCTACTCGCGCTTGACGCAGTGCTGGGGCCAAACGGCACGCTGATGATGCCCGCCCATTCGGCCGATCTGAGCGACCCGGCCGCCTGGGTCGCTCCGCCAGTCCCCCTGGAGTGGATCCCGATCATCCGCGCCGAGATGCCGGCGTTCGACCCGCGGCTGACGCCGACTCGCGGCATGGGCGTCACGGCCGAGATCTTCCGCAGCCAACCGGGCGTGCTCCGCAGCCGACACCCCAAAGTATCTTTTGCCGCGCGTGGCCCACAAGCTGAGTTCCTGACACGCGAACACGCGCTCTCGCCGAGCATGGGCGAGGGCTCGCCCCTCGCGCGTCTCTACGACTGCGACGGCTGGGTGCTGCTACTGGGCACAGGCCACGAACACAACACCTCGCTCCATCTCGCCGAGGTCCGCGCAACGTGGCCGGGCAAACGGCGAGTATTGGACGGCGCACCGATTCGAATCGACGGAGATCGAGTCTGGCAACCGTACGAGGATCTCGACTGGAACGACGCCGACTTCGCATTGATCGGCAGCGCCTTCGCCGAGGCCACTGGCCTCGAACGGCAGGGCGTCGTCGGCATCGGTCAGGCCCGGCTGATGCCACAACGGGCCCTGGTCGACTTCGGAGTGACCTGGATGGGCCGCCATCGTGGCCATTGACGGGGAGCCCGTCATCAGTGATACAGTAAGAGCGATGACCGAAGCACAATTGCCCCCACGACTTCAGGATGTCGTCGAGGATTTCGCGCTTGCCGAGGGCCGCGAGAAGCTCGAGTTGCTGATGCAGTACGGGCAGGAGCTGCCGCCCCTGCCCGAAAACCTCCAAAAACACCGCGACCAGATGGATCCTGTGCCCGAGTGCATGTCGCCCGTGTTTGCGCAAGCCGCAGTCGAAGACGGCCGGATGAGGTTCTTCTTGGATGTCCCAGAGGAGGCCCCGACAGTCCGTGGCTTCGCGGCCATCCTACAGAGGGGTCTCGACGGAGAGACACCTGATGCAGTCCTCGCCGTGCCCGGGACGTTCTATGAGAAAATGGGGTTGACTGGATTGCTTTCGCATCAACGTCTGAACGGCATGCGGGCGATCCTGGCCAAACTCAAGGGATACGCCAAAGCGGCCAAAGACGCCGAAGCGTGACCGGGGTCACCATGACGACCGAACCTCTAGTCAATGAACTCATCCTTCTAACTGTGGCGGGTGAACAGGTCAATGACTTGACCCAACGTCTGCGCCAATCCGGGTTCTACTCGACGCTGGTCGACAGCCGGGGCGGGCTCGTCGAGGAGCGCACGTCGACCGTGCTGATCGGCATCGACCGATCGCAGCGCGCTGCGGCCCTCGGCATCGTCCGTGAGACCTGCCGGCGGCAGATGCGGCTTGTCCCAGCGCAGCTCGAAGCCCCGTCGTTGGCCTATCAGCCTTTGATGATCGAAACCGAAACGGGCGGCGCTGTCGTGTACACACTGCCCATCGACGCCTTTCACAGGTTGTGAGATCGCTATGAAGCTGCTCCTTGCCATCATCCGTGATCGTGACGATGTCGCCGTCTCCGACGCGCTGAGTCAGAGCAACGTCCGGGTTACACGCATCGCCAGCACCGGTGGATTCCTCCGCCGTGGCAATGTCACCCTTCTGATCGGCGTCGAGGACGAACGCGTGCAGGCCGTGCTCGATATGGTGCGCAGCGCCTGCGCCGAGCCCGAATCCGGTCAGCATCGAGCGACGGTGTTCGTGCTCAGGGCCGAGCAGTTCGAGCAGGTCTAAAGGCCGGGCCCAAAGCAGGCTCTCGTCACCGCCGCTAGAGCCCTAGCCTGAACCTTCACGCTGGTTCCAGTGGCGCGGCCAGATCGCGGGCACGAGCGCCCCAACCCCTACACCTAACGCCACCAACAAGACAAGCCCTCCGAGTAACGCCAGAGGCGGGAAGAGCGCGCCAACGAGCAGCGCCACAAGCCCGATCAGGACGAGTGCGACGGCGATCGCGCCGAGCACACCGGCCAGCCGAGCCCCACGACGCGGCGATGCCAGCCGCCGCCCACCCACAGCCCCCGTGACACCGTTGATCCAGACAGGTTGCACGCCACCGGCATCGTCCGTGTAGTAGGTCACATAGGCCGGCAGCAAGAGCTGGGTCCAGTGGGCCCCAGGGTAGGCCGCGTGAAGCGCGATCTGCCGGACATGCTGAGCGCCGGCCGCCGTCTGGCAATCGGCCGTCGCCCGCGCGTCGAGTTCGGCGCGGGCGAGCGGCCACGCTTCCTCGGGCAGCACATCCGGTATGCAGACGAGCGCAGCGCCAGGCATACCCGACGCAAAGGCCTGGGCCGCGGCCTCAGGATACGGCCCCAAACGCTTGAGCCAAAGCGCCTGCTCGGTCAGCGCTGGGGCCGCGACGTTCGCGTATGTTCGATCCACCTGCCCGGCGCGCGGCTCCCAACGGATCCGCGTCTCGAGAACCTTTTCGGAGCGCCACTGCCCATGCGTCAGGCTGTCGCGCGCGCTCTCAACCTGGTAGTCGAACCCAAACTCCGCCTCCCAGCTGCCAAGCACTCGGCCATCGACCAGCCACATCGGCCAGTATACGGGTGTCGCCCGGCGCACCAGCGCCTCGGCCGTGAAGTCAACCGGTCGCAGCCACACACCTTCAACGAACCGCGCCAGTGTCCCACCAAGATCTGCCGCCTGCTGCCGAAATGGAAGGACACACTCCGGGGGTTCGGGCCGCATCAACGCCTGACGCGGCTCAAGTCCGTCGCGCCCACAGATCGGGCACGTGCGCCCGAGCGCGCCTGCCGGGATCAGGAATCCGCGCTGGCAACCGGGGCATGCGACGGACAGTAGGTCCGCGCCCCACAGTCGTTCTTCGGGTACGATCGGTTGGGTTTCGGCAAACGGGTTCATACGCCCCCCGTGACGTCGCCGCCCGCCGGCGCAACCCGGCCGAACAACACAAACGCGCCGACGGCGCCAAGCACCAGGAGAACCAGCCCGGCAGCAAGCGGCGCCAGCCCGAGGCCGCCTGCCAGGAGCAGCGGAAGACCTATCAGGCTGAGGCAAAGGCCGGGCGCCAGCATCAGCGCGATCGCTGCCCACACCTTTGCCCAGGCGATCGGTTTTTGCCCGGCCACGACGCCTGTCTGGCCGTTAACCATGACCTGGTAAGCCTGGTCCTGATAGCGGTACGCCGAGACATACACGGGCAACAACACGTAGCGCCAGGTTTCATCGACGAAATCCGCGGTCATGTGGAAGTTACGTACATGGCCACTGCGGATCTGCGAACGACAGGCGCCCTGAGCTGTCTCGCGCAGGGTGGCTTTGCCGGTTTCCCAGGCTGTCGGCAGCGGCACATCAAAGCCTTGAGCCTGCCAACCGGCCAGGTAGTCGGGCGTGAACGGTTTGACGGCCTCGAGATCGAACGGAAGGATATCGGCAAGGACTCGGGCCTTGACCCGTGAGGTGCCGACCACGGGCACGTGGTTGGCGGCGACCTCGGCCGACCCGCTCTCCCAACGCCAGCGGACCACTCTTCGGGTCTTCTGCTTCAGATCGCGCATGTCAAGATAGGTCTCAGTCTCCTCGTAGCCGACCTCCGCCTTCCACTGGGCATCGACTCGAGCGCCAAAGACCCAGAATGGCAGATAGATCCCGGTGAATGACTCAAGCCGCGCGGAGCCCGCCAGCTCCGAGGGCTGAAACCAGCCCTTTCCCAGCCAGGCCTGGGCCTTCGATCGAGTAGCTTCGGGGGGCACAGTGAACGGCAAGACACCGCCAGGGCGGAGCCCGTCGCCGGCCGCAGCGCGCACATTGACCTGAGCCGACGCACAAAACGGGCAGGTCGTCGATAAGGCGCCTTCAGCCAACGCAAGATCGGCGCCGCAGGCCTCACAATGCAGCTGCCGCCGCTCGACGCCCCAGCCCTGCGCACCGGCGGCGAGAGCCGCCAGTGTGAACTCATGTCTCTTTGCCGGCCCGGCCTGCGCCTGTGAAGGCGTCGGCGCGACGTAACCGCAATGCTCGCAGGCGACCCCGCCGGCGGCGACGTCGAACCGCGTGGACGCGCCGCAGCTGGGACAGCGAAAAGTCGCTGCGGCAGGCTCGCTGGCCTGGACCCTCGGCGCAAAAACGCTCACCCCGGGGAGGAGCGACTCCACGGCGACGAAATCCGCCGGGGGCCGCCAATCGATCTGAGGATGCTGATTCGCTGTCATGGTGCCGATTATGGGCTCAACCGGCCCCGGATGCAATCAACCATCACCAACCGACGCCATCGCCGCCAGGGTAGACGTCGGTGGACAATAAGTACTGGACGGTGACATGAATTCGGCATTCATTTCGGTCGCCGAAGGTCTTCGCGGGCCGATCACGTCCATACACTTTCTGTCGAGGCTTCGTTCATGTCGAGTCGTCTTGCGCCAGCCCCACTCCCTGCTCGCGTCGCACCGCAATCGGCGCCGCGCGGGTTCGTTCCGCGCCCCGTCACCAAGATCGAAGACACCGGGCTCTCGCTTTTCGCGCTCTCCGAGCTGACCCTCAAGATCTTCTACAACAGCGGGACGCTGACCGGGTTTCGAACCTCCGAACTGATCGCGCTGCCCTTCCTGGGTGTGATGGACCAGGTACTCGAGTATCTCAAACGCGAGAAGTTCCTCGAGATCAAGACGACCGGCGGCGCCGGCTTCGGCGAAGGCGCCTATCTTTATGGAATCACGGGCCAGGGCATCGAGCGCGCGCGTGAGGCTTTGGCGCGCAATCAGTACGCCGGCCCGGCGCCGGTGTTGATCGACGAGTACGTGGCTGCGATCCGCGCCCAGGCCGCACAGCGCAAGATGGTCAATCTGCGCCTGATCCGCCAGGCGCTGTCGGATCTGGTGATCAACGAACGCATGCTGAACCGGATCGGGCCGGCCGTCAACTCTGGAACGTCGCTCTTCCTCTATGGCGCGCCCGGCAACGGCAAGACCTCGATCGCGCGCGCCATCGGGAATATCACACTGCAGGAAGACATCTATGTGCCCTACGCCGTCGACGTCGACGGCCAGGTCATCAAGGTGTACGACAACGTCAACCACGTGCTCGTGCGCGAGGATGACGGCCCGAACGGCGGCGCGCCGGCCGGCACAAGCATGTTGCGCAGCGCAGCGACGAAGCGCGATCCGCGCTGGGTCCGTATCCGACGCCCTTTCATCGTCGTCGGCGGCGAACTGACACTAAGCGGGCTCGACCTGCAATTCAACGAGGTCAACCGCTTCTACGAGGCACCCTTCCAGATGAAGGCCAATGGCGGCCTTTTCTTGATCGACGACTTCGGTCGACAGCAGGCCCGCCCGCGCGACTTGCTCAACCGCTGGATCGTGCCACTCGAGAACCGGGTCGACTTCCTGACGCTGGCCAACGGCCGCAAGATCGAGATCCCGTTTGAGGTGCTTGTGGTCTTCTCGACCAACCTGCCACCCAAAGATCTGGTCGACGAGGCCTTTTTGCGCCGGATCCGGCACAAGATCGAGATCGTGGACCCAACCCCCGACGAGTACCGCGACATCATGCGGCGGATGTGCGAGATCAAACACGTCGCCTACGACGATCGGGGCCTGGCCTACCTGATCCAGGAGTGGTACCTCAAGCGCAATCGCAAACTCCGGGCCAATCACCCGCGCGACCTGGCGGAGCAGATCCTGGATGTTGCCGCCTTCATGGGCACCGAACCCGCCCTGACCAAGGATCTGATCGATCGCGCAGCCGAATCCTATTTCGTCGAGCTGTGATCCGGAACCTCGCGAGTTTGCCCCGGCCCGGCGATCTGCTATGATCGGGATTCGTGCCAGCTTCCTACACACTCTCAATCATCATCCCCTGCTACAACGAGCGGGCAACGATCGCTTCGTTGGTCGCGCGCGTCCGAGCCGAAGCGCCCGAGGCCGAGATCCTGATCGTCGACGACGGCTCGAGCGACGGTACGCGCGACATCTTGCCTGAAGTTGCGGCTGCCCACAACGCCCGGGTCCTTCTGCACGACAAGAACGGCGGCAAAGGCAAGGCGCTTCGCACCGGCCTGCAAGCCGCGACCGGCGACATCCTGCTCATCCAGGATGCGGATCTCGAGTACGATCCCCGCGATTACCCGGCGCTTCTCAAGCCGATCCTTGAAGGCTACGCCGACGTCGTCTACGGCTCACGGTTCCTGGGCGCGCCACGACGGGCCATGATGTTCTGGCACATGATCGCCAACAAGCTCCTGACCCTGATGACCAATATCCTGTACGACACGATCCTGTCGGACATGGAGACCGGGTACAAGGTCTTCAAGCGTGAGGCCATCCAGGGGATCACGCTGCGCGCCAACCGCTTCGACTTCGAACCTGAGATCACGGCCAAGGTCCTGCGCCGCAAGGTCCGGATCTTCGAAGTGCCGATCACGTTCGTCCCGCGTGAATACGCTGAGGGCAAGAAGATCGGCCTGTGGGACGCCTTCGAAGCCGTCTGGGCCCTGTTGCGCTACCGCTTCTTCGATTAGCCGACAGACCGTCGAAAACGAGCGAGGGCCGGGCTGATCGCCCGGCCCTCGCTCGTTAATCCGGAGAATGAGACTTCAGTCGGTGACGGCGCCATCCGCAATCGCGAGCGCCTCGTTGATCACGCCAAAGACTTCACGCAGTTCGGCCTCGGTCACGCAGAGCGGCGGGTTGGTATGCAGCATATTGCGCCACGTAAAGGCGTACACACCGTGCTCCTTGAGGTAAGAG
>Ga0209573_1006225_pt1 | contig 10114 bp, 6 predicted proteins | sample TNRBio252014_DNA_FD_185870 | JGI IMG/M metagenome (GOLD analysis project Ga0209573, IMG submission 185870) | Wastewater treatment Type I Accumulibacter community from EBPR Bioreactor in Madison, WI, USA - TNR Reactor_6/25/2014_ DNA (SPAdes)... | ecosystem: Engineered > Bioreactor > EBPR >...
GCACAGGTAGTGCACCGGCACGCCGCCCGAAAGCCCCGTCACCGCCGTGTACAGCGGGAAGTCCGGCGTCGGGATCAGCAGTTCGTCGCCGTCGTTGAGCAGCGCGCTCACCGCCATCTGGATCAGTTCAGACGCGCCGTTGCCCAGGTAGACGTCGTCCACGGTGACGCCGCGCACGCCCTTTTCCTGCGTGTAGTGCACCACCGCCTTGCGCGGCGCGAAGAGGCCCTTGCTGTCGGTGTAGCCGGCGGCGTCGGGCAGGTTGCGGATCATGTCCTGCACGATCTCGTCGGGCGGCTCGAGCCCGAACGCGGCCACGTTGCCGATGTTCAGCTTGATGATGCGCTGGCCCTCTTCCTCCATCTGCCGCGCCTTGTCGAGCACCGGGCCGCGGATGTCGTAGGCGACGTTGGCGAGCTTGGCCGACTTCCTGACGGCGTGGCCGGTCGGCTCGGAAGGCACGAGGTGGGGCACGAGGGGCAGCGGTGCGTTCACGTCAGGGCGGCGCGGCGCAGGTGGGGCGCCACGAGAGTCATGGGGACAACGGTGCCGCAAGCCGAGGGCAGCGAGGCACGGGACCTAGAATTATCCACGCGATGAAGTTCGTTCCCGAGACGGCCGAAGGCGCCAACATGATCGCGCGCCACGATCCGCAGCGCGTGTGGGTGGGCGGCGCGATGCACACGACGAGCCTCTTCGTGCCGTGGGTCGGCGCCGTCGTGCCTTGGGCGGTGGCGCGCTGGGAAGACCTGGCGCCCGCCGACTTCGAGCGCATGGCCGCTTTTGCGCCGGAGCTGGTGATCTTCGGCAGCGGCACGCGCATGCGGTTTGCGCCGCCGGCGCTGCTGAAGCCGCTCGCCGAACGGCGCATCGGCATCGAGTGCATGGACACCGCCGCGGCCTGCCGCACCTACAACGTGCTGGTCAGTGAGCGCCGCTCGGTGCTGGCGGCGCTGCTGCTCGGCGTCGACTGAACCGGCGGGCGATAGCCGGGCCGAGCCGGCTCGGCCAAACCGGCCATTTATAATTGCGGGCTGTCAGCCGCCTTGGCCTTCTCCCGATGGTCCACCCCGGTGTCACGCCGGCCGGGCCGGCGGGTGTGCCGCAGAGAACCCCTCCATGACGCCTGCCCTGAACAAAGCCCTCCCGGAGTTCGAAGCGGCCGCCACCGGCGGCGTGAAGTTCACGCCGCACAGCCACCTCGGGCACGCGGTGGTGCTGTACTTCTATCCGAAGGACAACACCCCCGGCTGCACGACCGAGGCGATGCAGTTCCGCGACCACCACAAGGACTTCGTCAAGGCCGGCGCGGTGGTGTTCGGCGTCTCGCGCGACAACCTCGCCTCGCACGAGAAGTTCAAGAGCACGCTCGAGCTGCCCTTCGAGCTGATCGCCGACACCGAGGAGAAGCTCTGCCACATGTTCGGCGTCGTCAAGAACAAGATCATGTACGGCAAGAAGGTCAAGGGCATCGAGCGCAGCACCTTCCTGATGGACGCCACCGGCGTGATGCGCGCCGAGTGGCGCGGCATCAAGGTCGCCGGCCACGTCGAAGAAGTGCTCAAGGCGGTCAAGGCGCTGAAGAAATCGGCCTGACGGGCGCGCCTGCCCCGTCGGACACGCGCGCGCCCCGCCCAGCCAGCGCCGGCACGCTGCGGCGCGACCACCCCCGCCCCGCATGCCCCTGCCCAAGCCTCCTGCCCGCCCCGGCGATCTCGTGCCGGCCTCCGCCTACGACGCCCAGGCCGCCCCCAAAGCCGACCGCAAGACGCTGAAGCCGCGCGCCGCGGCGGCCGACGAGCCGGCGCAGGCCGCCCTCGACCTGCTGGAGAGCGCGCCGGCCGCGGCAGCACGCCCGGCGGCGCGGCTGTTGCAGTCGCCGGTGGGGCCCACAGCGCCGTCATCCCCGGCAGCACTGCCTTCGGTGCCCGCTGCCGTGGCGCTCGAGCGCGCGGCGCGCGCGCCCTCGTCGCCGCCGCCGGCACCGTATGTCCCGCCGGCACCGGCAACGGCCCGCGCAGCCGCCGCCGTCCCGCCGGCCCCGGCGGGGCGGTCGCGCCGGGCGCGCAGCAACGGCCAGGCAGGCCCCGCCAAGCTCTTCGTGCTCGACACCAACGTGCTGATGCACGACCCGAGCTGCCTCTTCCGCTTCGAAGAGCACGACATCTTCCTGCCGATGATCACGCTGGAAGAGCTCGACGACCACAAGAAGGGCATGAGCGAAGTGGCGCGCAACGCGCGCCAGGTCAGCCGCGAACTCGACGCACTCGTGCGCAGCGGCATGCCCGAAGGCGCGACGGCGAAGGACGGCACCGGCGATGCAGGCAAGGCGGGCAACGGCAACGGCGCTATGTTCGACGCCCACGCCGGCATCGAACTGGCGAAGACCGGCCACCGCGAGGCCGGCGGCAAGCTGTTCTTCCAGACGACGCTGGCGGACATCAGGCTGCCGGTCGGCCTGCCGCAGGGCAAGGCCGACAACCAGATCCTCGGCGTCGTGCAGGCGCTGCGTGAGCAGCGGCCGGGCCGCGACGTCGTGCTGGTGTCCAAGGACATCAACATGCGCGTCAAGGCACGCGCGCTCGGCCTGCCGGCCGAGGACTACACGAACGACAAGACGCTCGAAGACGGCGACCTGCTCTACACCGGCGTGCTGCCGCTGCCCGCCGACTTCTGGGACCGCCACGGCAAGACGATGGAAAGCTGGCAGCAAGGCGGCCACACCTTCTATCGCATCAGCGGGCCGCTCGTGCCGGTGCTCTTGATCAACCAGTTCGTCTACCTCGAAGCCCCCGGCGCGGCGCCGCTGTACGCCCGCGTCACCGAGATCACCGGCAAGACGGCGGTGCTGAAGACGCTGCGCGACTACACGCACGGCAAGAACGCGGTCTGGGGCGTCACGGCGCGCAACCGCGAACAGAACTTCGCGCTGAACCTGCTGATGGACCCCGAGTGCGACTTCGTCACGCTGGCGGGCACGGCCGGCAGCGGCAAGACGCTGATGACGCTGGCCGCGGGCCTGGCGCAGGTGCTCGACGAGCGCCGCTACAGCGAGATCATCGTCACGCGCGTCACCGTGCCGGTGGGCGAGGACATCGGCTTCCTGCCCGGCGACGAGCAGGAGAAGATGGGCCCATGGATGGGCGCGCTCGACGACAACCTCGAGGTGCTGGCGCGCAGCGACGGCGGCGCCGGCGAATGGGGCCGCGCGGCCACCAACGACCTCGTGCGCGCGAAGATCAAGATCAAGAGCCTGAACTTCATGCGCGGGCGCACGTTCCTGAACAAGTTCTTGCTGATCGACGAGGCGCAGAACCTGACGCCCAAGCAGATGAAGACGCTGATCACGCGCGCCGGCCCCGGCACGAAGATCGTCTGCCTGGGCAACCTGGCGCAGATCGACACGCCCTACCTCACCGAAGGCTCGAGCGGCCTGACCTACGCGGTCGACCGCTTCAAGGGCTGGCCGCACGGCGGCCACATCACCTTGGCGCGCGGCGAGCGCTCGCGGCTGGCGGACTTCGCGAGCGACGTGCTGTAGCGCGCGGCGCGGCCGCCGCTCCGTCTCGCCCTTTCGCCCTTTCGCCCTCTTTCGCCGCCTTCAACTGCGCAGCGGATCGCGCACGCGCAGGAAGCTCGCGAAGCGCGGCACGCCGCTGGCCGTCAGGCCGCGGTGGGTGTAGGTGACGACCGTGCCGACGGCCGGCGGCCGCTCGCGCTCGGCGTCGGTGAGGCCCGTGCCGAGCAGGAATTCGACGCCCGCCGCCGTGCGCACGTGCAGCGCGCCGAGGCGGCCGGTGTGCCGGCCCTGGCCGGCCACATGCGCGACGACCACCGCCTCGGCGTCGTGCTCGGGCTTGAGCTTCAGAAGCGCATCGCTGCGGCCGGCGCGCCAGCGCGCGTCGGCGCGATGCAGCATCAGCCCCTCGCCGCCGGCGCGCACGACCTCGTCGAGCCAGCGCTTCAGCGCCGCGCGGTCGGCAAGCGTGCGCTGCTCGGCCGCCTGCAGCGGCGCGAAGCCGGCCGCGGCGACCGCCTCGCGCACGCGCTCGACGCGGCGCGCGAACGGACCGAGGCGGCCGTCCTCGTCGCGCAGGTCGAAGACGACGTAGCGCACGCCCTGCCAGTCGGGGTCGAGGGCAGCGGCGCGGCGCACGGTGCCCGACAGCACGTCGAAGCGGCCGCGGCCGAGCCACAGCTCACCGTCCAGCGGCAGCGCCGGCAGCCGCGCGGTAAACCAGCGCGGCGCCATCACCGGCAGGCCGCTGCGAAAGCGCAGCCGCTCGCCGTCCCACGCCGCGCGCACGCCGTCGAGCTTCTCGCTGACGAGGAAGCCGGCCGGGTCGATGTGCTCAGGGGCCTCGCGGGCGAGTTGCAGCGGCGGTGAGGCGCGGCGTGGCGCGGCCAGGGAGACGGCCGGCCACGAGAGACCGGCGGCGAGCACCCCCAGCGCCGCGGCGATGAACGAACGCCGCGGCGGCGGCAAGTCAGCAGGTGAGAGGTCGGGCAGCGTCGGCATCGGGCATCTCCGTTCGATGCCCACAGCATCGCCCGCCCGGCCACCTCGCGCTTCCCCCTGCCGGGCCCCCAGGAAGCACGAAGGCCCGCCCCCCTTGCCGGGGGAACGGGCCTTGCTTCGGCTCCGATGCGGCGTTCGCGCCGCGCCGCGATCAGGGAATGAAGTTCAGCACCTCCGGCAGCGGCCCGACGAGCGGCACCTCGAAGAACGGCCCCGCGCCGTCGGGGTCGACGACGGTCGCGCCGCCGCTGGCGAAGAACATCGCGATCTGCGTCTGCGCGCCGACCGCGTACGCCACCGCCGCGGCGCTGGCGATGTTGGTGAGGAACGTGTGCGGGTTCTTCGGCACGGCGTTGTTCGCGCCCCAGGCGAGGTCGTTGCGGTAGTAGGTGGCGCGATCGGCCAGCCCGCCGGCGCGCAGGATCGCGCTCGTCGTCGGGTTCGGCACCGTCACGTCGCCCTTGGCGAACTGGAAGATCACCGGCTTGGCGGCGTGGCCGTGCAGCGGCTGCTTGCGGATGTGCGGCGCGTAGCTCACCGGGTTGCCGCGCTGCGTGGCCCACTGCGACACGTCGATGTAGTGCTGGATCGCCTCGGCGCCGGGCACCGTGTCCACGAGCGGCGGCTGGTCGCGCAGCGGCATGTTCTCGGCGAACTGCAGATTCGCCGGCACCGGCAGGCCGGGCAGCGGCGGCAGGTTGATCAGCGTCGGCTGCCGGGTCGCCAGGGCAATGGCCGTCAGCAGCCGGAAGCTCGGGCTCAACCGCGCGATCTCGGTGATCGAGCCACCGGGCACGTTGGGCACGCCGGCCTTCAGGTTCGGCTCGGTGCCCAGGAGGATCGTGCCGTAGATGCCGCCGAACGACTGGCCGGCGTAGTGGATGCGCTGCGCGTCCAGGTCGATGCTGCCGTCGCCGTCGATGTCGACGCCGGCTTCGATCTGGCGCACGAGCTGCATCAGGTCGATCACCGTCTGGCGCAGGCCGTCGCGGCTGGAGACGATCGACAGCGCCCCGACCGCGCCGACGCCTTCGGTGCTGTCGATGCTGCCGTTGCCGTCCTGGTCGATGCCGCGGCCGCCGGCCGGCACGACGACGGTCGGCGCGCCGGTGCCGGACAGCACGTTCAGCGTGCCCGCCGCACCGCCGCCGTGGCCGGCGACGTTGATCGACACGGTGGCCAGGCCGTGCGCGGCGAAGACGGAAGCGACCGTCCACGGCGCGCCGTACATGCTGTCGGTGAAGCCGTGGCCGAAGATCGCCACCGGCCAGCCGCCGGCGGGCTTGGCGCCCGCAGGCACGAACATCTGCACCGTGAGGCGCTCGCTGCCCTGCACTGCCGGCAGCCCGGTCAACGAGCCGGTGGGCGGGATGACGCGCGTCGCCGGGTTCCAGTAGGCGGGCGAGGCGAACTGCCCATAAGCGACCGCGGCCACGGCCCCCGGCACCACGTTCAGCGCCGGCGTCGGCAGGAAGCTCGGCGTGATGGTTGCGGTGCCGGTCTGGCGTGCGAACTGGATGCCGGCGACGGCTGCGATCGGGAAGACGGCGCGCGAAGCGCCGGCCGTGCTCTGGCCGATCTGGAAGTCGATCGGCGCCGGCGCCGCGGCCTTGATGCGGCGATTGATCTTCTGCAGATCGGCGGTGATGCTCTGCGTGCTGAAGTAGCTCGCCGCGACGACCTTGTGGCGGCCGTGGCGCAGCGCGTGCAGCGCGCCCGTCACATGGTGGTCGTGGCCGTGGCGGTGGCCCGGCGACAGCTCGCCCTTGATGCGCCGGCCGCTCGTGTCGCGCACGCCGTCGGTGACGACGACGAGGTAGCGCGTGTGCTGCTGCAGCAGTTCGTCGCTCTGGAACGCAAGCCGCTTCGTCGCCGGGTTCCAGATCACCTGGTTGATGCCGACGCGCTCGCCGAAGCCGCGCAGCGTCAGCGTGTCGCCGAGGTTGAAGAGGAAGACGGTGTTGCTCGTCACCGTCGCCGGGTCGATGTCGCCGCTGAACGGCACCGAGATGCGCGGCTGCGTCGAGAAGCCATCGAGCGTGTTGAGCACGTCGATGTCGGCGCACTCGCTCGGCCGCACGGTGCAGTCGGGCTTGGGCAGCGCCAGGCGCCGAAGCGTGTTCTGCGTGAAGTCGGGCACCGTGTGGCGGTTGCTCGGGAAGATCGAGCCGAGCGGGTGCGCGTCGTCGTCGAGCACGCGCACGGGCGCACCGGGCCCGCCGGTGGCCAGCGCCGGGGTCGCGGCGATGAAGGCCAGCGCCGCGGCGGCGGCTAGCGTCAGTGCAGCCAGCGGCTGCGAACGGGTCGCGGGTTTCGCCATCGTTTCCTCCTCGTGGGGATGCAACGGGCGTTATAGGCAGCGCCGCGGCGGGGCGCCCAGCGGCAAAACCCCTCCTTCGCGACGCGCGCGCGGCAGCGACCCCTCAACTCGGGGGGGCCGCGGTGTCAAGTCAACCGGCGATCACCCGGCGACCAGGTCCTTCACCTGCTGCAGCGCCGTCGGGTCCTCGATCGTCGTCAGATCGCCCGGGTCGCGCCCTTCGCACACCGCCTGGATCGCGCGGCGCAAGAGCTTGCCGCTGCGCGTCTTGGGCAGCACGGTCACGAAGCGTACGCGCGCCGGCCGCGCCACGGCGCCGAGCTGGTCGTCGACGACTTTCATGATCGCGCCCTCGAGCTTCAGCGCCTTGTCGGGCGTGTCGGCCTGGCCCGGGTCCTTCAGCACCGCGAAGGCCATCGCGACCTGGCCCTTCAGCTGATCGGCGACGCCGACCACCGCCACCTCGGCGACGTTGGGGTGCGAACTGATGCTCTCCTCGATCTCGCGCGTGCCCAGGCGGTGCCCGGCGACGTTGATCACGTCGTCGGTGCGGCCGAGGATGAAGAGGTAGCCGTCGGCGTCGCGGATACCCCAGTCGAACGTGCTGTAGACCTGCCGGCCGGGGATGCTGCTCCAGTACGTCTTCACGAAGCGATCGTCGTCGCGCCAGACGGTCTGCATGCAACCCGGCGGCAGCGGCCCTTCGATCGCGACGACGCCCTTCTGGTTGGCGCCGGTCAGCTCCTCGCCGGTGCCCTCGTCGATCAGCTTCACGTCGTAGCCGTAGACCGGCAGGCCGGGGCTGCCGAACTTCGAAGGCAGCCGCTCGATGCCGTTGCAGATGGTGAGGATCGGCCAGCCGGTCTCGGTCTGCCAGTAGTTGTCGATGATCGGCTTGCCCAGGCTCTCGCTGATCCACTTGGCGGTCGGCTCGTCCAGCGGCTCGCCGGCGAGGAACAGCGCGCGCAGGCTCGACAGGTCGTGCTTCTTCAGCGCCGCCGGGTCGTGCTTCTTCAGCACGCGCACCGCGGTGGGCGCGCTGAACATCGAGGTGACCTTGTACTTCTCGACGAGGCTCCACCAGATCGCCGCATCAGGGCGGATCGGCAGGCCCTCGTACATGATCGTCGCCATGCCGTAGATCAGCGGGCCGTAGACGATGTAGCTGTGGCCGACGACCCAGCCGATGTCGCTGGTGCTGAAGTACGTCTCGCCCGGGTTGCCGAGGAAGATGTGCTTCATGCTCGCGGCCAGCGCCACCGCGTAGCCGCCGGTGTCGCGCTGCACGCCTTTGGGCTTGCCGGTGGTGCCGCTCGTGTACAGCGTGTAGCTCGGGTGCGTCGCCTCGACCCACTCGCACGGCACCTCAGCGTGCATGTGCTTGTCGCGCAGCGGCGCGTAGTCTTCGTCGCGGCCGGCGGTGCGCGCGAACGGCGTCAGGCCGCGATCGACCATCAGCAGCTTCGCGGGCTTGTGCTTCGAAAGCGCGATCGCCTCGTCGAGCAGCGGCTTGTAGGGCACGACCTTGCCGCCGCGGCTGCCGGCATCGGCGCTGACGATGACGACGGGCTCGGAGTCGTCGATGCGGCTGGCAAGGCTGACGCTGGCGAAGCCGCCGAACACCACCGAGTGCAGCGCGCCGATGCGTGCGCAGGCGAGCATCGCAAAGGCCGCCTCGGGGATCATCGGCATGTAGACGAGGACGCGGTCGCCCTTCTTCACACCGAGTTCCTTCAGCGTCGCCGCCATGCGCTGCACCTCGCGGTGCAGCTCGGCAAAGCTGTAGACGCGCTCCTGGTTCGTCTCGGTGGAGACGAAGATCAACGCGTTCTGGTTGCCGCGTGCGGCGACGTGCCGGTCGACGGCGTTGTGGCACAGGTTCGTCGTGCCACCGACGAACCAGCGTGCGAACGGCGGCCGGCTGTAGTCGCAGACCTGCGTGAACGGGGTGTGCCAGTCGATCAGCTTCGCCTGCTCGGCCCAGAAGCCGTCACGGTCCTCGAGCGAGCGGCGGTGGAAGTCGGCGTAGCGGGTCATGGCTGGCGGTCTCCTCGTCTCGGGGTGGGATGGCGTGCGGTCGGACGCGCGGCATTGAACGGCGCCGCACTGACAGACCGCTGACTCTGCGCCAGGCCCGGGCCGGCGGCGCTGATGCCGGTCAAGGCGGCGCGGTCATCGCCGCAAGGTCAAACCCGGATGGTCGAGAGCCGAACGGTCGAATCCGAAAGATCTTGGCCGAACGGTCACAGCCTCACGACGACGCGCCCCCGCACGCGGCCTTCCATCAGCCGCGCGGCGGCGGGAAGCGCTTCTTCGAGGCCGATCTCGGTGACGATGCTCTCGAGCGTCGCCGGGTCCAGCTCGGCCGCCAGCCGCGCCCAGGCCTGCTCGCGGCGCACGCGCGGCGCCATCACGCTGTCGATGCCGGCGAGCGTGACGCCGCGCAGGATGAACGGCGCGACGCTCGACGGCAGGTCCATCCCCTGCGCCAGCCCGCAGGCGGCGACGACGCCGCCGTAGCGCGTCTGCGCCAGCGCGTTGGCCAGCGTCTGGCTGCCGAGCGCGTCGACGACCGCGGCCCAGCGCTCCTTCTGCAAAGGCTTGCCCGGCACGGCCAGCTCGGCGCGGTCGATCACCGCGGCGGCGCCGAGCGACGAGAGGTAGGCCGCTTCACCTGCCTTGCCGGTGGCGGCGACGACACGGTGCCCGCGCTTGGCCAGCAGCGCCACCGCGACGCTGCCGACGCCGCCGGTGGCGCCGGTGACGAGCACGTCGCCGGCACCGGGCAGCACGCCGTGGCGCTCGAGCGCCAGCACGCACAGCATCGCCGTGTAGCCGGCGGTGCCGATGGCCATCGCCTGGCGCGGCGTGAAGGCGGCCGGCAGCTTCACGAGCCAGTCGCCTTTGAGCCGCGCGCGTTCGGCCAGGCACCCCCAGTGCGTCTCGCCGACACCCCAGCCGTTCAGCACGAAGCGGTCGCCCGGTTGCCAGTCGGGGTGGCGGCTTTCGAGCACGGTGCCGGCGCCGTCGATGCCGGGCACCATCGGCCACAGCCGCACGACCGGCGAGCGGTTGGTCAGCGCCAGCGCGTCCTTGTAGTTCAGCGTGCTGTACTCGGGGCGCACGAGCACGCCGCCTTCGGCCACGTCGGGCAGGCGCGAGTCGTCGAGTTGCGTCACGGCGGCGCGGAAGCCCGCGTCGTCTTTCTCCAGCAGCAGGGCCTTGAACATGGTGTGCTCTCTTGGGCGCTTGGCGAGGTCGGGGTGAAGGCCGCA
>Ga0209573_1006226_pt1 | contig 10114 bp, 8 predicted proteins | sample TNRBio252014_DNA_FD_185870 | JGI IMG/M metagenome (GOLD analysis project Ga0209573, IMG submission 185870) | Wastewater treatment Type I Accumulibacter community from EBPR Bioreactor in Madison, WI, USA - TNR Reactor_6/25/2014_ DNA (SPAdes)... | ecosystem: Engineered > Bioreactor > EBPR >...
CAAATCCGGTACCGGCCGATCAACCGTCCCGGAGAAATTCTGGAAACGGTGCCGGGACTCATCGCTACCCAGCACAGCGGCGAAGGTAAAGCGAATCAGTTTTTTTTACGTGGCTTCAATCTGGATCATGGCACCGATTTTCTCACGCAGATCGAAGGCGTGCCGGTCAATCAGCTTTCTCATGCCCACGGGCAGGGTTGGACGGATATCAATTTCCTGATTCCGGAATTAATCGAATCGATCGAATTCAGAAAAGGAAATTATTACGCCGACACCGGGGATTTCTCCAGCGCCGGATCAGCCAACATCCGCTACTTCAACCGCCTGCCGCAAAATATGCTGCGCTTCACCGGCGGCAGTTTTGATTATTACCGGGGATTGATCGCCGGATCGCGTCAGCTATTAAAAGGCAATGTGTTGTATGCCGGCGAGATCGTGCACAACGACGGCCCGTGGACTACCGGAAATAATTATCTGAAATTCAACGGCCTGATCCGGTACAGCGGCAGCAACGGCAACCAGGACTGGCGTATCACCGCCATGGGAACGCATTCGGATTGGCGCGCGACCGATCAAATTCCGCGGCGGGCTATCGGAATGAACACTATCCGCCGGTTCGACGCGATCGACCCGACCGATGGCGGAAAAAGTCATCGCTACAGCCTGACGGGCGAATGGAACCGGCGCTCGGAAAACAGCCTGACGTCGGTCATGGCGTACGGCATTTACTCCAAATTAGACCTCTATTCGAATTTCTCTTTTCTTCTGGATAATAATGAAACGACCAATCCGGTGGGATGCTCGGGGTTAAACGGTTTACAGTCCGCCAACCGGATTTCCACGAGCATATTCCAGACCTGCGGCGATCAGTTCGGTCAGCCCGACGACCGCTGGACAACCGGCCTGGCGGCCAGCCACACGGTATTTCATAAAATCGGCCGGTTCGATTCCGAAACGACGCTGGGAATACAAGTGCGCAACGATAATATCCGGAATGCTCTGACCAGAGCGCATGCGCAGCGCGTGTACGGCATCACCCGCCAGGATTCCGTGTGGGTTACCAGCGTCAGTCCTTTTCTGCAAAACAAGACACAGTGGCAAAGCTGGCTGCGTACCAGCATGGGCGTGCGTTTCGATGGCTTCCGCTTTGCCGTCAACCAAAGCAATATCCAGCAAAACAACGGCACGCGCTATGACGGATTGGCCAGTCCGAAATTAGGTATCGTCTTCGGTCCCTGGGCGAATACCGAGCTTTACTTGAACGGCGGGTTGGGCTTTCACAGCAACGATGCCCGCGGGATCAATACCCGCATCGATCCGGCCAGCGGCGGCTCCGTCGATCGCCCCGATCCCCTTGCCCGCACTTACAGTGCTGAAACCGGTATCCGCTCAACCTGGATCCCGGGCTTGCACAGCACCTTGACTGCCTGGTGGATGGATCTTCAATCGGAACTGGTTTTTGTCGGGGATGCAGGTACGACCGAAGCAAGCCGCCCCAGCCGCCGCTACGGCATCGAATTCACCAACTATTACCAGCCGGTGCATTGGCTGACATTTGACGCGGATTTCAGTTTCTCGCATGCACGTTTTCGCAACTCCGTGCCGGATGAAGGCAATCATGTGCCCAATGCCGTGGAAGCGGTCATTGCGACAGGCGCGACCTTTCATGATGTTTCCGGCGGTTTCTACGGCGGCCCGAGATTGCGCTATCTTGGGCCGCGCGCGTTGAACGAAGACAACTCCAAGCGCTCGGACGGCACTATTTTGCTCTCCGCGATGCTGGGGTATGAATTCAACCGGTCGTTCCGCATTCAGGCCGAAGTGTTCAACATGCTGAACCGCAAGGATGATGCGATCACTTATTTCTACACGTCCCGCCTGCCGGGTGAGCCGCTCACCGGCGTAAACGACTTCCACTTCCACCCTGTCGAGCCAGTGAGTTTCCGGGTCGGGTTTGTTCTTAATTATTAATCGATTGGATACAACCAAGTAAATTTCCTAAATAAATATCAGGAGAAAAATCATGCGACTGTTTAAATCACTGTTGATTGCGTTACTTCTGTCAATCTGGCTTACGACTCCGGCGCAAGCGGGAGAAGCCGTGCTGAAGCATTTCGTCTCCGGAAGTTACCCGCAATTACTTGAAAAGCATACCGGCCGGCCGGTCATGCTGGTGATCTGGGCGACGACATGTTTGACCTGCATGAAAAAAATGCCCATGTTAAATAAACTTAAAGAAGATCAACCGGATGTCAAAATCATCCTGCTCTCCGTCGATGAGCTAGCAGATACGAAGCAGGTGCAAACCATATTGACCAGACATGGATTGACCGACCTGGAAAACTGGATTTTCGCCGATGAAAACGCGCAACGCCTGCGCTATGAAATTGACCCGCAATGGTTCGGCGAATTGCCGCGCACGTATTTCCTGGATAGCAAGCATCAGCGTGAAGGCATCAGCGGGGCTTTATCGTACGAAGATTACCAAGCCATTTTCTATGCACTCGCCAATTAATTATCCACCCGCTACCCGGTTTATGATTCACCGCAAAGAAAAACCGCAACGAACGGCATTTTCGTTAATTCATGCATTCGCCCTCGTTCTCGCACTGCTGGTTTACTCTACCCAAGCCAGTGATCAACTCGAAGAAAATTATGTGAAATCAACGCTGGGTTTGTATGACATTGCCACATTCGACGTTTATGCGAACCAACAGAGTATTCATATCATCGCCGGGGGCAGGCAATCGCAAAACGATGCCGCGCTCACACTGCGGTATCAGCGGTCAGTGGACGGCGGACGCAACTGGACAACGCCTGCGACTGTCTTCTCGCCATTGCCTGCAATCAATGCCAAACGCGGCAATGACATTCAACTGGCAGCGCATGGCAACCGGCTGGTTGCACTGATGCAAGGAAAAACCAGCCTGCCTGGGATCGGCCCGATGATTTGCCTGTATTCCGAAGACAGCGGCATGACCTGGAAGAATGGCGCCAATCCGGCAAAGGATAATGACGGCAGCCAGGCGCACATCGACCTCTTAGCCGATAAAGCAGGTGTTTTTCATGCGGTCTGGCTCGAGGATCCTGAAGAAAACGGTTATCAAAGTTTGCGTTATTCCCGCTCGGAAGATGGCGGAAAAAGCTGGAGCCAGCTCATGACAATCGAAGATTCAACCTGCTCCTGCTGCTGGAATACGATCGTTCATTCACCGCTTGATCACCTGAATGTGCTTTACCGCAACATGACGCCCAGGGATATGGCCATGATCCGGTCAACCGACCATGGCGCCACCTGGCAACCACTCGGCGCAGTCGGCGATTTCAAATGGCAATTGAATGGCTGTCCGCACGTCGGCGGCAGCGCTGGTTATGTTACCCGCGGAGCAACGCATTGGCTGCACAGCCTTGTCTGGACGGGTATGCCGGAAAAAGCCGGCTTATATCACCTGGTTTCTTCCGATCATGGATCGACCTGGTCGGAACCCATGCGGTTAAGCGCCACCGGAATGAACGGCGATATTGCGCATCATGGCCGCCATACCGTTACGGCATGGAACGAAATGAATCCTGCGGGCATGAGCATCAATCTCGCCATCGCTGAGAATAACGGCTCCACTTGGAGCAAACCGATCCAGCTGACACCGGGTGAAAACGCGGCAACACAACCGCGGCTTGTTGCAACAACAAACGGTGTATTGGCCGTATGGACCGAGAAACCGGCCAAACAAACCAGTCAACTGGCGTGGAAACTGATAGAGCTGGAAAGAAAGTTAACCCATGAAGGAGAAATCTATGAATAATCAACGTGTTATTTCCATCAAACTGCTGCTGCCGATTCTGATCATACTGATAATGGCCGGCATGCCATCGGTAACATTTGCACATGCAATCCTCGTTGAGTCGGAACCCAAGGCCGAAAGCATTGTGGATACCCCTCCCGATCAGATAAAAATCTGGTTCAACGAAAATGTCGCCAGTGAATTTAAATCGCTGGCGGTGATCAACAGTGCCGGAAAACGGGTCGACAATAATGACGTCAAACAGGCAGCGCTGGACCGTTCTCACCTTTATGCCACCATTCCGGCACTACCGCCTGATACTTATACGGTTCGCTATCGTGTGATGTCAGCGGATACGCACATTATCACCGGCAAATTCACCTTCACCGTTGCCTCCCCCGGAAAAGCCGAAATCCCTGCCGATTAAATATCAGGAGCGAACCATGAAAATATTCCAGACCGTAAAACTACTTCTGCTGCTGTTCATTGCAGTTCTGATACTGACCGCGTGCAATCGTGTCAGCCCGGTTCAGTATCATTACAATACCAATGTCGGTTGCATTGTCGCGAATGATTTCTACGCAGTGTATTTCAGCGCCTATGTTGAGCCAGAAGAAGTAAGCAGCGACTCGGCAAAAGTAAACGAATCGCTATTCAAATCTCATTGCAAAAATATTCCTCATACCGGAAACGTCTACTTCACTGCAGATCTGGTCGATGAAGACTTGAGAGAAATGCCAATCAGTCTGAGGCTGGTCGAGCAGGAATTAACCGGTAAAAAAGAAACTGCAGCCGACTATAAAGATGTTCGAATAATTTCGGAAGTTAAACCTAAAGTTTACTCGCAAGGCACTATTGAAACCCGTGCCGTTATTGATAAAACCGGTCACTATGCTTTATATCTGATAATCGGGGACGAGCAATCAGCATCTGCGGACGATATTTTAAAAATCCGGCTCCATGTCGGCGCGATCACAGAAGCGATGCCCTTCTGGCGCTATGCGGCAAAAGCCGCAGAACTTTTTATGACATTTGCTTTTCCGGTACTCATCCTATTACTCATCATGTTGCCAATGCTCCCGAAGTTGAGATTCGCAGCTTTGTCAAAAATGCTGCCCGGCATGCAGGATCGCAAAAACTGACCGGTATTTGCATAAGCCTATAACAGCAGGTATATCAATGCGCTCGGAGCCACCAAAACCGCCTTCGCCGTGAAGGCGGCTTGAATGGCACCATTTAGCGTGATCAAGATTCAAATTTAACCTTGCAAATTCGCATCTCTAGCTTCTAACACTTTCAATTCCAACCCCTCAATCTCCTGCAACGATTTCCCGGCAATGCCTTGTAAATCCCCGTACATGCCGACCGTTGCCTGCATCACACGTTCGATCTGTTCTTCGCGTTTGGCCCATTGTTTCATGATCGCTTTGCGTTCTTTATCGAGGTCTTCCTGCATGGTGGAAAATGCTTCGACAATTGCCTCGACGCGCTGGCGGAAGCGCGGGCCGGTGAGATATTGGTAGACCATTTCGGTTTTGCTTTGCTGGCCTTCGGAGGATTGCCGCGCCAGCGCGATCTCCAGCAAGGATTGCCGCAGGATCATCGCGACCGGCAACGCCGCGCGCGGGTGAGTGACCCAGACGCCTTCGATCAATTCAAAGGTTTCCACGCCTTTCGGCAAGGTATGGCTGACAATGACCGCCACTTCCGCTTTGGCGGCACGTTGATCGTCGCGCAGTTTTACCAGCCAGGCATCACTCCAGTTTTTGGTGCGTTTGAACTCCCATAACAAGGTACCGCCAATTTGACCGCCCGATCCGATTACGCGATGCAATACATCGCCGCCGAATTCGCCTTTCGGCACCGGTTCGATGGCATCAAACGGAAATTTCAGTCGCAGCAGGTTCTCCAGTTCGAGCTCCTGCACTTCCCCTTGCAGTTGCTGCGAACCTTGCTCGGCGCGGCGTTTCAGGTCTTCGATCTGCTTTTGCATGGCGGCGATGGTTTGTTCTTTTTCCAGCACTTTCAGTTTCTGCTCGTCTTCGGCTTCCTTTCTGGCCAATTGCCGCGCTTCCGTCAATCCGTCTTGCACCCGCTTGGCGACGGTCAGTTCCAGCTCGCGCTTGGCATCGTCGAGTTCGCGCTGTTTCTTGATCAATTCGGCTTGCGCCTGCTGCGCTTGCGCCAGTTTCTCGTCACGGGATTTGAGAACTTCGTGCAACTCGGCCAGTTCTCGCGCCTTGCTTTCCAGCTCGGCGGCGCTGGCCAGCTTCGCTTTGCGCGATTCTTCGGCGATCACCCGCGCGCGTTCCGCTTTCAACTGCTCTGCCACTTGGTTAGCCACCTGATCGTCGAGCTTGCGCTTTTCCTCCGCCAGTTGTTTTTCCCGGTCACGCATCGCTTGCTCGCGCTGGCTGATTTCACTATCTTTCTGCGCCAGCCGTTGCTCAAACTGCTGTCGGGTCGATTCGATCAGCGGCGCCGCCAGCGATTCGGTCAGCTTGATTTCGGTTTTACAGTTCGGGCAGATAATCGTCGGTTCAGTCATCACAATTCTTCCTATGAATGCGGCAACATTTGCCGGTCTTGCTGGCAACGCGCCTCCAAAAAAAGCCCGGCCAAGAAACGTCAAGCCCCATCATTATTGGCTTGCAGCCGGCTGGCATGATCATTGCTGTCAGCTATGTCAGCAACTCATTATAAACCGGCAGTACGTAACCTTCAGGAACCGTTATGAAAAATAAATATGAAAGTTTGGAACTCGGTCAATTCATTCCGCTGCATTATCATCACAATATGCTGAACGACACGGTCCGCATGCAAGGATTTAAGGATGCGATCGATTTACTGGTCAAACCCGGCGCTACAGTGCTGGAGCTTGGCGGCGGCACCGGCGTGCAATCGTTCTTTGCCGCGCAAAAAGCGCGTAAAGTCTATTGCGTCGAACGCAACCCGGAGCTTATCAGCGCGGCGCGCAATCTGCTGGCGCAAAACCAAAACGGCGGCAAGGTCGAGATTATCCAAGCCGACGCCATGCATTACCTGCCGCCGGAACCGGTCGATGTGGTGATCTGTGAAATGCTGCACACCGGATTGTTGCGCGAAAAACAAATGCCGGTGATCGATTCGTTCAAGCAACGCTATCTGAAGAAATTTGGCGGAACGCTGCCGGTCTTTATCCCGGAAGCCAGTATTCAAGCGATTCAACCGCTGGAGCATGACTTTCATTTCGCAGGCTTTTACGCGCCGACGATTCAATTCCAGAACCCCTATGTCATTCAGGAACGAAGCAAGGGCCTGGGAGATCCCGAAGTATTTCAATTGCTGGCGTATGCCGAATCCTATAGCCAGACCTGTCAATGGGATGGTGAAATTCTCATTACCGGAGACGGTCGACTGAACGCCTTGCGGCTCATCACCAAAAATTTACTGGCGATCAATGTGACAACGTGCAGCACCATCGACTGGCACACGCAGTACATTGTGTTTCCGCTACCGGAATCCATCCAGGTTTCCAAAGGCGACCACATCGCCATCCGCTTCAGTTATCAAGGCGGCGCACCGCTCAATGCCCTGACGGATTCGCTGCAAATCCGCCGGATCAGCAAGCAAACGCCGGTATTGGAATTGGCGCTGGAAGCGATGAATCAACCGGCGGAATCCCAAACGGCGGCCGTCCACGCACACCAAAACTGACTGTTGAACAAAAATAGTGTACACCCTGACCTGTGTACACTATTTGAATGTTAGAGCCTTCCCAGCCAATACTGAGGACGTCTGCGATGATGAGCAATAGCCAATATTTGAACAGTGCCGGAAACTTCACGATAAAGCACCGTATAGGGAAACCGATTCATCCGAGTTCGCCGTATATCAGGTTCCCTTTCAATCGGATACCGACGCGGTGATTGACACACTAAAATCAGAGCTTTCTCAAATTCAACCAGATACAAAGCGCCAAGTCCGGGCCGTTTAGATTCAAAGTAACCAACCGACTCAAGATGTTCAGCTTCTGCGGCTGGATGGAATACATAGCTCACCGCAAGAGAGCTTGGGCTTTGCGCCTTACCTCGTCTGCTGATATGGGTTCGACGATACCTTCATCCAACTCTCTAGCCCGGCCTTGCACTGTATCCAACCAACTTTCGGCTATTCCACTTTCGGATGAGTTGCCCAAGCTGAGCAACAACTTCTGAGCCAATTTCGCTCTCTCTGTCTCAGGCAGACTAAGTGCTTCAGCTTCAATTTGTGCCAATTTCATGCAAAGTACTCCTGCTAAACTATTAATTTGAGGTTCATCATAGCAAATTCTATTTGATCCAGCACGGCGAGCAGATTCGATCATCAACAACAATGTTTCACGCGATCCAATCAACCTTCTTACCGGAAAACATTGCAATTACCCGTAACAGCGATCGCAGCTATCGCCCGGATTAACTCCCTGCAAAGCCCAATAACCGTTAAGATCATCAAAACCGGTTTAGCATCAGCAAAAACCATCCATTGAAAAACAACAAATGAATAAAGAAACTGAAATGATCCAACACGATTTGAAATTATTCGGCATGGAAGCGGCAAAAGGCCGCTGGGTGTTTGTGGCGATCGGATTATTGATCAATGTGTGCCTGGGATCGATTTATGCCTTCAGCGTTTTCCGCAAGCCGTTGGAAGCTTTGTGGGGGATTTCGTCGAGCCAGAGCGGATATCCGTTCATGGTGTTTCTGGCGGTATTTGCGGTTACGATGCCGCTGGCGGGCAATCTGATTGGGCGCTGGGGACCGGGAAACACGGCAACACTCGGCGGCTTACTGGCAGGAACCGGATGGATCGCGGCGAGCTTTTCCGGGGATATTTTCACCTTGACTGTTTTATACGGCGTCATCGGCGGCGCCGGGGTCGGCATTGTGTACGGTTGCCCGATTGCGGTGGTGGCAAAATGGTTTCCACGCCACAGCGGGCTGGCGATCGGCCTGACGGTGATGGGTTTCGGCGTATCGGCTTTACTCATCGCACCACTGATGAAAGCGATGATACTGCAGCCGGATATTGGCATCCTGCATACCTTTCTGTACTTGGGAATCGCATTTACGATTGTCACGGCATTGCTGGCGCAGCTATTGCGCTTTCCGCCTGCCGAATGGGCGCTTGCGCTATCCAATAACCCTGTCGCTGAAGCTTCAACTCCATCTGCTATCAATCTTGACCGGCAGGCCATGTTAAAGACCACAAGTTTCTATGCCCTGTGGGCGACATATACCATCGGCTGTCTGGCCGGATTAATGGCAATCGGCATCGCATCGCCGGTCGGCACCGAAATCGCGCAGTTGGATGCCGCCACCGCAGCATTCGCGATATCCTTGTTCGCGGTATTCAACGGGCTGGGGCGGCCGCTGTTCGGCGCTTTAACCGACCGGCTCGGTCCGAAACAGACTGCGATGGTTTCATTCGCGATGATCATGGGCGCATCGTTGCTGCTGTTCTTTTTCGGGCAAGACAATGCCATGCTGTATCTGTTGGCGTTCTGCGTACTGTGGATGTGCCTGGGCGGATGGCTGGCGCTGGCGCCCACCGCGACCGGCATTTTCTTCGGCAAACGCTATTACGCGCAGAACTACGGATTAATGTTCACCGCCTACGGCGCCGGCGCCATCCTCGGAACATTGCTATCCGGCAGTATCAAGGACATCACCGGCAGCTATTTACATGCGTTTCCTGTTGTCGCCGGACTGGCGGTGCTTGGATTGCTGATCGCCGCAATCGGATTGAATCCTGTAAAAGCCGGTCAAGCGCGCCCGGAAAGCGCTGAATAATTATCCGCGCAAGCGATAAAATCAACAATCACTGCGTATCCATTGCCAACCGGCAATCGGCATTCACTACCCGGCACGCAAATGTTCCCGCCATGAGCAAAGCCTTTCAACATCGCACATAACAGAAGCAAGCCGCGAATCAAAAATTATTTCAGCATCCTCCGCCTAATCCCCTCTTGCTCACCCGTGCAATACCCATCTCCGTCAGATCGATGTCGCGGCTAGGATCATCATTGCACAGTCCCATATCACTATCGTTTGTGCGCCTGCGACCCATGCGATAGGTCTTTAAGGCCGCTCGGCTCGCTTGTGTAATGTAGTTAATTATCCGGATAGCAATAAAATGATATTTGTAACTTGCATTATACAAGTTTGTGGTTTAGTATGACTTGCGTTTTGCAAGTCATCTTTATATTTATTTCCATAAATTTGGTAAAAACCACCGTCTTTAGACGGTGACTTTGACTTTAAATGTGTTGATTCATGCGCGTTTAGCTTGGTGCGGGTAGACGACTTTAGTCG
>Ga0209573_1006227_pt1 | contig 10113 bp, 6 predicted proteins | sample TNRBio252014_DNA_FD_185870 | JGI IMG/M metagenome (GOLD analysis project Ga0209573, IMG submission 185870) | Wastewater treatment Type I Accumulibacter community from EBPR Bioreactor in Madison, WI, USA - TNR Reactor_6/25/2014_ DNA (SPAdes)... | ecosystem: Engineered > Bioreactor > EBPR >...
GAAACATTATTCCAATTTGACACACTGGTTTTGGTGGGCGCCCAAAACGGTATGCACATCTGCAAAAAGAACCAGGATGGGACGCTGACCTTAATATCACAATACACGCATATTCAGTCCTGTGATCCGGTTGTAACAGATGGCACGACTGCCTATGTAACCTTAAGTGCGGGTTGTGGAAATGAAAGTAACCAACTGGATATTCTGAATATAACCGATCCGTACCATCCTCAACGCATTAAATCCTATCCCATGAATCACCCCAAAGGATTAGGTATTGATGGAAAACTATTGTTCATATGCGACTCAGATGAAGGTTTGAAAATATTTGATCGCACAGATCCTGCAAAACTGCAACAGCTTTACCATTTTGACCATTTCACATCAATTGATGTCATTCCATACAACGGTTTACTTTTGGTGATGACTGGAAATGGATTCAGGGAGTTCAATTACAGCGATGCTGAAAACATACATGAATTATCTGAATTCACGTTTCAATAATGATACATACTTGTTTAAGAAATGAATAGAAAGCTGATTTTGAAAATAGTAAGCATTACAAGTGCTTTGTTGATAACAACTTTTGTTGCAGGTATCAGTCAGCATATTGTTCAGGAACCCATCCAACCTTCCAAGAGGTTACACATACATCTTGTTGATTTAATCAGGGTTTTCAGTCCTGGGCTGAAGGTGAGTCTGGAAGTGCTTCCGAATCAAGATTATAGTATATATTATGAAGCCAGCGTAATATCAGATTTAAACGGCAAACACTTTATGAACTATTTTAATTACAGCAAAATAAAATTTGTCAATGGTTTTTCATTGGGTTTTTCCCCGATGGTGCGAGTGAATAAAAACGATTTTTCCGGATTTCGTATCAATTATTCACTCAAATATCGTGAAATCAACGATTGGGTTCCCAGATTTGGTGGAGCCTACCTACAGGAAATGGATTATTGGCATTTAGCGAATAGCATGGGTTTTTACTACAGATATATGATCAAGCAGTTTTTGAGGGATGACATCCAAATCTCTATGGCATTCAACGCCGGTTTTTTGGGTAGTTATGTGATCAATGATCTGCCGGAGGATGTATTGAGCAACCGTTCGGAATGGGAACAAACCATTAGTTACGTTAAGCCTGGAGGATTTCATTTTCATCCTCATATATATTTTGAATTTAACTTATGTTTTCCTTCACCATAATAAAAACCCTTTATTAGCGCTGAAAACTGTTCCCGTCATCTCTAATGACAAGTTTATTTATCAAGGAATAGAAATATTCAATCCAATGAGGTTGTTTTGTCCAAACTCATGTTAAATCAAAATAATGATTTTTTTGTAAAAAAATCAATTACAGGCTAATTCTTTGAACAAGTTCATATAAAAAATGGATATATTGAACGAAACATATTAGAAATAATTTGATTATATCATTGAATTTTTAACTTTGCGCCATTATTATTGTATTAAACACACTAAAAATGCTGCTTCTGCAGTTTAGAGTGAATCTTAATTAACTTTTAAACTTATAAAATCACAATGAAGGCAAAAATGATGATTCTTGTAGGGTTTTTCTTGCTACTCAGCCTGGGCAGTTGCCAGCAAAAAGCAAGCGGATACTCTATTACCGGAGAAATTGAAGAAGGAAGAGCAAAGAGCGTAACCCTGGAGTTGGTGGACTTCACCAATAAAGTTGAGAAAATAGCAGAAACTACTTCTGAGGATGGAAAATTCAAATTTGAATTTGAGAAACCTCTGGACCCCGGGATTTACAAAATTTCCATAGAAAGAAAAAACCTGTTTTTCTTGTCTGGTGGTCAAAATGAGCACATTACATTTAAAGGCAATTATAACACATTGAGTAACCTGACCGCAAACATCACCGGTTCCAAAATAACCGAGGATTTTAACAAAATCATGGTTGATTTTGCACAAACCAATAATGTGGAAGAAGTTTTAGTGAAAGTTAAAGAAATTGATCCTCTGGCTTCTGCTATGGTTTTGATCAATATCTTTGGCAATAGTCCGGAATTTGCTGATGTCCATTTCGAGGCAGCTAAAAAACTCGTTGAAAAATATCCAAATGCGGCAATTTCAACGAATTATCAAAGCCTTGCAACCAATCTGAAACAAAGCTATGACAGAAAAATGGCTACAGAAAAAATCAGAATTGGAGAACCGGCTCCTGAAATCGCCATGCCAAATTCAGAAGGACAGATCATGAAATTATCAGATCTGAAAGGGAAAGTGGTATTGCTTGATTTTTGGGCAAGTTGGTGTGGACCTTGCAGAAAAGCAAATCCTAAAGTTGTAGAACTGTATAATAAGTATAAAGATCAGGGTTTTACGGTATACAGCGTATCTCTGGACGGCATCGACGAACGTTCAAAAGCAAGAATGTCACCTGACCAGATCAGCACAAGCATGGAAAATGAAAAGAAAAAATGGTTGGATGCCATAAAAAAAGATAACCTGACCTGGAATAGTCATGTTAGCACTTTAACCAAATGGGATACAGAAAGTGCATTGCTTTATGGAGTTTCCAGCATTCCAAGAACTTATCTGATAGATAAAGAAGGGAAAATTTCAGCAATCAACCCAAGGTTCAACCTTGAAGAAGAGATTTTGAAAGCATTATAATATGAAATACCGGCTGTTTTGCAGAGAAACGGCCGGTTTTTTTTATCAGCAAAATAGTTACCTTTGAAAGCATCGGGTTATTTAGTGTTCTTTATTATTATCGGATTGCTATCTTCCTGCAATCAGGGAACAAGGCGCTTACCCAGTCTGAAAGATAGTTTTACCGGAAAAACCATAACCAACAACAATCATACAACCTGTGTTGTCAAAGAGGATACAATTGACCAGTTAACCGGTTTAAGACTCACTGAATTAATGCCAGTTCAATTATTTTCCTTCACGCATGAACCATTAAAGGCTTTTTTTGAATCAAAACCTTTTATGGTTTGCAATGCAAACTTTTCGAGGGCAGGAAAAGACAACTTCTTCCTGAATCTTCAATTTCTTATTCAGGCGACTAAGTTAAATATCAGTTATCACGGTATTGCTGAAGGAAGCATAGTTCAGATAAAGCTCATTAACGGAGATCAGATTTCACTTTATTCTATGGATTCAGATCATGGAAAAACACTATCGAATGAATATAAAATGTATGCAGGAACTTATCCTGTTTCAAATGTTGACCTAAAAAAACTTCGAAAATTTGAAGTCACTGAAATGGGCGTTCATTGGAATGGAGGTTTTGAAAAATATGATATTCACATCATTGATTTTTTCAAAACTCAGCTACAGTGCCTGTCCAAAATCAAATGACAACCTCGCTCAATGTTTTTATTTCACGAATCCTATACTTCTATTAAAATACTTATTATCAGTTATCTGGAAAAAATAATAACCACCTGGTAGTTTACTTACATCCCAAAATATCTGTTCGTCAAAATCAACATTTCGCTCTTCTATCAACTCACCCAATGCATTCCTTAAGCTAATAAAACAACCACTTGCTTCTAATGATGAATTGATATCCAGCCGGATGACATCAAAAGCCGGATTGGGAAAAATATTCACCTGGTGACTGTCATGATCATTTTGTGGAATTCTGCTTGTTGAAACCAAAGGAAATGTATCCACGGAAATATTATCGATATACAAATTGTTCCATTTCAGGTTGACAGATTCAAATACGATCGAAATATCAGTGCCTGCAAATTCCTTTAACGAAATTGTTTCCTGCCTCCATTGATCAGTATTTTGTGGGTGAAAATTTAAACTGATCACATTGTGGGTGATCAATGAATCGCCAGCCTTTTCGTATAAAATCCTGGAAGTTACAGGATCGCAAAGGCTGAACACTTTGACTCTCAGCGTGTCCCTGTTCTCAGAAACATTTTTTAAAAAGGGTGCATAAGCCAGATCAAAACTCAGCAACGTTTCTTCAGTTTCCGGAACATGGATATTAAACAAAACCATTTGGTCAATCTGTTTTTCCCTTGGGGAATAATTAAAAAACTGCATGCTTGCGGCTTTTAGATTGTTTTCATGGCCGGTCAAAGGAATTATTTCCCAGGTAAAAGACCTGTCAGGATTATCAACCCACCATATATTGTAGAAGCTTGAATCTTCAAAATTTTCCAAAAATGGAATATCAATTACGTTGAATTTTCGAAATGATGATTTTAATCTGTTATTATAAAGGTCATATTCATTTGCCATTCCCGGAATCTGAACCAGTACGTTTAACTTATATTGAGCACTTTCTTCTAAGAATAATTCTCCAAGATGAATGCTCGTTTTTTCGTAAGGCAATAATTCATTGGTTACCATCAATTCAAAAGTATCCTGAACTCCTGAAAACCAATACTGAATATGAATTGAGTCAATTATATTGGATCCTTTATTAGAATAATGAATCTCCGGATAAACAACATTACCGCACACAACGCCACTTTCATCAACACCTGAAATGAGATCTACAGACAAATCCCATTCAGGATGAAAAGGATCCACCGGCTGCCAGGTATCAGCAAGATATTCATAGGCTGCAAAAACATCGATCAGCCCGTTACCAAAAGTATTGTCCTCTCCTGATTCACCAAAATCGACTGCAGTATGAAACAAAGCCCATAGCAATTCATCACCTGACAGAAAAGGAAAGGCTTCCTTGAGCAACAAAACAGCTCCGGATACGTGAGGGCAAGCCATACTTGTTCCTGAAATGGTGTTATATCCGTCCGTTCCCCAGGCAGACCTGACCATTTCACCAGGTGCAACTACCTGTGGATGAATTTTATCATTTTCAGAACCTTCACATTGACTGGGGCCGCGTGAAGAAAAATCACTGATCGGATAAGGATAATTCAGATTTGCATTGACACTGCCAACAGAAAAGGTATTGACTTTCGATGTGTTAATTCTTTGAGGAGAACTGATGGTGGTATTGTCCGGACCAAAATTCCCTCCAGCAAAAACATTGGCTATGCCCGCAGCCTCAATGGCATTCATCAGATCTACGATCAATCCCTGACCGCAATGTACCTGATCCGGGGCATCATACCATCGCCAGCTATTGTTTATCACATCTGGCACATCATAGGAAGTATTGATATCTCCATCCGGATTCAAAGCCCATTCAAAAGCCTGGATCATAGCCTCAAGCGGAGGCAGACTTGAAACACTTGTGCCGACCAGATCATTTGCAATCCAATATGCGTTCATTGCAATTCCGAGCGTATCGTTGGTTTCATCAACAAGTCCTGCCATTGTTCCCAAAACATGAGTTCCATGGCTGTTGATCTCACCGGTTGGAACGGCACTTGAATAACCTATCCAGGACTGACTCATCGGGAAGCGTTTGCCGATAAATCTTGCTTTAAATGCTGGATGATCCGGCCAAACACCTGTGTCATAGTTGTAAACCAATCTGCCCCTGCCGGAATAACCCAATTCCCACATTTTATGAGCATTTATAGCATACAAACCAGGTTCAGCCCTGCCTATTGACCGCTTTAGTTCTCCTGCACCAATATAAGTCGGCTCTTCAAACCTGAAATTTCCTTTTTCTATATAAATATATTCTACTTCAGGTAATGCAGCCAGATTATATACCACTGAAGGTTGACATTCAATAAATACTTTATTGACGATCCAGAAAGGAATGAGTCTGTAAATCTGCCTGCTGTATTTCTGCACACAAGTTTCCAGAAATGGTCCCTGAGCGTGTTCTGCAACATCTTTCAAAGCTTCAATTACAAGTTTTGGTCGTTGATCAACCGGAATTTTTTGATTGGTAAAAGTCTTTTTCAACAATTCGAAGTCAACTCTTTCATCAAAAGAAATCACAATACTTAGTGATTGTCTGTTACCTGTGGCGATCATATCGCGTAATTCCGGGTCTATTTTTTCCGATTGGGTATAACAAGGGATAAAATAAACTGCTAAAACTAAAACCATGATCAATCTCATATTCCTAACATTTCCTCAAAAATAGGAAAAAATGTTATAGAAATGATGACTGATATCATAGCTTATCTAAAATATATCGTAGTTATTTAGATATTTAGCTAATTAGTCTGTTAGCCTGTTAGTCTCTTGGAATTGAGCGTGTACATCGAGCACTTGGAATGTTACATTAGCTAATAGACTATAGACTAAAAGACTAATAAGCTAAACAATTACAATATATCAATTGGAAAAAATACCTGGCTTAAATATTACAAATTAAAATATATTATTTATTCGAGCCATTTTTATGACTTTCTTGCATTATTAATAATTATTTTTCAAATATTTTTAGCATATAAAGATAATTATGCCTTTTTTTGCAAATATTTTTATTTTATCACAAAACGTAAAAACATGTCAAACGGAAGAAAAAGTGCAATTGATGTATTTTCCAGCCGACCAACAGAGTTGGAAAAAGCCAAAACATCAAAGATTTCAGTTATATTTAATGAAAACGTATTCACCATGACCAAAATGAGGACCTATTTATCGTCATCAGCTTTTGGCAGTTTCAGGGACTCATTGGAGAACAGGACCAAAATCAGCAGAGAAATTGCTGATCAAATCGCATCAGCGATCAAATCATGGGCAATGGAACACGGAGCAACCCATTACACACACTGGTTTCAGCCGCTTACAGGTGCTACTGCCGAAAAACATGATTCTTTTTTCACTATAGACAAAGAAGGAAATGCCATAGAAAGACTTAGCGGTACTGAGTTGGTTCAGCAGGAACCGGATGCTTCTTCATTTCCCAGCGGAGGATTGAGAGCAACTTTTGAAGCGAGAGGTTATACTGCATGGGATCCTGGAAGCCCGGCATTTATTATGGATATTGGAGGGGGAAAAACCCTGTGTATTCCCACGGTTTTTATTTCATATACAGGAGAAGCGTTAGATCACAAAGCGCCATTGATCAAGTCTATGGAGGCTATTGACAAAGCAGCGACCGAAGTTGTGAAATATTTTGACAGACATGTTAAAAAAGTTTTACCAACATTAGGTTGGGAACAGGAATATTTCGTGATTGATAAGGCGATGTATTATGCAAGGCCGGATCTGCTTGCCAATGGCAGAACAGTTTTTGGCAGAGCGCCGGCCAAAGGTCAGCAGTTAGATGATCATTACTTCGGTGCTATTCCTGAAAGAGTGTATGCATTCATGCTCGACCTGGAAAACGAATCTCACAAACTGGGCATTCCTTTAAGAACAAGGCACAATGAGGTGGCTCCAAGCCAGTTTGAATGTGCGCCAATGTTCGAAGCAGTGAACGTAGCAGTTGATCACAACCAGTTGCTTGTCAATCTAATGGATCGTGTAGCCAGAAGGCATAACCTGATCGTGCTCACACATGAGAAACCCTTTGCCGGAATTAATGGTTCAGGCAAGCATAACAACTGGTCATTGATGAGTGATGACCATACCAATTTGCTTTCGCCCGGATCAACACCAAGGAACAATCTACAGTTTCTCACATTTTTCATCAATACTATTAAAGCTGTCCATGACCATGCAGATTTATTGAGGGCATCGATTGCTTCAGAAAGCAATGATTACCGCTTGGGTGCTAACGAAGCTCCTCCAGCCATCATGTCAGTTTTTGTGGGTTCGTATCTCAACAATGTGCTGGATGCATTGGAAACAAGAGTGGATGAAGACTTTTCTGATGAAGATGAAATGGATCTCAAACTGGACATTCACAAAATGATCCCAGACATCATGATGGACAATACAGACAGAAACAGGACTTCCCCTTTTGCTTTTACGGGAAACAAATTTGAATTCAGGGCTGTGGGTTCATCAGCTAACTGTTCTCGTGCAATGATTACACTGAACACCATTATGGCTAATCAGTTAAAAGCATTCAAGAAAGATGTAGATGCTTTGATCAAAAAGGGAGAAAGAAGAGACAGCGCTATTTTAAAAGTATTGCGCGAATGCTTGTTAAGCTCCAAAAAAATCATGTTCGAAGGCAATAATTATAGTCATGAGTGGGAAATAGAAGCTGCTGCACGAGGGTTGAACAATATCAAGTCAACGCCTTTGGCTCTGGACGCGCTGACCCAGGATAAAACCATTGAGGTTTTTACCAGTGAAGAAGTATTATCAGAAAGAGAGCTTCGTGCACGTCATGAAATATTTCTTGAAGAGTATATAACAAAAGTAAAAATTGAAGCAAAGATCATTGTGGAACTGGCACTGAATCAAATTTTACCTGCAGCTTTCAAATATCAAAGTGCATTGGCAGATACGATCTCTAAAGCAGAAAAGTCAGGTCTGGAATCAAAATCACTTGGTGTCCATAAGGAAATCTTTTACAGAACTTCAAATGCCATAAATGGCGCTTACAATAATATTGAACTGTTGGAAAAAACGTTTGAAGAAGTGAATGAAGTTTCTGATACAAGAGGTAAAGCTATAGAATTCGCTGAAAAAGTTAAGCCATTCTTTGACAAAATCCGGATTCATGTGGACGAGTTGGAGCTTTTGGTAGATGATACACTTTGGCCTTTACCAAAATACAGAGAAATTCTGTTTGCAAGGTAAGTTGATATAGAAAAAGTCAGGGAGGAATCCCTGTTTTTTGTCTTCAATATGTAAATGTCAGGGACAAGGTTTACGAAACTTATGAAAACAATAAGTTTAGTTAATGCAAAAGACTGTTTCAAAAAAGAGCCTAACTGAGTTTCTGGGGTTTAATTACAAAGAAGAGATATGAAATGATTGCGGTAATTGGTCATTTTTAGTCCCTCAAGGTTATTTTCCAGGAAATCTCCTTTTATACAGTTCAATAGAAAGATAGTGGCTTGAGAAAGTCACTATTTTTTTTTCAAAAAAGCCATGATTGTCAGACAAAGTATACAACCTGTCAATAAATCTTAGATAAAAGGAGATTATTCTGAAAAAATTAAGTAAAAAAAAAGGAAAGTATATAAAAAAAAGCGGGGCAACAAGCGTTGCCCCATGAAAACCAGTTCACCCTACTTCTTTATATATTCGTTATATATTTTCTGTTTGATGATACAAAGATATGCTACTCATTTTAATCGTGCAAGAAAAAATCAATTTTTTTTTAAAAAAACTTTACTATTTACAATTCATTAACAAAAACAGGGCAAAAAAGGCTCTAAATCGCCTTTTTTTGATCATTTTTTAAGTTTTCTTTGATATTTTTAGGTAAACCATCCATAACTAAATCATAAGAAAGGTCAATCAGCTTCTTCAATAAATCCGGAGAAATTTTTTCCGTGAATACCGTATTCCAATGTTTTTTATTCATATGGTACCCTGGAATGATAAATTCATGATGTTCTCTCAACTCAACTGCATAGTCAGGATCACATTTCAAATTGATGCGGACCTCCGGTTCATCCAATGACGTCAATGCAAAAATTTTTCCCCCGATCGTAAAAGCAAGGGTAAATTCATCAAATGGCAGTGTCTCCTGTGCGTGCATTTTGGAAAGGCAATATTCTCTGAGTTGTTCGAAATGCATTATAAATTTACTTTTAATTAGATTGTGATTTAACTAAAGTGAAATAAATGTTCTTCAATTCATTGAATGAAAGATGCACGTCAATTCATTAAGCTGTCAATATTTCACGAAAGGAAACATTTTATCAAAAACCAACACCATTTCAACTTATATTAAAACAGATGACCTTTATTTTTTTTCGCTTCCAGATATAAAACGTTGTCAGGGTGCGGATCGGTAATGATTGGAACCCTGCGAATCAGACGAATTCCGGAATTTTCAAAAGAGTTGATCTTTTCAGGATTATTGGTCAATAAAATCACTTCACTAATACCAAGATCTCTGATAATTTCAATCGCATCATCATAATTCCTTTCATCAGGATGAAATCCAAGCTCTTCATTGGCTTCATAGGTATCAGCTCCATTATCCTGAAGATTATATGCTTTTAGTTTATTGGCCAGGCCAATTCCCCTGCCCTCCTGTCTCAGGTAGATCAGTAAACCGTTTTTTTCTGAGATCATATCCATTGAAATATTCAGCTGATCTCCGCAATCACACCTTGTAGAGTGAAATAAATCACCGGTCATGCATTCCGAATGAATGCGTAC
>Ga0209573_1006228_pt1 | contig 10111 bp, 9 predicted proteins | sample TNRBio252014_DNA_FD_185870 | JGI IMG/M metagenome (GOLD analysis project Ga0209573, IMG submission 185870) | Wastewater treatment Type I Accumulibacter community from EBPR Bioreactor in Madison, WI, USA - TNR Reactor_6/25/2014_ DNA (SPAdes)... | ecosystem: Engineered > Bioreactor > EBPR >...
CGCCTCTTTTCCACTACTTATAGAAGCCATACGAACCGATTACAACAACAATTCCTGCTCGCAGCAGGAATCCGAAATCTCGAATTACTAAGCAACAAAACTTAATTCCAATTTTGCAAAAGGTCTATTTATGCCCATTTGTTCTGCGCTCTGTGCCGGCACTGTACCGGTGAGCCAAATTAGTTTATGCGGGATCGCTACTCGGCAGGGTGGCATCCACCGCTTGGTGTTTGCGTCCTGTGAAGTGAGTTTCAGCGACCGAACCGACCTTGAAGAATGGACGACCTTCATCCAAGCCTGCAAAATCCGCGCGACGGGTGAACTCGTGGCACAAAAGCCGAAAGGTTCGTATGAAAAGCGGCGGTACTCGTCCTGTTCGCCGGAGCAGGTTTCCGGCGGGGAAAAAGTGCTGACCTTCCAAGACTTCAACGCCGACAATGAGGACTTTACCGACATCCCATTCTGGAATAAAATCCTGACGGAGACCACGCGCTTTCGGGTCGGCTGGTTTACGTGTGAAGGACTGTTTTACGGTTTCTATCCCTTCGCCATTGAGGTGGATGAAGTAATCGAGGATTCTCGTAAGGGCAAAGCCTACAAGGAAGGCACGATTACCTTCGACCAAATCGAACTGTTTGAACCCGTCTTCATCCCCGGCTTGGAAGCCCTCCTGATTGATAACCAGAATTTGGTTTGTCCGCCGGAAGATTAAGCCTTTGTTCGCCTCAAGTTAGCCCCGCTTCGCAAGGAGCGGGTTTTTTGTTTGGGTAATGACTCATGGGAATTCGACGACTTGTCCACCCCACCATTTTTCGTTTGCTTTACAAATCCGCACATGAACGTTCATGTTATTGATGATTATATCTATGCAAAGATACTAAAAGTTGAGCCGATGACCCCTTTTCTTCCACGCCCCTTTTCCCGCCCCTTACCCGAAAAAATGAAAAATTAGTATTGCTCATTTTATCAAACTACGCGAACTTTGCACTCCCAAAAATTCTATTTTCGATCTTATGGCAGAAATTTTGCGCGCCGTCGCTTCCCGCACCGATTTACCCCTGACCGCCGTCTCAGGAACGATAGCCTTGTTGGATCAGGGGGCAACCGTGCCGTTCATCGCCCGTTACCGTAAGGCACAGACCCACGGCATGGACGAAGACCAAATCCGCGACATCGCCAAAGCCTATAAATACCTTACCGAGCTGGCGGAACGCAAAGTTACCATCCTTAAAACCATTGAGGAACAGGGCAAACTTACGCCCGAACTCCGCGCCCAAATCGAAAACTGCGACGATGCTAACGTATTGGAAGACCTTTACCTGCCCTACAAACCCAAGCGCAAAACCAAAGCCACCATCGCCATCGAACAGGGATTACAACCCCTTGCCGACTTAATTAAGTCCGCTACTTCCGGTGATATAGACGAGATCATTAAAACGTTCATCAACGGCGACATCTGTACCAAAAAAGAAGCCATCCAAGGGGCAATGTACATCATCGCCGAAGAGATCACTGAGAACGCCGACGTGCGGGCTTATGTGCGCAAAGAAATGCAACACCGCGCCACCATCGCCTCGAAAAAGAAAAAAACCGACCACAAAGAAGCCTTTAAGTTTGAACTCTACGAAGATTTCAACCTTGAAATCGCTAAAATCAAACCGCACCAGTGGTTGGCACTCTGTCGGGGGGAAGATTTGGGCATCCTGAGCGTTAACCTGAACGTAGATACCGACGGTCTGCAATTTTATATTCGCCACCACCTCAAGATTTCGGATAAACTCCTATTCTATAATGAATATTTAGAGTCCATCAAGTTAGCCCTCTCCCGTTATTTAGAACCCTCCATCGAGCGGGAAGTCCGAAAAATTTTGAAGGAAGTTGCCGACCTACACGCCGTCAACGTCTTTTCCCAGAATCTAAGAAACCTCTTACTGCAAGCCCCGATAGCCGATTGCGTCATCATGGGGATTGACCCGGGCTTTGCGTCGGGCTGTAAGGTGGCGGTCATCGGCAGGCAGGGCGAATATTTGGAAGGAGTCGTTATTTATCCCGTCCCGCCCAGAAATAAATTTGCCGAAGCAGAACTGCTTACACGTGGGTTGATTGAAAAATATGATGTAAAGATCATCGCCATAGGTAACGGGACTGCCAGCCGGGAGACGGAGATGTTTGTGTCGGGACTCATCAAGAAATACAGTTTGGATGTTCACTACCTCATCACCAACGAAGCGGGCGCGTCCGTCTATTCCGCCTCCGAGATTGCTAAAAAGGAATTTCCGCACCTCGACGCTACCGAACGGGGTAATATCTCCATCGCTCGGCGGGTGCAAGACCCCTTAGCGGAACTTGTGAAGATTGACCCAAAATCGATGGGCGTGGGACTCTATCAACATGATGTAGATCAGAATCTTCTGGAAAATGAGTTGGAAGCCGTCGTGGAGTCCTGCGTGAACCAAGTGGGGGTTGACCTCAATTCGGCTTCGTTTAAGCTATTATCGTTTGTATCGGGACTGAATGAGCGTTTGGCTACCGAGATCGTTAACTTCCGTAACCAAATCCAACGATTCGACCACCGCGACCAGCTCAAGCAAGTCAAAGGTATCGGTGAACGGACGTTTGAACAAGCGGCGGGTTTCTTGCGGATACGTAGCGGGAAAGAGCCGCTCGATAATACTTCCATTCACCCCGAAAGCTACGATAAAGTGAAACTTTTAGCCGACCGGATGAGCATCAAATTAGCGGATGTGAGTAGTTTTCAGCGTTTGGCTTTAGCCCTAAAAGGATTGGATGACAAAAAGATCAACGCGATGCTGACGGACTTACACTTAGACCGTCCGACCTATGACCTCATCGTCGAAAACCTGATGAAACCCGGACGTGACCCCCGCGAGGACGTTCCGCCGCCCATCTTACGTTCCGATGTATTGAAGTTGGAAGACTTGACGACGGGTATGGTTTTACAAGGGACGGTTCGGAACGTGGTGGACTTCGGCGCGTTTGTGGACATCGGCTTGAAGAATGATGCCTTATTACATGTGTCCAAGATGAGTCCCAATTCCAAACGGCGGATCAATAATCCCTTAGAAGTGGTGCAGGTGGGCGACATCCTGAACGTGAAGATTGACAAAATCGAATTGGAGAAACAGCGGGTAGCCTTAGAATTTGTATCGAAAGCAGAGGGCGTATAAATACAATGCCCGAAAGTTTGAACCCTTTCGGGAACAGGGACAATCGGGAACTTCAAGGCAAAGTTACAACGAAATTTTTTTATCTTTGCAAGCCCTAAGCAGTAAAAACATGAATTTTAACGAATTTGAACAGTTAGTATCTACTGCTCGCTTAACTCCTTATCACAGAGTAACAGGCGGGGATCGGCGTAAAGTGAAGAACTTGTATCGTTTGAATGTACAACTTTCATCCGAATTATTCACGATCATTGCTTACTTTGAGGTAGCATTACGAAATGCTATTCATAATCACTATACTCAAAAATTTACGCCCGATTGGATACGGGACAGTATTCAACCCAATGGTATCTTTTTGGGTACTCAATTCGGAGAAACTCCAAAACTAATTGAGATTGCTTATAAAAGATTTACAGATTCTTCAGGCAATGAACTCCCAAGGTATTCTTCGGATAAATTAGTAGCAGAATTGAGCTTGGGATTTTGGACATTCTTATTTGCAGGCGATCAATTTAATGCCGGCAAAATCGAAATAGGAAACACCGGGAAATATAAAACCTTATTAGAGATGTTTAATAACAAGCCTAAGAATATTGGTCAGAAAAAAGTGTTTACTAAACTTAAAAGTGTAAACAAAATCAGAAATCGTATTGCCCACCATGAACCCATTATTTTCCAAAAAAACAATACAATCAGACCCACAAAACCCGAACTTTGTCATCACAACTTATTCTAAATCCACGACTGCCATCCGTGAATCTTATCAAGATATGGTGGAACTCTTATCTTGGATGCCCGTAAATGCCCAACGTTATTGGTTAGGTTTGGATCATATCATCGCGTTATGCGATAAGATAGATCAAGTATAGCTTCCACCATTATTTGATTTTAACATCCAAAATGGAACGACCGTTCAGCGTACCGGTCAGGTGGTCGCCGACTTTGACGGGACCTACGCCGGCGGGTGTGCCGGTATAGATCAGGTCGCCCGTTTTGAAGGTGATGTACCGCGAGATGAACACAATCAGCGTTTCGATGTCGAAGATCATGTTGCCCGACCAGCCCGCCTGCGCCTTTTGTCCGTTTTTGAAGAGTTCAAAATGAATGTCTTTCAGATTGGGGTATTGGCTGACCGGGAGCATCTCGGAGATGCCGGCGGAGCGGTCAAAGGCTTTCGACAGTTCCCAAGGCAGGGATTTGGCTTTGAACTGCTGTTGCAAGTCCCGCGCGGTGAAGTCAATGCCCAATCCGATCGCGTCAATATGTTGCAGGGCAAAGGAGGGCTTGATGTACTTGCCTTCTTTGCCGATGCGGTAGACGATTTCGGCTTCGTAGTGAATGTCGGTACTGAAGTCGGGATAGTAAAAATCATCCCCACGACGCAACAATGCCGTGTCGGGCTTGAGAAAGATGACGGGTTCGGTCGGAACGTCGGCTTTCATCTCCCCGGCATGGTCGGCATAGTTGCGTCCCACACAAAATATCTTCATCACAAATGCTGTTTATTTACCGGTCGGTGCGGGTGTCGGATTACTGTTACCCTCAATTTCCCCTTTGATAGTAAGGATGATTAAGCCTCCGTCGCCCTCATCGGTTTTCACGGTTACGGTTTTGGATTGCGGACCGAGTTTGCCCGTGGAGTCAAAACGTACGTCAATCCCTTCAGAAGTGCCGGGTTTGATGGCTTCTTTCGGGTAGTTGGGGGTGGTACAGCCACAGGAGGCGCGCACGTTTTCCAACTTAACTTCTTTCGTTCCCGTGTTGGAGAACTTAAATTTATAGTTAACAACCGTGCCTTGCGTGATTTTGCCGTAATCATAGGTCAGCGTTTCAAACTTCAAGGTTGAGGGCGCGGCGGCCGGTTGCGGAGTTGCGGGCATGGTCGCCGTTGATGTCGGTGTTCCCGAAGCTGGTTTCACTGTCGGTTGCGGGTTGTTCGGCTGAACGGTAGCACTACCCGGTGCCGGACGGGTTGGTTGCGCCAATACGGGTTCGGGTTTGGGCGTGTATTTCGGTTGACCGGAGGTTTGCGCGAAAGCTACGCTACCGAAGGAAAAAAGAGCGATTCCAAGAAGGATGGTTTTTTTCATCGAAAAAATGAATTTAGACGGCAATATACAAAAGTTATACCTGCCAACAGTTTACGGCAATAATTATTAACGAAGGGGAGGGTTATTTGAGTGGTTCACCGAATCGGTAGGTAACCGTCTCTCGGAGTGTTCCGTCGGAATTGTAGGTTTTCCATTGACCGTCCTTAACCCCATCGTGTTCATCGTTATCCCATTGAAAGGGACGACATTGCGTCGCATCTACATGCGTCAAGCCTCTTCGATAATGCCCCTCTACGGCTAATTTTCCGTTTTTATCATACATTTTCCACCATCCGTATTTAATGCCTTCTTTGTAGAAACCTTGCGAAGCTAAAGTTCCGTTAAGGTGATAATATTTCCATTTGCCGGCTTTTAAATACCATTCCTGATAGCTTCCTTTAGAGGCCAATCGTCCGTTTTCGTGAAATGTTTTAGCGATGCCAACAATCTGATTATTGACATAAGCGTAGTTGGACTTTAAGTTACCGTTGTTGTAGTAGGATTTCCAAAGTCCCTCATGCTTCCCTGCCCTATAATTCCCCTCCATGTATAGCAGTCCGTTATTCCAATGGCTTTGCCAGCGACCCTCTTTTTTGCCATCTTTCAGTAGTCCTTCCGCCGAATAAACACCCGCAAAGGTGGAATCTTTCAAGATAAACGTTCCTGATGCAGGTATCTTAGTTCCCTTGAGGTAATAGATACCGCTGTCAGCTTGCACGGCATCGGGCGTTTGAGCCGGAGCGTGAATGGCGATTAACAGCCCAAGGGCAAGGGATATGAAGTAAGGCAAAAGCATTTCATAGGAAAATATGTTAGCCCCTCCAAAAATATAGGGCGTATCATCTGCTATAAAACATAGATGCTACGCCCTTTGATGAAAAAGGTATATGTTTGAAGAAGATATGATGTTTTAGAAAAAAAGATATGGATACTGAACCTATATATGTTGTAAAAAAAATCTATTTACTACCCAACGTGAGCCATTCCGAAGGTTTGGCGATCAAGCGGGCGTTTAGGTATGCTTGTTGAAAGGACAGAATGGTACTCGCGAAGTAGCTTCCGTCTTTCTGTTTATCTATGATTAATGCAAATCCTATATCGTTCGTTAGGGATAATATTAATGGTAACAGTAATTGTAGTCTTTTTTGTTCCAAATAATACATGGGAACGGCATAACGATAGTTACGAATCAAATGCTTTTTGGCTAAACGGATCGCTCCGTCAATAAAGGTAGCTCGCATGGACGCATCCATTTGTTGCAAGATATGCGGTAAACGATCAGGATGTTCGTTAAAATGGACATAGTTGGGCGTAATTTCCGCGTTAGGATTCATCACCAGATTTTGGTAATCATTGCCAATAAAATCAGCCATCGGCGGTAATTTCCCCTGAAAATGAGAAACAATACTCCTAAATCGTTTATCAGAGATAGTCCCTACACCGAGACAATACCACTTCGATTGGGCGTTAGGGTGAGTGTTGGCTTCAAAGAAAAAGTAAAGCTCTTCGGTCGAATCCTTATGTAATAAACCGGTATTGAAGCACGCGAACTCGGTAGCTATTCCCTTAGCGTTTACGCCATTTGCAAAATAGATTTTGTTTTCTTCTTCTAATCGGGTGAATGTATTTAAGATATAGTTCTTGAGTATTTCATGTGCGCCAAAATTGGGACTGTTAGGAAAGTCCCATGCTTCCGGCATCGCTAGCCCCGCCAGACTTTCCAGATATTCATTGAAATTGGGTCTGTTATTACCGGGAATATGACTTCTGAAATAGGAAAATTCAAATAAGCGCATGGGTCTTGAATCGGGCAGCAAATTTAGTTGTTAATGCCGAATCAAACAAGGTTCTTGACTAAGATGATCGCTAATTCATCTCCCCGTTGAATGCGCTATAAACCTATCTATTCCCCCCCAATATGCAGTCCCGTCATACGAGCCTTAATCTGGCGGATGCGGGCGATGACTTCCTCGCGGGTGAGGGAGCGGTAGCGTTCGGGGAGCAGTTCCTTGGACGTGCATTCCAAGATGGCTACGTTGGTCATCAGCTCCACCTCTTCGGGGTAGGAGGGCGGTAAAAAGTCCTCAAACGTTTGTTTGACTACCTCCACCGTAACGGCTTCGAGTTGGAGGCTCGCCGCCTTAAATTTGGCGCGGGTGAGTGCGGCCTCCATATCCGCACCGGAAAGGATGGTTAGCTGTTGGTAGAATTCATCGCCAAAGTCGTTGACGGACAGGCTTTTGATCTTCGTCTTGCGGAGCATCACTTCCAAGAGTTCTTTCTTTTCTTCCACCGTTTCGGGGTAAAAGAGGGCGATGTGTTCTTCGGCGCGTCCCTGCCGTTTCAGGTCAATGGGCATTAAATCGGGGCGTGCGGTCAGCAAAAACCAGATGATCTGCCCGCGATGCTCCGTATTACTCATAAAGGAAGCGATCATCGAAAACACCCGACTACTCACCCCGCTATCGCCCGATGCGTTTCGGTTACCGAGATAAGCATCCGCTTCGTCAATCATCACCGCGACGGGGGACATCGCTTTAAGTAACTTCAGCACCTTCTCCAAATTAGATTCCGTTACGCCCTGCCACTGCGAACGAAAATTTTTCAGTGACACCATCGGCACACCAATATCGGACGCAAAGCAGGAGACCAGAAAGGTCTTCCCCGTCCCCACCGGACCATTCACCAAATAACCCATCGGCATCACGTCTTGACGACCATTCTTGAGGGCATTGGCAGCAGCGCGGAGGTGATTTTTCGCGGCGGTATGTCCCGCTACGGAGTCCAGATTGTATTTCGTTTCGACAAATTCTAACAGTCCACCCGCTTCCGATTCGATGATGGCTTTCTTACGCTCGGAAAGTTTTTCATGGGTGAAAGGTTCGGGATGGTCGCTGATTTCCGCCAGCATCGTTTGAAGCTGTACCAAATTTAATCCCGCCGTATTTTTCGCCAAGACTTCATAGCTCATCTCCAAGCGGGTTTTGATCTGTTCTTTTTGTCCGCCGTAAAACTGCGCGAAGTGCTGAATGTAATGCAGGCGGTCTGTTTCGGACGGATAGCCGACCTCGATCTCACAGGTGTAGGGACTTCTGACCAGCGACTGATTTAAGTCGTTGATGTTCTCCGTTAAGAGGACGGTCGTCATATCTGAAGCCAAAAAGAGGCTGTCCTTCGCCCACCGCTGGAGGAAGACGAGTAAGGCACGGTCTTGGGGAGAGGCAACCCCGCTACTGTTCATCGGGACGAGCGTTTCCGCATAGTCAATGATGAAGGCGATGCTTTTACCCTGTGAAAGCCGATTCATGAAATAATTTTCCAGTATGCCGAAGGCTACCGTCGGTTCGTTGGGGAAGGACTTGGCGTAACTCGTGCCGTGTAAGGTATCGTAGTTGGGTAAAAAGATGGTGAGGAAGTCCTTTTTGGTGTCGGGGTCGCGGAAGGAGATGCCCGCTGCCCGGTCATAGGTTACGACGATCTGCCGTTTTTTGAAGAGTTCCTGCGTGAGGTACTCCTTGAACTTAGGGTAGCGGACGTTTTCCGGTTCGTTACTTTCGGTACGGACGAAGTCGGAGATGTTGCCGTGCAGGATAAAAAGCGACAGCGTGCGGGTAAAATATTTCTGGCGGAGGGTGTTCACCCAGTCGGGACGATACATAGGCGTAATACGCGATAACGGGAGCAAAGTTGCGAAAAAATTGCGTCGTTACTTCACCGATAAAGCATTACCTTTGTAACCATAGTTTCATCTCTGAATATTCTGATACATGGTTGCCCTAAGCATGATCCTTCTTGAAAACGTGGTTGATTTAGATGCCATCGCTATCCTTAACCGACTCCAAAACCATTGGGGCATAAGTGAATGTAAACTTTCGGACGCTCCGCCTGATGACCATAAAGATGCTAAAGAAATAAAGAACAATTTATACATGGAGATTGAGGGACGTATCTGTTTCGTTATACCCATAGATGCCCCCATTCCTGATGAAGATGTTGAATTTGCTATGCAAATATCTCATCTGTGGTTGGATGCAAAGGAATACGTGAGTCGCTCGCATGCCCACTTAATCGTAGGTGTGATGTCCCCGTTTGATCGAGAAATCACGGCACTTGACCAACATTTGATATTAACGAAGCTCGTTGAGTCCGTCCTACACCCCCTTCCGCAGGCTTTGGGGGTGTATCAGGGGGATGCGACGTTAATCATTTCACCGGATTTTTATAAGGAACAGGCGGCTACTATTTTGAAGGGGCAAATACCCGAAACCTTATGGGTTTATTTCGGATTGCGCATACCGGAAGAAGGCAGTGCAAACGCTTACACTTATGGCTTGTATAAGTTTGGCAAAAATGAAATGGAGATTCTGAATTCTCGTAAATCCGGTGAAGAGATCATGAATTTCTTGATGAGTATCTCCGCCTACGTTATAGGTGCTGATGTAACGCTGAAGCATGGGGAAACCTGTGGCTTTTCCGCTACACAAAGAGTTCCGATCACGTTATCTAAAGCCGTATGGTTAGGCGGGGATGCGGATGATACTCTTAAATTAGACTATGATTACAACCAACCGCCTCGCAAAAGCAGTTGGAAGTTTTGGAAAAAGAATTAGTCTCGACGGTGTAAGATATAGCTGATTTCAACGAACACTCCACATACTCCTAACCCCCCACACCATCATTCCCGAAATGACGCTTAGGAGAGTTGCGGGTGATTTCTTTTGGTAGTCTTAAAGTCGTTTTTTTTAACTACTGCCTTTAGAGGCTGTTCAAAAATGAAAGTTAGCTTGTGAATAACCCCAAAGAGGCGGTATTTTGGGCTTTTTTTGTATGTCAAGA
>Ga0209573_1006231_pt1 | contig 10104 bp, 6 predicted proteins | sample TNRBio252014_DNA_FD_185870 | JGI IMG/M metagenome (GOLD analysis project Ga0209573, IMG submission 185870) | Wastewater treatment Type I Accumulibacter community from EBPR Bioreactor in Madison, WI, USA - TNR Reactor_6/25/2014_ DNA (SPAdes)... | ecosystem: Engineered > Bioreactor > EBPR >...
TTCGCGGCCTCGGGCGAAGGCGAGAACCACGAGGAGTTGATCGCCCAGCGTTTGTGCAATGTCCTGGAAAAAGGGCAAGGTGAGCGTCGGCAGGCCGCCGAGCCGGTGAAAGGTGGAGCGATAGAAGTCGTGGACGGTCTGCCATTGCGCTTCGCTGAGGTCCCGCCCGGACAGAATGCGCAGTTCCAGCCCCGCTTCGCGCACCAGGCGGCGTTCGCGGTGAATGTTTTTGCGGCGCTTGGCGGTGAGCGTGTCCAGAAAGTCCTGAAAATCCCGGTAACCCCGATTTTGCCAGTGGAACTGGCAGCCCAGCCGGGGTAAAAAGCCCTGTGCTAACAGCGGCTCCAGATCGACAGGCGCGGGAAACAGCCAGTGGCTGGAGGGCAGTCGGTGGCGGCGACATTCCTCCAGCGCAAAATTGACAATGGCCTGCGCGGTCTGTTGGGGGTGGGACTGGTCGGGCATCAGTAACAGGCGGGGACTGGTGACCGGCGTGTAGGGAATGGCGCTGACCAGCTTGGGGTAGTAGGGCAAACCCTGCCGCCGATAGGCTTCCGCCCAACTCCAGTCGAAGACAAATTCGCCATAGGAGTGGGTTTTCAGGTACAAGGGCGCCGCGCCCAGCAATCGCCCGTTATCGTCCCGGCAGGTGATATGCCAGGGTTGCCAGCCGACCGCTGCACCGACGCAACCGTGGCGCTCCAGGGCGTTGAGGAATACGTGGGCAAGAAACGGGTGATGATCAGGAACGAGGGCGTTCCACTCGGCGGCGGGGAGGTCGCTCAGGCGTTCGAGGCGTTCGAGGCGCATGATCCAGGATCGATGGTGGTGACGGGTTATTTGGAACGCGAAACGACGCGTCGGTTCGGCGGCGAGTCATTGATACATTTACATGCACATGACAGGACAGGAATTTTGGCCCAGGCACAACGCATCAAGCACCATCAGCCGGTGATCCGGATGGGTATTCTTCGCTTTTTTAACGGGATATTGCGCGAGATCAGCTTCTGGCTGATGGTCGCCATTGCGCTGGGGATGATCAGCGCTTTAGCGACCTTCAATCCGCAAGACCCCGCCTGGACCCAGACGGCCGGGGTCAAACAGTTGCACAATCTGGGCGGAACCGCAGGAGCCTGGTTCGCTGATGTGACCCTGTACTTCTTCGGCTATCCTGCCGTTCTGTTGCCGCTGGGCGTGGCGTTTGCCGGCTGGCGGCTGTTCAAGCGCGGGGCCTTGCTGGAGTTGGACGCAGAAATCGTGCTGTTTCGGGTGTTGGGATTCGCCGTGGCGCTGGCGACCGCCTGTGGATTGGCGGCGTTGCACCTGCGGGTATTTCCGGGAACCGTACCTGGCGATGGTGCGGCGGGCGGGCTGGTCGGCGTCTATGTCGGTCAGTTTCTGGTGCAGGCTTTTGGCTTCATTGGCGGCAATCTGTTTATGATCGGGCTGCTGCTGGCCGGGTTGACGCTGATGACCGGCGTTCCCTGGTTGACGATGGTGGACTGGATTGGCGCTGCCCTGCTGAAAGTACTGGATGGCGCGGGCTGGTTGGTCATGGCGCCGCTGCGCTGGATGATGGCTATGAAGAGGCCGCGCAGCGCGGAAGCAGGGCTAAGGGGAGATGAGGCCACGGCGGAGGCTTCCAGCGCCGATTCGGCAGATACGCCCGTGGTTAAAACGGTGATGAAGCGGTGGCGACCGATCCTGGCGCGCTGGACGGGATGGGTCATTGAAAAACCACTGGCTTGGTGGCGGATTCGTTCTGCAGCGGTGGAAAAGGAGGAAGCACCGTTGCCGGCGGCCATGGAGGAATCGTCGTTTTCGCCGGCGAGAATCGAGCCGGTATTTAATCCGCAGGTGGAATCACGGGAAGCAGAAGGTGAGTCGATTGCGGTTTCAGTGATGTCAGGGGTTGTTTCTGAATCAGTCATGGAGGCGACCCTCGTTCCTTCATCGCCGCTGGAAAGATCAAATTGCTCTGGCGCTGATGCGCCGCTGCCCTTGATTCAAGGCAGGGAAAGCGTCGCTCCTTCCTTCCGGTCGGGAGGAAGTCGAGAAGCGCCGAACCCGCCGGCGACGCCATGCCTCCCGGCGGTAGAAGGTACGAGCGCCGTTGAGGAAGAGAGATTGGAGGAGAAAAAAAGATCTGCTGCACCGGCGGCGGTGATGGTTCGCCGACTAGCGCCGCCCCCCCGGATTGCGCCTTTTGCTCTGCCGCCGCTGGATTTATTGGATCCGCCGCCGCCTCGACCGGCGGGCATGGCGGCGGCCGTGCTGGAGAGCCTGTCACGCCGGGTTGAGAACCTGCTCAAAAGCTTCGGCATTGCAGTGCGCGTGGTGGCGGTCGAGCCAGGACCGGTGATCACCCGCTTCGAGGTGGAGCCGGCTCCGGGCGTTAAAGTGAGCCAGATCAGTAACCTGGTCAAGGATCTGGCGCGCGGTTTATCGGTGGTCAGCGTCCGGGTGGTGGAGGTGATTCCCGGCAAGCCGGTGATCGGTCTGGAAATCCCTAACCGGCAACGGGAAATCGTTTATTTGCGCGAGGTGCTGGAGTCGGCGATTTACGATCAGTCGGCGTCGCCGTTGACCCTGGCGCTGGGCAAGGACATTAGCGGTCAGCCGACCATGGCGAATTTGGCCAAGATGCCACATCTGCTGGTGGCCGGCACCACCGGGTCCGGTAAATCGGTGGCCATTAACGCCATGTTGCTCAGCCTGTTGTACAAAGCTCCGCCCAGCGAGGTGCGGTTGATCCTGGTCGATCCGAAGATGCTGGAATTATCCGTCTACGAGGATATCCCGCATTTGCTGACGCCGGTCGTTACGGACATGAAAGAAGCGGCCAATGCGTTGCGCTGGTGTGTGGCCGAGATGGAACGGCGTTACCGGCTGATGGCGACATTGAAGGTGCGCAACATCGCCGGCTTTAACCGCAAGGTGCAGGATGCGCTGGCGACGGGTGAGGGATTGGTCGATCCGTTCTGGACCCCGGATAGCGCTGAAATACCAGGCGAGATTGCCGTGTTGCAGCCGTTGCCGTTTATCGTGGTGGTCATCGACGAATTGGCCGACATGATGATGATCGTCGGCAAGAAAGTTGAGGAATTGATCGCCCGGTTGGCGCAAAAGGCGCGGGCCGCCGGCATCCATCTGATTCTCGCCACACAGCGCCCTTCGGTGGACGTGATTACCGGACTGATCAAGGCGAATATTCCGACCCGTGTGGCGTTTCAGGTCTCTTCGCGGGTGGATTCCCGCACTATTCTTGACCAGATGGGTGCGGAACAGTTGCTGGGCCATGGCGACATGCTTTATCTGCCGCCCGGTACGGGCCTGCCGCAACGGGTGCATGGCGCGTTTGTCGATGACCACGAGGTGAATCGCGTGGTGGACTATCTGCGCCAGACCGGCGCGCCGGACTATGTGGATGAAGTTCTGGCCGAACCGCGGGAGGAAAGCGACAGCGGGACCAGCAATGGCGATGGGGACGAGCGCGGCGAAAGTGATCCGCTGTATGACGAGGCGGTGCGTATTGTGACTGAATCCCGCCGCGCCTCGGTGTCCGGAGTGCAACGCCGGTTGCGGATTGGCTATAACCGGGCGGCGCGGCTGGTGGAGGAAATGGAAACGGCTGGCGTGGTCAGTGCGGTGCAGCCCAACGGCAGTCGCGAAGTGTTAGCGCCGCCGCCGCCTTGATGCGGAATGGGGAACGACTCCGGTATAGACGGTCTATGCTGGAAACTGGTTTGTCCGGGAGTATTGTCTTGATGCGTTCATTGATCATTTTGCTGTTGATATTGCCGCTGGCGAGGCCAGCATGGGCCGCAACGCCGGTACAGCGTTATTTCCAGGATTTGCAATCGCTGCGGGCCGATTTCATCCAGCGGGTCTATGACGAACGGGCGCGAGTTGTGCAGTCTTCCAGCGGCCAGATGGTGATGCGAAAGCCCGGCCAGTTCCGCTGGGATTATCGGACACCCGCTGAACAGATCATTGTCGCCGATGGTGAGCGGTTATGGGCCTACGATGTGGATCTGGCGCAGGTGACCGTCCGTAAACTGGATACGGCGTTGAGCGCGACGCCACTGGCCTTGTTGAGCGGCGCCGCGCCGATTGAAGACACCTTTGAGGTCGGCAACGTCCAGATCCGGGATGGATTGGACTGGTACGACCTGACGCCGAAGCAGCCACAGCCCGAGTTTCGGCTCCTGCGGGTCGCCTTCAAGAACCAGACGCTGGTGACTCTGGAACTGGAAGACGGTTTCGGCCAGCGCACCCGGCTGGATTTCCAGAAACTGGAGCGCAATCCGACCCTCGATCCCGCCCTGCTCAAGTTCACTCCACCGCCCGGCGTTGACGTGGTCGGCGACGCCGGTTGAGCGGGAGTCGCTCAATCACCTCTTGAACTCTCCAGCAGTTTGCTATCTTTTCCAGGAGAAATGTTTTGCCAACCCCCCCAACCCCAATTCCATGAGGAAGGTGACCTAATGAGTCGTCTGCGCGGAAAAGTCGTCATCGCCCAGGGCGGCGGTCCCACGGCGGTAATTAATCAAAGTCTGGTGGGAGCGGTGCTCGAATCCCGGAAATTCCCGGAAATCACCCGCGTCTGGGGTGCGGTGCATGGTGTGCGTGGTATTATCAATGAAACCTTCATCGACCTGTCGGAAGCGACGACCCATAACCTGGAATTGGTTGCCGGGACGCCGTCCTCGGCGCTGGGTTCGACCCGCGACAAGCCGGATGCGGAGTATTGCCACCGGATTTTCAACATGTTCAAGAAGCACGACGTTCGCTACTTCTTCTACATCGGTGGCAACGATTCGTCGAACACGGTGCGAATTGTCAATGAACAGGCCGACGGGGAAGGCTATGAGCTGCGGGCCATTCATATCCCCAAAACGGTGGACAACGATCTGCCGATCAATGACCACTGCCCCGGTTATCCTTCCGCCGCCCGCTTTGTCGCTGGCGCGATCAGTGGCGCTAATGCCGACAATAAAGCGCTATCGGGCGTTTACATCGCGGTCATCATGGGGCGTCATGCCGGCTGGTTGACGGCGGCGGCGGCCTTGGCCCGCAAACATGATGATGACGGTCCGCACCTGATCTATGTGCCGGAGCGGCAGTTCTCTATCGACCGCTATCTGGGCGATATCGACCGCGTGTACCAGCAGCATGGCCGCTGCATCGTAGCGCTCTCGGAAGGGGTGTGGGCGACCCGAAATGAGCAGGGCAGGGAAGTGCCGCTGGCGGTGGATTTGATGACCAAGGCAGGCCGCGAGCCGCAGGTCGATGCGCATGGCAACATTCAGTTATCCGGCGGGGCGCTGGCCGATGAACTGGCCGATATCGTGCAGAAGCGGCTGGGCATCAAGCGGGTGCGCTCGGATACGTTCGGCTATCTGCAACGCTCATTTCCCGGCGTGGTGTCCAATGTGGACGCCCGCGAGGCGCGCGAGGTGGGTGAGAAGGCGGCGCATTACGCCTGCTGGCATAACGTGGACGGCTCGGTGGTCATCAAGCGCACCGGCGACTACGCGGTGAAGTATGAACTGGCGCACCTGGCGGACATCGCGGCCAAGACCCGACACTTGCCGGATGAATTCATCAACGCCGATGGCAACCAGGTGACCGATGCTTTCCGCAGCTACCTGCGGCCGTTGCTGGGCAATGATTTGCCCTGTCTGGAACGGTTATGGGCGCCCGTCGTCCGGGTGGGATAGCGGAAACAGCCGGATAGCAAACCCCTCCCGAATTTAAGGAAATCCCAAACGGCTTTGACCACCCAGGGCGTTGCCCTGGGCTGAAATTAACTCACCCCTGTAGGGTTAAGTGCCTTAAAAATCCACTTTTTTAGCCTGGAAAGGGCGGTGCAATGATGCCTTAGTGGCTGACCGTGACTTTTTTACCTTTCGGCTGACCGATGGCGGCCAGCATTTCGGTGAACCAGGGGGTGTCGATATCGAAAGGCTTGCCGCCCTTGATGCGGGGGAACTCGATGGCGCGCAGCACGCCGCCGCGATCCTCATCGTGACCGATGACGCCAGGTTCGCGGCGCAAGGCGCATTCCACCGCCAGGTCGACGCAGGATTTGATCAGGCGGAGATCTTCAAGATTGGCGGGGGCGGCGCGCGAGAAATAGCCGGATTTCTGGATAAGGGTTTTTTCCGAACCGATCATCTGGGCGAATTGCTCGCCGAACCATTTGCCGGGGTTGACTGCGTCGAGCTTGATATGACCGAAGGCATCGCGGGGCACTTCCTGGCCTTTGGCCTGGAGTTCAGCGACGATGGATTCCACGCCCGCGCCTTCAGAGACGAAGATGTTGATGTCATCGACCTGATCCATCAAGGCGCGCAGGCGCTGGGCCTCGGTGGCGATGTCGATTTCCATCTCAGGGACATAGACGGCATGGATGTCAAACCCGGAGCGATCGAGTCCGATGGCGGGGAGCCATTCAGTGCGATCCAGTAGCTTGCGGTATTCCAGCGCGGTGGCGGCAGTGAGCCAGCCACAGTTGCGGCCCATGACTTCGTGAATGATCAACATGCGCGGATTGGCGTTGTTCTCTGCGACGATGTTGTGAAAGTAGCGGGCGCCCTGTTCGGCGGCGGTCCAGGCCCCCAGCGATTGCCGGATCGGATACACATCGTTGTCGACGGTCTTGGGCAGGCCGATGACGGTGAGTCCATAATTGTTTGTGGCCAAAAAAGCGGCGAGATCAGCGGCGGCAGTGTTGGTGTCGTCACCGCCGATGGTATGGAGAACATCGACGCCATCCTTGATCAGTTGGTCGGCGGCGACTTTCTGCGGGTCTTGGCCTTCCTTGATCAGGCCGCGCTTCACGCAGTCCTTGACATTGGTCAGCTTGACCCGGCTATTGCCGATGGGCGAGCCGCCGAAGCGGTGCAGCAGTCGCGCCTTTTCGCGAATTTCCGGCGTGACTGGATAGGAGTCGCCGAGCAGGAGTCCTTTGTAGCCGCTGTGATAGCAGATAATGTCGATGCTGGGATCGATCTCGGTGTAGCGTTCGATGAGGCCCCCGACCGCCGAACTCAGGCAGGGGGCCAAACCGCCAGCGGTGAGGATGGCAACTTTTTTAGGCTTGTTCATGGTAGATGCTGACCTTGACTGAAGTGAAAACCGAATGGAGCTGACTGAAAAATAGCTTTAGAAAAATATTTTGCCAAGTCAGACGCGAAAAATTCACCACGCGAAATAAACAAGAACTATGCTGATCTATCAACAAGAAGCCTCTTGTACCGATTCTCATCCGGTTTAACCCGAAAAAAGCCGCTGTTCCGCAAGAGACTCCCTCCCCCTGCGGGGGTATCGGGTGCGAACGATTACAGAAATGGTATTGCAGTCAATGCCAACAGTGATAACGAAGCGGAGTAGGATCTTGATCAATAAGACCATTCCTGGACCAGTCATTCGATTGCACGATGAAGATTGGCTGTCATGCCATGATATTGGCCCATGGGAGCGCACCCCCCGGCTGGCGCTGGTGGCCAATCTGCACGGTAACGACTTAAACGGTATGTTTGTGCTGTCACGGCTGGCGGCTTTTCTGCGGAGCGTAGAGGCCGGTCGACGACGAGGTTTGCAGTTACGGGAGCGAGTGGTGGTCGTTCCTGCGGTTGATGGATTGCGCGCCAGCAGTATGCAGCGAGCTGCCCGATGGGCAAGAGGTCGCCGTCCCGTGTCGGGCAGGGTGACCGACCGGGTGATGGAGATAACCCGCACCGCCTATTACCGGGTGGAAGTGCGCGCGGCGGGTTGCGAAATCGAAGAGTTGCCGCAAGTGCGGCTCTATGCGCCCAGCGATGACGAGCGGGCCAGCGCCTGTTTGTTCGGGTTACCGGCAGTGATCGAACAACCGATGGATGATGAGAAAGCGGGTGAACTGCTGCGCGCCTGGCGACCGGAGGGGGGTGAGAATTTCGTGATCCACGCCGGTCAATCCGGCAATTTTCGGACCCGGCATTGCGAAACCCTGTTTCGGGCGCTAGCGGCGTTCCTCGACCGCATCGGGGTGATCGGTGGGTTGCGACTGGTTGGTGACGAGGAGGATTTGCATTATTTCGACCAGCGGCAGGTGTGTGACGTGCGGGCGGAACGGTCCGGCCTGTTTTCCTCTGTCTTGGATGTGGGGTGCTGGGTTCGGGTAGGCGAGGCATTGGGTCAGATTGACGACAGCTTTACTGGCGAGGTGCAGAGACGGATTACCGCACCGGTCGCAGGTCTATTGGCGGGGTTGCGCCGGCAGCCGTTGTTGTGCGAAGGAGATATGATTGCACGGATTCTGGCCCCGTAGGCAGCCGTGTGGTAATCGGGAGGTGGGTATGAGCGACCGCTGGACGAACGATGACCAGCATCAGCGCGCCCGCCAGCAATTGCTGGAATGGGTTGTTGTGGAAACCCGGGAAACGGCTGGATCAACCGGTCTTTATAAATTGAGCGAGCGGGTGATGCAGACCATGGCGACGATTCCCCGACATCGTTTTGTGCCGCCGGAGCAATGTGAGTGGGCCTATGCCGATAGGCCGTTACCCATCGGGGGCGGCCAAACCATTTCCCAGCCGTTTATTGTGGCGCTGATGACCGAGTTGCTCGCGCCAGAGCCGGAGGACGTGTTGCTGGAAATTGGGACCGGATCAGGTTATCAAACGGCAATACTGGCCAGTCTGGCGCGGCAGGTTTACTCGCTGGAGAGAATTCCTGAACTGGCGGATGCGGCTACACAGCGCCTACGGGAACTGGGGTTCGCCAATGTCGCCGTGCGCGCCGGCGATGGCTGCTGGGGTTGGGAGGAGCAGGCGCCTTTTGATGGAATCATGGTGACAGCGGCGGCAGCAGCCGTGCCGGAAGCGCTGGTGCGGCAGTTGAAACCGGGTGGCCGATTGGTCATACCGGTGGGTCCGCCGCAACGAACGCAGGATTTGCAGGTGCTGGACAAGGATGAGCAGGGCCAGTTACACGTCCGAAGCGTCTTGCCAGTGGTGTTTGTGCCATTGATTGGCAGTTTCTAAAGGGCCCTCACCTCCGGTTCCCCCTTTGAAGAAGGGGTAGGGGATTTCAACCGGTTGGCAACGAAATTCCGGTCAGTCTCTTGAACAGCGCCACCGCGTAGGAATCGGTCATGCCAGAGACGAAATCAGTGATGGCCAGCAACCGGCGATAGGGATCGGCGACCGGCTGGCGGCCCGGCCCGGCGAACGGCTCCGGGATCAGGTGAATCAGCATCCGGCTTTTGGGCGAAGCCTGCGCGCCGTGAGCCGCGAGGTCGTTGACCGTGGTCACGAACGCTTCCAGCAAGCCGCCCAGCACTTCAAAACCGGCTGCTTCCACTTCCACGACGGGCCGGGAGACGTAAATCTGTGTTTCTCCGCACACTTTGAGCGCGTGCATGGCGTCGGCAGCCGGGATGATATCGAGCAGTTCTTCCTGAAGAGCGCCGGCCAGAATGGCGTCCTCATGATCCATAAAGCATTGATGCGCCTGATCGATGATCGCGCCAATGGCCTTGGCGCGCAGGTATTCGATTTTTTCCCTGAGCCGGGTGATGTGCGCTATTTTGCGTTCCGCACGATCTGCTTCTCCGGTCAGCGGCAGCAGCAGATCACGGACTTGGTCAAACGGCAGTTGCTGCAGCCGGAAAGCGTCTTCCACGTCGATGATTCGATAACAGATGTCGTCTGCTGCTTCGACCAGATAAGCGAGTGGATGACGACTCCAGGCGCCGGGCAGCGCCGGCTCCAGTCCCAGTTGCTGGGCTGTTTCGGCAAATAGGTCGGCATCATCCTGATAGAAACCGAATTTTTTGAAGGCGATGCCGGGCGGAGGTTTGGCGGAGAGCCATGAGGCGCGCGGGTATTTGGTAAATGCACCCAGTGTCGTGCAGGTCAGTTGCATCCCGCCGGGATTGTCGGGGCTTTGCAGGCGGGTGATGATGCGGAAGCCCTGGGCGTTACCCTCGAAATTCAGAAAATCCTGCCGTTGGGGTTCCGGGAGCGGTTCCAGCGCCCGTTGGCCAGTCGGGGAATCGGTGAACCAGAGCCGGATAGCGTCTTCGCCGGCATGACCGAAAGGTGGATTACCGAT
>Ga0209573_1006232_pt1 | contig 10103 bp, 7 predicted proteins | sample TNRBio252014_DNA_FD_185870 | JGI IMG/M metagenome (GOLD analysis project Ga0209573, IMG submission 185870) | Wastewater treatment Type I Accumulibacter community from EBPR Bioreactor in Madison, WI, USA - TNR Reactor_6/25/2014_ DNA (SPAdes)... | ecosystem: Engineered > Bioreactor > EBPR >...
AATCCCGTAGATCAGACCGAGCGTGAGCAGTTCGCTCTTGAAGCCAAAGCCGAGCGCCACCGCGATCGGTATCAACACCATCAGCGGCAGCACGATCATCCGCATCACGGGCTGCGGTCGTGCCAAGACCCGGAGACGGGTGAGGCGACCTTCGCCCTCGTGATACTCCGTCGCCGTGACGACGGCCCAGTTCCAAAAGCGGCCCCGGCGGAAAATGACGTCGGACTTGCCCGTGGGATCGTCTTCCGCACCGGGAAAGGCTTGCAGGATCGCCCCTAACAAAGCCTCACGACCGATTCCTTGGTCGCTCCAGTATTCCTGCTCATCGCCCAGCTTCCACCAGCTCTTCGCGAGCGTTTCCGCCGCGGTGCCGCCGACGAATTGCAGGCTCTTGCTCCAGTTCGCGAATCGCCAGCCCGAGAGCAGACGGGTGCCGCTCCGCAAGACGCCCTGCACCAGAATCAATCCCGCGAGCAGGAGTCGAGACGAGGTCGTGTCGAATTCCGGAGCGATCGGCGAACGCCCCGCACGTCCCACGGCAACCCAGAGCGTGCCGAAAATCATCACCGCCGCGGGAACGAGCAGCGGTGTCAGGACAATTCCGCCGACCGCAAAGAGCAGCGCCACGATCCACCAGAGCACGTGAAGGGCCACCTCGCCGAACCACGAATCGCCGCCCGGATACATCAGTTGGAAAGGCTCGTAGCCGTAGTGACCGTGATAAACAAACGCTCCGAAGCGACGCCGCAGCACATACACCTGTCCCTCCCAGACCGCGCCACCGACACCCTGGAAGCGATCCGGATGCATCGGCATCAACAAAGCCTCGGCGCGGCCGTAGCCCATCTGCTGACGGAAGTAAGCCGGATAGGTGAAGCGCCGGTGATGCCAGACAAAGGCCGCCGCGTGGAAGCCGAGACCATGACCCGCCGCAAGGACGCGCCAGCAAAAATCGACGTCGTCCCCCGCCGAGCGGAAGACCGTGTGAAAGCCGCCCACCTTTTCAAAGACCTCGCGGCGCACCGCGAGATTGCATCCCGGCAGGTGCTCCGCCCGTCTGTCGGTGAGCAGCACATGGGTCGGCCCACCCGGCGCGGCTGCCACGATCGCCCGCGTCGCCGTTTCCGGAGCCGGCGGCACGTTGGGTCCACCCGCGCAGCCGAGCGTAGGATCCTCCGCGAATTGCGCCACGATCCAGCGGAGCCAGTCGGGCTCGACGACGCAGTCGTCGTCGGTGTAGGCAAAAATCGTCCCGGTCGCCTCGCGCGCTCCGGTGTTGCGGGCCGCTCCGAGCCCTTCGTGCGGCGTCGCGAAGTGCTTCACCGTACCGTAGCTCGTTGCGATTTCCGCGACACGGTCGTCATCCCCATCGTTCACCAGAATCACCTCGAAGTCGGGATAATCGAGCGCGAGGATCGAGTCGAGACACTTCACCAAGGTCGCGCTGCCCCGGTGCGTGCAGACGATCACCGAGACTTTTGGCGTCTCTGTCAGGATCACGCCGTCGGAGGGCTCGTGCAGCTTCTCCCAGACGCCATGCACCGCCGCGAGGGCCGGCTTCGCCGCGTGATCCGTAGCCGTGAGACCGAAGGTCCAGCCCTCGACCGTCTTTCCACCGCGCTGCCAGAGATCGCTCCACGAAAAGATCGTCATGCCCGCCACTCCGGCAGCGGCCGCTTCCTCGACCGCCCAGCGCAGCATCTCGGCCTGGCCCCACTCGCCGTGGGTGCCCGAATCGATCCCGAATTCCGAGAGCACGAGCGGCTTGTTCCCTGCGAGATTCTGGAGCCGGTCGAGGTAGGCCGCGTAGGCCTCGCGGGTCTCGAGGTAGAGATTGAAGGCGACGAAATCCTGATTCTGCGGCAACAGGTACTCCGTACCGGGATAATTCGCGTAGGCGAAGAGCGCGTCCGGGTCATTCGCATGACCCAGATCGATGAGCCGCTCGAGTTGCTCCACGACCTGGCTCGCGCCCATCCAGCGCACCAGCGTCGACTCGATCTCGTTGCCGATGTAGTAGCCGGCCACCGCCGGATGTCCACGAAAGCGAGCGATCGTCTCGAGGAGCAGGTGATCCGCCTCGGCCAGCGCGCTGCGCCGTTTCAAAAAATCGACATGCTGCGTCCACGGGATCGTGATGAAGACCCGCAGCCCCACGCCGGCGCATTCGTGCAGGAATTCCAAGGAAGGGATCTCGAAGAGGCGCAATGCATTCGCCCCGAGTTCCTCGCGGATGCAGGCGAGCTGTCCACGTCCCTCGTCGGGAAAGGCCCCCGCCGGGAAAGGACCAAAGGTCACCGCCTTTACCACGCAGGTCTTCTCTCCCTCGCGGAAAAATTTACCGCCGATCCGCAGGGGTTCGTCGATGACGGAGACAGGGTAATCGGGGGCTGGCATGCGGAGGAGAAAAAATGGCGGAAAGGAGAGCGCCGACCGGCAGCGGGAACCTGACACTGTCCCAACCCCGACGCAACCCGGTTGAGACGAGGAGTGAAGAGGGTTGGTTCACTCTTTCGCAGGGCCCTTTTGGGCCATCTAGCCGGAATGTCGGGCCTGAAGTTCCTCGCGGATCCAGCCCGGATCACGGCGCATGTCGAGAATCGCGCACACCTAGATCGTTTCTTCACTCAGTAGGTAGTAGACGGCAAACGGAAAGGTTCTGCCGAGCAGGCGGAAGAATCCGAAGTGTTTGGGATGGCTTCCTGCGTAGAGGATCAGCGACTCGGCATCGGCAAGAATGGAGTGAACAAAGTAATCCCCGATCCCGGGCTGTTGGGAATCATAGAAGTCCCGTCCATCCCGGAGATCGGACTCGACTTCCTCGAGATAGACGACTTTCGTCGATCACGCCTGCAGGCGCTTCTTCAATTCGTCTCCCGAGAGGAACCGAACTTCGCCACGATCGATTCTGGCGCGGCGTTCCGTGAGAACCCGGCCGTGCCATTCCGGAGAACCGGGCTCCGTGACCCGGAGCGAGTCCCAGAGAATCTCCATGCACTTGAGACGCTCCTCCACGGGAAGTTCCACGAGTTCAGACAGAGAGATCATCGCTCAATTTAGCAAGAAGCGGATCACCAGCAAATGGCACTTGCATGGAAGGACGACAGGTGAGCCGTCAGCTCGATCGCGAGCAATCGAAACCATGTCCGTCCGAGGGCTCGATCACCCTGTTGGAGGCCTTTTCCCGCCTCACGAAACGCTTGTCACCGCGACCTTGGCATGTTAATCCCCGTTCCCGACATCATGAAAACCCGCCTTTCCGCCCTCTTCCTCATTCCCCTCGCCCTGACCGCGTCGGCTCTCTCCGCCGCCGAACCGGGCGAATGGGTCGATCTCTTCAACGGCAAGAATCTCGACGGCTGGACCCAGCGCGGGGGCGCCGCCAAATACACCGTCGAAGACGGCGTGATCGTCGGCACGACCGTTCCCAAGACGCCGAACTCCTTCCTCTGCACCGACAAGAACTACGCGAACTTCATCCTCGAGGTCGAATACAAGGTCGATCCCACCCTCAACTGCGGCGTCCAGATCCGCTCGAACAGCCTGCCCGATTACAAGAACGGCCAGGTCCACGGTTATCAGGTCGAGATCGATCCCGCCGACCGCGGCTGGAGCGGCGGTATCTACGACGAAGGCCGCCGCGGTTGGCTCGACGACCTCTCCGACAACCAAGCGGCGCGATATGCCTTCAAACAGAACGACTGGAACCATTACCGGATCGAAGCCATCGGCGACCGCATCCGCACTTTCATCAACGGCGTCCCCGCGGCCGACCTGAAGGATGACATGACCGCGACCGGCTTCATCGCCCTGCAGGTCCACGGCATCGGCAACCGCGAGGAAACGCTCAAGGTGCTTTATCGGAATGTCAGGATCCAGGACCTTGGCGAAAAGACCGACTACCGCACGCCCGATCCGAAGCCCTACACCCACGAAGGCCCGCTCGTAAAAGAAGGCGCCGCCTTCCGCAAGCTCGCCGGCGATTTCAAATTCACCGAGGGTCCCGCCCTCGCACCGGACGGCAAGATCTACTTCTCCGACATTCCGAATGAACGAATCATGGTCCACGATCCTGCCAGCGGGGCGACGACGGTCTACCGGGAACCTAGCGGCAAGGCGAACGGACTCTTTTTCACCCCGGCCGGAGCCCTCGTCGCCTGTGAAGGAGGCGCCCGCCGCCTCACCCGCACCGATTTCGAAGGAAAGATCACGGTGCTCGCCGAGACCTTCGAGGGGAAGAAGTTCAACAGTCCCAATGATGTTGTCCCCGATGGTCACGGGGGTTTCTATTTCTCCGATCCCCGCTACGGCAAGGGCGACGACCGCGAAATCGATGTCGAGGCCGTCTACTACGTCGACAAAGGCGGCAAGGTGACCCAGGTCGCCGCCGATCTCGTGAAGCCGAATGGGGTCATCACTTCGCCCGATGGCAAACTTCTCTACATCGCCGATCCCGGCGCGGAGAAGACCTATGTCTACGACATCGAAGGCCCTGGAAAACTCGCGAACAAACGCGAATTCGCCCCCGTCGGCAGTGACGGCATGACCGTCGACAAGCTCGGCAATATTTACGTGACGTGGAAGGGCGATGTAATCGCCTTTTCGCCCGCCGGCAAGGAAGTGCTGCGCCTCACCCCGCCCGAGGGACCGGCCAATTGCCTCCTTGCGGGCAAGGTCCTCTACGTCACCGCACGGACCGGTTTCTACGCCATCGATCTCGAGGTCGAGGGCGTGAGGTGAGGTGTTGGCGTCCTGCGGGCACGCGGGAGCATGCCCCTCCAGCGCAAGCGGGATTCGGCGCGAATTCTCCCATCCTGTCGGCTCCCCGATCGCGTTCTTGCCACGCGGGTGGCTTTGAGATGAAATGCACCCATGTCCCGTTTCCGCCTTCTCCTCGTCTGTTCCTTCTTCCTTTCCCCCCTTGTCGCCGAAGACAAGGAGGGTTTTGTGCCGCTCTTCAACGGCATGGACCTCACCGGCTGGGAAGTCGTGAACACCGCGCCCTCGACTTGGTCGTTCAACGAAGAGGGTTATCTCGTCTGCTCCGGCAAGCCGGTCGGGGAAATCCGCACCGAGCGGATGTATCAGAATTTCATTCTTGAGGCCGAGTGGCGGCACCTCGTCCCGAAAGGAAACGCCGGCATCTTCGTCTGGGCCGACGACATCACCGCCCGCGGCCAACCCTTCCACCGCGGGGTCGAGGTGCAGGTGCTCGAAAACGCCTACGGACAGTCCAAGGGGCACACCACCCACGGCGACATCTTTCCGATCCACGGCGCATCAATGACCCCGGAGAACGGTCGGAGCGGATCCCGCGCCTTCCCCACCGAGGAACGCTCCAAACCCAGCCCGGAATGGAACCACTACCGCATCGAGTGCCGCGACGGTGAGATCTCCCTCGCCGTGAACGGCAAGGTCGTGACCCGGGGCCGCGACTGCATCCCCCGCAAAGGCTACCTCTGCCTCGAGAGCGAGGGAGGGGTGGTGCATTGGCGGAATGTCAGGATCCAGAAACTGCCCGACTCGCCGATCGACCCGGCCCATGTCGCCATCTCCGACCGCGGCTATCGCTGCCTCTACACCGGTGTCGATTTCAGCGGATGGCACGAAGCGAAAGGCTGGAAATCGCGCGACTGGGAACTCGTCAACGAGGCCGGGGCCGCCCCGCTTCTCACCCGGGAGTCATTTTCCGGGGATCTGGGCTTCCTCATCGATGTGAAGCTCGAGGCTGATTCAGGCAAGCCCGCTCTTTCGGTGCGAGGCAAGGCGATCCCACTCGATCCCGCGAGCCCCCTTTTCGGGAAACCCGGCGGGTATCACCGGATCGAGGGCACGATCAACGGAGAAACGCTGACCCTGCAAGTGGACGGAAAGGAAGCGGGCACCCACTCCGGTATTCCCGCCGAAGGCCCGCTCGGCGTCGTTCCCGACGGTCCGGCGACCTGGGCGAATCCTTATGTTCGGGTCGTGAAGTGAGGGGGGGATGGGTTGGGAATTCGTCCGGCTTGGAAGGGATTCACCACAGAGGGCACGGAGAGGCACAGAGGGCGGGCCAGAAGAGGGAATCTGAGAGCCGTGAGGATTTGCGGTCATTCGCGTTTCATTCGCGTTTCATTCGCGGTCATTCGCGGTCATTCGCGTTCCAAAAGCCTTCAACACCGATGGCCACCGATGGCCACCGATGGCCACCGATGGCCACGGATGGCCACGGATATTCACAGATCCAGAGAGCAACGCGAATGGCCGCGGATCAGGAATGAATTGAATCCATACGTTCCATTCGTTCCATTCGTGGTTCCAAATCCTTTCAACGCGAATGGCCACGAATGAAACGCGAATGACCGCGAATCAGGACTGAACTGAATCCATTCGTTTCATTCGTTCCATTCGTGGTTCCAATTCTTCTCAACGCGAATGACCGCGAATGACCGCGAATCAGGAATGAATTGAATCCATAGGTTCTATTCGAGATTCCAATACTTTCAACGCGAATGACCACTCTCCCACGCTCCCCTTCCCCAACGGAAGCGCCCCGCACCTGCGGCGGGACGCCGCTTCTCCTTTATGCCGTGGCGTAGCGGCGGTCGCGTTTCGAATCGGAACGACGGTCTTCAGACCGCGATGATTCCCGGCGCTCTTCACGGCGATCCTCCCGCCTTCCCTCGCTACGGCGACTCTCCCGGTCGTCTTCGTCATCCGACGGACCCGACTCGTGGTTGGATCCGAGAAACTGGACGGTATCCGCCACGACCCGGAGCTTCGACCGCTCCTGCCCCGACTGTTTGTCCTGCCAGGATTCCATCTGCAGGCGTCCTTCGATGAGGACGCTCCGGCCTTTCTGGAGGTATTGGGCCGCATTCTCCGCGGCCCGTCCCCAGACGGTGACATCGACGAAGGTGGTTTCCTCCTGACGCTGTCCGTTTTCGCCTGTCCAGACGCGATTCAGGGCGATCCCGAGATCGGTGACGGCGGCTCCGTTTTTGGTTTTTCTGAGCTCGGGCTGGCGAGTCAGGTTTCCGACGAGTGTGACACGATTGTAACTGCTCATGTGTTCATAAAAACATAAGCTGTTCGGGAGAACAAGTGAATTTTTGAATTTTTTTTTCTCTCCCCCGTTCCAGCCCGGGCGATCTCCCATGCCGCATTTCCGGGTTTGCGCATCGGACCGGCGCGGCCTTAGTTTCCCGCACTCTTCCCCCGGCATGGATTCCTCCCTCACGCCCTTTTCCGACTTCTGTCTGCTCTTCCTCAGCATCGTCCTTGAGGGAGCACCGTTCATTCTCCTTGGCACCCTGATTTCGGGATTCATCGATGCCTATCTGCCCCCCGGCCTGATCGACAAGTGGCTGCCGAAAAACCGCGTCCTCGCCGTGATCCTGAGCGGTCTCCTCGGCGCGATCTTCCCGGTCTGCGAATGCGCGGTGGTGCCGGTGATCCGCCGCCTCATCCGCAAGGGGTTGCCGGTCTCCTGCGCGATCACCTACATGCTCTCGGCGCCGATCATCAATCCCATCGTCGTCGTCAGCACGATGAAGGCGTTCTCGACCTCGGTCGGTCAATTCTCGCTGAGGCAGACCGAAGCCGTCGTCGCCCAGGGGCCTCTCTTCATGACCTCGAGCCGGCTCCTCATCGCCTTCCTCGTGACCGTGACCGTCGGGCTCGTGGTGCTGAAATTCCGCAATCAATCCCTCCTCCGTGCCGGTGTCCTCCCCCGCCACAGCGATTTGGGCCCGAATGAGGACGAAGGCTCTCCTGCTGGCGGCAGCCCACGCGCCGATCGCCTCGTCCTCGCGATGCGCACGACGATGCGCGACTTCCTCGAAACGGCGATGTATTTCACGATCGGGGTCGCGATCACCTCGGTCTTCCGGGCCTACGTGACCGAGGATCTCATCATCCTCTTCAACCAGAACGAACCCACCGGGATCGGCCTGATGATGGTGCTCGCTTTCGTGCTCAGCCTCTGCAGCACCTCCGATGCCTTCATCGCCGCGAACTTCCCCGTGCCCCAGTCGGCCAAGCTCGCCTTCCTCGTCTTCGGTCCGATGATGGATGTGAAGCTCGTCTTCATGTATCTCTCGGTCTTCAAATCCCGCTTTGTCCTTTTCCTCGCGCTCTCGCTCTTTGTCGCCATCGGCGTCCTGAGCTATGTTTGGATGCGACTTTGATCCACGCCCACCGGTCATCCCTCAACGACTTCCGGCCATGAAAAAATTCCTGCAATTGCTCGCGATCCTCACCCTCCTGATCTGGGGAGGACTCTTTCTTGCCTTCTACTCGACGGGCCGCATTGAGAAATACCTCGATCCCAGCTTCCGCATCTACGCTCTGATCTCGGGAATCGGCTTCATCCTCCTCGCTGCCTTCAATTTCATCCATCGCAATCGCGCCGTCGGTGTCTGCACCCACGATCACGCCCACGGGGATGCCTGTGACCACGATCATCACCATGACCACGCTGCGGCGCACGGCCATACCCATGATCATCCTCATGATCACGCTCATTCCCACGATCACGAGCACCATCACGATCACGGATGCTGCGACCACGATCACGAACCGGAAAAAGCGCACTCCCATTCTCACGATCATGACCATGATCACGACCACGGCTGCTGCGACCATGGGCACGAGCACGATCATGAGCACTCTCACGCGCCCGCCCACAGCCACGATCACGAGGAAACTCCCTCGGGCATGGCCTTTTCCCTGATCGTCCTTCTCGTCCCCCTGCTCGCGGCGACCGCCTATTCCAAGGACGCCTTCAGCTCCGAATACGTGGCCAAATGGGGCAAGATCGAACGCCAGATGCAGCAGCAGCGCATCGCGCAGGCCCGCGCCTCCCAGCCCGCCTCGGCCGACGCCACGCCGGTGACCAATCCTTACACCCGCGAGGGAATCGAAGCGGTCGAAGGCGCTGCCGGCAGCTCGACCCCGTATCCCGGCCAGGCCGACACCCCGCCCGCACCGAAGGACGGCAAAGCCGCCGAGGCCTGGGGAGCCTTCACGATGGAGGATCTCAAGAAAATGGTGCCGCAGAACGCCAAAGGCGAATTCCTCCTCGACGTGCCGCAGATTTTCTACACCGCCGGCGACAAGGAGCTGATGGAGGTGATGGAGGGCATCCCCGTCGAGACGACCGCCCAGCTCATGGAGGAGACCCTGCACAATCCCAACAACACCCGTCTCAAGGCCTTCCGCCTCTTCATCGAGTGCTGCGCCGCCGACGCCCGTCCCCTCTCCGTTCCCGTCGATTTTGGCAAGGCCCCGCCGGAATACACCGAGATGGGCTGGTACAAACTTTACGGCAAGCTCCACTACGCCACCGAGAACGACGAGATCATCCCCATGATCCGGATCGAGCGGATCGAGGCCACGAGCGAGCCCACCGACGGCCTGCTCTTCTGAGATCCGGCCGCGCCGTTTCAGGAAAAGGGCACCCCCTTGCGTTTTCGCGGGAGCGGCCTTAGATTGCCCTCCCCGGAGATTCCCGGATCAAAAGGGGGTGTACTGGTTTCGACTGAAGGTCTGAGAACCTGACAGCATGCCGAGGTTGAACGGCTGGCCTCGTAAAAAGCCGCTCAAAAAACAAATGCAAATAACGAACCTGAACTTGCCCTGGCAGCCTAATTGAGTTGCCACGTGATCCGGCCGACGTCTGCTGAGCTGGATCGCGACACTTAGCAGACTGGTCTTGCCGCGGGGGTCCGGCGGCGGAGACGAGAGGTTACAGTGATCATCGGAGGGAACGGATTCTGTCGATCGAAGCCGCCTCTCCTAAATCAAATGACCGACTAAGCATGTAGACGTCAGGTGCAATGGTCTTTAGGACAGGGGTTCAACTCCCCTCACCTCCACTAATTGATTTTAAACGAGTTACGTATCTTGGTTGGGTAAATAAGACCCTTGCTAAGACCATGTCCGGCCATGTCCGACGCCGTTCCGGAAAGGTAGAAGTCCTCCTTGAAGAGGCCGCCGGAACTCTGCAACTAAGGGCCGTAGAGGGTGCCTCGTTACTTCGTGCGCACTTGGATCGTTGCTGCGTCCTGAAGCGACGAGTCTTGGGTTGATGCGACACTGACCGCCAGGATGATGGCCTTCTT
>Ga0209573_1006233_pt1 | contig 10101 bp, 13 predicted proteins | sample TNRBio252014_DNA_FD_185870 | JGI IMG/M metagenome (GOLD analysis project Ga0209573, IMG submission 185870) | Wastewater treatment Type I Accumulibacter community from EBPR Bioreactor in Madison, WI, USA - TNR Reactor_6/25/2014_ DNA (SPAdes)... | ecosystem: Engineered > Bioreactor > EBPR >...
GCGAGGGGAGCAGAAGCCCCGATTGTTTGTCCGCCAGCCAGCCCGCGCAGCGGGGCGAGGGGAGCAAGCCCCTTTTCATCGCCTGGGCCATTCCCGACCACCCGTGGGTCGACGCCGCCAGCGGCGCGAGCGTGCGCATCGCCATGACCGTCGGCACCGCACTCCCCTCGCCCCACGCCGTGGGGAGAGGGGTCGGGGGTGAGGGGCACGGTCTGCTGCAAACGGTCGTTGCCGAAGGCGGCGCCGAGAGCGATGCGGTCCACGTCGAATTTGCGGCAAAAACCGGCCGCATCCACGCCGACCTGACCATCGGCGCCGATGTCGTCGGGGCTAGGTCCTTGCGGGCAAATGAAAATTTGGCCAATCGCGGTATTCAAGTATTCGGCTCCGGCTTTGTTGTCACGCCCGACCAAGCCGCCAAACTGCAACCCTGTGACCGCATCCGCCCCTACCGCAACGGCAAGGATTTAACTGACAAGCCACGCGGCGTTTTGGTGATCGATCTCTACGGCATGAGCGTCGAAGAAACCCGCTGCCGTTACCCAGCCGCTTACCAATGGGTCCTCGAACGGGTCAAACCGGAGCGTGACCAGAACAACCGTGCAAGCTATCGCGACAACTGGTGGCTGCTCGGCGAGAACCAACCGCTTATGCGCGCCGCGATCGCCAGTCAGCAGCGATATATCGTCACCGCGATAACAGCCAAACACCGTGTCTTTCAATTCATCGACGGCACGATCCTTCCGGACCAAGGTTTGGTTGCCATCGCAAGCGTCGACGCCTTCCACCTTGGCGTGCTGTCGTCACAAACCCACGTCATTTGGGCGCTGGCCGCTGGCGGCACGCTGGAAGATCGCCCGCGCTACAACATAACCCTCTGCTTCGACCCTTTCCCCTTCCCCGCCGCCAGCCCCGAGCAGCAAACCCGCATCGCCCAACTGGCCGAACAACTCGACGCCCACCGCAAGCGCCAGCAGGCCGCCCACCCGGACCTGACGCTGACCGGCATGTACAACGTCCTCGCCAAGCTGCGCAGCGGCGAGACACTCACCGCCAGGGACAAGGCCATCCACGAAACCGGCCTCGTCGCCATCCTGCGCCAGCTCCACGACGAACTCGACGCCGCCGTCCTCGCCGCCTACGGCTGGAGCGACCTCCTCCCCTCGCCCACCGGGAGAGGGGCCGGGGGTGAGGGCGGCCTTGCCGACGCCCTGCTCGACCGCCTCGTCGCCCTCAACCTTGAGCGCGCCGCCGAAGAAGCCGCCGGCCGCATCCGCTGGCTGCGCCCCGACTTCCAGAACCCGTCCGCCGCGGTCGACCCGCAAAAACAGGCCAAAATGGATTTGCCCGAAAAACCGCCGTCGACCGCAACCGCCCCCGCCGAAAAACGCCCCTGGCCGGCCACGCTCCCCGAACAAGTCCGCGCCATCGCCGACCAGCTCTCGCCGCACCCGCAAGACGAATCCGCCCTCGCCGCCCGCTTCGCCGGCAAGGGCCCGTGGAAGAAACGCCTCCCCGAAATCCTCGCCATGCTCGAAGCCCTCGGCCGCGCCAAGCAGTCGGAGGGCGGATGGGTGGGGTGAGCATGTCCCACTGCATGCCAGAGGAGTTCAGAAGTCGAGAATTGACACAGGTTCGTGCGCTGGTGATCGAACACCGCGTGTTATTCGAGGCGAAGTGTTGAGGTGCCTGATTCGAAGCGCTACCATCAGCCCATGCGACTCTCCGAAAACCAGCGCAACCTCCTGCAAGACACGATCCATCGACATTTCGGCGCCGATGCTGTGACTTATATTTTCGGTTCGCGCCTGGACGATAGTGCCCGCGGCGGCGACATGGACGTTTTCGTCGAAACGCCGATCAGCGCAGATTACCGGTTGCGCGCCCGGGCGCTGGCGCAACTGGAAGCCCTGCTGGCCTTGCCGGTCGATCTGATCGTCAAGGACGCCGAGGACCGCGAGCGGTCGATCCATCGCATTGCCCGCCTCTCCGGCAAACGCCTGTCATGACGCTCGACACAAGGATTCTTGCCGAGCACCGGGCATTGCTGGCAGAGAAACTGGAGGCGGTCGAACGGCTGACTGGTCATCTCGAATTCAGCCTCGGGTGCAATCCGTATCCGCTGGACAGCCTGAGCCTGCTCGACCCGGTATTGCTGGAGTCGGTTTCGGCGCTGGTCGAGCGCTTTGGCAAGTTGCAGGATCTGTTGAGCGGTGTTTTCCGGGAGTTGGTCTTGCTCTCGGGGGAAGATGCCGTGGACATGAACCGGGTTTTCTCCCGCATGGAGAAGATCGGCATTCTGGAGAACGTCGACCATTGGCGGGCGATGCGCGTGCCGCGCAACCTGGGTGCCCATGAGTACGATCCCGACGATGCCGGGCGTACACGGTTCATCAACGCGCTGGCCGCCGACGCTCCGACATTGATACAGATCGCCGTACGTGCGGTCGACTACGCGAAAGCAACGTTTTTCCGTTGAGCGCCATGCCGCGCGGCATGCCCCGACCCGACCGATTCTCACGCGATGAACCGTACCGAGCGTTTCTACAAGATCGACCAGATGCTACACGAGCGGGGCCTGGTGCCGATCGGCGTCTTTCTGGAAGAACTCGACGTGTCACGCGCCACTTTCAAACGCGACATGGAGTATCTGCGCGACCGCCTGCACGCGCCGATTGCCTGGGATCGCGAGGCCGGCGGGTATCGTTTCGAGAACATCAGGGCCGACGGCCCGGCCTACGAGCTTCCCGGCCTGTGGTTCTCGGCCGGCGAACTGTACGCGCTGCTGGCGGCGCACAAACTCCTTGGCGATCTGGCGCCGGGAATCCTGGCCGCCCAGGTCGCGCCCTTGCAGGCGCGATTGGCGGCATTGCTCGAGGCCTCCGGGCACTCGGCCGCGGAGATCACGCAGCGGGTACGGCTCTTGTCGATGGCGAAGCGCGCCGTCGAGCCACGTTTCTTCACCGAACTCGTCATTGCCCTGCTGGAGCGCAAGCGCATCACGATCGAGGCGTGGAACCGGGGGCGCGACGAAACCAATCGCCGCACGATTTCGCCGCAGCGCCTCGTTCATTACCGCGACAACTGGTACCTGGATGCGTGGTGCCACTGGCGCGAAGGGTTGCGCAGTTCTTCGGTGGATGCGATCCAGCGTGTCAAGGTGCTGCGCGAGCCGGTACGAAGCATGACGACCGCGGAACTGGATGCCCGCTATGCGTCGGCTTACGGCATTTTTTCGGGGCAACCGAAGGGTTGGGCGGTACTGCCCTTTTCCGCCGAGCGGGCACGCTGGGTGCAGGCGGAACGCTGGCGCCGCGATCAGCAAGGCGAAACCCTGGTCGACGGCAGCTACCGGCTGCGCGTACCGTATGCCGACGAGCGGGAATTGCTGATGGACATCCTGCGCCACGGGCGGCATGTGACCGTCGAAGGCCCGGATTCGCTGCGCCGGCTGATCGCCGACGAGGTTGCCGCGCTGACCGCGGCTTACCGGGGATGCCATGGGATCGATTCGTGAGGCTCGGTATTTGAGCCACTCAAGGGCTAAGCTGATCCCATCCGGATAGGGAAGGCTGGCCATGATCGTCGATTTCATCCTTGCCGCATTGGTGGGCATCGCCGCGAAGAACTTCGTCGTGTTTCTTGTGCTCATCGTCCTCGCGCGGGTCTTGATCCGCATCCGGCCTGACCTGCCAATTTCGAGCGGGCTATTCAAGCCGGGCCTGCTGGCGATTGGCATGTCGAGCGTCGTTCTGGTCAGGGTTGCGTGGGTCCTGCTGACGCTTGCCCTCTGGGCGATCGGAATTGCGGCGCTGTCGTCGCTTGTGGGCGGCGACTGCGATTGCGACCTGTAGGACTTGAGCCATGTCCAGGATCATTCCGGGGTTGATTCAGTGGTTCCTGATTCTCGGCCTGATGCTGCTCGGCATCGGCCTGAAATTCAACTCCTTCTGGCCAATCATCATTGGCGTGCTGCTGCTCAACTTGCTGCCCATGCTGTGCTTCATCAGCTTGTTTTTCCGGGAATGACGCGCGGCCCGCGACCATGTGTCCGACTACGTGAGAACCAGGAAATGGATACCCGCCCCGTCCGGCCGGGCGATGCGCCGCCGCAAGTCGGGCAGGATATCGAGGGACATCTGTGGCTACAGGGCTACTTGTGGATGCCAAAGTAATTTGATCTTTCGGTGGCGCAGTATATGAGCCACTCGCACTGTAGGCTGGCGTTGTATTCATCAACGACAGGCACCATGAACAGGCGATCATTCTTTGAACGGACTTCCGCGCTGATCGGCCTCGCCATCGGCGCGCCAGTCGCGCGGGCGTCGACCGCCAGGCAAGTCGAGTTGCAACGCTCCCCGGTGGCCAGCTTCCAGTATCACCGCGGGGAAGCGCTGTGGCCCTTGCTGACAGTGGGCGCCTCGCTCGATCTGGTGCGGGAACCGGACAACCCCCATGACCCACGCGCCGTCCGCGTCGACTGGCAGGGAGAAAAGCTGGGCTATGTCCCGCGGGTGGACAACGCGGCCGTGAGCCACTTGCTCGACAGCGGCAAGCAGGTGACCGCCGGGATCGTCACCCTGTGGGCAACGGAAAACCCGTGGGAACGCATCGAATTCGCGGTGTATTTGACGACTTGAGGAAGTGGCTATGGGCGATCAGTTTTCGTTGCCGCACCGTGTGACTCTGCTCGGCGAAGCCATGCGTCCGCTGGGGCGAAAGATTTCGGCTGAACTCGACATGCCCGTGGCCCCGGTTGCGGATGTTTACGGAATCAACGAAATCGTCTCGAACCACCTGGCGGCGCTGCAGGACATCGTTCAGCGGGTGCCCGACCGGCTCGCCGGGCTGATAGCCGATGTCGTGGAAAACGAGGAGGCCAGCGATGCGGAGGTCTATCGCGCGGTCGGCCGCTTCGAAGCTTCGGTCGACGATCTGCTCGCCGGTTATCGGGGGGTCTGCGCGCTGCTTGTGTTCGGAACGGATGCGGAGGCCCGCGATCTGCTCGCGGGCGTCTACCGGCATACGCTGGAGGAAGTCCGGGGCTGGATCGTGGAACTGGTCGACGCCCTCGCCGACCCGCTCGCCGCCCTCAAGAAGCGCGGGCTGCCGACCAGCGGCATGGTGGAGTTGCCGCTGAAGCTGACCCTGACGGCCGCACCCCAACTCGCCGCGTTGTCGCACTGCCTTCGGCGCCAACAGGCTGCGCCAGGACTTCCGCCAGCGCAACCGCCGGCTGCCGCGGCGGCGCCCCGAGAAGCCGGCCCCGGTTTCTGGGGAACCGTGGGAACCCTGATTCTCGCCTGGGGCCTCGGCGACGCACTGTTCGGCGGCGATGACTGCGGCTGTGGCTGATGCGCCCGAGGTCGGCGACGACCACCGCCGGATGGCGTTTGGCCGATTGTTGCGGTCGACGCCCGGAAACAGGCAAATTCGCCTGACCCATCAGCGCCGCTAAGGAACCCGATCACGCAATTCTCCGCGTGGCCAGGGAAGCCGGAGACGGGCAACTGCAGCAACGAGAAGGAGCCATGATCATGATCGAACTCAAAGACAACCAGTTGGTTTTCAGTTTTCCCGACCTCCACGAGGATGCCGTATGCTGCGTCGATTTTCAGCGGACGCTACGGATTCCGGACGACAACCGCGAGTATCCCCTGCCACCCGGCCTCGGCCGGTTTCCGATGGCGCAGGTCGCGGAGCACGCCTCGCGACTTCCAGTGAATTGGGCCGAACACGGCGGCGTGCTGTTGCCGATGTACCAGGCGGAGGCGCTCTGGATCAATTTCTCCTGCGAACACGGCTATGGAACGGGCGCCGGTTACCCCTTCGCGGTCAAGATCGCGGCGGGCAGGATCAATGCCGTGACCGGCGATGCCTGGAGCGACGATCTCGTCCACAACCCCCAGGACTACCTTGTGATTCCCGGCCAGCCATGGCTCGACGGCTTTTGCGTACACAAGGGCTTGATCAGACAGTTTGTCGCAATGCCGCTTGGCCATGGCTACACGGCCGAGGAGCAACTCTCGGGAGCGGCGGAGCACGGTGGCCTTCAGATCATCGTCTATCCGATGAAGCGCGATCGCCATGAGGAGATGTTGCGGCGGCACGACGTCCATTTCGCAGCGTAAATGCTCTGCTGCCCCTCCGATTCAGATGTGAATGAACCAGCGTCGATGGGCCTTGCGCCAGGCGGATTGATGCGCCAGGAAATCCATGAGGACGAGCATGGCTACGACGCGTGGGATCGGAGCCTGTCCAGCCGATGTTTCGTTCACATCCTCAACAGCGCGCAATGGGAAGGCGCGACCGGAAAGACCTTGCCCGGAGCGGCGCCCACCGCCAGCGACTATACGGAGGCGGGTCTGCCGTGGTTCGAGTACTACGACGACCAGCTCGGGGCGCTGGAGGGCGCGAAGAAACTGGCTAGCCTCGACAGCGTCGCCACCAAGGGCGGCAAGCTTGGCGCGAAACCGCTGCCGGAGGATGACGCCGTACAGCCGGCAAAGACCATCCATCTTGGCTCGGCCTCGACCAAGATCAGCGAGGGAAACTGGTGATCCCTGGGAAGTGCCTTGCGTTGTGAAATCCCGGAGGGGGAGAGTTTGCCTTCAAGTTCGCGGCCGGATCGCGGATGGCGTGCATAAACTGCTGGCCACCCCAAGCACCGGGGCGCTTTCCAGCTTGATTGTCCATCACCGGTTGCGCCGCCACGGCAACGCGGATGACGCCTGATCCGTTACAGTCTAGCGGTGGCGCACCGGCAAGGGTTGCGCGTTGCTCTTGTCGCGTCCCCAGAGGTCCAGGGGGTCGCCGACGGAATTGCGCAGGAATTCGCGGGCCTTGGTTGCGGTCACCGGCTCCTTGAACGAGACGAGATGGGCGAAGGCCTGGCCGGTCAGGCGGTACAACCAGGTTCGGCGTTTGACGATCATGCTGACCTCCCTTCGGTTGCTGTTGCGCTGGACGGCAATCCGTCACGCGCGAATGAATCCACTCTACTCCTTTTTTCGCGACACAACCCAACTTGCTGTCGATCTGCGCCGGGAACGGCGCCGGATGCGCCGTCGTTGCGCGGCCTTTCCGGCCGCCACGGCCTCATTCCATTTCCAGATCAATTGTGACGCGAAGACGAGCCGCCGACAGTGCAAGTGGCACGGCAAGGCGAAGTCGACAAAGTCACGGCTGGTCTGGAAATGGAATCACCCGGTGGCCAGTTGCCGGAAGTCCGGAAAGTCGCCCGCGCCGAGCTCGACATTGACGCGCGTCACGCGCGCGCCGCCGGGGCCGCGTTGCGCCCAGACGAGCAGGGCGATGACCGCTTCCTCCTCGCCCACCGCCATCGCTTCGACCCGGCCGTCGCGCAGGTTGCGCACCCAGCCGCAAACGCCGAGACGGCGCGCCTCGGCGGTCATCGACCAGCGGTAGCCGACGCCCTGGACGAGGCCTTCGATGATCAGGTGGCGGGCGATGCGCGGCATGGTGTTCTCCCTGGCGTGGATGGTGGCGGCCCTACTGGTAGCGCAGCGCCTCGATCGGGTCGAGACGCGCGGCCTTCTGCGCCGGATAGTAGCCGAAGAAAATCCCCACCGCCGCGGCGACGCCGAAGGAGACCAGCGCGGCGCTGCCCGAAACGACGATGACCATGCCGGTGAAGACATTGATCGCCAGCGCGATGGCGAGACCGAGGACGAGGCCGAGCAGGCAGCCGGCGAAGGAGATCATCACCGCTTCGAGCAGGAACTGCGTCAGGATGTCCTTCTGGCGCGCGCCGATGGCCATGCGGATGCCGATTTCGCGGGTGCGTTCGGTGACCGAGACGAGCATGATGTTCATGATGCCGATGCCGCCGACCAGCAGCGAGATCGAGGCGATGGCGCCGAGCAGGACGGACATGGTGCGCGTGGTTTCGGCTTCCGACTCGGCGGCGGCGGACAGGTTGCGCATGAAGAAGTCGTTCGGCGCGCCTTCACGCAGGCGGTGGCGCTGGCGCAGCAGCGATTCGACGCTGTCCATCGTGCGCTGCATGGCGTCACCCGATTCGGCCTGGACCATGATCATGCGCACCGAGCCGAGGAAGGGCGTGCCGAACACCTTGCGCTGGGCGGTGGTCAGCGGAATGATCACGGTGTCGTCCTGGTCGTTGCCGTCGAGGTTCTGGCCCTTGCTGCCGAGCACGCCGATCACCACGAAGGGGTTCTGCTGGATGCGCATGGTCTTGCCGACCGGGTCCTCGTCGCCGAACAGGTTCTGCGCGGTGGTCTTGCCGATCAGCGCCACGCGCGTCGCCGAGCGCACGTCGGAATCGCCGAAGGCGGCGCCGCTGGCGATCGTCCACGCCCGCGCCGCGAGATACTCCGGCGTCGTGCCGACGACGTTGGCGTTCCAGTTCTGCGCGCCGTAGGCCAGCTGGCGGCGGCCCTGGTGGGTCGGCGCGACATTGACGACACCTTCGAGTTCCGCCATCGCCTCACCGTCGGCCACGTTCAGCGTCGGCCCGCCGGCCGAGCCGCTGCGCACGCCGGCCGCGGTGAACGAGCCGGAAAGGACGATGAACAGGTTGCTGCCCATCGTGCTGATGGTCTGCTGCACGGCGTACTGCGCGCCCTGGCCGATGGCCATCATGATGACGACGGCGCCGACGCCGATCACCATGCCGAGCATGGTCAGGGCCGTGCGCAGGCGGTTGGCGCCCATCGCCAGCCAGGCTTCGCCGAGCATCGCCTTGAACATCATGCCGGCGCCGCCCCGGTGAGATGGTCGCTGACGAGCTGGCCGTCGAGAAAGCGCACCTGGCGCCTGGCATGGGCGGCGATATCGGGTTCGTGGGTGACGAGGACGACGGTGATGCCTTCGCGGTTGAGTTCGCCGAACAGCGCCATGATCTCCTCGCTGGTGTGGCTGTCGAGGTTGCCGGTCGGCTCATCGGCGAGCAGCAGGCGCGGCTTGTTGACCAGCGCCCGGGCGATCGCCACGCGCTGCTGCTGACCGCCGGAAATGCGGTTGGGCAGCGACTCCGCATATTTGCCGAGGCCGACCTTGTCGAGCATTTCGCGCGCCGCGGCGCGCCGGCTTTCCTTGTCGACCGCAGCATAGACCAGCGGCAGCGCGACGTTGTCCTGCAGGCTCATGCGCGGCAGCAGGTTGAAGCCCTGGAAGACGAAGCCGAGGGTGCGATTGCGCAGGATGGCGAGGGCGTCCTTGTCCATGTGCGCGACATTCCGGCCGGCGAGGAAGTAATCGCCGCTGCTCGGCGTATCGAGGCAGCCGAGCAGGTTCATGAAGGTGGACTTGCCGGAACCGGACGGCCCCATGATGGCGATGAATTCGCCGGGCCGGATTTCCAGGTCGACGCCGCGCAGCGCGGGAAACAGGCCGGCCGCCGTTTCATAGGACTTGCCGAGGCCGGCGACGCGGATGACCGGCTCCGTCATCAGAACATCCGCATGCCGACACTGGAGGGCGGCTTGGCGCCGTTGCTGTTCTCGCCGGTGACCACGCGGTCGCCCGCGTTCAGGTCACCGCCGACGATCTCGGTATTGCGGTTGTCGGTGATCCCGAGCTGGACGCTGACCGGCCGGATTTCACCGCCGTCGAGCACGTACACGGTGCCGCTCTGCGCGTCGCGCTTCTTGCCCTTCTTGTCTCCTGCACCCCCGGGCGCACCGCCAGCCATACCCGCCCCCATGCCGGGACCGGTTGCGGTCGACGCCGGTTTTTGGCCATTTTCCGACTTCTTCCCGGCGGAATCGGCCGGCTTGAAGCGCAGCGCTGCGTTGGGCACCAGCAGCACACCCTCGCGCTTCTGGACGGCAATGTTGACGTAAGCCGTCATGCCCGGCAACAGCAGGTGATCGGGGTTGGCCACGGTCACCCGCACGTTGTAGGTCACGACATTCTGCGTATTGGTGGGGTTCAGCCGGATCTGCTGCACCTCGCCGGTGAAACTGCGGTTGGGGAAGGCGTCGACCGTAAAGCGCGCCTTCTGGCCCTCGCGGATTTCGCCGATGTCGGCCTCGGCGAAACTGGTGTCGATGCGCATTTCGGTCAGATCCTGGGCGATCTTGATCAGCGTCGGCGTCTGGAAGCTGGCGGCGACGG
>Ga0209573_1006234_pt1 | contig 10101 bp, 10 predicted proteins | sample TNRBio252014_DNA_FD_185870 | JGI IMG/M metagenome (GOLD analysis project Ga0209573, IMG submission 185870) | Wastewater treatment Type I Accumulibacter community from EBPR Bioreactor in Madison, WI, USA - TNR Reactor_6/25/2014_ DNA (SPAdes)... | ecosystem: Engineered > Bioreactor > EBPR >...
AAAAAAACAAAAAAACAAAATACTCTTCGTAAAGCGCTTTCGCTCCGCTCTCGCGAAGCTCCAGGCAGCTTACAGACCCTCGCCCGCAAGCCACCCCTCCAACCTACCTTCCAGTTTTGTAAAGAACGCGTTAACCGCTTCTACTCAGAGAGTAGCGAGAAGGGGATTATAGGCTCATTTAACTCTTTACCGCAAGCCCCTCTCGAAAACCTTTTCTCCATCTCCCTACGCTCACCGTAGGGAGGTGCGAATTATAGAGAAGAAAGCTCGAACGTCAAGCCTGTACCGCAATATCCATCATCCGGCATTCAGTTCGCGCAAACCCTGCGCAAACTCCGTTTGCGCACTGAATTGCAGCATTTCCCGCAGCAAAGCCGGATCACCCAACGAGTGCCGGATATCGCCGATCCGGCCGGACGCAAACTCGGTCGGAGGTGCGCTCGGAAACAGTTCGCGGTAAATCGCCAGCACCTGCTTTAAGGAAACGGCATGACCGGTACAAACGTTGTAACGTCCCACGACAACATCTTGACGGGTCAGCGCTTGCCCGTTGTACTCCGCCACATCCCGAACCGAGATGAAATCCCTGGTTTGCTCACCGTCACCATACACCGTCACCGGCAAACCGCGTTGGAACCGATCGGTGAAGATCGACAGCACGCCGGAGTAAGGCGAACTGGGATCTTGGCGCGGTCCGTAAACGTTGAAATAGCGTAGGCAGACCGCTTCCAGCCCGTAGCTGGCCGCATAGCCCAGCAGCATGACCTCGGCGGCCAGTTTGGCGGCGGCATAGGGAGACAGCGGTTGAGGCAGGGCCGATTCACGATTGGGCAGCGCCGCGTTCGCGCCGTATACCGCCGCCGATGATGCGAACACCAAACGCTTGCAGTCACATTCAAGGCATAGTCGGGCCAGCGTGTCCGCAGTGGCCAGATTGAGGCGATAGTTGAGCTCTGGCTCACGAAAGCTTTCCGGAACACTGACCAGCGCCGCGAGATGCAGCATGCCGGTAAAACGATGTTGCTGAAACAGAGGACGCATGGCCGTTTCGTCGCCCGCATCGGCGATCACCAGAGTAAAATTGGGGGACGAGCGCGCATCAGCCAAATTGTCCAGACGCCCCGTGCGTAGGTTGTCGACTCCAACCACTCGCCACCCATGCCGCAGCAACCACTCCACTGAATGACTGCCGATGAAACCAGCCGCGCCGGTCACTAAAAAAACGGGTGTCATATCGCTCTCCAACTCATGGCCGTAATTTGCAAGGTGTGTTGTCAGGCGGGCGCCGCTTACAATAATAGAACCGTTATGGAAGCTCGTATCCCGTGACCACACCTGTCCGACTGTTTTCCTGGCATTTTCTGGCGCCGCGCTACTGGCCGGTCTGGCTGGGGTTGGGTGCGATGAAAGGAATGGCCGCACTACCGTTCCGCTGGCAATTGCTCGCGGGCCGGCAAATCGGCCGTTGGGCCGGCAAGATCATGCGTCGTCGCCGTCGCATCGCCGCCATCAATCTGGCCTTGTGTTTCCCAGAACTGACGGCGGATCAAAGGGCCGACCTGCTGGAAGAGCATTTCGCCGCGCTGGGCATTGGCTTGTTCGAAACCGCCATGGCCTGGTGGGCACCGGACGAAAAGCTGTACGGGCTGGCGCGAGTCGAGGGCACGCAATATCTGGAGCAAGCCATGGCCCGTGACAAGGGCGTGATCCTGCTCACCGGCCATTTCACTACGTTGGAATTGGGCGCTCGATTCATCACTTGGCGTCATTCGTTCCATGCCATGTATCGGCCGCACAAGAATTCGTTATACGAAGCCGTCATGCGCCGCGAACGCGAACGTCGATCCCGGTTGCCGCCCTTGCCCCACGAGGATCTGCGCGGCCTGTTGCGCGCCTTCAAACGGGGAAGGGCGGTGTGGTATGCGCCCGATCAGAACCATGGCCTTCGCAACAGCGTCTTCGTGCCTTTCTTTGGCGTGCCCACCTGCACCATCACCGCCACCAGCCGGCTGGCGGCGCTGAGCGGCGCGGCGGTGGTACCCTATTTCCCGCGCCGCTTGGCGGGAACAGCCGGTTACGAGGTCACCATCCTGCCAGCGCTGGAAAATTTTCCGAGTGGCGACATTGCGTCGGACACCCAGCGCATCAACGAATTGCTGGAGCACCACATCCGTCAGGCGCCCGACCAGTATCTCTGGGTTCATCGTCGCTTCAAGACCCAGCCACCGGGCAGCCCACGCATTTACCCACCCTGAGCCCGGATTCCGCCGATGTCCTATTGCGCCGATTTGCCGGCCAATCCCGCCATACGCCGCATCCTGGTGCTGAAGTGGAGTGCCATGGGTGACGTAATCATTGCCACCGCACTGTTCGAGGATATCGCCCGGGCGTTTCCAGATCGGGAAATTCATCTCAACACCCTGCCCGCCTGGCAGGAACTCTTTGCACGAGATTCGCGGTTCCAACACGTTTTCGCGGTGGACTTGCGCGACCGCCGACGGACCATCCCCAATGTGATCGAGTGGTTGCGCCAGGTACGGGCTCAGCGCTATGACTTGGCGATCGACCTGCAATGCAACGACCGCTCCCGTTTGTTGCTGGGCCTGCTGGGATTCGGCGGTCGTTCGATCCCTTTCCGTTTGGGCAACCGCCGTCAGTTTCCCTATAACATTGCCCCGGCCGAACTACCCAGCCCCGTGCACAGCATCACTCGTGGCCGCGCCGAGCTGCGAGCCGGCGGTATTCCGGCGGCGACGCCGCGACCGGTGCTGCATGTTCCCGATCACCACCGCGCCCGCGCCCGAGACCTGTTGGCGCGTCACGGACTCATGGCGGGTCGCTATGCGATCCTGTTGCCGGGTTGTAATGCCAACGGCCACCTCAAGCGCTGGGGCGCCGACCGTTACAGTGCGCTGGCGCATCAGATCCACCACCAAGGGCTGGATCATGTCGTGCTCGTCGGCGGCCCGGATGAAATCGAGGAGTGTCAGCGTATCGCTCAAGCCTGCGGTCCTTGGCTGATCAACCTGTGCGGGCAAACCGCGATCCTGGATATTCCGCCGCTGTGCGAGCCCGCGTGTTTCATCGTCGCCAACGACACCGGCACCGCGCACCTGGCCGCGGCCACGACCGTGCCCATGCTGGTGCTATGCGGTCCGACCAACCCGCGCCGGGTCAAGCCGCTGGGTGATAATGTCACGACCCTGCAAGCCGATCTGCCTTGCATCAACTGCTATCGCAAGGACTGTTCCCACCACACCTGCATGGCGATGCTGACGCCATCGCGGGTCTGGCGGCAATTGCGCGAGATCGACGCGGGCTTATGATTGGCCAAGCCTCCGAAGTTCTCAGGAATCGTGGCTGGCATCCTGGGATCGATGTCGGATCGGCGGCGGTGGAGCATCTTCCGGCAACAGCCGGGCGCCGTATTGAGCCACCTGATAATGTTCGTATAGCTTGGCGTATTTGAGAAAGACGTAGAACGCCGCCACCGCCGAGTTGATCACGCCCGCCCAACCGTTCAAAAAGTTTCGTTTGAACAAGTAGCTGCGGATGAAAAACAACGGTGGGTAGAACAACATGATGAGCGGTATACCCCAACGTTTTTTCTTGATCTTGTCCGCCACCAAGCCGGTCGAGTAAGCGTTGATCTTCTCGACCTTGGTGTGAATGTCGGTTTCGCCGTAATGATACAGCGGCGCATTGAGCCGGCCGATCCGCCCCTTGATCTTGGGCGCGGCGTGGATCGGCATGTCGTCGATATCGCCCTTGCGCTTGTCGAACAGGCGCAGGTAATAATTCATCCGGGTCGCCGAATGGTACATTCGCCAGAACAATTGTTCCTGCCGAGGCATTTCATAGCCGTCCGCGACGGGTCCCGTGTCCAGTAACTGGTCGATCTCGATCCGCAGGGCCGGCGACAACGCCTCGTCGGCATCCAGCAGCAGCACCCAATCATGAGTGGTCGCCGCCAGCGCCATCTGCTTTTGCCGGCCATATCCCATGAATTCGTGCTGGGTGATCCGCGCTCCATAACGCCGGGCAATGTCGAGCGTGTCATCGGTGCTGAAAGAATCCAGTAGGACGATCTCATCGGCCCATTTGACGCTCTCCAGACAGGCCGTCAAGGTACGATCGTTGTTGTAGGTGGTGACGAATACCGAAAGCTGGGTGCGGTCTGTCATGAATCAGCCCGTCCTAAACGAAGTTTTCATTTTGGAGCACGCACCATATCATGCATGACTTTCATGTCCTCGGGTATTCATGATCGCATCGGCCCATATCATCGGTGGGGAAGCGGTGGGCGGCGCCGAACTCTTTTATGTCCGCCTCGTCAATGCCTTGCAGGCCCGCCAGCAGCCCGTATTGGCTGTCAACGTGGCCGGTGGCCAGGTTTCGACCCGGCTGCGGCCGGACATCGAGCAAATCCATGTGCCCATGCGGGCGATCTGGGATGTCTGGTCCCGCTGGCGGATCGCGGACATCATGCGCGAGCGCCGGCCGGACATCGTGCAAACCTATATGGGCCGGGCCAGCCGACTGACCGAGGTCACCGCTGGCCAGCGGCCGATTCATATCGCCCGGCTGGGTGGCTATTACAACCCGCGCCGTTACCGGCACGCGCACGCCTGGGTCGCGGTCAGTCCAGACATCCGCAATCATCTGATCCGGCATGGCCTTCCCGCAAACCGGGTGTTTCACATCAGCAATTTCGTCACGCCCCGCCACCCCAGTTCGACCGTCGCTCTACGGCAACTACGTCAGGAATGCGCGATACCCGACGATGCCCTCATCGTCACCGCAGTCGGTCGCTTGCATCCGGTCAAGGGGTTCGACGACCTGCTTGCGGCGTTCGCGACCGTGCCAGCCTGCATTCACGATCGACCGGTCTATCTGGTCATCGTCGGTGACGGACCGCTGGCGACGGACCTCAAGCACCACGCCGCGCAACTGGGCATCGCTGACCGGGTGCGCTGGCCGGGCTGGCGCGACGATGCCGACCGCTTTCAGGAGCTGGCCGATCTGTGCGTCTGCTCTTCGCGGCAGGAAGGGGTGGGCAATGTCGTGCTGGAAGCCTGGGCTCACCGCCGTCCGGTGCTCTCGACCCGCGCCCGGGGCTTGCAGGACATCATCACCGACCGCCAGGACGGCTGGTTGACGCCTTCGGACGATCCCGCCGCGCTGGCGACGGCAATGGAATTGCTGTTGCGCGACGAGTCATTGCGCCACGAGCTCGCCAGTGGTGGTCATCAGACGTTCATCGTCCGACACAGCGAGGAAGCCGTCGTCAACGCTTATCTGGATCTGTATCGGCATTTGCTGGGCTAGCCGCGCCGGCGTGCGACCGGCCGAAATGGATCAACCCGCCCAGGCAGGCGAAGAGGTAACAGGCAAACTGCCGGGAGGTATAAGAAAAGCTCAGCAGAGCGGCGGCGATGATCGAGAGTGCCGCCGCCAGCAATATCCCGGCGCGCTGACGATCGTCGACCGGCAACCGCCGCCAGACCCGCGCCAACCGAACGAATACCGTGCCGGCCAGCGTCAGCAGCAGCCCCACGCCCAAGATCCCGGTTTCGTACCAAGCATCGATCAAGAAATTGTGGAAGTGCTTGATTTGTACCTGCGCGCCACTCAATTCAAAGCGCAGCAGCTCCTGACTGTGCGACGCATTGGCGATGCCCACACCCAGCCAGGGTCGCGCCGGAGGATGTTCCAGCGCATGCCGCCACACGATGGTGCGCCCGGCGGTAAAGGCATCCAGGGGATGTTCGAGGTCCAGTTCCGCTTTGAGGAATGGCCCGATATTGGCGGCGATGCCCACCGCCAGCACCCATACCGCCAGCAGCGCGACCCAGCGTGGCCGCCATGCCAATACCGCCCAGCAGAACCCCGCCAATCCCACGATCAAGCCGAACAGCGCCGCCCGCCCTTCGGAGATCGCCACATAACCCAGAGCAGCCGCTGTCACGCCAAGCATTGCGCCATATCGCCAACGGCGGTCGCCGTATCGCCAGATCCAACCCAACAGAAACGGCAGCAAAAACGGCAGATTGTCTTCCTGCAATTGCGTAAGCGGATTGAAGGGTTGGCCAGACCATTCGAGCCAGTAGTAAGGCAGCAACAGGTACAAGCTAGCCAGAGCGATTCCGCCGAACAGCGCCATGACGGCCAATAGGCGATCGATGTTCTCTGGAGATTCCCGCAGGGCTGCCTGCACCAGCAGTAAAGTCGAGGTCTGCGCGGCGAATTGTATCCAGACGCGGAGACCGCCCATCGGATCGACCGAACCCGGCACGCCGGCCAGCGTCACGCCCAACAAGGCCAGGTAAAGCAGGGTCGTCGAGCGATCCAACCGGTCCCGTCGACTCCACAGGCTCAGCAAGCCCCACACCACGTAGAGCCCGGCCACGAGGTTGAACAGTGCGCGGCCGCCGATCTGGGTCAGCGGCAACACCGCCAACAGCAACCAGCCTTGACGAAAAAAAGCCTCCCGCAAGGCATCATGCCAGCGTGCGATGGACATCCGGGCCACTCCAGCGCGCGCGCGCTTCCAGAACTTGAGAAACGGTGATCGTCGCCATGCCGTGCTCGCCGGCGGGTGGCAGGAGCGGATGAATAAAGCGGGAATGCCAGAGTGGCGCCGAACCGCCGAACAGCCCGATAGCCGGCACCTGTAAGGCGGCGGCCATATTCAGCACGCCCGTGTCGTTACCGATATAGCAGCGGCAACGGGCCAGCAAAGCCGCCACCTGCTCCAACGGCAGCGCCACCGCATCCACCGCCACGCCGCCACCATCACGCACCCGCGCTAAAATCTCTTCCGCCAGTGGCCGTTCCGCCGATCCACCGACGATGAAAATCGAACCGGCTTGCCGCTGGTTCAGCGCCAGAGTTAATTCCGCGAAGCGGGCCGCGCCCCATTGTTTCCAGGTTTCGCTACTGCCGACGCCCAGCACGATCCATGGCGTCGGCCAAGTCGCGAACCGTGCCGCCATCGCCCGATCGGCCTCGGCGTCGAGTGCGAGTCGCGGCTCCTTTTCGCCACGGGCGATGCCCAACACGTCCAGCAGAGCATCCGCCCGTAGGATCGGGTGGGCGTGGCGCCGCTCGGGCGGCAAGCGCACTGGCACGGTCAACAACAGCGACTGCAAGCCCACGCCGTATCCCAGTCGCTCGGGGATGCCGGCCAAACGCGCCGCCAGTGCGTAGCGGGCGCTGCCGTGCAGTATCCACACCCGCTGGTAACCGCCTTGCCGTAACGCCGTCGCCAGTCGCAACACGCCACCTAAGCCGGCATGGCGACCGGATTCGCGCTCCAGCCATAAAATCTGGCCGACATGGGGATCGGCACGCAGTAAGCGATCGGCCTGAGAGCGTGGTTTGGTCAGAATATCGACTTTGCCGGCGATCGTGGTCGCGGCGATGGCATGAATATGCGGCAGATGCCAGACCATGTCGCCGATGCCGGGCAAGGGCTGCACGATCAGGGTCGGCCCGGATGGCGCGAGCTTCACGCGGGTGCCCTCGGGGCACGATGCAACGCCGCGTAAAGCGCCAAAGTTTCGTCCAGCATCCGCTGTAAGGGAAATGCTGGTTCCGCTGGAATCGCCGCTGGGGCGTCCAGCAGGCCGGCCACCCGTGCGACCAGCGTCTCCACATCGCCCGGCGGAACCCGACCGGCGGGATACAGTCGGTCCAGAATCTCGCCGACACCACCGTGAGCGTAAGCAACCACCGGGCGGCCCAGGCTCAAGGCTTCCAGCACCGTGCGGCCGAAAGATTCCGGTTTGGCCGACAACGACAGCACTAGGGTCGATACCGCATAAATTTCGCGCATGTCGGCGCGATGCCCGGTAAACAGTACGATGCCGGCCAAGCCACGCGATCGGACGTTTTCCCGCAAGGCATCGGCGTAAGCTTGGCGGCGCGGCTCAGGGCCGCCGACGATCAGTCCATGGACCGGTCGCCCGGCCACCCGTAATCGGGCGATCAGCTCGATGAATTCCTCGTGACCCTTGAGCCGACTCAACCGTCCCGGTAGCGTCAAGATCGGCACATCGCGCAATTGCGGATAGTGCCGATACCAGTCAGCCAACCAGTCGGGCGCGGGCCGGTAACCGTAGGGAAAATCCATCGGGTCCACCCCGCGCTGGATGACCTGGATGCGCTCGGTCGGTAGCTCGGGATAATGGCGTCGCAGATAGGCGCGCACGGTGTCGGACACGGCGATCACCCGTTCGCCTCGGGTCATGATGGCGCTGTAACGGGAAATCGAATACAGCCCATGCACGGTGGTGACGAAGCGTGGCCGAGTCGCCGGGTCCATCCGCCGCCAGGCCAGCCAAGCGATCCAGGCCGGCAAGCGCGAGCGGGCGTGCAGAATGTCGATGCGCTGTTCGGCCAGCCAGCGCCGCAACGGCCGGACCCAGCGCGGCACCAACGGCGACTTGGCGCCCAACGGCCAAGCCAGATGTTCGCTGCCTGCTTGCAGCAATTCCGGCACCAGCCGCCCACCGGCGGAAATCACCACCGAACGATGGCCGCGCTGGATCAGTTCCCGCGCGATCTCCAACGTACCGCGCTCCACGCCGCCGCCGTTCAGTGCCGGCAGCAACTGCGCCACGCTCAGGCGAACCATCGCTCGACGATCCAGCAGGCGCAGCGCTCCGCTTCGTTGAAGGTTTGAGACGGCCGCTTGAGGCACGGCTGACGTTGCCAGTCGGCGAAAGGCGTGACCCAGCCCGCGCCGGCCAATTTATCCAATCCCCGGCTAATGCGGCTGGATCGTTTACACGGTACTTCCAGCACCCCCACCGCCGCGCCGGCGGTCAAGGCCTCGTAGACCATGGATACGCTGTCGGCGCTGACCCAGACCTGCCCGGCTCGCGCCAGTTGCGCCGGCAGCCAATCCGGACCGGTCGCCGCGACCGGAACCACCGTCAGCCGGGCATTCGCCGGATCGTGACCGGCAGCTAAAAAAGAGGCCGGTGTGCGGCGCGAGGTGGTCAGCGTCCAGCGCATTGTCGGATCGGCGGCCAGCACGGCGGCGATCTGGGCGCGCAATCCGGCGTCGTCCCAACCGAAATGTGCGGACGGTCCACCGATGAGCAGCAGGCCCTGCCGGGGTTCCAGGTTGGAGGAGGGTTGGATACGGTTCAGTGCTCCGCGCGTGGCCAACACGTTCGCGCGGACCGGCGGCGTGTCGTGCTCGGGGATCAGACATAGATCGAACAGTGCCAGCGGCAAACTGGGCCGCATCAGCACCACCGCGCGTGCGCGCCGACGCCGACGGGCGGCCAATAACGAAAGATGGGTACCGTGACCGGCGCCCACCAGCAAGTCCGGCGCCGGCAAGTCCGGCCATGCGGTTAGGCGACCGCCCGCCAAGGCGAGTAGCGCCGCGATAGGGGATAGGCGTTGCGGCGTGACGATTTCGACCGGCCGCAACCGAGCCAGAGCTTCCGTCAATCCCCCGCTCTGATTGTCATGCCCGGCCTTACCGTCGCTGAACCGCCAGACGACCAGCGGGCGCACCAGCGATTCCACCCGCCGCCGGACAGCGAATCAATCCACCAGCACAAAATCCGCGCCGCAGTACGGGCACTTGGCTTTGCCGGTGGCTTCGAGCGGCAGGTAAACCTTTGGATGGGAATTCCACAGCGTCATTTCCGGCAGTGGGCAGGATACCGGCAAATCGGCTCGGCTGACCTCGTAGGTCTTCTGAGCATTGGGCATGGCCTTGGCAAACGCGGCGGCGGGAGCGGCAACCATGGCATTGATCTCCTAAGATTTTGTTTATAAAAAATTGTTTTAAACGGTCTTCGATCGTGGCAATGGATCGCTCAAACCAACGTCAGCCAGTCGGGAAATTCATCGCGACGGCCTTGTACCTGATCGAAGTACATTTCCTGCAGGCGTTGGGTGATCGGACCGCGTCGGCCGTTGCCGATGACGCGGCCGTCCACTTCGCGGATCGGCGTCACCTCGGCGGCGGTGCCGGTGAAGAAGGCCTCATCGGCGATATACACCTCGTCGCGGGTGATGCGCTTTTCCCGGACCGAAATCCCAAGGTCGGCGGCGAAACGAATGATGGTGTCGCGG
>Ga0209573_1006235_pt1 | contig 10096 bp, 11 predicted proteins | sample TNRBio252014_DNA_FD_185870 | JGI IMG/M metagenome (GOLD analysis project Ga0209573, IMG submission 185870) | Wastewater treatment Type I Accumulibacter community from EBPR Bioreactor in Madison, WI, USA - TNR Reactor_6/25/2014_ DNA (SPAdes)... | ecosystem: Engineered > Bioreactor > EBPR >...
CATGCGCTGGTGAGGGTTCCTGACCGGGACGAGTGGCTGAAGCGGTTCGAGGGGCCAAACGGGGAAGAAAAGCTCTTGGATCACCTGCGCACGCTCTACAGCAAGGGGTTTGTGGAGCTGTTTCGGCTGGAGCTGGAGCGACTTCGCAAGGCTGGACGGGATAGCGAGGCCAGTGGCTATGTGGAGGCGATGAAGGTGCGGTTTTGCGACATCTCCGTGTTTGCGAAGGAGGTGAAAACGCGCTTCTGCCGCTGGTACAACAAGCGCCACGGGCGTCGCGGGACGGTGTGGATGGAGCGCTTTAAAAGCGTGCTGGTGGAAGGGAAGCGTGGCGAACACAGCGAGCAACGCGCGAAGAGCCAGCTTGACGCGCTGAAGGTGATGGCGGCGTACATCGACCTGAATCCAGTGCGAGCGCAGATGGTGAAGAAGGCGTCGGATTATCGCTGGAGCGGTTGGGGTGCGGCCTTGGATGGAAACAAAGAGGCAATTGCGGGACTGTGCGATGTGACGGAGACGCCGATTACGCAATGGCCGACGGAGGGACAACGGGTGTATGCGAAGTGGCTATCGGTGGCGGAGGATTGGGAAGAGATTTCGCGGAAGAGAGAGGGTGTCGAATTGGCTGCCGCAGACGAAGTGGGGAATTGCCTGATGAAAACGGTGAGGGCGTTTACGCGAGGTGTCGCGGTCGGGAGCGAGGCGTTTGTAGAAGCGGTGTTTCAGAGCCACCGCCCGCACTTTGGTCCACGCCGAGAGACCGGAGGGCGGTTCTTGGATGGTGACACGCGGAAGGTTGCGGAAGGCCTGCGGACCTTGCGTGATTTGCGTCATTCTGAGCGGTCATCCTGAACGTCGGCTGAGGCGATGCCTGGGCATTGAATATGGCGGCAGTTGCGGCGACGGTAGCCTGCGTTGTCTTATGATTGACCCTGAATTCGCTGCTGCTGCCTCCCGCCTTTGTCTGGCGTGTGGAATGTGTTGCAATGGGGTGCTGTTTCAGATTGTGCGGCTGCAACCGACGGACTCGGTGGCCATCTTGGAATCTCGTGGTTTGAAGTTGCGTCGCAAAAAGCGGGCTCCGTACTTTGATCAACCCTGTGCGATGCTGGACGGCTGCCACTGCACGCTCTATGTGGATCGCCCGTCACGTTGTCGTGCCTTTGAATGCCAGCAGATTCAGCGGTTGGGGGCGGGGGAGACTTCAGAGGAGGAGGCGCTGGCGGTGATTGTTGAGGCGAGGCATCGGGTGGCGAGGGTGGAATCGAAACTGGCCGAGGCAGGGGAAGGCTCGACCGACCTCCCGCTGCTGGAGCGATGTGCGTTCTCTCTGGCCGTGGAGGACGGGGATGTCGCGGAGCTGAACGCATTGCTGGATGCGGAGTTTCGGGTTGTGCCGGGTCATTGATCGTTCTTTTTGCTCCTTGCCGTCTTCGGGGGTCAGGTGTCCTATGGGGGCCGCCCGGGTAGATTGCTGCTGGGGCTCACTTCATTTTTTCTTTGGAATGCCGATCGATACCGAAATCTCCCGCCGCCGCACTTTTGCCATCATTTCCCACCCGGATGCTGGGAAGACGACGCTGACTGAAAAGCTCTTGCTGTATGGTGGGGCGGTGCAATTGGCGGGCAGTGTGACGGCGAACAAAAATCAGCGGGCGACGACGAGTGACTGGATGGAATTGGAACGTCAGCGCGGGATCTCCGTGTCATCGACGGTTCTGCAATTTGAATACCGGGACTGCGTGATCAATCTGCTGGACACCCCAGGGCACAAGGACTTCTCCGAAGATACGTATCGCGTGCTGACGGCGGTTGATGCGGCGATCATGGTGATCGATGCGGGTAACGGTATCGAAAGTCAGACCCGCAAACTCTTTGAAGTATGTCGTCGGCGAGGGGTGCCAATTTTTACGTTTATGAACAAGCTGGACCGCCCGGCGAAGCCCCCCTTGGAGCTGATGGACGAGTTGGAGACGGTGCTCGGCATCGGTGCCTGCGCGTTGAATTGGCCTCTAGGGTTGGGCAGTGATTTCCGGGGGATCTACGATCGGCGGGATTCGTCGGTGCATCTTTTCCAACGCACGGCACGCGGTGCTTTCCGTGCGCCGGAGCGTGTGGGCGGGCTGCAGGACGGTTTCGTCAAGGAGCACGTTGAGGAGTATGCGCTGAATCAGTCGATTGAAGAGTTGGAGATGCTGGACGGTGCCGGCCATGCCTTTGATCGGGAGTTGATCGATGCGGGGAAGTTGACGCCGGTTTGTTTTGGCAGCGCGAGCAATAACTTTGGGGTGCAGCTACTGTTGGATGCGTTCTTGGAAATGGCACCGCCTCCGCGTCCTCGTCAGGCTGGTGAGGTGCTGGTAGAGCCGGACAATGAGGGCTTTTCCGCCTTTGTTTTCAAGATCCAAGCCAACATGGATCCGCGTCATCGAGACCGCATTTACTTCATCCGCATCGTCTCAGGTCGATTCGAACGGGACATGGTGGTGAATAATCCGCGCAGCAAGAAGCAGGTGCGTATGGCGAACTCCCAGCGTCTGTTTGCCCGGGATCGTGAGACGGTGGACGTGGCCTATGCGGGCGATGTGGTGGGTGTGGTTGGGAACTATGATCTGCGCATCGGCGATACTTTGACCCAGATTCCCGGCGTGGTTTTTGATGAGACACCACGGTTTGTGCCGGAGTGCTTTGCGCACTTGCACAGTGCTTCCACCGCTCACTACAAACGCTTTCAAGAGGGCCTAGACCAGCTGCTCCAAGAGGGTGTGGTGCAGCGCTTTTTCCAACCTCATGCAGCCCAGCGCATCCCGCTGTTGGGCGCGGTGGGCCCGTTGCAGTTCGAGGTGGTGCAGTATCGACTGAAGTCGGAATACAATGCGGAGGCACGTTTGGAGGTTTCGTCCTACAACACGATTCGCTGGCTGCGCCGCAAGGACGGGGGGGAATGGGATGATTCTCTGGTCCAGATGCCGTCTGGCACCACTCTGGCAATCGATGAGGAAAGTCGGCCCGTGATCTTGATGTCCGATGCGTGGACGGAGCGTTTTTTCGAGACTCGGAATGAAGTCATCGAGGTCTCGCAGATGCCGTTTGACGGATGAGTCTCGTTCCGCTCAAACTAGCGGCATGAGCATTCAAATTGATCTTTCGGGGAAGGTAGCGCTGGTCACTGGCGCATCGCAGGGCATTGGCGCGGTGATCGCGGCGCGGTTTCACGAGGCGGGCGCGGCAGTGGTGATCAATCACTTGGGCACGCCAGGGACCTTGGCTGATGCGGAAATAATCGCGGCCGAGTTGGAGTCGCGTCGCCCCGGATCGACCTTGGTGGTCGCGGCGGATGTGGCGAAGCGCTCAGAGGTGCAGGCCATGATGACGCTCGCGGCAGCGCGCCTGGGCGGGCTCGACTTTTTGGTCAACAATGCGGCGATCATCAAGGATCGGACATTGGCAAAGATGAGCATTGAGGAATGGGATGCGGTTCTGGCGGTCAATCTGTCCGGCGTCTTTAACTGCTGCCAAGCCGCGCTGGAGGTGATGCGCGATGGTGGTGCCGTGGTGAGTTTTGGCAGCATCGCTGCGATCCAGGGCTTCTTTGGCCAGGCAAATTACGCGGCGGCAAAGGCAGGCGTGCAGGCGATGATGCGCGTGCTCAGTCGGGAGGGCGCCCGGCGTGGGATTCGCGCCAATGCCGTCGCGCCTGGGGTGATCGATACCGCGATGGCCGCAACGATTCCGGAGTCTGTGCGCGCCGAGATGCTGAAGAACGTCCCGCTGGCGCGCTTTGGCACGCCGCAGGAGGTGGCGGATGTGGTGCTGTTTCTCTGCTCGCCCCTGGCCTCGTATGTGACGGGTCAGACGATTGAGATCAACGGCGGCTGGCGGGGTTAGTCGGCGGATCCTTGCGACAATTGATATTTAATTTGAGCAAAATAATTGCAGGCTTGGTCTATCAAAGGCACTCTACCTCATGAACCTGTCCCGCCTTTTCCTCGTCGTCGCGCTCCCTTTGACTGGAGTGGCCTGCAAAACAAATCCGTTTGCCAGCAACACTGCCCCGGCAGATCCGTATGCGTCTAACTACGCTGGCACACCGGTCCAGGGTGGGTACGCTCCTACGGCTCAGGCACCCACCTACCCGCAGTATCAGACCCCAGCGCCTGGGCCTGCGGATCCGTATGCAGGGTCGGTGGCACCCTCTCCGGTGGCTCCTCCTTCGTTCAATGCAGGTGGTGGTGGTGGCTCCACCCACACCGTCGTCCCAGGCGACACCTTGTATGGCCTTTCCCGCCGCTACGGCTCATCGGTGGGTGCGATCAAATCCGCGAACGGTTTGACCAGCGATACGATCGTGATCGGCCAGCAACTCCGGTTACCCTAGTCTGTCGGGTCACCCGGCGCAGGATTTGGCGTGGAGTGGGCGCGGGCTACGGCCAGGGCTCTGCGTTTTCACGTTTAACAGTTTTCCGGGTCCCTTGGCGCGACTGAGTCTTGCGTTTTTTGAGCGCACGTAGGACACTGGCGCAATGTGGTGGCGATATTTGGCGGTCTTAGTGACACTCTTCTGGGCGGTGATGACGGGTCTGTTGATCCGCGACACCTACTTCCCGGAATCTTCCACCTTTGCAGAGGTGCCCCCCAAGATGGTGATGGAGATGTTTTTGTCGCACTCGCGAAAATTCACGAACTCGCTGCATCTGTTTCACGACAAACAACGCTGCGGGCATGCCACCCTCTCCGCACGCAGACGGCCTGCCTCTGCGGGTGCCGATGACTACGATCTCCAGGCCACCGGCGTGGTGGAAAAGGTCGTGTCTGGGGAGGTGATGGGGGATGTGTCCTGGCGGCTTGAGGTCGGCTTGGTCGGGGCGGAGCAATGGCGCAGCCTGCACCTTTCCGTCAAAGGCGGCGGGCAGGGGAACTCGCTCATGCTCCGCTGGATCGAGGGCGATAAAGTGCCGCAGCTTGAAGTTCGAAAGGACGACCAAGTCGTCATGAATACCCAGATGGCCATGGCAATGGTGGCGGCGGGGACGATGGGCGGGCAGTATGGCTGGGTGACGGGGCTCAAGGGAGATCAGGCCAGTAGTGCCCTCAAAATCTCCGCCCGGGAGGGCCTGATCGATCTGGCTGGTAGGAAGCGGAAGTGTTACGTCTTAACCATGGGTGTGATGGGCCTCTACGAGGTGAAGGCGATCTTTACCGAGGCAGGCGAACTGGCACGGGTGGACCTGCCGGACGGTTACGAGTTGTTGGAGCCGATGATTCACGGACTGGAATCGGAATTGGTAGAGCGCTAGTGAATGACGGAGTGGGACTGAACGAAAGACATGCATGATTGAGATCAACGACCTGACAATGCACTACGGAGAGCTCAAGGCGCTCGACGGACTGAACCTGACGATCCCCCAGGGGGAGCTCTTTGCCTTTCTAGGGCCCAATGGCGCTGGCAAAACCACGGCGATCAAACTGCTGACCGGTCTCATGAAACCGTTACGCGGCCAGGTGCGCATCTGTGGACATGACATCCAGGTGGACCCGCTGCTGGCCAAGGCCCTGCTCGGCTATGTGCCAGACGTCGCGGTCTTTTATGAAAAGCTGACGGCGCCTGAGTTCATGCAGTTCATCGCGGATCTCTTCAGCATGGATCACACCCTGGCGGCGAATCGCACCCGCGAGCTCTTTGCCCAGTTTGCCCTCGACGAGCATTGCGGTCAGCGCATTGAGAACCTCAGCCACGGCACGCGGCAGAGGCTCGCCATCGCCTCGGCCCTGTTGCATGATCCTAAGGTCATCGTCATTGACGAGCCCATGGTCGGCCTCGATCCCCTCCATGCGCGCACCGTGAAGGCAGAGCTGAAGCGCCGCAGTCAAAATGGCACGACCGTCCTGATGAGCACGCATTTGCTGAACATCGCGGAGGAGCTGGCAGACCGCATCGGCATCCTCAAAGGCGGGAAGCTCATCGCACTGGGCACGTTGGCAGAGCTACGCGCGCAGCACGAAAAGAGCGGTCAACGGCTGGAGGCGATCTTCCTGGATATGGTCAGCGACGAGGCTGCGGCCTGATCAGAACTTATTCGCCTGGATCACGTCGGGGGCACCGCTGAGGTAGTTCACCAGATTCAAAGTGGCGCGCATCGCTTGGCGGGGCACGCTCTCGTAGGTGCGTGAGCCGATGTGCGGAGTGATCAGCGCCTTCGGATGGCGCAGCAGCGGATGATCTGCGGGTGGTGGTTCCTCGTCCAGCACGTCGGTGGCGTAGCCGCCCAGCGTGCCCGCGTTCAGTGCGTCGATGACGTCTGGCATGTGCGCCAGTTCAGCGCGGGAGGTATTGACGATGATCAGATCTTTGCGCGCCAGGGCGATGCGGTTCACGTTCACGAGGTGACGGGTGCTATCGCTCAGGTTCGCGTGCAGGGACAGGACATCGATCTCCGGCATCATCGTCTCGATCTTCTCGTGCCGGACGACGCCGTTTTCTGTCGCAAACGCCTCCGGCCAATACGGGTCCAGCGCGTGCACCTTCATGCCAAAGGCGATGGCGCGTTTGGCGACCTCTTGGCCGATGCGGCCCAGGCCCACGATGCCCATCGTCTTGTTCCAGATTTCATGCCCCGTGACACGCTTCCACTGCCCATCGCGGACGGCGTTGGCGGAGTCCACCAAATTGCGCACCATGGCCAGGAGGAGGCAAAAGGTATGCTCCGCGACGGTCGTGTGATTGACACCGGGGGTGAAAAGGACCGGCAGCTTGCGGGCCGTGCACTCGGCCACGTCGATTTTATCCAGCCCGATGCCGTATTTGCTGATCACCCGCAGGCGCGGCAGGGCCTTGTCCAGCACTGCCTTGGTGATCTCGTCATCGCCACAGAGGAAGGCGTCAAAATCACCCGCCAGCTCCAGCATGCGGCTCTCTGGCAGTGGGCCGCGTTCGCGATGGATCGTGTAGCCTTGGCCTTCGAGGAGGGCATGGTGATCGCCTGGGGTGTCTTGGTAGCTGGTGGTGGTGAGAAGGATCTTCATGAGCTTGCGTATTGCGCCGACTGGGGCATTCTGCGGCAGCATGAGCCAAACTGAGACAGAGCGCAACCTCGGCCCGCAACCACTTGAAGCCATCATGGCAGAGTGGGCGCTGGGCAATCACGACCTAGTGGCAGCCTGCGAGGAGCCGCTGACCCACAAGGCCGTGCAGCGCGCCCGCAAAGGCCGCCGCCTCACCCCCCACATGATGCGCCGCATCGCCGACGCACTGAACCGCGCCGTCACCTTGCAGGGCAAGACGGTGGAGCGCCCCTGGGAGATCGCAGACCTCTTCAATTACCCGCCGCCAAAGCGCACCGCGTAGATCGGCGGCAGTTCGGCGCTCAGCCGCTCCCACGAATCCCCCGCGTCCTCGCTGATCCATACGGAGCCCGTCGTGGATCCAAAAACCAGCGTGCGGCCATCGGCGGTCACATCCAGACAGTGGCGATACACCAAGTGGTAGGCATGCTCCTGCGGCAGCCCCTTGCGGCAGGCTTCAAACGTCTGGCCGCCATCGCGGGTGCGCATCACGCATAGCGCAGCATCCACCGGGATCCGCATGTCATCGTAGGCAGCGGGCACAAACCACGCTGTCTCCGGATCCTGGGGATGCACGGCCACGGCAAAGCCAAAATCTGACGGCTCCTTGCTGTGGAGGCGCTGCCACTGCGTGCCGCCGTCGCTCGATTTAAAGATGCCATTGTGATGCTGCATCCAGAGATGATCCGGGGCGGCGGGGCAGCTCACAATCAAGTGCGGGTCCTGGATGTCGGGGTCGTCGATCTGGTCCGGCGGCATAAAGTCTGCCTGCAATCCCACCGCATCGTTGGCCCAGGTCGCGCCGCCGTCAAAGGTCTGCCAAACCCCGCCGCAGGAGATGCCGATGGTGATGTGATCGCTATCGCGAGGGTCCACGCAGATGCTGTGAATGCCGGGCCAGTCTGCCCCACCGCCAAACCACTTCGCTCGGCGCGGCTCACTCCACAGACTTTCCACCAACTGCCACGACTGCCCGTCATCGCTGGATTTGAATAGCCCGCCCGGGATCGTGCCGCACCACAGCACCCCCGGCTGATCCGCACCGCCCGGGGCCAGCGCCCAGATCTTCTTCAGCGCCCACGGGATGGGCTGCTGGCTCATCTGGCAGATCGTGTCCGGCACATCGTCCGGCTTGGGCGGGTAGGTGGGGCAGGCGCGTTCTTCCCACGTCCCACCCCCGTCGGCGGAAGTATGGAACTTGTTGCCAAAGTGACCGTGCTCCACCGCTGCATGCAGCAGACTAGATCTCGCATCACGCAGCAGCATGGGAACCGGAACGCCTGGAAAGGAGACCCGCGCGATGGCCCAGCCCGTCGGCCCTTTTTGAACCTCAATCAGACCTTTGCGTGTGCCGAGAAATATCGATGAACTCATGAATCAACCTCCAGATAGGGCCTGCATGACAAAGATCTCCGAATCGGGCCGCGTCGCATCGGAGAGATGACGGCGATCCACGATGGCGCTGCCGTCCAAAAATAGTACCACATGCTGCCGCACCGCCCCTTGATCGTCGATGATGTAGCTCTTCAGTCCGGGCTGCTGGGCAAAGACGGATGCCAGCACCTCCGCCACGGTCGCCCCCGCCGCCGTGCAGGGCTCTGCAAGCGTCTGGCGGGCCAGATTGGGCGTGAACTCGACCTTGGCCATGGCGCAGGAAATTAGTTGCCGCCGCCCAGCCCAGGGATGTTTGGCAGCGCCATCTCGCCATAGTCCTTGGGCAGGTCAAAGGTGGAGTCCGGCACGTCTTGCTCTTTCGCGGAGACGAGCTCGCTAGTCGATACCTGGCCCATGATTTTCGACTCCGTCTTGATGACCATGCCGGGGATGTCTGCCGCCTTGGGCATGCCGGCGGCCATCGCGCTGCTGACCGCCTTGGATAGTTTCTCCTGGGCGGCCTGGATTTCTTTGAAGTTCGGAAAGTCTGCCGCGACCCAGAGTTTCACCTCGCCCATTGGGCCTTTCCAGGTAAAGACCTCGCAGTCCCACTCGCCGATTTTTTCTTTCTGACCGGTCGGCACCAATTTCTGATCCGCAGGGGCCGTGCCGACACCGCTCAATCGGCTGGCCATCCCAGCCATGGCCTGCAGCTTGGCCGCATCCAGCACCATGATCTTTTTCTGCCCGTGCAAAATCATCGTGGCACCGCCTTTATCCCCATCCATCACCATGGACATTTCTTTTCCCGCATCCATCCGCGCCATGTTGCCCTTCAAATGAATGGTGGAGGTGATGTCCCGACCCGCAGCAGATCCTTTTGAGACCAGGACCCAGTCGGCGGATGCTGGCTGGCAAAAGACCAGCCCCAATACAGAAGCGATAGCGAGGAGTTTCATGACTCATGGATTAACTCAGACATTTCAACTTCCGTCAATGCCCATTGGATGAGGGGAGGTGCGTGTTTGGTGAGCCGAAGGTTTTTCCCTCGATCAACCGAGTCAGACACCTCGTCATCAGGAAGGGTGGTTTCCCACAGATTCAGAAAACCCGCAGATGACCCTTACGGGCCGAGCCCCCGAGACTGGCGAACCCATCCAGCATCGCAACCCCACATTCCCGCCCATTCGCGTGCCATCCGTTCCCATTCGCGTTAAATGCCCCCCGGAGCGGCGCACGTCCCGCCGCCGCCTCCCCAAAGCGAAGCCTAATCACGAATATACCTAAAGCCCTCATGTTTTGTGATTATTGGCAGGAGAATGAAGGCAGAAGAATGGCTTTATTCTCCTGCCTTCATTCTTCTGCCAGTAGGATTTTGAAATTCACAAATTCTGGTGACGGAAGGTATAACCACGAATAGCCACAGATGCTCACGAACGTCGTGAAGCCACCGCATTCGCGCCCATTCGCGTGCCATCCGTTCCCATTCGCGTTAAATGCCCCCCGGAGCGGCGAGCATCCCGCCGCCGTCCGCCCCCCCAGCGAAGCCTAATCACGAATATACCTAAAGCCGTCATGTTTTGTGATTATTGGCAGGAGAATGAAGGCAGAAGAATGGCTTTATTCTCCTGCCTTCATTCTTCTGCCAGTAGGATTTTGA
>Ga0209573_1006236_pt1 | contig 10095 bp, 8 predicted proteins | sample TNRBio252014_DNA_FD_185870 | JGI IMG/M metagenome (GOLD analysis project Ga0209573, IMG submission 185870) | Wastewater treatment Type I Accumulibacter community from EBPR Bioreactor in Madison, WI, USA - TNR Reactor_6/25/2014_ DNA (SPAdes)... | ecosystem: Engineered > Bioreactor > EBPR >...
GTAACCATAACAGATGCCAATAGTTGCACCACTACTATTCAAAACATAATTGTTACCGAGCCAACAATATTAACTGCAGCGCCCACCACTACACCTGAATCTTGCCCCGGCTTTAGCGATGGTACAATTTCGGCAAATGCCTCGGGCGGAACACTAGGATATACTTACACTTGGAATCCGGCTGCATCTGATAGCAACTTTATTTATGGCTTCCCTACGGGATTGTATGATTTGACTGTTACCGATGCTAACGGATGTACTTATACTGAAACAGCTATTTTTATTGATGTATTGCCTAAAATATCACTATTGCCTTTTGTGGTAAATGTTACTTGCCCGCCATTAGAAAATGGTGCAGTTTATCTTACACAAACAGGAGGTGTTGCCCCGGTTACATACACTTGGAGCAACGGTGGTTTATCTGACGATATTACAAATCTTGCACAAGGAATTTATTCTGTTACCGTAAACGATTCCAGGAATTGCGCTTCAGATACTACGTTGGAAGTATTTAATGATTCGATTTTTAAAATCTTTGCCACACCTGCCGATACAAGTATTTTGCTTGGCGGCAAAGTGCCTATACAGATAACCAATTCACCAAACACAGTAATTCAAACTTTAACTTACAGGCCTTCTCAATACTTAAGCTGTGTTGGATGCACTTCAACGGTGGTGAATCCAATTTCTTCGATGTTGTATGAAATTACCGCTGTAGATACAAACGGATGTATTTGGGTAGATTCTGTAAACATTGAAGTTATTCCCGACTATCCTGTTTTTGTGCCCAATGCATTTAGTCCGGGTGGCGATGGCAGGAACGATTTCTTGGAAGTATTTGGCAACAAGGAAGCTTGGAAACAAATGCGTTTTATGTTATTCAATCGTTGGGGCGAAAAAGTATATGAATCTACCGATAGAAACTTTAAGTGGGATGGAATGTTTAATGGTAAATATGTAGAGCCCGGTGTGTTCGTTTACTCACTTAATATTGTTTGGATTGACAACCACATTCGCAAAGATTTTAAAGGTAGTATTACCATTTTAAGATAATAGCGATTGCGTTCGTTTGAGTTAAAATTGATAAGCAGAATAAAATGTAAGAACAGATGAACATTTCTATTGTTGCAGCAATTGGAGAAAATTTTGAACTTGGCGCAAATGGCGACCTGCTGTGGCGATTACCGTTAGATATGCAGCGCTTCAAACAAATCACCCTTCATCATCATGTAGTGATGGGGCGAAAAACTTTTGAAAGTTTACCGCCTAAATTCAGGCCGCTGCCTAACAGAGTAAATATTGTGGTTACATGCAATTCAGATTTTGAAGCAAAGGATTGTTTGTTAGCATCGAGCCTAAATAATGCCATATCAATTGCGCAAAATGCAGGCGAAAAAGATTTGATGATTATTGGCGGAGCACAAATTTACAATCAAGCTCTTGCGCTGGCACATACTTTATACATTACCCGTGTTCATGCTGTTTTTCCCGAGGCTGATGTTTTTTTTCCAAAATGGAATGAAGAAAAATGGAAAATTACTTCAGAAGAAAAGTTCGCTGCCGATGAAAAGCACGCATTCGCATTTGATTTTTTAAGATTAGAAAGAATTCATTATCTCAATTATCCAAACCTTTATCAATAAAATGAAAAGGTTTGTTTTTTTTGCAACCGTTTTAAAAACACAATCATGAAAAAATTATTATCCGTACTGTTTGCAATAGCAATATTCAACACCATCAATGCGCAAGATGCTGCGCAAGCCAATACAGGAATTGTTATTGAAAATAAGCAAATGAGTTTAGGCAATCAACAATCGTTTGCCGTAGTTGTGCCATCGGCAAAACTTAAAGATATAGAAACACTTTGGGGCAAATATGTAACACGAAACACAAAAGCAAAACTTGTAAATAACACTGGCGAGTGGGTGCTTGTAGGCGCGGTAGAAAAAAACATTTCTCCTTTGCCATTTAATATTTACGCAAATATTTTATCTACAGTTCAGGATATAAGAGTTACAACTTTTTTTGCCGAAGGCGATACAAGTAAATTGACATTTATTTCAAAAGATTCATCCTCTGCAGAAAAGCTACTTGCAATTGAAAAGTACCTCACCGATTTTAAAAACATTGCTACCCGAGGAGTTATTGAAGAAGAATTAGAAGCTGAAAAAAAAGGATTGAAAACACTGGAAGCTGATTTGAAATCAATGGAAAAAGACTACGATAAAAGCAATAAAAATATCAGTGAGTCTAAAAGAAAAATAGAAAAAAACGAGGCAGAAATCAGAAGGGTTGATGCTGAGATAGAGTCTAAAAACTCTCAAATTACACAGCAAAAAAACGCCATTGTTACTATGAATACTTTGGGTGATGCTAAAAAAACAGCCGAGAAAGACTTGTCTAAATTTGAAAGCGAAAAGAAAAAACTGTATAGCGAAAAAGAGAAAATGGCAAAGGATATTGACAAATGCCGCGCAGAAATTCGCAACGAAGAAAATACAATAGATAAGTTGAATAAAACCAAAGAAGCAAAACAAAAGGAAGTGGATAAACAAGCAGACAAAGTAAAATCTGTAGAAGACAGATTGAATGCTGTGCCAAATCCTAATATCAAACTGTAATTATGAAAGGAATTATTTTGGCAGGTGGCAGCGGTACAAGGTTGTATCCCATTACCTATGCCATCAGTAAACAAATTATGCCCATTTACGACAAGCCAATGATTTATTATCCGCTTAGCGTATTGATGAAAGCAGGCATCAATGAAATATTGATTATTTCAACACCGCAAGACTTGCCAAATTTTGAACGATTGCTTGGCAACGGAAGTCAGTTTGGCTGTCGTTTTGAGTATCGTGTTCAAGAAGTTCCTAATGGACTTGCGCAAGCATTTGTAATTGGCGACTCATTCATTGGCAACGACTCGGCAGCATTGATATTGGGCGATAATATTTTTTATGGTTCCGGCTTAGATGCTTTGTTGCAATCGAAAGCTGTTAATACATCCGGTGGTGTTGTGTTTGCTTATCACGTAAGCGACCCCGAACGTTATGGTGTGGTGGAGTTCGATAAAAATGGTAAAGCTATTTCGATAGAAGAAAAACCTAAAATGCCTAAAAGCAATTATGCAGTGCCGGGTTTGTATTTTTACGACAATGATGTAATTGAAGTAGCTAAAAACTTAAAGCCCAGCCCGCGTGGCGAATACGAAATTACAGATGTAAACAAAGTATATTTAGAACAAAATAGACTTAGTGTGGGAATCTTAGACAGAGGCACAGCTTGGTTAGATACGGGTACTTTCGATTCTTTGATGCAGGCATCGCAGTTTGTGCAAGTAATTGAGCAAAGACAGGGTTTAAAAGTAGGCTGTATAGAAGAAGAAGCTTGGCGACAAGGCTTTATAACCACACAACAATTGAAAGACCTTGCTACACCCTTGCTAAAAAGTGGATACGGCAAATATTTAATGGATATAACCGAGTAAAAAATGACAAAAATTCTTGTAACCGGTGGAGCCGGATTTGTAGGCAGTTGTTTAGTAGATAAGCTGATAGAAAACCCCGATAATTTTGTTGTAATTGTCGATAATCTTTCAACGGGCACTCGACAACGATTGCCACAATCAAACAGCAACAATTGGAAGTTCATAAAATGTAACTGCAACGAGTATCGCGACATTAGTGCAGTAATGATGGCCTATAAATTCGATTACGTTTTTCATTATGCCGCAGTGGTGGGGGTAAAACGAACGCTCGAAAATCCCGTAAGCGTGCTAAGCGATATTTCGGGGTTGAAATACATTTTAGATTTGTGCAAAAACACAGGTGTGCGCAGGGTGTTTTTCTCTTCGTCATCCGAAGTGTATGGCGAGCCATTCGAGCATCCGCAAAACGAAATGACAACACCGCTTAACTCACGCCTGCCTTATGCCGTGGTAAAAAATGTAGGCGAAGCATTCTTGCGCAGTTATTACCAAGAATATAATTTAGATTACACCATTTTCCGATTCTTTAATACCTATGGCCCTAAGCAAAGCAACGACTTTGTGATGAGCCGTTTTATAAATGCTGCGATGAATAACAACCCCATTACCATTTATGGCGATGGAATGCAAACGCGCACATTTTGTTATAAAGACGACAACATTGAAGCCTGTGTAAACGCCATGTATCACAACAAGCATGTTAATGACACTGTGAATATCGGCAGCGATATTGAACTTCCGGTTATTGAATTGGCAAACACTATTTTGCAACTTACAAATTCAAAATCGAAAATGGTTTACCTGCCGCCATTGGCAGAAGGCGATATGAGCAGACGCAAGCCCGATATATCAAAAATGAAAGCCCTGCTTGGCAGGCCAATGACACAATTAGAAGAAGGTATTAAAAAAACAATTGACAGCGGTCTGTATAACTTCTAAATGCTAAAACCCAAGTTTGCTCACATCCGCAATATCATATTCGATATAGGAAATGTATTGGTAGATATAGATTATCAAGTAACTGTTGGCGAGTTTCAAAAGTTAGCCAAAGTTGATTTTGCCGAAATAGTTTCTTATTCAAAGCAAGAGAAAATTTTCGACCGATTTGAAAGAGGCGAAATAAGCGTAAAAGAATTTTTCTTAGAGTTGCGAAAATATCTGAGAGATGATGTTTCGGATGCGCAAATTACCGATGCGTGGAACTCAATTCTTATCAGTTACCCAAAATCAAAATTTGATTTGTTAGATAAGTTAAGAACGCAATACAAGGTTTTTGCCCTCAGCAACATCAATCAAATTCATGCCGACACATTGGATGTAGTTGCTAAAAAGCAATTAGGCAAAAACAGCTTTCGCGATTTTTTTCATCATGCCTATTACTCGCACGAAATGGGCAGCCGCAAACCCGAAATGCAGATTTACAATCAAGTATTAAACGAACAAAAACTTGTTCCTGCCGAAACTTTGTTTATAGATGATAAAGCCGAAAACCTTACACCAGCCCAAATGTTAGGCATTCAAACACACCATTTAACCACCCCTGAAAAACTATTTGAATTGTTTGATTAAGCAGTGCAATCTGTATCAGCAAATAGTATATTTTCGCAGCCTTTAATTTTAAATTATGCTTAGAACACATACCTGCGGAGAACTTCGTTTATCGCATCAATCGCAAAAAGTAACCCTTGGCGGCTGGGTGCAGCGCGTGCGCAAGTTAGGTGCGCTTACCTTTGTTGATTTGCGCGATCGATACGGAGTAACCCAATTGGCATTTAATACAGAAAGTAATGCCGCATTGGCCGATAAATCGAATAAACTTGGGCGCGAGTTTGTGATTCAAGTTCAGGGCACCGTTGCCGAGCGCACAAGCAAAAACACAAACATCCCAACAGGCGAAGTTGAAATTTTGGTAGATGATTTTACCATTCTCAACGAAGCCGAGTTGCCACCATTTATGATAGAAAACGATACTGACGGCAGCGAAGAGCTGCGCTTAAAGTATCGTTACTTAGATATTCGCAGGTCAAAGTTGAAAGACATTCTTTTAACCCGTGCAAAAATTGTAAAGTCTGTACGCGAATATTTAGATGCACAAGAGTTTTGCGAAATAGAAACTCCAACATTCATCAAATCCACACCCGAAGGCGCTCGCGATTTTTTAGTGCCATCGCGTTTGGTGCAAGGTAGTTTTTATGCCCTTCCGCAATCGCCACAAATTTTAAAACAGTTGTTGATGGTGGCAGGTATGGATCGCTATTATCAAGTTGTAAAATGTTTTCGCGATGAAGATTTTAGAGGCGACCGCCAACCCGAATTTACACAGATAGACTGCGAAATGAGCTTTGTTTCGCAAGATGATATTCTGAACACATTTGAAGGAATGGTGCAGCATGTATTTAAACAAATATTGAATTATGAAGTAGGTAAAGTTCAACGCCTAACCTACAACGATGCTATGAAGTTTTATGGAAGCGATAAGCCCGATTTGCGCTTCGATTGCAAAATTGCCGAGTTGAACACCTCACTTCCGGCAAGTGATTTTGCTGTATTTAATAATACCATTGCCACCGGTGGTTTAGTAGCCGGTATCAATGCAAAAGGCTGTGCAGCACATTCGCGCAAACAATTAGATGAACTTACCGAATTTGTAAAAGCAAGCCATCGTGGCTTGGGAGGCTTGATAAATATTCGCTTCAACGAAGATGGAACAGTAAAATCTTCAATAGATAAGTTTTATAATGAAGAGCAACTACGTGCAATTGGCGCAAACTTCAATGCCGAAAAAGGCGATTTGATTTTGATTGCTGCCGATAAAATTGCTAAGGTGCGTAAAAGCTTAGGCGATTTGCGATTGCACTTGGCAAAAGAGAACAAATGGATTGACGAAAATAAATGGAGCATTCTTTGGATAGTAGATTTTCCATTGTTTGAATTAGATGAAGAATCGGGCGAAACTATTTTTGTACATCACCCATTTTGCGCACCCAACCAAGATGATTTGCAGTATTTTGATACCGAGCCATTGCGAGTGCGCGCGCAGCAATACGATATGGTGATGAACGGAAACGAAATTTGCAGCGGCTCAATTCGTATTACCAACCGCGATTTACAAAAGCGTGTCTTTCAAAAATTGGGCATGAGCGAAGCCGAACAACAAAGTCGTTTTGGTTTTATGCTTGATGCTTACAAGTATGGCGCACCACCGCATGGCGGTTGCGCATTCGGATTAGATCGCATGGTAATGTTAATGACGGGTGGCGAAACTATTCGCGATGTAATTGCTTTTCCGAAAACTTCTGGCGGTAGAGATTTAATGATGGATGCACCAACTACCGTAGATGAAAAACAGTTGAAAGAATTAGGTATTGCGGTAATTAAACCAACCGAATGATTTTTCAGCAATAAAACTTTACACACACGCATAATAACGATGGAAAGATTTTTTTTGCAGAAGTTTTAAAACAATTTTTCGGAAAATTCCTTTCTCTGATTATTTTCGCGACCGTTTGGCGTTTGTAGCTCAGTTGGTTAGAGTAGTGGTTTGTGGTACCATTGGTCGTGGGTTCGAGCCCCATCAGACGCCCAAAAAGGTTGGCATCATTGCCAGCCTTTTTTATTTTGCAGCCTTTTAAAGAACGATATGAAAAAAATAAGATACCGTGAAGCCATACGCGAAGCCATGAGCGAAGAAATGCGCAGAGACAGCACAGTTTTTTTGATGGGAGAGGAAGTGGCCGAATATGATGGAGCTTATAAAGTGAGCCAAGGAATGTTGGCAGAGTTTGGCGCAAAGCGCGTGATTGATACGCCTATTTCCGAGCTTGGCTTTGCCGGCATTGGCGTGGGAGCCGCAATGAATGGCACGCGCCCAATAGTTGAGTTTATGACATGGAACTTCGCCATACTTGCATTCGACCAAATTATGAATGGTGCAGCAAAAATGCTTTCGATGAGCGCAGGTGAATTTGGTTGCCCTATTGTGTTTCGCGGACCGCAAGGCAGCGCAGGGCAATTAGGTGCGCAACACTCACAAATGCTTACCAATATGCTGGCTTCCGTGCCGGGTTTAAAAGTAATTTCGCCTTCAAACCCCTACGATGCCAAAGGTTTGCTGAAAGCAGCCATTCGCGATGACGACCCTGTGATGTTTTTAGAAAGCGAAGTGCAATATTCTGATTTAGGTGAAATTCCCGAAGAGGAATACCTGATTGAAATAGGAAAAGCTGCCATTGTAAAACAAGGTGCTGATGTAACAATTGTGAGCTACAATAAAATGATGAAGCTGGCTTTGAGCGCAGCAACAGCATTGGAAGAAAGCGGCATAAACGCAGAAGTTATTGACCTGCGCACCATTCGCCCACTCGATGTTGCCACAATTTTAGAGTCGGTAAAAAAGACAAACCGATTGGTGATTGTGGATGAAAGCTGGCCATTCACTTCTATTGCTTCCGAAATTACTTTTCAAGTGCAGCGTTATGGTTTCGATTATTTGGATGCACCAATTCGCAGAGTGTGCGGAGCAGATGCTTCTATGCACTACGCGCCCAATTTAGTAGAGGCGTATTTGCCTTCGGTAGCCAAGGTAGTGGAAGCGGTAAAGGCAGTTACTTACAAGTAAAACATTTTATATGGAAGTATTTTTAATGGTGCTTGCGGTGATATTGATGTTGGTCGGTGTTGCTGGATGTGTGTTGCCGTTTTTGCCGGGGCCGCCACTTAGTTATATTGCTTTGCTCATTGTTGCATTTATGGATGGCAGCCAAATATCAACTAATGTATTGATAGCCACCGGAGTAGCCACTGCCATAGTTACCTTGTTAGATTACCTGATTCCTATTTGGGGTACAAAGTGGTATGGCGGTTCCAAACAAGGTGTTTGGGGCGCAACTGTTGGAATGGTAGTTGGCATTTTTGTGTTCCCTCCATTTGGTTTGATAATTGGTCCGTTTGCCGGAGCATTTATCGGAGAAATGATAAACGATTCATCCAACACAGACCGAGCTTTGCGCGCTGCATTTGGCTCGCTTATTGGCTTTTTAGTTGGCACAGGGCTAAAAGTAATTGTGTGCCTTTGGATGTTCTATTACTTGGTTGTAGATGTGTGGCATTTAGCTAAAGGGATCTGAGTAACTCTTGTTGGAGTTATAATGTTTGGTGAGGTTATGCTTTGATGTATGATTTTGCAAGGATGTATTGGATTATACAAACGATAGTGTTAGTTAATAGTAAATCAACGCTACAACCGTAACAATTGCCGAAAAAACCGTGCCGTTAAGCAATACATATAAACAAGATTTACTGAATAGTTTTAACCGCTTTGCATAACAGATGTAAGAGCAGTTTCTTGTTTACAGCCGTGGTTTGAATTTCCACCAACTACTCGTAAAGTTTTGCAGAAGCGTTTTTACACTCTAAAGTTGTTTAAGCTTTCGAGATTGCGTCTCCTTCGCTGTGCTGCGGTTCGCAATAACGAGAGCATTTAAACTAAAAGCTGTCGTCATTACGAGCGGAGCGAAGTAATCTCAAATAAAAGTTTATTTGCTGAAGATTGCAGAGAGCAATTTTAAGGGCATTAACTCTTTTCGCTTGATACAGTTACTTTGTATATTTGCGCCATGTCAATGTTGAACAAAATTTTAAACGAACCTGTTACTATTTATCGCTACGATAAGTTTATTGTGGGTTTCATTCCCGGCATGCTTGCTCCGTTGCTTGGTGTAGTGCTTTTTTATGTAGCCAAGTTCAACCACCTCAGTTTTGCCGAATATCTCACTTTTGTAAAGATGCCTCATATTTTTTCGCCCATGATGAGTTTGGGTGTGGTAATGAACCTTTTTGTGTTTTTCATTTTTATTCAACGCAATTATTACCGCGCAGCAAGGGCAGTTATTTTTGCCTGCATACTTTATTCTATTCCAATTTTATGGGTGAAATTTTTTGGATAACACAATGTGATTGGAGAATAGTAAATTTACAGTCTGCAACAATATGTCTGAAACCATACAGCCTTTGCGCAAGCCCGATTGGCTTAAAATAAAGTTACCTTCGGGTATCGAATATTCTGAAGTAAAAAAGAATATTAAGGATAATCGTCTACACACCATTTGCGAAAGCGGAAATTGCCCCAATCAAACCGAGTGTTGGGGCGAAGGCACTGCTACATTGATGATTTTAGGCAATGTGTGTACACGTAGCTGTATGTTTTGCAATGTAGCAACCGGCAAGCCCGAAAATGTGGACATTGCAGAGCCGCATCGTGTAGCTCAATCGGTAAAAGCTATGGGTTTAAAACATGTAGTTATTACATCTGTAGATAGAGACGATTTGGTAGATGGCGGCAGTAAAATTTGGGCTGCCACCATTCGCGCCATCCGCAAACATTGCCCAGGTGTAACTATGGAAACTTTGATTCCCGATTTTCAAGGTAAATGGGAAAATCTTCAACACGTTATTGACGTTTCGCCAGAAGTAGTAAGCCACAACATCGAAACGGTGAAAAGATTGAGTAGGGAGGTGCGAGTACAGGCGCGTTTTGAACGCAGCTTAGAAGTTTTGAAAAGATTGAAAGATGGCGGCATTAAGCGTACCAAAAGCGGCATAATGCTTGG
>Ga0209573_1006238_pt1 | contig 10088 bp, 8 predicted proteins | sample TNRBio252014_DNA_FD_185870 | JGI IMG/M metagenome (GOLD analysis project Ga0209573, IMG submission 185870) | Wastewater treatment Type I Accumulibacter community from EBPR Bioreactor in Madison, WI, USA - TNR Reactor_6/25/2014_ DNA (SPAdes)... | ecosystem: Engineered > Bioreactor > EBPR >...
CAAATCCGGGTGCGAGAGATCCTCTTGCATGCGGCCGATGCCTATCGAGAGAAACATGGGGCGCTGCCGGATATCCTGATGTTTCTCAGTCTGCACGCCCCAATGCGCCGAGCCCTGCATGTCGATAAAACGATTGATGTGCTACGCATCACCACATCGGATTCAGTAGTATCGGTTTGCGAGGAGCGCGAACCCATGTTTTCGCATGGAAGGAAAGGACTACAGTTAATCAATCCCGGCCGTTTCGAGGATTTGGTACTTGAGCAGGAACGCCTTTACCGATTTAATGGTGCCGTATTGGCGGCTTGGTACGAAGTGTTGGCGTCTGGAAACTTGTTTGGAGAAAGTATCGGTTATATCGAGATGTCCAAAGAAGATAGCGTACAGGTCAAACAACCCAGTGACTTGGATGCCTTGATTGCGCTTTTGATGTAAGGTTATAAAGCGATGCCAAAAATCTGTTGAGTAAGAATAATTATTCGGAGTACATAAATGATATCTTGCGTAGGAGATAATCAAACAAAAACTGGTTTAGTCATTGCCGGAAATAGACATATTCTTTACCATGCATTGTCAGCTCTAAAGCACTTCAATGTCCCGGTTAATCGGACAATTCTTTTGGTTACTTCAGTTACGCCTAATCATAAAAAGATGGTTTTAGAAGCCGCAGGCATGTTGACTTGGGCCGAAATTTTTATAGCTAATGATATATTTCCGAAAGTAGAAAATCGCCTTTTAAATTATTTTTTTTTAATATTAAAAAACACGTTTTTATTAAACTTAATGAGCGTAAGGCGCAGTAGAAAATTCTTGTATAAAACAATTCCAAAAGGAAAGCGTGTTGACATCATCGTGAGCGGATTTTATGGTCATCCAATAGATAGAACAGCTTGCTCAATCATCGAGCATAATTTATTCGTTCTGGTTGACGATGGTAATATGACTCGCGAGGTGGCAAGGAAAAGAAAAGAGGAGGAAGCCGTAAGTTTCCATCGAACGCTGGAGTATAATTCATCATACGAATTCTCTGGATTAAAAGGGAAGATAAAATTATTAATGTATAGGTGGTTTGGTGGAGTACAAGATTCAGGTTCAAGAAATATTTATTTTTTCACTCATCACCATAATTTAAGTATCGGAAAGAATGATTTTCTGGTTCCCCATCATCCGATAGGTGTCGCGCTTGAAATTGCGTTAGGAACAGTTCATTTCTTGGGTATACCCGCAATTGAAAAGAACATTGTAAGCCCTGAAGACTTCTGCAAGCTATTAAAGTGGATCGGGGAAAGGTACAGTGAGTTTGATTTACACTACTACTGTCATCCCGCTGAAGGTAGCAGAGAAAATACATTAGTGAAGCGTGTTATACCAAATGCAAGTCTTCATAAAAATGTTAATCCATACGAGCAAGTATTTGCTGATTTCGAAAAACTGCCTGAAATTGTATCTGGATTCTATTCTTCTGCTCTAACTAATATTACGGCTTTTAACAATAATAAAATAAAGATTGAATCATTGAAAATCCCGCTATCAATAATTATTTCGCCAAGCAGGAGACAGCGGGTAAAAAAGATCTACGAAGAAATTTCTCACAATGAAAAGATAAATATTGTGAATTTATAGAGTGAAATTTGAGGTAGAGTGTATGCTCATTTCGAATCACAATTATCCTAATCATAAGTTATTGTAGCTATGTGGGATAATAATACGTGGTGGCGCTTAAAGCTGGCGCCAGCATTGGCGATACTCTGGCCAATTTATTATTTTCTCGCCTTTACATTCGGAAGATACGAAGGTCTGACTCAGGTGTTCATGTGGGGAGGGCTTGTCATTCCGGCCATTCTTACTATCGTGCTGTATATTAAGACACGCTCACCGCTGCCGAAAGAAGCGGTCATACTCGCAGGTTTTGTCGTGTGGTGCTTAAGTTGGATCTTCTTTGTTGAAGATCTCAGTGCTTACCTAAATTATCTAAGATTTCTCGTGCAGTTTTTGATTATCACCATTGCCATTAGCTTAGTGATTAAAAAGACAGGCCAAATGCAATGGTTTTTTTGGGCATTATTAGGGGTTGTTCTGTTTAACGTGCTTATTGGTCTTGGTGGCATTAGCCAGGAAACTATCCATCTAGCAGAAGCTGAAAGAACTGAAGGTCTTTACACCAACCCTAACCTTCTTGGCGCTCATGCCCAAATAGGGATCCTTGCAGTTTTGGCGCTTCTTGGCGAGAAACGCTCCTGGCTGATTCGTGCTGTTCTTATCGGGGGTGCATTGGTTGCTTTGTTCGGATTAGTGTTATCCGCGTCTCGGGGCGCATTTTTGCCAGTTATTCTATACGCTCTACTTTGGCCGACAATGTGTATTGGCAGTCAAGTTCAAAAAAAATGGAAGCTTATTTTCCCGATGATGGTAATTATTGCAATTGCATTGATCTTGACGCCTTGGATCATGGATAATACGGTTATGGGTAAACGCATGCTGATGGCCCAACAAATGGAAGACGGTAGTGCGAAGTTTCGCTTGGAACTCATAATAGCAGGGTTAAAACTAGGTTTGGATTATCCTTTATTTGGAGCCGGATTAGGCCAGTTCGGGATCGCATCAGGTATGAGGGTCTATGCCCATAATGAATGGGCAGAACTTATTGGAACGACCGGTTTTATTGGATTTATTATTTACATTAGTGCTTACGCTATGGCGTGGATTCGCTTGGCGCGCGTATTGCAAAAAATCCGAGATTCGAATGTTCGTTACTGGTGCAATATCGGTAGGCTCGTTTTGTTGATGCTACTTTTAACGGGCGCGACTTCGCGACCTAACTTTCTTGCAACCGATACCTGGTTTTTATTCGGGATTGTGGTCGGAATCGGTCTCTGGGCAGAATCGAAGTGCCGGAAATCTTCTCGAAATCTTAAATTGCGTGCTCAGGTTGTTACGTATTAAAACAGTTATTAGGTCTTATGCTAAGCTTATCGCGATTATGAAAAAACAACTTTTTATCGAGCAACAAATCGAATTGGGATACCGCCTGCACCTTCATGATGGCGTCTGGTGGCAACAACAAGGTCGGTTTTTTTTCAAGCCCGCACTTCGACATCAGCGTATCGAGCCAAGGCAGGCAACGCCAGCGCCTTTTCGGTCACTCGTAGGTTATAGCCATTTGGTTCCCGACGGTAGCGCGGGGAATTCGAGTTATTCCGTCATGGGGCTGGAATGGACGGGAGAAAAATCTTTTGGTATTGAGTATCTGCCATCCAGTAGGCGTAGCAAAGTCCGTCGTGGAGAAAAAAAAACTCAGGTCAAACGAATTACTAATTTGGAATCACTCATCAAAGATGTACAGCAAATTGTCATTAGCACACGAATGCGAACGGGAGTGGGTCTACCCGCGTCTTATTACTCCCAATACTATAATAAATGGCGCGACGATATGTTGAAGTTGTTCGAAATGGAAGATCGTCCGTGGTGGGGTGTATTCTGTGATGGACGACTGATCGCCTATTATCAAACCACGGTGTTGGAGGATATGCTGTTTATTAATGCCGCCAAGAGCCACTCGGATTTTCTATCTAATTATCCGAACGATGTACTGTTATATACTGTATTGTGCGATGCGTTCAATGAAAGAGGGTGTCGATTTGTGGAGTTCGGAGATTGGTCACTCACCGACTCTAACTTGACCTATTTTAAGGAAAGCTATGGATTCCGTAGATACGAATTTCCTATCTATAGGCATCTGAGTCCGCTGGCTCGACCTGCTTATAAAATCTGGCAGCTTTGGCGTGCGCGGAAACAGGCTCGGGTAGGTTAATTTGAAAAGGGATCATCGTGAATAATCAACCGATCATACAAAAAATGCAGCCAGGAATCGGCGAGTCGCTGAGGGTGGGACTTTGTTTGCCCCTGCTGAATCTGCATTGTAGTTTTCGCACGGGAGGCATTTGGTCACAATTGCGAAAAAGTGAATGGTGGAGTCGCGCTGAACTGGAGCAGCTACAAACTAACAAGCTGTTAAAATTATTGAGATCATCCGCAAATTTTGTCCCTTACTATCAGAACCAAGATCTCCAGTATCAACCGCTCGCGGAAAGCATGTCCCCTTGGGAGATTCTGGCGCAACTCCCCATCTTGACCCGGACCCATATTAAGAACGCTGGCGCGGCTATTCGTAATCCCCGATCTAAACGGGTTTTCAAGTCGAGAACCGGGGGTACTACGGGAGAACCGTTGGTGATTTGGCGGGATATCGATACGGTATCGATCAGTGAAGCCGCCTTATGGCGTGGCAAAGCCTGGGCCGGAATCAATCCTCACCACAAAGCCATCGCAATAAAAGGATTTGGCAAGGGGAGTTGGTATGGAAGGCTGCGCCTACGGCTGCTGCGCAAATGGCCGATCCCGGCGTTTCAGCCGGGGGCTGTGGAGCAACGCCGTACTATTGATTTGATCCATCGCGTCCGGCCAGCCTCCGTGGAAGGATTTGTGACGGATTTGCTCAGCGTGGCGGAGGGGCAGGACTTGTCCGCGGCCGGTGTGCGCGTGGTTTTTACGACGGGCGAGATGCTCTATCCAGAGCAAAAAAAGGCCTTGGAACACGCCTTTTCGGCGCGGGTTATTTCGTATTATGGTTGTAATGAAATCAGTGGCGTGGCGTTTGAATGCGAGTACGGTCACATGCACATCACGGACGAGCATGTAATCGTGGAAGCCGTGGATGAATCCGGCGCCTTGGTATGGGATCAACCGGGCCGGTTGCTGGTGACCGATTTGGATAACCATACCATGCCCTTGATCCGCTACGAACTGGGCGACGTGGGCATTTTGTCAAAAGAAATTTGCCGGTGTGGGCGTCAGTTGCTCGTCTTGAAAGAGTTACATGGACGCCAGCAGGATGCGATCTGTAATGAGAAGGGAGATCGGCTGAGCGCCACCTTTTTTGCCGGGCGTTTCCGGGATCTCCAGCATGTCGGTCGAATGCAATTGGTTCAACACGATTGGCGGGCGGTGGAAATCCTGTATGAAGGGAACGAAGGGAAAGCTGCGGAGGAGTTAAGAAGCATTACCAACGAGATCCATACCCGCCTGGGTGACCAGATCAAGGTGTGGACAACCCAAGTGGAGATGATTCCGTTGACCCCAAGAGGTAAACGACTGCTGATCAGAGGACTGCCTGCGGGAGAGCAGGGAGGGCGTCCGCAGATTGAAAAGGCTTTAAAATCTGCATGAGAATTCGTCCATTGAGCATCTCCGAAGCGGCTGGATACGAGGCCATGGCCCGTCAGTATGGCACACTGTTCAATACAGCGGAGTGGCTCGCGTTGTTCGGGGCCAACATGCAAGCCCTGGGTATTTTCGACAAGGGCGATAACCTGGTAGGTGGGCTCTCCCTCTATCAGGAACGCCGCTGGGGATTTAGGATCATCCGAAGAGCGCCCTTCACCCCCACCTGTGGACCGTTTTTCGAAGTGAAGGCATACAATCCGGTCGCGGTGCTTGAAGCGCGACGCAATGTGCTGGAATGTTTGGTCGAGTATTTGGAGACCGAGGCGCCGGCCCTCTGCATGTTGCCGCTGGATCGCGGCGTCACGGACCTACTCCCGTTTTTCTGGCGCGGATGGAAATGCATCCCCCAATATACATATCTCATTGATCTAAGACTCTCGCTCGATCAGTTAGTCAGAAACATGTCGTCGGAACGGCGCAAGAACCTGTCCAAAGCGAAACGTGACGAATTGTGTATCCGCCCGACCACGGATATGAAAACCGTCCGGGATCTGGTGATGGCAACCTTCGCAAGACAGCGGAAATTCGTGGATCGCACCCGTTTGGAGGCTATCCTGTTTCAGTATGCGAATTCCTCCAATAGCTTTGCATTCACGGCTTATCGGGAAGACGACCCCATTGCTACTTGTTTCGTGGTTCATGATGCGCAAACGGCGTATTACCTCCTCGGCGGTTATCGGGAAGATCAGCGGCATCATGGCGCGGGAGCTTCGGCCATGTTCGCGGCGATCCAACATGCACAGCAAATAGGTCTGAAAAGATTCGATTTTGAAGGATCGGTGATCCCGGCCATCGAACGTTACTTTCGCGGTTTTGGGGGGCAATTGATCCCTTACTTTACCGTCAATAAGGCGTGGTTACCGGTCGAGCTGGCACTTAAATTCGTCAAGCGAAGCATTTTTTAGGGGAGATCCTTCTTGGGCAGCGTCATGCGGGCGGTTGATGAAAAGGGGGAAGCGCCGTTGGATTCGATCAGGCAAAGGCGGTGGGTATGTCAGTTGACCAGCGGGCATTCTGTCGATGATGAGCGGATTCTCCACCGGATGGCCCGGACTGCGGCGCAGTTTGGTTATCGCAGTACGCTCGTGGGGCCGCAGGATGGCAGCCTCTCGTTCGCAGGGGTCACGATGATCGCCTGCCCGCGGACGGGATCGCAGATCGGCGGTTGGCGACGCTGGACGGCTTGGTTGCCCATTCTCTGGTGGGCGCTCAAAAGCAAAGAACAGATTTTTCATATCCACGATCCGGATTTGGTCGCGGCGGGCGTGATCCTCAAGCTGTTTCGACGCCGGGTCATCTACGACGTCCACGATGACTATGAGGCCAGTTTCAAGGACCGCTTGCGGGGTCGACGTTGGCTGGCGGGTTGGTTTCCAGCATTTTGGTGGTGGTTCGAGCGGAATGCCGCACGTCTTTTCGACGGGGTGGTGGTGGCGGATCGGCATCTGGCGGAGAAGTTCGCGCGCTGCCAGCCGGTGATCCTGGGGAACTATCCCCGCCTGGATTTCACCCCGCCCGCCTCAACCGAGGATGAAGAGACCTTCAACCTGCTCTATGTCGGGGGCGTCACGCGCGACCGAGGACTGGGCATGGCGTTGGAGGCGCTCAAGCGCTTGCCGATGCCGGAGCTGCGCTTGCATGTGGTCGGCGCGGGGCGTGATGCGGCGCTGCTGGAGGCGCTGCGGGCCGAACCCAGGGTGGTGCTGCATGGCCGCGTGCCCTGGACCGAACTCCATAGGTACTACACGCGAGCCCATGTGGGGCTGGCTTTGTATCAGCCGCTGGCGGGTTATCTATACTGCCCCGGTGAGAACGCAGTGAAGATTCTGGAGTACATGGCCGCCGGTATCCCGGTGTTGTGCGCGAATTTTCCAGGACTGAAGACCTTCGTGGAAGATGCGGGGTGCGGATTAGTGGTTCAGCCGGACGACCCGGATGTGATCGCGTTGAAGATCAAAGCGTTGGTCGAAAACTCCGAGTTGCGCCGGAAACTGGGAGCGACCGGACGGCGCTTGTTCGAGACCGAGTACCACTGGGAGAAGCACGAGGGGCGGCTGATCGAGTTGTACGACAGGGTTCTCAGCGCATGAGCCGGTTCTCGGCCCAGGGGCTTGCCCACCTGACGGTGGTGACCGGTAACTACCCCTCACCCGCTTGTCCGACCCATGGCACCTTCGTGCGGCAATTCGCCCACGCCGTGGCCCGGCAGGGAGTTCGCTGCACGGTCATCCAGCCAGTCGCGGTTCACGACGCTTGGCGGAACAGGGGTTATCCGGTGCATGACCTGGAGGACGCCGGTGGAGACGCGCGGGTGGCGGTTTACCGTCCCCGCTTCCTGTCGGTCTCGGCGCGCGAGTCCCTGGCGTTTCTCGGCGTTTTGAGTCCATCACGGCTCACGCTCCAGCGTTTCACCGCCGCCGTGCGCCGGGTCATGCGGAATCATCAGATCAGGCCGGATGCGCTCTACGGGCACTTCCTTTACCTGGCCGGGGCCGCCGTCGTGCGGATTGGGCGGGAGATGGACATTCCGGCCTTCCCCTGCGTGGGGGAAAGCGATTTGTGGACCGTGCGGAAATTTGGTCTACCCGAGGCAAGGAGAACCTTGGCGCTAGCTACTGGGTTCCTCGCGAACTCTTCGGCGCTCAAGCGCACCCTGATCCAGGATTTAGGCATTACGGCGGATCGAATCGGGGTGTTTCCTAATGGTGCCAACCTCACCTGCTTTAAGCCCCGCGATCAGTGCTCGGCGCGGGAGCGGCTGGATCTGCCGCAAGATCAGTTTCTCGTCGCTAGCGTGGGAAGCTTTTCTTATCGAAAAGGGGTTTTCCGCGTCGGCGAAGCCATCAAAGATATGGAGAATGTCGGGGGAGTTTTCGCAGGTTCTGGACCAATGCCGCCCCGTGGGCCTAACACTGTACTATGCCGCCCGGTACTTCATGAAGACATTCCAGATTTGTTGTCTGCCAGTGACGTGTTTGTATTGCCGACGCTGGCGGAGGGTTCTTGCAATGCCCTAGTGGAAGCCATGGCGTGCGGCTTGCCCATCATCAGCTCCACTGGCGAGTTTAACGACGATCTGCTCGATGACAGCATGTCGATCCGGGTCGATCCGCTGGATGTGGGCGCGATTCGCCGCGCGATCATGGAATTGCACCACCATCCGGAGCGGCGCGCGGCGATGGCGGAAGCGGCGCAAAAACGCTCGCGCGCCTTTGATGTGAATGAGCGCGCGCGCCGGATGCTGGCCTTTATGTCATGATAAAGCATCACTATTTACAGGAGTAATACATGGATGAAGCCGCACCGGAATCTGAAGTTGCACGAACCATGAACTCCCCAACCTTTCAATGGCCTAACGGCACCCCATTTGCCCTGTTCCTGTCGCACGATATCGATCAGATCCACGACCGGGAGCTGTTTCGCATCCTAGCCGACCTGAATCATATCCGCCGCATCTTCACCCAGGGCGAGCCGGGCCATCCAGGGCTGGCCAGCGCCCGGGTGTTGCGGTCCCTGTTCCAGCCCAAGCGCACCGGCGACGACGTGCGGACCCTCCTCGCCATTGAGGCCCGCTACCGATTCCCGTCCACCTTCTTCATCCTGCACGACCCCTACTGGAGCCGGCACGGGCCGCGTTATCGCCTCGGATCGCCCAGCCTGCGGCGCATCGCCGAACGGGTCGTGGCCGCCGGTGGGGAACTGGGCGTGCATGGCGGCTATTACCGATTCAACGACCCCGCCGGGTATCGCGAGAGCCGCGAGGTCGTGGATAACACCTTGGGCATCAAGGCGGTGGGCATCCGGAATCATTATCTCCGATTTTCTTTCCCGGACACTTGGCTGGCGCAGGAAGCGGCCGGGTATCGCTACGACGCCACCTTTGGCTGGGCGGACCGACCGGGCGCGCGCGACGGGCAAATTTTTCCCTTTCGACCGGTCGATCCCACGAACGGGCGTATGCTGGATCTTACGGTGCTGCCGCTGACCGTGATGGATGTAACCCTGTTCCGGTATCTCCGCCTGGAGGGCGCCGCCGCGCTCGACGCCGCCTGGCAGGCCATCGCCCCGATCATCGAGCAGGGCGGGCTGGTCTCGCTGCTCTGGCATAACAACTATTTCGACGAGCCGGAATATCGGGACTGGCAGTGGGTGTACGAGCAGTTGCTGGAACGACTGGCCGCGTTGGGGCCATGGTGCGCCACCGGGGCAGCCATCGACCGCTGGTGCCGCAGCCAGTGGGATCGTACTTGAAACCGATTCTGATCGGCCTGAATAGCACGCTATAAAATATGATAATTATTTACTATAAACAGTTAGTTACCAAGTACCGATCCCCTGATGGCGCCAGAGCCGACGTAAAATTTTATGGCGAGGGGGATGCGGTGGAACGGATTGCGAAATACATCGAGTTGCCTCTATGCGCCTGAAACAGGTTTGGATGCTCAATCACTATGCCCAGGAACCGGGGGGGGCGGGCGGCACCCGCCATTTTCATCTGGCCGAGCATCTCCCCGCCTTCGGTTGGCAAGCAACCGTCATCGCCGCCAGCGTCGAACTGAACACGGGTCGGCAACGCCTCACGCCCGATGAGGCATACCGGCATCAAACCATCGCCGGCGTTCCCTTTCTCTGGATACGGACTCCAGAATATCGGGGCAGCGGCGGTGGGCGTGCGATAAACATGTTGGCCTATACGGTTCGGGCGCTTTTGCCGAGGTACACCCGCGAACTTTCTCGGCCAGACGCCATCATCGGGTCCAGCGTCCATCCCTTCGCGGCGCTGGCGGGCGCTATTTTAGCCCGTC
>Ga0209573_1006242_pt1 | contig 10080 bp, 7 predicted proteins | sample TNRBio252014_DNA_FD_185870 | JGI IMG/M metagenome (GOLD analysis project Ga0209573, IMG submission 185870) | Wastewater treatment Type I Accumulibacter community from EBPR Bioreactor in Madison, WI, USA - TNR Reactor_6/25/2014_ DNA (SPAdes)... | ecosystem: Engineered > Bioreactor > EBPR >...
TTTGGCTTTCTCAGCATGGTCTTCCGGGTGATGGATGACGAGAAGCCAGATGCCATTGTCGTCGCGATGGACTCGCCTGGAAAGACCTTTCGCCACGCCGAATACGCCGAATACAAGGGCACGCGAAAAGAAATGCCACCGGAAATGCTCCAGCAGATCCCGGTCGCACGCGAAATGATCACCGCGCTTGGCATTCCCCAAATCGAAATCACCGGTTACGAGGCGGACGACATCATTGGAACGCTCAGCTTAAAGGCGGAATCCCAAGGCTACAAAACCACCATCATCACGGGCGACCTGGATGCTCTTCAGTTGGTCGATGAACACGTCACCGTCATCACCCCCAAAGTCGGTGTGACTGAAGTCTCGCGGTACGACCCTCCCGCCGTCCATGCCCGCTATGGCTTTGGCCCCGAACACGTCACCGATTACAAAGCGATGGCGGGCGATAGCAGCGACAACATCCCGGGAGTGCCGGGCATCGGCGATAAATCCGCGACGGCGCTCATCCAGAAATTCGGCTCCATCGAAAGCATGTTGGAGCGATTTGATGAGGTCGAAGAGAAGTTTCGCAAGAAGATCGAGCCCCACCGAGACCAGCTTCCGAAATCCAAGTGGCTGGTCACGATCGAGCGCGCGGCCCCCGTGGATTGGGACTTCGCCCCTTACCGGCTCACCGCGGACCAAGTCGAAACCGCCAAGAAGTTCCTCGAAAACCTGGAGTTCAAAAACTTCATCAAGCGGCTGCCGACCGTTTTGGGCCGGTATATGGAAGGCTTTGAAATGCCCACCACCGCCGCGGTCGAAGTCGAAAGACTCGAAGTCATCGACAAAGGATCGGCCCGGTCTTTGTCCGAGTTGGAATCTTGGCTCGGTGAATCGCCCTTTGGGCTCTATATGGCCCCGGCGAGCCAGCAGAGCATGTTTGAAGAAAACCTCGGCCAAGTCTTTGTCGCGAAAGGCAAGGAGGTGATGGCCACCAACACGGACATCGCGGATGAACTCTTCAAGAAGCGAGCCAGTGACGCGATCACCCACGATGCAAAGCCTTGGCACGCCCGAAATCAGCATTTCCAAGCCGTCCGTTTTGATTCGATGTTGGCCGCGTATGTCTTGCAATCTGGGCGCAGCCAATATGGCGTTCGCGATGTCGTCCAAGGTTATTTGGAAGTCGAAGCCCCCGAAAATCCCGCCGAAGTCGCCGCCGCGCTCGCCCTACTCGAAAAGCCAATGCGAGACCGACTAGAGAAAGAAGGCCAAACGTCGGTGTTGGATGAGGTCGAACTCCCGCTCACGCCGATCCTTGCGGAGATGGAAGGGTATGGCATCCAGGTCAGCAAAGATTTTCTCCAGGACTTCAGCAAGAGCCTCGAAGTCAGCATTCAACAAACCCAAAAGCTGATCTTTGAAATGGCGGGCTGCGAATTCGTCATCGGGAGCCCGAAGCAGTTGGGTGAAGTGCTTTTTGAAAAGCTCCAAATCCCGGGTCAAAAGAAGACGAAGACGGGATACGCAACCGGTGCAGAAATTCTCCAGGTCCTTGCGCCCCAGTACCCCATCGCGAGCGAAGTGATGACCTATCGCGAGCTCACCAAGCTGAAAAGCACCTATGCCGATGCGCTCCCGAAAATGATCCGCGAAGATGGGCGCATCCACACGTCCTTCAATCAAGCCGTTGCCGCCACTGGACGCCTCAGCAGCAACGACCCGAACCTGCAAAACATCCCGATTCGAACCGAGCTCGGCCGAAAGATTCGCCAAGCCTTTGTCGCCGCTCCTGGTTTCGAACTGGGATCGTTTGATTACTCGCAGATCGAGCTCCGCTTGCTCGCCCACCTTTGCTATGACGAGGTTCTGGTGGATGCTTTTCAAAAGCGGGTCGACGTCCACACGGTGACAGCGGCACTGATGTTCCACCTTGAGCAAGACCAGGTCACCAAGGAGCAGCGGCGGCTCGCTAAGATGCTCAACTACGCGGTGCTCTATGGCGTCACCGACTTTGGCCTCGCAAACCAGCTTGGTGGCGGGTTCAGCGTGAGCGAAGCCAAGCAGCTCATCCAGCAATATTACGAGCGCTTCCCCACCGTCAAGAGGTTTACGGAAAGCGTGGTTGAAGACGCGCGCGCGAAAGGCTTCACGGTCACAATGATCGGGCGGCGACGGTACTTCCCGGATATCCACGCGGCCAACCGCAACGAACGGCTCTACGCCGAACGCCAAGCGATCAACGCCCCCATCCAAGGCGCCGCCGCCGACATGATCAAAATGGCGATGATCCGGGTGCGCAAGGACCTAGACCTGGGAGCTTGCCGAATGCTCCTCCAAGTTCATGATGAACTCGTTTTTGAAGTGCCCACCGGCGACAGTTCGGCGCTTGAGCCGATCCGCGCTGCCATGGAGAACGCCCTCCCTCTGACCGTCCCGGTCGAAGTCGATGCCAAAGCCGGCCCGACGTGGAATTCGATGAAAGAGGTGGGCAGGGGATAATTCCCGGATCACCGTAACACGCCGCAGAGATATTCTTGAGTGCCCGGGCAGATTGTCCCGGCAAGAGAACCTTTGACCAAGTCAAGAACCTGGCTCAAAAGCCCTCGCCGCCCCGCCCGGCTTCGGGATTTCGGGGCGACGAGGCTGAATGACTTGATTTAGCCCATCGAGCCAGCCGCGTTCGCGATGATTTCCTCACCACTCATTTGCTGGGTCGTTTTGCAGATGGACAGGTAGTAACCGTCGATGTCGGTGATATCAAAGCATCGATCGCCCCAAAACTCATCTCGGATCTCCCGAACGATGGAAACCCCCTTCGCCTGAACATCGGAATAATAGGCGTCAATATCGGTCTCGGGCGTCACGTAGGTCATCAAGGCAACACCCTTGCCGCGGTCGGAGGTTTCTGTGTCCGCCATCAGACCGATGCTCGCCGTTTCACTCAGCGAAACAATGGCGAAAACGGTGGATCCGCCTTCTCCGGGCATGGAAAACACCAGCTGAAAGCCCAAAGATTGGGTGTAAAAGTCGATACTCGCCTGCGTATCTCGCACGGCTAAGATGGGCATGATCATATCCAATTTCTCCCTGGCTTCAAAAGGTCAGATACCCGCTTAGGGACCTTCCTCCGTTGGAGCCATGAAGCGTTCTACCTCCATCGAACGCGAGAACGTGGCCAATTTTTCTGCCAGTGAAAAGAATCGCACCATTTGTTCGTCCAGAAGCATCCGCCGTTTCATTTGCGGGCACGATTCCTGCCCTGCTAGACACTTCTACCGAATTCGGCAAGCAAATTTGCCAGTTTCCAATCACTCATGCAATTTATGAAGTGAATATGATGTAAAGTTAGCCACTCGTTCTGAGTTTCTCAGGACGTTTTCCACATTTGGAAAGGTGAGCAAATATGAAATTACGATCTCTCTGGATGGTCGCCGTTCTCGGCGCCACCGCTGCTTCTCAAGCAGTTGTTCTTTATTCCACTGGCTTTGAATCCTTCACGAACGGGAACCTGAACGGCCAAGGCGGCTGGATCACCGATCCGGGCTACGACGTGGTGAATACGCTGGCCCACACGGGCTCCAAATCCGCGAAGTTTGACACGGGTCCGGCATCTGGTTCGAACTGGGGTTGGTGGGATCCACTTTCTTACAACCCGGTGTCCAACGCCAACAAGACTCTCGTCAGCACCGTCTGGATCCACTACAACGAAGATAACAGTACGCTGAACTCCATCTTCGGCCTGGACCTTTACAGCCCGACCGTGACCCGCGTGGCTCTTGGTCAAATCAGCGCCGACGGCAGCGTGTCGGGCGCAGTCGGCACCGGCTCCCTGACGACGTTTGCTGGCCTCACCGCCAACAAGAATCAGTGGAACAAACTGGTCATGACGATGAACTACACGTCCGGAACGATGAGCATTGCTCTGAACGGCGTGACTTCAGCCACGACCCTGTCCCTCGCTTCGGTCGCCACCACGGTGGTCGACGACGCCGACCTGATCAGCCGCGCAACCGGTTTCGAAGTCGGTCACTTTGATGACCTGAACATCGAAGCCGTGCCCGAGCCGGCGACGATGACGGCCCTCGCGCTTGGCGCAGCCGCCATGCTCCGACGCCGCAAGAAGTAATTCCCCGGCAAAAACCGAAAGTCCCCGCTTGTTCAATCCTAGCGGGGACTTCTTTGTGCTTCTGCACGTGAAGTTTTGGGAAAACCCTAAGTCAGACCAATTCCACTCGCTCGATGATGGCTGGGTGATCCTCCAGGGGGTTGTCCCTCGAATCTCGCGGCAGATTCGCGATCGTATCGACGACCGCGATCCCTTCTACGACCTCCCCAAACGCGGAATATTGCCCGTCCAGGTGGGTTTTCGTGTCGTGCATGATGAAGAACTGGCTGCCCGCCGAGTTCGGATCGCTGCTCCGCGCCATGCTCAGCACGCCACGTTCGTGCGAGATGGCATTGAATTCCGCGTCGATGTGATATCCCGGGCCGCCCGTCCCGTGCATGGCTCGGTTCGGGTTCTTGCTGTTCGGGTCGCCCCCTTGAATCATGAAGCCAGGAATCACGCGATGAAAGCGCAATCCGTCATAGAAGCCTTCGCTCGCAAGTTTCTGAAAGTTCGCAACGTGGTTTGGGGCTTGGTCGGGGAAAAATTCTAACGTGATGGTGCCATGGTTCGTGTGGAGAATCGCTTGCTTGAAAAGGGTGTCGGACATGCCGTTAGTGATACCCTCATTGATACGCCAGTGGTTCGGGATCACCCCACTTCCACGCCCGACCACCCACAAACCCGATCCGCCACATCAGGCTAAAATGCCCCATGAACAAAGGGGAAAGGTTCCACGCCCTCGATGTCTTGCGTGGCATCGCGATCTTAGGCATGGCGTTCTCGGGACTGATTCCCAACAACCTGCCGTCGTGGATGTACCATGCCCAAACTCCGCCGCCGGAGCGAGCCATCAAGCCCGAGATTCCTGGGCTCACCTGGGTCGATCTCGTCTTTCCCTTCTTTCTTTTCGCGATGGGGGCGGCCCTCCCAATCGCCATGCAAAAGTTCTCTTCGACTCGCGAGGTCGTCAGGTCCTTGGGCGGACGATGGCTTCTGCTCGGCGCTTTCGCGTTGCTCTCCCAGCACTTTCGAATCTATTCCCTCGCCAAGAGTCCCCAGCTCCTAGAGGCAACCGTTGCCCTTCTCGGGTTTGCCCTGATGGTTGGCGTCTTCTGGCGAGGGCCCATGCCGGCTTGGCAGCGCTGGGCGGGCTGGGCGGCGCTCATCGCGCTTGTGTGCACGTGGAAATTCTCCAATGGCAAAGTGGGCTTTGAACAGGGCCGGTTGGACATCATCCTCATGGTCCTCGCGAACGTTGCCTTTTCGGGAGGGCTGGCGTGGTGGCTCACGCGCGGCAAGCCCATGGCGCGGATCCTCGTGATGGTCGTGGTCGGCGGACTCTTTGTCGCCAAGAACGAGCCCGGCCTCGCCCAATGGTGGTGGAACTGGGACCCCGTGCTGTATCTCAAGCCTCTCCTCGGAGACAACTATCGCTTCGTGCCGGACCTATACAACATGGAGTTCCACAAATACCTGCTCATCGTCCTTCCCGGGACGTTCGCGGGGGAGGCGTGGCTCCGCCGAGAATCGCATCCGGCATCGTGGCCGCTCGGCGTTCTCGGCGTGAGCGCGAGTCTGGTCGCCTGCGTGGGGCTCCAGGGCCGATGGGTGATCGAAACGACTCTCCTGCTTTGGGGCCTGTGCGCAGGGATGTGGATGCTGGCCCGCGAATCGGAAAAGCCCTTCGTCGCATTGGCGGCAGCGTGCTTGGTGCCGGGGTTGATCCTGGAGCCCGTGGCCGGAGGCATCCACAAGGACCCATCGCACCTGAGTTACTGGCTCGTCACGAGCGGGCTTGGCGCGCTCTTTTTGCTCGGATTGATGAACTGCCGGCCCCCATTCAAGCTGGTGGGGGATTGCGGTGCCAACCCGATCCTGGCCTATGCCTTGATCGCCAACTTGCTGCCCTCCCTGAACCTCTACACGCTGTACGGGGCGAGAATCGGAAGCATGGTCTCAAACCCTTGGCTCGTGGCCCTGCTGGACGCCGGAGTGAAGACGGCGCTGGTGTGCGCGTTGGCGGCCTGGGCAACCCGGCGCCGGTTTTTCTTGAGAGCGTGAGAAGAATGGAGGACAGAATTCTCGCCAATGGTCCTACACGGCGCAAGCGAAATGCGTAAAACTACAAGATGATGGGCTTGTTAGAAGATGCGATTCGAGGAAACTACCTCACCAATGGTCTGAGCGAAGAAGAAATCAGCTTGCTTGCGGCGAATGGCGAAGAGGTGTCTTTTCCTGCGGGCGATGTGATTGTGCGGCAATTCGATCGTGAAGCCGACCTGTACATGGTGCTCGAGGGCAAAGTGGCGATCAACGCCAGCAACGGTGACCTCGTCGCGCGGATCAAGGCCGGTGGCGTTTTTGGGGAGATCGCATTGCTCGATGACCGCCCCCGATCCGCGACCGTCATGGCCGAGACCGATGTCAAGCTCGTGAAATTCTCAGCCGAGAACATCCGAGCCCTTCTCGACAATCACTGCCACATCAGCAACGTGATCCTGCGCAACATCGGACGAGTTCTTTGCGAGCGACTCCGGAGCGCAAACTTGCAGATCGAAGCCCTCCTTCTCGCCACCGGCGTCGATATCTAGCCTTCGATCGCGGCGGGAGTGATCGTCAACTCCACCTCTTTTCCCTCTCGCAAGACGACGATCTTCACGGGTTCTCCCGCCTTGGCACCTTCAAGGGCTTTCTGGAGGTCGTCGAGGCCATTGATAGAGATCGCGCCAAATCGAAGGAGTCGGTCGCCTGGCTTCACTCCCGCTTTCTCGGCGGGGCTCCCCGGAATCACGCCATCAAGGAGCATGCCCTTTCCTTCTGCGCCCATGCTCGGAACGAACCCTGTGCGCACGCGTCGCCCTCGGGGATTGCTCGGAGCCGCGGCGGGGGCTTTGCTAGCGCGGGCGATCATTTTGAAATCCAGCTTATCCGCTTCCCGAATCACTTGGGCAACAGCCTGTGTGATCTGGCCGATTCCATCGATATTCAAGGTATCCAGTTTGTCGTTCTCGGTGTGATATTCGGTGTGGAAGCCGCTGAAGAACGCCAGCACAGGTACGTTTCGGCGCGAAAAACTGGCGTGGTCGCTGTTTCCGGGCACGGTGGGATCGGCGATGACGGTCAGGCCGGCAACTTGGATCGCCTTGATGAGCGCGGGCATCTCCCGGCTCGATTCGGTTCCGTAGGCGGTGACCCTCCCACTGCGCACCCGGCCGATCATATCCAGGTTGACCATCAGGGTCGTGGACTTCAGGATGGGCAGGTTGGCTCCGGCCCAAGCGTTGCTCCCCACGAGGCCAAGCTCTTCACCGGAATACGTTTGGAAAAGAAGGGTCCGGCGATTGCCCCCCGTCCTGGCAAAGTGCTCGGCGAGCATGAGGACTCCGGTCGTGCCACTGGCGTTGTCGTCCGCGCCGAAGTGGATCTGCTCCATACCCGTTCGTGAGCCCGTTTCCCCAAAACCCAAGTGATCGTGGTGACCACCGACAATGATGTATTGGTTTTTGAGAACCGGATCCGTGCCGGGCAAAACCGCGATCACATTTTGGGATTCTGCGCGCCGGTCCTGGATGCTCGCCCGGATCTGCACTTCGGAATCGAGCATCTTCCACGGACTTCTCGACTGGGTCTCTTTGGCAAAATCCAGTCCGGTCAGGTCCTGAAAGTGCTTTTGATGCAGGTTGATCCCCACAATTCCCGAGTTTCTCCCGATCCCTTGCGCGGAGGTGAGCTTGGCCAGTTCGATTGTGCTCCCTGGCTGGGGTCCGACCACGATGAGCCCGGTCGCGCCGAGGGCTTTCACCTCACGGGCGATGGCCGCGGCTGAGGTCGGGCCGGTCGGCAATCCACGCAAGGCCACAACGATCTTCCCTTGAAGGTCGGTGCCTGCGGGAATCCCGGCTCCATAGTAAACGAGTTTTCCTCGGACGCCGCTCGATTGTTGGGAACCTTGGAGGGGCACATAGTCTTCTTCCGGCTTCAGCAAAAGATCGGGTTGCCCGGCGCGCATCCAAAGGAACTGATTGTTCGGCCCAAGCTTGCCGTTGGCGGTCACCTCAAACGGAACCAGGTAAGAAGCCCCGAGCGGCGCGAGGCCAAATTTCTTGAATTGCTTGGCGACGTAATCCGCAGCGAGAGAGTCTCCGGGGCTGAGGGTCATTCTGCCCGCCAACTGCTCGCTCGCAAGAAACTTCAGGTGAGCTTCAGCGGTTTTGGGATCAAGCGCCGCCAAGGGTGAACCCAGCGCGAGGGTGGCAAGTAGGACGGTGGTCATAGGCGGGTTTTACCGCATCCTAGGTCGCAAAAATCCCCCCGCCAGAAAGGATGAATGACGGAGGGACGGGAGAGGACAGGTGATTTCTAAGATCGATCGACAACAGTGATGCGGTTGGGATTGGGCTTAAAGATCATGATGGACATGTTGTCCGTGAATTTGTATTCCAGCCCAAGCGCGCTCGTGAGCATATCGAGCCCTTGCTTCAGGGTGGTGTCGACCAAGTAGGCATCCACCATTCGTGCTTGAAGCGACGGCTCAATTTCGATCGTGACATCCGTCTGCTTGCTGATCGCTTTGATCACTTCGCGGAAGTCCGTTTTGTTAAAGCGCGTCGTGAACTTCTTCTTCATAACCGCATCGCTGAGCTTGCCCACGACCTTTTGCGGCGTGTTGGGCATCATCGGGCCGGTGCCCGTGCGAGTCGAACCCGGGCGGAAAATGTAGTAGATCCCGTTTTGCAGCTCGTATTGCAGGTTGGTGACCTTGCAAATGATTTGCAGAGTTTCTTCGAACTCGATGTTGTTCAGCGACAGGAAAAGTTCCGTGCGTGGGGTGTTTTCGATGACGAAGTTTTTCTTGGCCTGAGCAAACAGGTCCGTGAGCACATCTCGGACATCTTTTCCTTTGCTCGAGATGGTGACGGTGCCGGTTGCCGAAGTTGCCACTTCGTTCGTGCCGACTTTATCTTCGTTGGCTTGGGCGTAAGCCATCATCATGCTGCCCAAAAGTGTGATTAGAATCCAAGCTTTTTTCATTGGTGCAAGTACTCCTCGAGGTTGATAGCCATCCTGGCCCTTACCCGAACGGACGATCCATGCTGGCAAAAAGATGCGCTCAATCGTGAACGGTGACGCCGTAGACCTTCACGAAGCTTTTTTTGGCGGACTTTGACTTGCGCCGAACCGGTTTCGAATTTCGCCGCTTCGATGTCCAACGCTTGGCGGGCGCGGCCTTCGTCACGGTCGGCTTTTCGGGTTTGGGGGGGCTTGTGGACTTGATCGGAGTCTTGGTGACGCCTTTTCCAGGAACAACCGCCGCTTTGGCCACGGTCCCATCGCTCTTGGCCACTTCAAACTCTTCGGTGGCACTTTCGACGGGGGGTGCGGGTTTCGGCGCGGGCTTGGGCATGGTCGCTTCCAAGTGGGGTTTGGGCTCCACCTCTTTCTTGGGTTCCTCGTGGGCGGGCTCTTTAGAGTCCGCTTTGGCGTGGGGCTTCTCTTCCTTCTCGTGTGCTTCTTTCGTGTGCTCTTCTTCCTCGTGGAGGTTCGTATCCTTCACCGCGAGCACTTTGTTCCCGATCGCCGGTTTCATGCTCTTCATCATGAACGTCATGCCGCCCAGAACAGCGACGAGTCCGCCTCCCAAAATGAGGACCCTCTTCTTGTCCGCGAGCACGGATTTGAGGTCGGGGATGTGGATGGTGATCGTTCGTCCGCCCGAGGCGGGCTCTGCCACGGCTTCGGGTTCCGGTTCCTGCATCGCCACCGCGACCGGTTCTGGAGTGGGTTCCAGGGCCTGAATCGCTTCCGCGAGATCGGCTGCGGGTGCTTCTTCCTCGGCCTCAAATTCTTCAATCTCTGGCGGGATCGCTTGCATGAGGTCGGCAAACGGGTCATCGGGGACCTGCACCTCGGGCTCAGCGGCGGGTTCGGGCGCAGGCTCGGCCTCCGGAGCGGGTTCTGGTTCGGGCATGGGGATGGCCGTCGCC
>Ga0209573_1006243_pt1 | contig 10080 bp, 8 predicted proteins | sample TNRBio252014_DNA_FD_185870 | JGI IMG/M metagenome (GOLD analysis project Ga0209573, IMG submission 185870) | Wastewater treatment Type I Accumulibacter community from EBPR Bioreactor in Madison, WI, USA - TNR Reactor_6/25/2014_ DNA (SPAdes)... | ecosystem: Engineered > Bioreactor > EBPR >...
GGAGATGGCGGGCGTCGGCTGGCACCACATCAACGTCCAGCGCGAGGCTGACGGCAGCTACACCCGTTCCAGCCCGGCGGTGACGTATCTGGGGCCGGCGCTGGCCTGGCCCAACGTGACGCTGGAGTCCGGCGCCCAGGCTACGCGCTTGCTGTTCGACGGCCGGCGCGAGCGGGTGATCGGCGTCGAGTACGTCCAGGGCGGCCAGTTCAAGAAGGCCTTTGCCGAGCTGGAGGTGATCTCCTGCCTGGGCGCGCTGGAATCGCCGCACCTGCTGTTGAACTCGGGCATCGGCCCGGCCGAGCAGCTCAAGCAGTTCGGCAAGCCGGTGATCGTCGACCTGCCGGGCGTGGGCGAGAACTTCCACAACCACGTGCTGACCGGCCTGATCGCCGAGACCAAGGAGCCGGTGGCACCGGGCAAGCTGAACACGTCGGAGGCGGCGCTGTTCACTGCCTCCGATCCGGGCTACCACGTGCCGGACCTGCAGTTCAACTTCGTTCACTTACCCTTCGACGTGATCGTCGGCGCGAACAACCCCAACTCGGTGTCGTTGATCCCCGGCTTGCAGCGGCCACTGTCGCGCGGTTGGGTGCGCCTGGCCAGCAGCGATCCGCTGGAGAAGCCGCTGGTCAACCCCAACTACCTGGCTGTGGATCACGACGTGCGGCGCATGAAGCAGATGATCGAGATCGGCCGCGAGATCTTCGCCACCAAGGCCTTCAGCAAGCACCTGACCGGCCGCGAGCTTTTGCCTGGTCCCGACTACGGGACGAGCGACAGCGAGACCTTGCGCTTCGTGCGTGAGCGCTGCGACTCCTACCACCATCAGGTCGGCTCCTGCAAGATGGGCCAGGACGAGCTGGCCGTCGTTGATCCGCAGTTGCAGGTCTACGGCGTCGAGGGGCTGCGCGTAGCCGACGCCAGCATCATGCCCACCATCGTTACCGGCAACATCCACGCCGGCATCCTGATGATCGGCGAGAAGGCTGCGGACATGGCGCGCAAGGCACATGGGCTGTAGCATGGTACATTGGTAGACTGGTAGATTGGTCACGTGCGGTTCACAACACTCGCTGTGACCCAACCAATCTACCAATCTACCACTTTACCATTCTACCCGGACAAGGAGTGCTATGAGTCTCAAAGGCAAGAAGATCGCCATACTGATCGAAAGCGACTTTTACGAGAAGGAAATCTTTTATTACGAGCACCGCTTCGCTGAGGAAGGCATCGAGGTGCATTGGCTGAGCCGCCTGTGGGGCCAGCCGGGTTTGACCTTCACCGGCCATGAGTTCAAGGCGCCGTTCTACTGCGGCGAGAGCTTCGAGGGCATGAGTGACGAGGAGCTGCGCAGCTACGACGCTATCATTGTGCCGTCGGCGTTTGTCTCTGACCGGCTGCGCTACAGCGAGACCCTGGGCAAGCCGGCGCCGGCGGTGGAGTTCATCGCGCGGGCCTTCGCCGAGCCGGGCATCCTCAAGGGCATCATCTGCCACGGCATGTGGCTGGTCTCGCCCATGCCGGAGCTGGTGCGCGGTCGGCCAGTGGTTGGGCACCCCAACCTCTACAGCGACATCGTCAACATGGGCGCGATCTACACCGACCAGGATGTGGTGGTGGACGGCGATCTGGTCACCGCGCGCACGGGTGCTCACTGCCACCAGTTCGCCAACAAGATCATCGAGCTGCTGGCGGCTCGGTCGGAGACCGGCCAAAGCGTTGAAGCAGCGTTCAACCACGTGGCCCTCTCGTGCGCCGATCCGCTGGCCACCGAGCGCTTCTACACCGGCTACTTCGGCTTCCGCCGCGCGCGGGTCATCCCGCTGGGCGAAACGCAGATCGTCTTCCTGCGCAACGGCGCCGTTCTGCTGGAGCTGTTCAAGTCGGAGGGCGAGTCGCCGGTGGTGGAGATCCACGGCGACGGCCCGCACTATCCCGGCGTGCGCCACCTGGCCTTCAAGGTCGACGATGTTGACGCCAAGCTGGCCGAGCTGGGCGCCGCCGCACGCGTAACCTTGGGCCCGCTGGACTTCGACGCCTTCATCCCCGGCTGGCGCACCGTCTGGGTCGCCGACCCAGAGGGAAACATCGTCGAGATCAGCCAGGGCTATGTCGATCAGGAGAACCCGCCGGCGCTGTAGCGTGGCAGATTGGTAGATTGGTACATTGGTAGATTGGTCGGATCGTGCGCATGACCAGTTTACCAATCTACCAATCCAGACTGAATCATCGCAAAGCCGATGGCCTCCAGCACGCGACCAATTTACCAATCTACCAATTCACCAATATTCGGAGACCCCAACCCATGAACCAAATCAACTTCACCTTTTCCGACACCATCGCCGGCTACGTTACGGGTTTCGACCGCTCGGCCGACAGCTTCGGCCTGCGCACGAGCGACGGCCGCGAGTACACCGTCAAGTTTGCGCCCGGCACCTATGCCTGGATCGCCAATAACTTCGAGGAGCCGCGCCAGTGGGTGGGCGGCCAGATGCGCGACATGCTGCAAACCGGCCGCTGGTTGTTCGTCTACGGCGTCTATTATCCCGAGGGCGGCGACAACACCTTCGAGGCGCAGTTCATCGTCTTCGTCGGCCGCACGGCTGACAACTGGGCTTTCGAGCGCCAGGACTGGTGGGTCAAGCAGATCACTGTCCTGGGCGATTTCTACCTCAAGGCGCAGTTCGGCGACCTGCCGGTGAACTACGACAACTACCGCACCACCATCACCCTGGCGGGCGACAAGGCGCAGGACAACTACCGCCAGGAGACCGACACCATCTCGCGCCTGGTCTACGGCTTCGCCTCCTGCTACCTGCTGACCGGCGAGGACCGCTTTCTGGAAGGCGCCGAGAAAGGCACGGGGTACCTGCGCGAGCACATGCGCTTCTACGACCCCGACGAGAACGTGGTATACTGGTACCACGGCATCGACGTCAGCGGCCGTCGTGAGACCAAGGTGTTCGCCTCGGAGTTCGGCGACGACTTCGACGCCATCCCGGCCTACGAGCAGATCTACGCGCTGGCCGGGCCGATCCAGACCTATCGCGTCACCGGCGATCCCCGCATCCTGCGCGACGCCGAGATGACGGTGGACCTGTTCGATCGCTTCTTCTTGGACCGGCACGACGGCGGCTACTTCTCGCACCTGGACCCCATCACCCTGGACCCGCAGAGCGACGCGCTGGGGCCGAACAAGGGCAAGAAGAACTGGAACTCGGTGGGCGACCACGCGCCGGCCTACCTGATCAACCTCTTCCTGGCCACGGGCGAGAAGCGCTACGCCGACTTCCTTGAGTACACCTTCGACACCATCGAGAAGTACTTCCCCAACTACGAGGAAAGCCCCTTTGTCCAGGAGAAGTTCTTCACCGATTGGTCGTCTGATCGCAGCCACATGTGGCAGCAGAACCGCGGCGTGGTCGGCCACAACCTGAAGATCGCCTGGAACCTGATGCGCATGTACGGCCTCAAGGCCAAGCCGCAGTACGAGACCCTGGCCCGCAAGATCGGCGAGGTCATGCCCGACGTGGGCATGGACCGCCAGCGCGCTGGCTGGTACGACGTGATGGAGCGCATGAAGTTCGGCGACCAAGAGTGGCACCGCTTCGCCTTCCACGACCGCAAGGCCTGGTGGCAGCAAGAGCAGGGCATCCTGGCCTACCTGATCATGAAGGGCATCTTGGGCGATGACGAGTACCTGCGCATTGCCCGCGAGTCGCAGGCCTTCTACAACGCCTTCTTCCTGGACCACGACGACGGCGGCGTCTACTTCAACGTGCTGGCCAACGGCATTCCGTACCTGATGGGCACTGAGCGCTTCAAGGGCAGCCACTCTATGAGCTTCTATCACTCGTCGGAGCTGTGCTACCTGGCTGCCGTCTACAACAACCTGCTGGTCTTTAAGCGGCCGATGGACTTCTACTTTAAGCCGCTGCCGGGCGCGTTCAAGCGCAACGTGCTGCGCGTCTCGCCCGATATCCTGCCGCCTGGCAGCGTCCGTATCGGCCAGGTGTGGATCGACGATGAGCCTTACGACAACTTCGACGCCGCAGCCCTGACCGTCAAACTGCCCGACACTAAGCAGCAGGTGCGCGTCAAGGTACGCATCGAACCGGTCTAGCAACACTTGCAGAAACCGGGTTTCTGCGCAGAAACCCGGTTTCTCATCGAGCCAAAATGGAACTCTATCAGCTTGACGACAAGGGCACCCTGTTTATCTCACCCGACATCGATGACTGGTCGATCGTGCGGGAGCGCGACATCTGCGCGATCATCGACATGGACGGCGACCTCGATCTCGGCGTGCCGTCGGTGCCCAACGAATACCTGTACATTTATTTCCCGATCGACGACGTGGTGGCGCTGCCCGATCTGGAGAAGCTGCACGCCGTGGCGCGCATGGGCGCTATGCTGGCTGGCAACGGCATGAGAGTGCTGTCGCACTGCGGCATGGGCCACAATCGCTGCGCCCTGGTTGCCGGCTTGATCCTGACCTACATGGGCCTGGCGGGCCAGGAGGCAGTCGATCTGATCCGCTCCAAGCGCCAAGGCGCGCTCTATAACAAGGCATTTGCCGAATACATCGCTGCCCAGCCCGCCCAGCCTTTGGATACCGGCCCGCAGATGGCTGCGCAGCCGGCAGAGGCTCTGTTGCGAGCAATCGCAAACCAAGAACTCCAATAAAAAGGTAGGACCAATGGCTTTAAGCATCGCTATCGAAACCGTTGAGCAAGTTCAGATCGTCCGTCTGATAGGCGATATCGACGGCGCCACGGCTCCCGAGGCGCAAGCCGCGATTCTGCCCCTGGCCAGCCCTGGCTGCAAGATCCTCCTGGATATGTCGGGCGTAACTTATATGTCGAGCGCCGGCCTGCGTCTGCTGCTGGTGGTCTACCGCAGCATCAAGGGCCAGGGCGGCGAGGTGATCCTGGCCGGCCTGACCGACGACCTCAAGGACACCATGGAGATGACCGGTTTTCTGGACTTTTTCCAGTTCCGCGACACGCTCGCTGCTGGCCTGGCGGCTTTGTTGTAGGAAGGAGAGCAGATGGAACGCGTCGACGCATATCCAACCCACGTCATCCAGGGCTATAAGGCGCGGCCTGGCAAGCCCTTGCCCTTCGGGGCGACCTTCGTGCAGGGCGGCGGTGTCAACTTCTCGGTGTACTCCAGCCATGCCACGGCTTGCACGCTGGTGCTGTTCGACAAAGGTGAGCAGCAGCCCAAGGCGGAACTTCCCTTCCCCGAGGATTTCCGCATCGGCAATGTCTATGCCATGACGGTGTTCGGCCTGGACTACGAAAACATCGAGTACGGCTATCGCATGGACGGCCCTTTCGATACCAGGGAAGGCCATTGGTTCGACAAGTCGAAGATCCTCTCCGACCCCTATGCCAAGGTGCTGGGCGGCCGCGACATCTGGGGCCAGCAACCCAACTGGAACGACCCCTACATGCATCGCAGCCGGTTGGTCTTCGACGATTTCGACTGGGGCGGCGACAAAGCGCTGGAGATCCCGGCCGAGGACCTGGTGATCTACGAGATGCATGTACGTGGCTTCACCAGGCATGCGACGTCGGGGGTCAAGTTCCCTGGCACCTTCGCCGCCATGCGCCAGAAGATCCCCTATCTCAAGGAGTTGGGGGTCAACTGCGTCGAGCTGCTGCCGGTCTACGAGTTCGACGAGTTCGAGAACAGCAAGCCCAGCCCGACCACCGGCGAGACGCTGCTGCAATACTGGGGCTATAGCACGGTAGGCTTCTTTGCGCCCAAGGCAGGCTACGCGGCCACAGGCAAGCTGGGCATGCAGGCGGACGAGTTCAAGACGCTGGTCAAGGAGCTGCACCGCAATGGCATCGAGGTCTTCCTGGACGTGGTCTTCAACCACACGGCCGAGGGCAACGAGCAAGGCCCGTATATCTCCTTCCGCGGCCTGGACAACAAGACCTACTACATGCTGACGCCGGGCGGCTACTACTTCAACTTCAGCGGCACCGGCAACACGTTGAACTGCAACAACCCGGTTGTGCGCAACATGGTGTTGGACTGCTTGCGCTACTGGGCGGCGGAATACCACATCGACGGCTTCCGCTTCGACCTGGCCGCGATCTTGGGACGCGACCCGCTGGGCGCGCCGCTGGCCAACCCGCCGCTGCTGGAGACGCTGGCCTTCGATCCGATCCTGGCCAAGTGCAAGCTGGTGGCCGAGGCCTGGGACGCTGGCGGGCTGTACCAGGTCGGCTCCTTCCCAGCCTATGGCCGCTGGGCTGAATGGAACGGCAAATATCGCGATGGCGTTCGCAAGTTCCTCAAAGGCGAGCCGGGCATGGTCAGTGAGATGGCCCAGCGTCTGCAAGGCTCGCCAGACTTGTACCTGAGCCGCGGGCCAACAGCCTCGATCAACTTCATCACAGCGCACGACGGCTTCACGCTGATGGACCTGGTGTCGTACAACGAGAAGCACAACTGGGCCAACGGCGAGAACAACAATGACGGCGGCAACGACAACGAGAGCTGGAACTGCGGCTGGGAAGGTCCCACCGACGATCCGGGCATCAATGCGCTGCGCCGCCGGCAGATCAAGAACGCGCTGGCCATGCTGATGGTCAGCCAGGGCATCCCCATGATCCTCATGGGCGATGAGGTCGGCCGCACCCAGCAAGGCAACAACAACACCTACTGCCAGGACAACGAGCTGAACTGGCTCGACTGGACGCTGTTGGAAAGCAACGCCGACCTGTTTCGCTTTTTCAAGCACATGATCGCCTTCCGCCACGCCCATCCGCTGCTGCGCAACCGCTGGCACTTCAGCAACCGGGACTACGTGGGCAGCGGCTATGCCGACATCACCTGGCATGGGACGAAAGCCTGGAGCGCGGACTGGTCCGACAGCAGCCGCACGATCGCGTTCATGCTGTGCGGCAAGCACGCACATGGCGGCGCCCAGCGCGACAACTACCTCTATGTGGCTATGAACGTTCACTGGGAGGCGCACTGGTTCGAGCTGCCCGGCCTGCCCGATGGCATGCAATGGCACGTGGCTGTCAACACCGGCGCCCCCTCCCCCGACGACATCTGGCAGCCCGGCCAGGAGCCGCTGCTGTCCGATCAAGCCGGCCTGCTGGTGGGCGACCGGTCGGTGGTGGTGTTGGTTGGAAAGTAAGTTGGTAGATTGGTAAATGGGTAAACTGGTACGTTGGTTTCGGCCGCGCCCGAACCGACTTACCAATCTACCAACCTACTAACCCACCAATCAACCAAATAACCAATCTACCAATCTACCAATATACCAAACTACAGGAGCAACCCAAATGGCATTTTCTCTTACTTCCGAAGCACGCGGCCGCATTGCGGTCATCACACTCATTGGCGAGCTGGATGCCAGCGTGGCCGGGCAGTTCCGGGACGCCGTCGAGCAGGCTGCCAGGGCTGATGCGGACCGCCTGGTGCTGGATATGACCAACCTGGACTATATGGCCAGCGCCGGCCTGCGCGGCCTGGTCTTCGCCAAGCAGAAGATGGGCGCCAACGTGGACATCTTCGTCGTCGGCGCGCACGATGCCGTGTTCGAGACCATCGAGATGACCGGCTTCCATCATAGCGTGTTCATGCTGGACATCTATGACGCCGCCCAGATCGAGGCTCCCTAACCTCCATACGACATGGAAACTTTCGTCGTACCTGGCACCGTAGAGTCCTTGGGTCCGATCAGGGAGTTCGTCCGGTCCAAAGCGGCCGAAGCGGGCTTGGACAAGAAACGCGCCTATCGCTTGCAGTTGGCGGTGGACGAGATCGCCTCCAACATCGCCCTGCACGGCTATCAGGAGCAGGGTCTGGCCGGCGACATCGCTGTGCAGGCCGAGATAGGCTCCGATGGCTTGACGATCACGCTGGTCGACTCTGCCGTCCCGTATGATCCTTACAGCCGGGTGCTGCCCTCTGACCTGGATGCGCCGCTGCAGGATCGCGCCATCGGCGGCTTGGGCGTCTATCTGGCCATCAACAACGTCGACCAGTTTTTGTACCGCTTCGACGACGGTCACAACCACAATATCTTCGTGGCGCTACGTGAGCGTGAGTCACCGTCAACGGCGACGTGACTCCGCACCGCCAGCATCGGCGTCGGGCATAGGACAGCGATGGCAGACACGCTTTGCTGGCGGAGGCGGTTGGCGCCAGCGCACAGCTCCTTGCCCGACGCCTCTGTTTTCATGACTTGTCATGTGACCGAAGTCTTTGCGCACTTGGCGTCTTTGCCTGCGCTACCCGCGACCTTGAACCAACACGGCGTCAGGTTGCGTCAGCCAGGGCGCTATCGGAGGATTGATGACTGTGGAGATTACTCAAAGCCGTTTGTTGATTGTCGGAGGCGACGTGTCGCAGCGCTCCGCACTCCTGACTCAGCTTGCCGAGCAGGGCCACGAGGTCGAGGTTGTTGAGACGGCCCGCGCAGCCCAGGTGATGCTGGACGATGGCTGCCGCGACCTGATGTTCCTGGGCACCAACCTGCCCGACACCGGCAGCCGCGATCTGGTAGCCCATCTGCGCGTCAAACCCCATCTGGACGGCATGCCGATTCTGGTGTTGGCCGAGCCGGGCGAAATCGACGCGTTGGACAGCTTCTTCCAGGTGGGCGTGGATGACTACATCATCCTGCCCATCACCCCGGCCCTGCTGAACGCCCGCGTGGCGGTCAACCTGGAGAACAAGCGGCTGCGCGACGAGCAGAAGGTTTTGCAGCGCAGCGAGCTGCTGTTGAAGATCGAGCATGACGTAGAGGTGGCGCGCAATATCCAAGCCAGCTTCCTGGTCAAGGAATTGCCCCAGCCGGCCGGCTGGGACATGGTGGCCCACTGCCTGCCGGCGCGCGACGTGGCTGGCGATTTCTACGATGGCTTCAACCTGCTGCATGGCCGGCGGGTAGCGCTGGTCATCGGCGACGTGGTGGACAAGGGCATCCCGGCCGCGCTGTTCATGGCCCTCTGCCGCAGCCTGACGCGCGCCTTCGCCCAGCAGAACTACTCGCTGAGCTGGGCTGACATCTTGCAGGATGCACCGGCTGGCGGCCGGCGCGGCAGCAGCGAGCTGCGCGGGGCGGCCGCGCCGACCACCGGCATCACGGCCCTCAAAAACGCCATCACGCTGACCAACAACTACATCAACGACAACCACATGGAGCTGAACTACTTCGCGACCATGTTTATGGGCATTCTCGACCCGGCCAACGGCCAACTGGCCTATATCAACGCTGGCCACACACCCTGCTTCATCATCGGCGCTGACGGCGCGCTCAAAGCCCGCCTCAAGTCCACCGGGCCGGCTGTAGGCATGTTGCCCGGTGTGGAGTTCAAGACCGCGACGGCCCTGATCGAGCCAGGCGACACGCTCTTCACCTACACCGACGGGGTGCCCGAGGCGCGCAACCCCAACCGCGAGTTCTTCACCGAAAAGCGCGTGCTGGAGCTGCTAGCCGAGCCAACCTCGTCGGCCAGAGCGCTGCTGGAGCGCATCGAGGCTACCCTCCTCAACTTCATCGACACAGCGGACCAGTTCGATGACATCACCATGTTGATTGCGCACCGTCAACCGTAACTCGTAACTCATAACCGGAAGTCTCCTCGTGGAGAACCTTTCCGGGTTACGGGTTACGGGTTACGTGTTACGTCGCAAGCGCACCTTCATCCGCATAGAGATCATACCCATGTCAAACTCCCGTTTCGGCTTCCGCCATTGGCGTATCTCCAGCAAACTGCTGCTGGTGATGTTGCTGCTTTCCCTGGCGCCGCTGCTGCTGGCCGCCTGGCTCATCAACGCGTCCAGCGTGGACGCGCTGACCCGTCAGGCACAGGACAGCATGACGCGCCTGGGCAACAGCATGGCGCAGCACATCTCCAACGCGCTGGGGGATAGCCAGGGCCTGTTGAGCATGGCGGCCAACGATCCCAGCGTGCTGGCTGCGCTGACTGGGGGCGCTACGCCGGGCGCAGAAGGCGCGTTGAACACGGCCGTCGCCAATCTGCTCCAGGCTAACGAGCGCATCGACACGGTCGGCATCTACGACGCAACGGGCACGGC
>Ga0209573_1006244_pt1 | contig 10078 bp, 8 predicted proteins | sample TNRBio252014_DNA_FD_185870 | JGI IMG/M metagenome (GOLD analysis project Ga0209573, IMG submission 185870) | Wastewater treatment Type I Accumulibacter community from EBPR Bioreactor in Madison, WI, USA - TNR Reactor_6/25/2014_ DNA (SPAdes)... | ecosystem: Engineered > Bioreactor > EBPR >...
GCCGACGTGGTCGGCGGCACGACGGTCACGCGGCAGCCGCGGGACGCGAGCGACCGCAGGATGTTGTATTTAACGCCGGAATCCACTGCGACAACGTGGTAGCGTCCGGAGCCTTCCCAAGGATAGGATTCGATCTCGGCGACTTCCTTCACGAGGTCGATGCCGCTCGTGCCCCGGGCGGCGCGGGCTTTTTTCAAAAGACTTTCGGGGTTCAGGTCCTCGGTCGACAGCACCGCGCGCATCGCGCCGCGCTCGCGCAGGTGGACGGTGAGCGCCCGCGTGTCGATGCCCTGGATGCCGGTGACGCCCTGCTCCTCGAGATACTGGCCGAGGCTCTTGGACGCGCGCCAGTTGGAGACGACACGGGAGAGCTCTTTCACGATGAACCCGCTCAGGAAGACTTTGCGGGATTCGACGTCCTCGTCGTTGATGCCGTAGTTGCCGATGAGCGGGTAGGTCATGCAGACCATCTGCCCCCGGTAGGACGGGTCGGTGATGATCTCCTGATACCCGGTCATCGCGGTGTTGAACACCACCTCGCCCGTCGACTCGCCCGGCGCGCCGAACGCTTCGCCGCGCAGCACCAGGCCGCTTTCCAACGCCAAAATCGCTTCCGCCATGACTTCCCCCTTACGCCCTTACGATCCGAGATTGTTCAAGAACGACCCGGCCGCCGACGAGCACTTCGGTCGCGCGGCCCTTTAATTTCCATCCCAAAAAGGGTGAATTCTTCGACTTGGACTCGAACGCCGCTTCATCGACGGTCCATTCGGCTTCCGGGTCAAAAATGGTGATATCCGCCGCCGCGCCGACAGAAAGCGTGCCGCGCGCCACCTTGAGTATCTCAGCGGGACGGCGCGACATCTTGTCGATCAGCTGGCTCATCGTGATCACTTTTTCGCGCACGAGGTTGAGTGAGAGCGCCAGCGACGTTTCCAGGCCCGTGATGCCGAACGGCGCCTTGTCGAACTCGCGCGACTTCTCGTGGTCGGCGTGCGGCGCGTGGTCGGTCGCGATCACGTCGATCGTGCCGTCACGGAGCGCTTCCTTGACCGCCTTCACGTCCTCGTCGCGCCGGAGCGGCGGGTTCATTTTAGCTCTCGTGTTGTACCCGAGGACCGCCTCGTCGGTGAGCGTCCAGTAGTGCGGCGCGGTCTCGGCAGTCGCGGTCGAGCCGTGTTTCTTGGCCTCGCGGATGAGGTCGAGGGATTTCTTGGAGCTCATGTGACAGAAGTGGAGCCGCCCCCCGGTGAGGTCGGCCAGCTGAAGGTCGCGTGCGACCTCGACGGATTCGCACTCGACGGGAATGCCCTGCAGACCGAGCTTCGTGGAAACGAGCCCCTCGTTCATGCAGCCGCAGCCGAAGAGGCCCGGGTCCTCGCAGTGGGCCATGATCACCAGGTCGAACTTCTTGGAGTACTCGAGCGCCCGGCGCATCACGTTGGAATCATAGATGGGCTTGCCGTCATCTGAGAGGGCGAGCACGCCGCCTTTTTTGAGCTCGCCGAACTCGGTGAGCTCCTTGCCTTCCTGGCCGCGCGTCACCGCCGCGACCGGGAACACCTCGGCCAGACCGATCAGCTTGGACTTCTGCAGGATGAACTCGACCTCGGCCTGCGTCTGGATGACGGGCTTGGTGTTCGGCATGGGACACACGCCGGTAAAACCGCCCTTCACCGCGCAGCGGAGACCCGACTCAAGGTCTTCCTTATACTCGAAGCCCGGCTCGCGGAAGTGGACGTGGATGTCGATGAGCCCCGGCGAGACGACCTTGCCCGCGGCGTCGATCGTGCGCGCGCCGGCCGCGTCCAATTTTTTACCGACCTTGGCGATCTTTCCGTTCTCGACGAGGACGTCGAGGACCTCGTCGATCTTGTTGGCCGGGTCCACGACGCGGCCGCCTTGAATAAGGATTTTTCCTAAGCTCATTTGACCCCCGATAAAAGGTAGAGGACCGCCATGCGCACGGCAACGCCGTTGGTGACCTGGTCCAGGATCGCCGATTGCTTCCCGTCCGCCACCGCGTCGTCGAGCTCGATGCCGCGGTTGAGCGGGCCCGGGTGCATGATGAGCACGTCGGGCTTGGCGCGCTTCAAGCGCTCTCGGGTGATGCCGAACTCGCCCGCGTACTCGCGGAGCGATGGGAAGAACTGCCCCTGCTGGCGTTCCAGCTGGATACGGAGAATGTAGAGGACATCCATGTGCGGCAGGACCGCGTCGAGGTCGTAGCTGACCTTGACGCCGAGCTTTTCGACCTCGCGCGGAATGAGGGTCGGAGGCCCGCAGACAGTGACCTCGGCGCCGAGCTTCGTCAGGCCCCAGATGTTGGACCGCGCGACGCGCGAATGGAGGATGTCGCCCACGAAGCAGACCTTGAGGCCGGCGATCTTCTTCTTGCGCTCGCGCATCGTGTAGATGTCGAGCAGGCCCTGGGTCGGATGCTCGTGGATGCCATCCCCGGCGCTTACGACACCGGCCTGGATGTTCTTGGCGATGAAGGCGGGCGCGCCCGAGGACGCGTGCCGCACGACGACCAGGTCCACGTTCATCGCCTCGATCGTTCGCACCGTGTCGATGAGCGACTCGCCCTTCGAGGTGCTCGACCCCGAGGATGAAAAATTGATCAGGTCCGCCGAGAGCCGCTTCGCCGCCAGCTCGAAGGAGATGCGGGTGCGGGTCGAATTCTCAAAAAAAACGTTCGCGACGGTCTTGCCGCGCATCGCGGGCACTTTTTTCACGTCGCGGCTGGAGACTTCCTTGAAGCCTTCAGCCGTGTTGAGAACGAGCTCGATCTCCGCGGGCGTGAGGTCCTCGAGGCCCAGGAGATGTTTTTTGGTCCACGCTGTCTCGGGACCGCCGGGCACACCGGCCGCGGCGGTAACAAGGTCCGGCTGTCCGGAACTGTGCGGCGCTGTCATGCGGCCGCTCCAGGCTTGGGCAGCGGGTCCACCGAGACGAAGTCCTCGCCGTCCGATTCCTTCATGTGCACGTGGACGACTTCCTGGGTGTTGGTCGGGATGTTCTTGCCGACGAAGTCCGCCTTGACCGGCAGTTCCCGGTGGCCGCGGTCAACGAGGACCGCCAGCTGGATCGCCTTGGGGCGGCCGTAGTCCATGAGCGCGTTCATCGCGGAGCGGACCGTGCGGCCCGTGTAGAGCACATCGTCGATGAGGACGAGCACCTGGTCGTCGATCGAGAAGCCGATCACCGTCTCGCGCACGACCGGCCGCTCGGACACGCGTGTCAGGTCGTCCCGGTAAAGGTTGATGTCGAGGATGCCGAGCCGCACGTCCACCGGCTGGCCCTTGGCCAGAAGGATCTCGCCCATCTTGACGGCGATCCGGCGGGCGAGGAATTCGCCGCGGGTACGGATGCCGATGAGCGCGGGGACCTTGAGGGGATTGCGCTCGAGGATCTCATGCGCGAGACGCGTCAAAGCCCGGTCCATATCGGCGGCGGTCAGGGCCTGTGGGGAGGCTCCGGAAGCGGAAGGGGTGGTCCCGGAGGTCATAAAAAAAGCCCTCCCGGGCACGGGAAGGCGCTTCGAAGAAGGTATGGCTCTCGCATGGGCATCCTTTGGCGGCCTCACAGGACCGCATTTAAAAGGTGTTTTTCGGACTTGCGAGAGTTTACACGGTCAGGGGGTCAAAATCAAGCTCGAAGAACGGCCTTCGGCGCGGGCCGATCAGCGGCGGAGCGGGGTTGGGTAGGCGTAGGTGTACAGAGGTTTTCCGCTCGCCTTGAAGACGGCCAGGGAGACGGGCCGGTTGTTCTTAAACAGGACCAGATAGCTCATCACGCCGGACGCGTAATACTGGGCCTGCGAGACCCGGGAGGAGCCTTCCCAGACCGTCACCTGGCTGGGCTTGCCGGAGGCCCTGTAAATGGTCTCGGTCTTGCGGGTCCCTTCGACCTCCACGCTCGAAACGATCTTACCCTTGGAGTCGTACCGCTTCACGCTGGTCGTCTTCTTGCCGGCCTGGACCTCGACGGACTGCAAGCGGTCCGATGATCCCCAATACGCGTAGGATGTCGTGATCACACTGTCCGGGGAAGCCGTCGGCGCCTTGTCCGTGTGAAGCTTGGTCCGGACCAGCCGGCCCCGCTCATCATAAAAATTCTCCCGATCGATCTTGCCCGCCGCGTAGAGCGCTTCATATTCGATCAAGCTCGAAGCCGAATAGCGCTTCACCGAGACGCGTGATGTGCCGTTCCAAACGGACACCTGACGAACGGCCCCTGAGGCATGGTAGGTGGTCTCAGTCTTGGCGGTGCCCTGATAGTCCGTCTGGACGCGGACACGGCCCTGCTCGTCCATCAGCTGGACCCGGACCAAGGTCCCATTTTTTTCCGTCTTTACCTGCTTGAGAATGACGGTCGAGCCCCAATAGATATAACTCTCGACCATTCCGTCGACGGACGTCTTCCGCGACACGCGCTGGGAACCCTTGCCATCCAGGTCCTCGTCCAGATATTCGTAGAGGGCGCCGGTCGCCGCGTCTAGCCGCGTCTTGATCCGGCCGCTAGGATGACGCTCGATCCGGTCGCCCTTGGCGTCATAGAGGTACTTCTTGCCGTCCACGCCGGTCGCCGAAACAACCTTGCCGTTGGCGTCATAGTCATAACGCACCATCCCTGAGGCGTCCGGGTCGAGGAGCCAGAGCGTCTTGAGCTTGCCGTCCGCGTAATAGTCATGCGTGACCGCGTTGAGCGCGTCGACCTGTCCGTACCCGAAGGAGGTGTCGAAGCCTTTGGCGCCCAGGTCCTTCGCTGAGAACTTGAGGCGCCGCTCGATCCCCGCGAGGTTCAACGTCGGGTCCTGCGCGAGGAGAAGCGCGATCACGCCGCTCACCACCGGCGCAGCCATCGAGGTGCCGCTCGCCCGCGTGTACCCCGCGCCCGCCGCGGTGCCGATGTTCGTGTCCGCCGCGCGCAAAGAAAGGATGTCCCAGCCCGGCGCCGTCAGGTCCAACGTCGAGCCCGTGTTCGAAAAGTAAGCCTTCCCGCCGGTCGGTGTCGTCGCCCCGACGCTGATCGTCTCGGTGAAACCCGCCGGGGCGGTCCGGTTCACGTCCACGCCCGAATTACCCGAGGAGGCGACCACGATCGAGCCCTTGCCGGCCGCGTACGTGATCGCGTCCTGGATGGGCTTGAGAACGGCGTTGTAAAAAGCGGAAGCATAGGTCTTTATGTAGCTGAGGGAATATTCGAATACCGCTCCAAGCGAAAGGTTGATCACCCGCGCGCCCGCGTCCGCCGCGTACCGGATGCCTTTGACGACGTTCGCAAAATCGCCCGAGCCCGACTTGTCGAGCACCTTGATACCGAGGATCCTGGCGTTCGGGGCGACGCCTGCGATCCCCTTCCCGTTGTCCTTGAGTGCCCCGATGATGCCGGCGACGTGCGTGCCGTGGCCGTTGTCATCGAGAACGTCATTATCGCCGTTGGCGAAGTCCCAGCCGCGCCAGTCGTCAACGAAGCCGTTCCCATCATCGTCGATCCCGTTACCGGCGATCTCGCCTGAATTCGTCCAAACGTTGCCGGCGAGGTCCTCGTGGTTGTAATCGATCCCGGTGTCGACCACGGCGACGGTCACGCCGCTGCCGGCAGAAAGTTCCCACGCCTCCGGTGCGCGGACGGACTTGAGCCACCACAGGTCGTCATAGGTCGAACTGATCGTGCGGGAGTTGAAAAAAGTGTCGTCGCTCTGCGTGAGCTGTTCGCGAGCCCAGGAAGCGGCCTGTTCCCAGAGACCGGGGTCCGCGGGAACGTCCGCGGCCGATGCTTCCCATTGGGCCTCGGGTCCGAGCCGGGCCTCGATCGAAACGCCGTCCGGGCGGGCGGACGCGTCGGACGGGATCAGGTCCGCAAAAGCGACGGTCGACTGGAATAAGTGGAAGCTGACCAGCGCGGCGACGATCGAAACGAACCGACGGTCGGAAAAAAGCCTTTTGGAACCGTCCAACCGCATACGCCCTCCGTCAGGTTATCGAACCCCAAGACCCTGACCAGAGGTATACATCCATAATAAAGACTTTTCAAGACTTGCTGATTCTAACTATCCTGGCGCCACTCACCCTTGGTGAGGTTGATGACATTGGGGAAGCCGGGCACGGTCGCACCAGCCCCGGAAAAAGCCGTGTCATACGCCCAGCTGCGATTGGGCGCATTGTACACATTCGATTGTCCCCAGGCTCCGGTCGCCTGCGAACTGTTGTACAGCACGGCCACCGAACCTGAGAATGTGACCGTTTTGCCGCTCCAATTCTCGAGGAACCGATGAATGTTCTCGAACCCGCCGTTGTAATGGCCGGTGGTCGTTTCGGTGTTGCCGGCGATCACGGCCGCGTTCACGGTCGTATTGGCTGCGGTCCTCGATCCTAGAGCCGCGGTGCTGTTCGTATCGGACCAGCTGGTCGAAAGGATATTCATCGAATCCCCGATGATGCCGACGTTCTTCTTATTGGTGTTATTGAGATGCCCCTTGACGTAGACCGGGTTCTGGGACGCGATCGTCGTGTTCCCCAGGAATTGGCTCCCGTTCTGGATCCGGACCGCGTCCCGGTAGGTGCCGGACGCGTTGTTTCGAAGGTCGGAGTGGTAGATCACGACCCCTGAAGGGTTCGCGTTCTTCAACGCGATGTAGGTCGGGCTAAGGTTCAGCTTGTCGACATAGATCTCCGTGGCTTTGATGCACTTGTTCTCTCGGACGTCCTTGAAGTGCGAGGAGCTGTTGCAGGTCCCGCTGAACGCCTGGTTCGGAAAAACGATCGGCTTCACGATGTTCGCCGCGGCGCAAGTGGCCAGTGAACCGCCGGTGGAACAATAGTTGAAGTTGATGGCGGTCCCGTTCTGATTGAGGATCTGACCATCGATCAATCGGACCTGCGCCTTGTAATCGAGCTTTTGCTGGATATCCGTCTCCGAATCGTCCGCGGCGCGGCGCTTGATGATCGTATTCAGGTTCTCCGATACCGGCAGCGGCAACGTGAGGTCACGCGTGTTGTGCACCTCGGACTTCACGTTCTCATCCCAGCGCGTCTGGGAATCGTTCAGCCAGTCATCATGATACGAATCCAGCCACGTGCCGTCATCGAGCTTCATGTTCTGGTCCACACCACCCGAATCCTTGATGAGGATGTTGCCGGTCGCGATTGCGGAAGAGTCCTTGCGTCCGTGACGGATCGAGCCGGCGGCGGTGATGCTCGAATTAAAGGTGAGCGACGCGCTGGTCTCCAGGTACAGGTTGGCGTTCGTGTGTACAGGCCCCGCGAACGTCATCGTGGCGCCGGGCAGGATCTCGAGGTCGTTGTCATAAAAAACGCCGAACTGGAACACGGGGATCTGCTGGATCTGGATCTCCTGTTGGACGGTCACCGGGGTTGAGTTCGCCGACGGCCCCCTCACCTGCGCCGTGATATTGATGCTCTGTGTGTCCGCCCTCAACCCTTCATAATCCCCTTCGCTGATCGTGGTCCCCTGGCTCAGCGCGCCTTGATCGATCGCGTAATTGAGCACCGTGAAATTGCCGGAGGTCCCCGGCACCTCGAGCTCCATGGCCGCCAGTTCCGCCACATCCGGGATCGTCGCCAGCGTGTTGATGTGGAGCCGGACTTGAGCGGCCGCTTTTTGCGCGGCGGCCTCGGCCATGTAGAAGGTCTTCATGTGCGTCTCGTTGCGGCGGATCTGGCCGATCTGGTTGGCGGCATAGAGCCCGAGCGACGCCAGCTCGACGCTCGCGATCAGCGTCACCGCCATCACCAGCGGGAACGCCAGCCCCGAACGGCTGCGCAGCGGTCTAGTTGCGGACCAGGACCTTGGATTGAAGGGATGCATAGAACCACCTTTCCCGGACTCGGCGTCCGATCACCAGCTCCACGACCACCACATCGGCCGAATCGTTCGAATTCCTGAACATCAATGTCGTTTGTGCATCCGCACCTACCGGCGGCGCGTAGACCGTTTCCCAGCCCTGAGGCAGGTTCGGCTCGGTGTACTGCACCGCGGTCCCGTTCAGCCGGATCTGCCGCGTGACGCCGTCCGGGTCCGTGAACGAGAGCCGTGTGCCTCCGTCCTGGATCACATAGGTCGCCGCCTCGCGTATCCCGTCCCGCTGGGCGTTCGGATCGTTGTCAGGCTTGAACCCCCATAACATCTTCTCCATCGCCAGCCTCGCCTTGTCCGTCATCTCCATCTGGATCTCGTCCTGCGCGCGCACCCGCTCCACGAACGTCGAAACGCCCCACAGGGCGACGCAGATCATTCCCGTCAAAAGCAGCGCGAACATCGCTTCAAGCAGGGTCATCCCCGAACGATTCCTGAGATGTTTCATTGTGACACCAGCGTGTCCAGCACCACGGTCAAGTTCTTGTTGACGCTCCAAAGCCTCTCGTTCCAGGTGAACGTGACCCTCACCGGCTTCGTATAAGGGTCGTCGCATGCCGGAAAATCCAGACAATCGTTCACGCCGTCGCCGTTCACGTCGATCGCAGCCTCGACCGTGTTGTTGTCACCGTCCATGTCCAGCGCGTCCCGGACCGCCACCTGAAGGGTCCCGGTCAGGTCATCAAGGGTCCCGAACACGTTGTCCGGTCCCGCGTCAAAGGACACCTGGCTGTTCGCGTTGACGATGTTGTCGAACGCGATGCCTTTAAGCTCTTCCGCTTCTCCGCGGACCACGTGCATCGCCTGCGTATAGTGACGGGCCAGGACCGTCATCGCCGAGATCCCCATCACCGTCGACAGGATGGATGCGAACACGATAAGCGCGATCCCGGAAGCGACCAGGACCTCCACCAAAGACGCGCCCCTGCGCGACCTCAGAACCTTTAAAGGCCCAGCGGCCGAACCGGAGACACCCTTCCCTTTAATAGTCCACTCAGCGTTTTTCATCTATCTGGCTCCTGATGAATGTATACATTAGCTATTAAAGGCTTTCAAGTTTATTAATTATTTATTAATTATAACAAAAGAACCGGGCTCCAGCTGATCGCTGGAATTCTGCTGAATGGTCGAACCAAAACTTGGTTATAGCGGACGGAGGGATGGTTACAGATGCTTGGAGACAGGTTCGATGACGACCGCGAACTCCCCTTGGGGCTCTTTGGCCTCAAACACCGCCCGGACCTCGGAGACGCGGCCGCGGACGACTTCTTCGAATTTTTTGGTGAGCTCGCGGGCGACGGCGATGCGGACGTCGCCCAGGACCGCTTCGATGTCCGCCAAGGTGCGCTTGATCTTGTAGACGGACTCGTAGATCACGACCGTGCACTCCAGCTCTTTCCAGGCCTCGATGCGCCGGCGCCGGGCGCCTTCCTTGGGCGGGAGGAATCCTTCGAATAAAAAGCGGTCGGTCGGCAGTCCGGAAATGGCCAGCGCCATGATCATCGCGCAGGGCCCCGGCACCGCGGTGACCGTGACGTTCTTTTCCACCGCCGCGCGCACGAGCAAAAACCCCGGGTCCTGGATCGCCGGCATCCCCGCGTCGGTGATGAGCGCGACGTTCTTACCGTCCAGGAGCGCCCTGAGCGCGGCTTCCGTGCGCGACCGTTCCTTGCCCTGAAAAAGCGCGAGCATCGGCTTGGAGATCCCGTGCTGGCCCAGAAGCCTGCCGCTGTGGCGCGTGTCCTCACAGACGATGAGGTCCGCGGCGGCGAGCGCCTCGACGGCGCGGGGACTTAAATCCTTGAGATTTCCGATCGGGGTGGCGACGAGCGTCAGGACCCCTGACATCATTCGACGGTGACGGACTTGGCGAGGTTGCGGGGCTGGTCGATCTCTTCCTTGTATTCCTTGGCCACGTGGTACGCGATGAGCTGCAGCGGCAGAACGACCACCAGCGGCGAGAAGAACTCCGACACCTTGGGCACTTCGATGTAAAGGTAGAGCCCGAGCTTTTTGATCGCCTCGTTGCCCTTGGTGACGATCGCGGTGATCATGCCGCCGCGGGCCTTGATCTCCTCGATGTTCGAGACCATTTTTTCGTACGTCGGGGAATCCACCGCGATGCAGACGACCCAGGGGTTCTCGTCGATGAGCGCGATCGGGCCGTGCTTCATCTCGCCGGCGGCATAGCCTT
>Ga0209573_1006245_pt1 | contig 10077 bp, 5 predicted proteins | sample TNRBio252014_DNA_FD_185870 | JGI IMG/M metagenome (GOLD analysis project Ga0209573, IMG submission 185870) | Wastewater treatment Type I Accumulibacter community from EBPR Bioreactor in Madison, WI, USA - TNR Reactor_6/25/2014_ DNA (SPAdes)... | ecosystem: Engineered > Bioreactor > EBPR >...
TGCCCAACTGGGGATCAAGCCCTCAGTTGAACGATCGATCAACCATCTCTTGGGGATTAAGAGGCGATAGCCCTGGCTCCGGTCTCTACTTCATTCGGATCGCCGATATGAAGAATGCCTACGTCGTCAAGTTCCTTCTCTAAAAGCACCTCCGTATCACATTAAGACCCTCTAAGACCATGTCCCACCAAACGTTTCGTTCCTTGGTGTTCCTTCTATGTTCAGTTGCGGCGTTAGGGCGAGCTTCTGGGCAAGCTGGCAGTATTGATCCATCCTTCATCCCTTGGGGTGGTTTCGGTTCAGGTGTTCTCATGGCGCTTCAATCAGATGGAAAGCTGCTGGCTGCAGCAGGAGTTGACGCCTTTTCCTATGCTTTCCGACGACTGAACGATGATGGTTCGCTGGATGAATCATTCCAAACAAGTGATATCCAATGTTGCGTGGGGGCGATCGCTTTGCAATCGGATGAAAAAGTTCTTTTCGGTGGCCTTTTCTGCACCGGCGGACTTTGCACAATAGGTCGATTGAATCCAGACGGGTCTTTTGACCCAACATTCAATCCGGGTACTGGCGCAGACGATTACGTATGGGCGATAACGGTGCAACCTGATGGAAAGATCTTAATCGGGGGTGAATTCACAACCTACAATGGCATAGCTCGAGATGGTATTGCGAGATTGAACAGTGACGGCTCCCTAGATACTTCTTTTGACCCTGGAACTGGGGTAACGGGTCAAGGATTTGGGTCAATCTCTGACATCGCCGTCCAACCTGATGGGAAAATTCTCATCGCAGGCTATTTCACGTACTACAATGAAGTAGCGATGAACAGTTTCGCTCGACTAAACTCAGATGGTACGCTTGACCAGAGTTTTGACCCTGGAAGTGGTGTAGGCTTTATGAATGCTAATTGCCTTGCTCGACAGTCGGATGGCAAAATCCTTCTTGGGGGCAATTTCGCTGCATACAACGGCATTGAAAGCCTCAGAATGGCACGAGTTAACGGTGATGGATCTTTAGACCAAACCTTTTCCTCAGAACTACCAGTTGACTCATGGGTCTATGATATCACTCTCCAATCGGACGGCAGGATACTCATTGTTGGTGACTTCGAAACATATGGAGGAGTTGGACGGAATAACATTACCCGGCTCCATTCGGACGGGACGTTGGACCCTTCGTTCAACCCAGGCAGTGGTGCGGACCTAGCTGTGGGGAATATACTAGTTCAACCAGATGGCCGGTTGCTCATTGCGGGAGGTTTCACTTCTTACAATGGAACTCCGAGAAATTATGTCGCACGACTGTTCAACGACATTGGAACCGAGGTGCAGAATGGCCCAGAACAGGAATTCGACTTCCTGGTACAACCGAATCCAACCAATGGTTCTTTCATGATCCAGTTGCCTGAAGGCTGGCACGATGGGAGTGTAGAGATCACTGATCTAGCTGGCCGGACGCTATTCCAAAAGGGCCTTTCTGATGTTCCTTCGACACCACTAGACCTTGACGAACCGCCCGGCGTGTACCTGTTGAACGTCTATTCCACCAGCGGCAAGGTCACGCACAAGTTGGTCAAGAACTAGGCGCACCAAGTCATATTTGAGGTTCCTTGAGTTGCTGGAAAGGGACCTCACTGTCCGTATATTGTTCAATACGCATTGACGAATAAGCCGTCACCCGTCGAAGCACATGAGCACCCTACTACCCTCCGTCTCGATGTTCGAGCAGAACCAGATCCGCAGGCTCTATGATGATGCCACGGAGACTTGGTGGTTCTCGGTGATCGACATCATCCAGATCCTGATAGACCAGCCCGACTACAAGGCCGCCCAGAACTACTGGAAGGTCTTGAAGAACAGGCTGGCCAAGGAGGGCAGTCAGTTGGTTACAGATTGTAACCAACTGAAAATGCAAGCCGCCGACGGCAAGAACTACATGACAACGGTAGCCAAGGCCGAGACCCTCTTACGTCTGGTTCAATCGGTCCCAAGCCCAAAGGCTGAGCCGGTGAAACTCTGGCTGGCGAAGGTGGGCTACGAGCGCATGCAGGAGATGGCCGACCCGAGCCTGGGCCTGGACCGCGCCCGCGAGCTCTGGCGCAAGCACGGCCGCAGCGAGAAGTGGATCCAGCAGCGCATGATGGGCCAGGAAACACGCAACAAGCTCACGTACGGGCGGATGATCATCCGCCCCAACCATTTATTTGGAGCGGCGTGACGGTGAAGGATCACAAGGCCATCAAGGGCCTGAAGACCCAGAACCTGCGGGATCACATGACCGAGGCCGAGCTGATCTTCACGGCGCTGGCGGAGCTGAGCACGCGGCAGATCGCCGAAAGCGAACAGGCCACGGGCATGCCCAAGAACAAGACCGCAGCGCGGAAAGGCGGCGGCATCGCGAAAAAGGCAAGGCTGGAGTTGGAAGAGAAGACTGGGAAGCCGGTGGTATCGGGGAGCAATTTCCTGCCACCCAAACAAGCGAGGATCACGAAAACAAAGAAGAAGTGATCTCGGTCCGAGCATTTGTACTCGTCCTCCTTGGGTGCGGCACAGTGCTCCTCATCGGCTGCAGCTCCACTGCGCCGAAGGAGCAGCCACCCCGCGAGATCCACACCCCCTCCTACGACCTGATCCTTCCCACAGATCAGAACGCCCTGCTGATCCTCTTCCCCTGTTTCAGCTGCGATGCGGCGGATACACGGAAGGAGTCGCGCATCGCGGACACGGCAGCGGCCAATGGCATCGCCGTGCTGTTGATGGATTTCAACGAGCGGATCCTGATGAACGAGGCTGAGAAGGAAGAGGTCATCGGCACGATCGCGCAGGCCGTGAAGGAGCACGAGCTGGATGCGTCGAACACCATCATCGGCGGCTTCTCCTCCGGCGGCAACGTGGCCATGTTCGTAGCGAAGGCCATGCTAAAGACAGCAGAACCGCCGGTCAACTTGAAAGGCGGCTTCGCCGTGGACTCCCCGCTCGACCTGTCGCACCTGTACGAAGCCTCCAAGCGCCGGGTGGAGCGCCCGTCCTTCCCCGAGCACAAGGGTGAGGCCCGCATGGTGGTGGCCCTGCTGGACAGCACGCTGGGCGCGCCAACTACCCACGAGTCTGTCTACGAAACCGCTTCGCCCTTGATGGCTACCGAAACCAGCGTAGCGCCCTTGAAGGATCTGCCGGTGCGCCTATACACCGAACCGGATACCGCGTGGTGGTGGGCGAACCGCGAGGACCGCTATGCCGACCTGAATGCTTTCGCGCTGGAACGCATCCATGGGTCATTGAAAGCAGCAGGCAATACCCGGGCTGAATACATCACCACGGAAGGGCGTGGCATCCAGCATGGTAACCGCCACCCGCACGCCTGGTCGATCGTGGATGAGCGGGAGCTGGTGCGGTGGATCAAGGGGCTGAGCCAATGAGCACACGCAGGATCAAAGATGTGTGGACCGCATGACCTCCATCGTGTTTTGCCCAAAGCGCGTTGATGAGGATCCCGTCAACCGCTGAGCACAAGAGCCCACCCCTTCCCCACCCCGAGCGGAGTTGAAAGGCCACCCTGTTCGAGCAGCACTCGCGCAGAGCGCTGATCCGCAGGCTCTATGACCTTGCACCAGAGAGCAGATCTTGATCCGCGCCTCGCTCGGGTGGTTCTCAATGATCCACACCGACACCACAGCGCCACAGAGCCAGGATCAGCCCCTGGCCATGTAACAAAGCAGGACATCCGGTCCGTTGACCAGGTGTTCCTTTGCTATATCGTCCAAGACCAGCATGGTGAACCCACCACCAAGCTGCATCACTCCTTCAAGAACCGTTGCTGCTGCACGGTGCCGTCCGCGAACCGGACACTTAGGAACAACACGCCGGAAGGCACATCGTTCAGATCCAGTTGTGCGGACCCCGAAGCAGTGGAGAAACCGCGATCCTGGACCAGACGTCCAGAAGCATCATGCACTTGCGCGCCGATCACCTGCGGCCCGTTGCCAGCCATCACGTTCAAGACATCTCGCGCGGGGTTGGGCCAGATCGAAAGATCCGCAGCGTTGCCGGGACGTGTCACCGCCACCACTTCACTGCTGGTGGAAGTCCCGTCGTGGTCCACCTGCGTCAGCCGGTAATAACTCAAGCCCGGCAGCGGCGCATCATCAATGAAGGTGTAGTTCAAGGTGCTCATGCTGTTACCGGCGCCGTCCACCGTTCCGATGGTAACGAAGGAATGGCCATCGGCGGAACGTTCCACCTCGAAACGGTCGTTGTTCAGTTCCGATGCGGTACTCCACGAAGTGCGCACCACCTCATCATCAGCCACGGCGTCGAAGTAGAGAAGCTCGATGGGGAGCGGGTTTATACTGCTGCGCGAGGCGAGCGTGAATGGCGAGAACGCGCTTACCGGCGCGGCAGTTACGATGGTGCCGGAAGCCAATGTACCCACCGTGCCACCGTTGCCATGGTCCTTCCAGATGGTGCCATTCCATCGCGCAACGGCCAGATCGCTCAAGTTGGTCACTCCGCAGCTGCGCACACTGTCGTAGGCGAGTGTGACATTCACATTGGATGCCCCGCCTGTACGGTCCAGGATCCAGTATTCACAACGGCTCACATGGTCCAAGGGCGGATCGAGCTGACCTGCGTGGTACGTCGGGTGCGGATCCTGATACACGTACTTCGCTGTGAAATGGTTGGTGACCAACCCCTGTGCGCTGATCGCGATCGGCGCCAGGATGCCCGCGTTGCCCACCGGAAAGCTGAAGGCCGCGTTGCCGATCTTGCGTACGAAACCGTCCGCATGGCTCGATGCATCGGCCGCATCGCTGAAGGTGATGCCGTTGTTGAGGATCAGCAGGCCGTTGCCGGTGCTGGTGGCGGCCATGGGCTTGATGACACCGCTGGTGAAAGCGACATCGCTGGTCACGCTCATGTCGCCCAGCAGTTGCAACTCACCGGCACCGGTCATGGCCAGGGTGAGGTTGCGTACGCTGGGCGGGTAGGCCGCATCGCTGCTGAAGGTCTGCACCGTGGTGCCGTCGAAAATGGTCCGGGCGGTGGCGCCATTGCCGAATTGAACTGACGCGGTGGATCCCACAGTGCTCACATTCCCGCGGAAGTGCGCATCGAAGTTGTAGTGGGCGAACAAGGTGCCCGCACCCAGTCGCCGGAAGGTGGCGTCACCATTGTACGTATCCGCCGCGTTCACCGCCAAGGAGATCTGGCCCTGATTGTTGAACACCACATCGTCATTGAAGGTGTTGTTGCCGTAACTGCTGTTCCCCCCGGCAGCGGTCTTGGTGAAGGTGCCCTTCCCGTTGAAGGTGGTGGAATTGAAGTTGAGGTTGCCGGCCGTTACATCCAGGTCGCCGTTGAAGGTGCTCCCGGGCAAAAAGTTCACCGAAGTGTTCACCGATCCGATCAAGGTGCTCGCGCTGGAACTCAACTTGGTGAAATTGCGGAACTGCAACATGCCCGCCGCGAAGCCCGTGGATCCGATGCCCAGCGTGGTGCCACTGGCCATGGTGGCCGAACCCGTTCCTGTACCGAAATAGAGACCTCCCGTTCCGGTGCAGTTCAACTGCAGGTCCGCGTTGAAGAGGTCCACGCCCGTATTGTCCAGATGCCATTGTCCCGCACCGGTGCATACCAGTTCCACGTTCCCGTTGAACACGTTACCGCCCTGGTTCGAGTTGTTCACGGCCCCGGTCTTGCGGAACCATCCGGTACCATTGAACACGGTGCCATCGAGGTACATGTTGCCCGCGCTGGAGGTGACGTTGCCGTTGAAGGTGCTCCCCGTACTGAAGTACATGGTGGCGTTGTTGCCCAGCATGATGCTCTGCGCGGTGCCCCCTGTTTGCGTGAAGTTGCGTAAGTAGAGCGTACCCGTATTGAAGCCCGAGCTTCCCACCGTGATGGTACGACCTGCCGCCAGCGTGGCCGAACCTCCATTCTGCCCGAAGTTGATCCGGCCCGTGCTCGTGTTGCTCACTTGTAGGTCGGCATTGAACAGATCGGTGCCGGTATAGTTCAACGCCAGATTGCCCGTACCGGTGTTGAACAACTCCGTGAATCCGTTGAAGAGGTTACCGCCAGTGGAGCCATCGCCGCTGCTGCCCGTCTTGGTGAATCGCGCGGTGCCGTTGAAGGTGCTGCCGTTCAGGTACAGACCGGCCGAAGTGGTCACCAGGTCGCCGTTGAAGACGCAACCTGACTGGATGTACAGCCAGGCCGAGTTGCCCAGGAGCAGGTTCTGGGGGGTGGCACCCACTTGCGTGAAATTCCGGAGGACGAGCTGGCCGACATTGAAACCCGAACCGCCCACCTCGATCGTACGTCCTGCGGCGAGGACCGCAGAACCACCGCTCTGGCCGAAGTTGATCGCACCTCCGACCGTGTTGTTCAAAAGAACATCACCGTTGAGGCTGTCCACCCCGGTGTAGTTCAAGCTCAAATTGCCCGTGCTCGTATTGGAGAACACCACGGGACCGTTGAACACGTTGTTGCCCGCCGAGGCATCGCTCGATGTACCTGTCTTGATGAAATCACCGCTACCGTTGAACGTGGACCGCCAGAAGAACAGCCCACCGGAGTTGGAGGTCACCGGGCCGTTGAACACGGTTCCTCGGTAGTAATAAAGGCTGGCCGCTGAACCCAGGTCCAGGTACTGGGGCGTTGTGCCCAACTGGTTGAAACCGCGCAACATGAGCAGGCCCGTATTGAATCCTCCGCTCCCCACAGCGATCGTGCGACCGGTGGCCAGAGTGCCACCGCCGCCATTGTCACCGAAACGGATCTGCCCCGTGCTCAGGTTGTTCACCCGTAGGTCGCCGTTGTAGGCGTCGAACGTGTTGTCCGCCAGGTACATGGAGCCGACGTTCGCGTTCGTGAATTCCGCCGTGGACTGGAACACACATCCCCCCGGGGATTGGTCAGTATTAATACCTGTCTTCGTAAATGTCCCGATCCCGTTGAAGGTGGCGCCATTGAAGTACAAACGACCGGACGATACCACCACATCGCCATTGAAGGTGGTACCCGGATAGAAGTACAGCGTGGCCGATGTACCGAGGCTCAGGTTCTGGGGCGTGCTGCCCACCTGGGTGAAGTTGCGCAACAGGAGCACACCCGTGTTGAACCCGCCCGCACCCACGGTGATCGTACGGCCGTTGGCCAACGTGGCACCGCCGGCGCTATTACCGAACCGGATCTGCCCGGTGCTCAGGCTGTTCACGCGCAGATCACCGTTGTACGTGTCGTAGCCATTGTCGGCAAGGAACAAGGAGCCGGTGCTCATGTTCGTGAATTCGGTCGTGGCCTGGAACACACAACCACCCTGGGAGTTATCGGTGTTCACACCGGTCTTGGTGAAGGTGCCTGCTCCATTGAACGTGGAGCCATAGAAGTACATACGACCCGAGGTGGCCACCACATCGCCATTGAAGGTGGTACCCGGATGAAAGTACAGGATCGCCGAAGTGCCCATGCTCAGACTCTGGGGCGCTGTTCCAAGCTGGTTGATCCCACGGAGCAGCAGAATGCCCGCGTTGAAGCCTCCGGTGCCCACCGCGATGGTTCGGCCGCTGGCCAGGGTGCCCCCGCCACCGCCATTCCCGAAGCGCATCTCGCCGGTGGACAAGTTGCTCACGCGCACGTTGCCGTTGTAGGTGTCCGCCGCGTTGTTGGCGAAGTACAAGCCGCCCGCCAGGTTGTTCACAAGGTCCAGATCGGCCTGGAACACGTTGCCACCGGGTGAAGTGTCTGTAGAGGTGCCGGTCTTGGTGAAACGGGTGTTGCCATTGAAGGTGCTGCCGTCCACGATGAAGCCGCCTGCGGTGATGTCCAACGCACCGCTGAACGAACAACCGGAGCGGATGTACTGGATCGCGTTCGCACCCAAGGTCCAGGCCTGTGGCGTAGCACCGGCCTGCACGAAATTGTCCAGCATGAAAAGTCCGTTATTGAATCCGCCAGAACCTACCGTAATGGTGCGGCCTGCGGCCAAGGTCCCAACACCACCACTGTTGCCGATACGGATCTGCCCGGTGGAGGTGTTGCTTACCCGGATGTTGCCGTTGTAGGCATCCGCCCCGGTGTCGCAGGGGCCGAAGATGCTGGTGCTGTTGTTGACCAATTCCAGATCGCCGTTGAAGACACAGTTACCCTGGCTCCAACTATCCACGTTGCCGATCTGTGCGTAGGTGGCATTGCCGCTCACCGTGCCTCCGTTCAACAGGATGGAACCGGCGGTTACCGTCAGGTTGCCACCCCCGTTGAACCCTGCTAACTGTGCGTAGGTGACCGCACTGCCCAGGTTGAGCACCTGCGGCATGGTACCGGTCATGGTGAAGTTGGCCAGGTACAATAAACCACCCGTGTAACCCGTGGCGCCAACGGAGATCGTTCGGCCCGCAGCCAGCACCGATGTGCCGCCGGAGTTGCCCGTCCAGATGCCGCCCGAACCAGCACTCGTGCAGTTGATCAGCACATCAGCATTGTACTGGTCAGCGCCGGTGTTGGCCAGGTACAGGCGGCCCGCGCCGGTGACCACGAACTCCGTGAGCGCGTTGAAGGTGTTGTTCCCTCCGCTGTATTCATTGGTGCTTCCGGTCTTGGTGAAGTGCGCGGTACCATTGAAGGTGGCCCCGTTGAGGTAAAGGCCGGGACTGGAAGATGTGACGTTCGCGTTGAAGGTGGTGCCCACTTGGTACAACACCGTTGATGTGCCCGTGGTGGTGATGTTCTGCGGCGTTGCGCCCACCTGGGTCAGGTTGCGGATAACGAGCCAACCGCTGTTGAAGGTGCCCGCCGTGATGGTGCGCCCGGTGGCAAGCGTCATGGTGCCGCCGTTCTGCCCGAGCCATACCCCGCCACTGGCACCCGTGCTGTTCAACACCACGTTGCCGTTGAAGACGGTAGCGCCCGTGTGGGCCGGATACACCCGCCCGGCGGTCACCGTAAGCGTAAGCGTGCTGTTGAAGGTGGTGCCGCCGTTGGAGTAGTCGTTGGAGCTACCGGTCTTGGTCAGGTCCACCGGGGCGTTGAAGACCGCTCCCGTGAAGTACAGCATGTCAGTGGTACCCGATACGGATGCCCCGAACGTCGTGGCCCCGAAGTTCATGGTACCCGCAGCGCTGTTGGCCGCGAAGGTGCCGTTGTTCACCGCGCCACCGGAGAAGGAACCGTTGCCGGTGCTGGTGAGGATGAAGCCGTTCAGGTCCAGGGAACCGCCGGAGACCGTGAGGTTGGTCACGCTGCGCGCCATGTCCAACACCGGCACATTGCCTGCGGCCACGATGGTGGCATGATCCGCGGCCAGCGGGAAGCCGCTATTGGGCGTCCAGTTGGCGGCGTTGTTCCAGGCGCCGTTGGCGCTGCCGTTCCAGGTGTAACTGGTCTGGGCGAAGGAAGCCAAGGGCAGCAGGGCTGGGATCAAACCAACGAACGCCACCATTCGCGCCAGTTCCTGGCATGTCGATATTACGGTATGTACGCGTGAGCCCATAGGTCCGCATTTGGCCGCCGAGGGGGATTGCCTTCGACGGATCGGCGTTTCTACGGGATGAATGGAGCGAATGTTCGGTCCGGTGCATCCAACTCGGATCATATTGCCGACATAGGCTCGAGGCGATCTCGCTCCATTGGTCATCAGCGTGGATCTCCGTTCCCGTCGCACACCTGTCCGGTACCTGCGTGCGATGCAGTTGCACGCCTGGTCGATCGTGGATGAGCGGGAGCTGGTGCGGTGGATCAAGGGGCTGAGCCAATGAGCACACGCAGGATCAAAGCTGTGTGGACCGCATCCACCGCCAAGTCCAGGCACAGTTCAATGGCGGGTGACCTTCTCCAATAGAAGGCCGAAGCAGCTTGCCACCACGAATGGGAACGTGAGCTGTGGGAAGGGCAGATCCATCATCGCATGCCCGATCAACACGGCGAGCGGCACGGACAACAGGAACAGCAGGTAGTTCCGCGCTTTCGTTCCCGCGAAGGCGATGGCACAGAGCACGGCGTTGTAGCCGTATAGACCCAGCATCACGTTGTCCGCAGGCGCACCGATCCACACGGCCAACAACGCACCGAGCAA
>Ga0209573_1006247_pt1 | contig 10066 bp, 7 predicted proteins | sample TNRBio252014_DNA_FD_185870 | JGI IMG/M metagenome (GOLD analysis project Ga0209573, IMG submission 185870) | Wastewater treatment Type I Accumulibacter community from EBPR Bioreactor in Madison, WI, USA - TNR Reactor_6/25/2014_ DNA (SPAdes)... | ecosystem: Engineered > Bioreactor > EBPR >...
AACCATCGCGCCCCTGAGCGATACTCCAATCATCGGGCTGCCCGCCGTGGCGACCTGAACAACCCGGCTCTGGCCGGTGAGCGTGGCGATCAGCCCGCAAAGTTACACCACGCTGTGGGACACGATCCCAGCTTCAGCGTCGAGCACAAATTCTTCAAGGGCGAGCGTCTGGCGCTGGAGGGATTCGAGACGCGCGTCTGGGCGGCCAAACACCCGGATGATCCCCGGCGCATCGTCTCGCGGCCGATCCCGCAGGATCTGATGGACCGCTTCAGATAGGCTCAATCGCGCTGCCGGCCGCGCAGCATCCGGTAGAGATTGCGCTCGCTGACGCCCAGCGTCCCGGCGATCTCGGCGCGCGAACGGTCCTTCTCGGCGAGCAGACGATCGAGATAGACGCGCGCGATCTCGTCGAGCGTCGGCGCCTTGTCGAAACTGAACTGGTATTCGCCCTGCGTCTTCATCTGCCGGCGCAGCGGCCCGACATGGACCGCGCGGATTTCCGTCTCGGCCCCCGAGACCAGCGCGGCGCGCTCGACGACATTGCGCAATTCGCGCACGTTGCCGGGCCAATTGTAGTTCATCAGGATGTCGAGCGCCCCCGTCGCCATTTTCTTGTGGGCGTGGCGCGCGAAATCGCGGGTCTGAAGGAAATGCTCCGCCAGCATGGGAATGTCGTCGACGCGATCGCGCAGCGGCGGCACCTGCAGCACCAGCGCCGAGAGCCGGTAATACAGATCCTCGCGGAAGCCGCCGGCGCGGGCCGTCTCCTCAAGATTACGGTTGGTGGCGGCGACGAAGCGCACATCCGCGGTCAGATCGCGGGTGCCGCCGACGCGGCGGAAGCGGCCGGTCTCGATCACGCGCAACAACTTGGCCTGCAGTCCGAGCGACATCTCGCCGATCTCGTCGAGAAACACGGTGCCCCCGGCGCCCACCTCGACGAGGCCCTCCTTGCGGCGATCCGCGCCGGTGAAAGCGCCGCGCTCATGCCCGAACAATTCGGATTCGAACAGGCTCGCCTGCAGCGTCGAACAGTCGATGGCGACAAAATTGGAGGCGGCGCGCGGGCTGGCCTTGTGCACTGCGGCGGCCACCAATTCCTTGCCGACGCCCGATTCGCCCTGAATCAGCACCGTGGCGCTGCTCGGCCCGACGATTTCAACCCATTGGCGCAATTGCGCCATCGCATGCGAGGAGCCGACAAGCGCCTGACTGGCCGCCGTCGTCGCCTGGCGTTTGAAATATTCGTAATTCCGCCGCATCGAATTGACGGCGAGCGTGCGCTTGACCGCGAGATCGAGCGCATCGGGGTTGATCGGCTTGGTCAGATAGTCGGCGGCGCCGAGCTTGATCGCCTTGACCGCCTGATCGATCGAGCCATAGGCGGTCAGCACCAGCGTCGGGCAGATTTCGCTCAGTTGCGCGACGCGGTCGAGCCCGTCGGCGTCGGGCAACTTCATGTCGAGCAGGATCAGCGACGGCTCGACCTGCGACAGCAGCGTCTCCGCCTCGCTCCAGAAGCGCGCGCCGAGCGTCTTGTAGCCGGAGGCCTTGAGCTGGGCGCACAGCAGCCGATTGAGCGTCGGATCATCGTCGACGACGATGATGGTGTTGTCTTCGGGTTTCAGGCCCATTCCTGACCTATCTTCTCATCTGCGTGCGGAAAGCGCAGCGTGAAGGCCGCGCCGCGTCCGAGTTCGCTTTCAACCTCCATCGATCCGCCCCACTTGCCGACCACCGATTTGCAGATGGCGAGGCCGAGGCCGCTGCCGGTCGAGCCGTCGGCGCGCCAACTCCAGAACGGATCGAAAATCCGCTTCAGATGCTCCGGGCTGATGCCCGAGCCCGTGTCGGCGACGCGCACGACGACCTCGCCTTTTTCGTTGATCCGGCCGCTGATGTCGACACGGCCGCCCTGCGTCATCGCGTGCATCGCGTTCTGCACGAGATTCACGAAAATCATGCCGATCTCGCCGTCGCCGGCGATGATGCGCGCGACGGGGTCGACATCGACTGAAACGCGGATGGCCCTTTGTTCGAGTTCGTAACGCAGCAGCGCCACGGCGTCGCGCGCGACATGGCCGATGTCGACGAGCGCGCCGCGCGCGTCCGGCAATCGACTCAGCCGCATCAGTCGCTCGGTCGATTCGAGGCAGCGGTCGATCTCCGAATTGACCAGCGCCATATAATCCTTGACCTCGGGATCGCCGCCGCGCGCCTCGAAAGCGCGGTCGATCGCCTTGAGGCCAAGGCGCACGGAGGCCAGCGGATTGTGGATTTCATGCGCCACGCCGGCCGCGAGCTGGCCGATCTCGGACAGCCGCTGTTCTTGCGAAATCTCCACCTGCCGCGACAGGTCGCGGATGGATTCGACGACATAGCGTCGCCCGTCGGCGTCCACGAACGCGCCGGCGACCACCTCCACCGCCATGGATGCGGCCTCGGCGCCGCGCCGGCGGCAGACATGCACATGCGAGCATTTGACCGGCCCGGCCTGGTCGGACAAAGCCTCAAGCGGGCAAACGACGATCGTCGGCACGCACGGCGTCTCCCGCGCATGACTGGACACATGGCAGGGCGCCGCCAGCACCTGCGCCATGTCCATGCCGGCCTGCCGGCAGAAGGCGGCGTTGGCGGCGACGACGCGATAATCGGAGTCAAGCACGCGGATGCCGTCGGGCGACGCGTCGAGCACGGCTTGCTGGAACGCGTCCCTGACGCGCAATTGCGTGATCGTCTGACGCAGACGATCCGCCATCTCGTCGAAACCGCGGCCGAGGTCGGACAACTCATCCTCGCCGCCATGGGAAAGGCCGCCGACGCGCGCCGAGAGATCGCCGCCGGCGAACGCGCGGCTGGCGCGGCCGAGCGCGCTCACGGGCCGAAGAACAAAACGGCGCAGCGCGAACCACATGGCGGTGAGCGCGCCGGCGACCGTAAGCAAGCCCGCGCCGGCGAGCGACATCGCCAGCACATTGGTGCGGCCGGTGATGTCGACGGCGGAATAGTCGACGACCAGCAGGCCGTTGATGGGGTTGACCGAAGTCACGCCGTGACAGACGACGCATGGCTCTCGGTTCTTCACCGCGCCGACGCTGCGCAGCACCTCGACGTCGCGTTCGTTGCGCGTGAAGGCCGCGTCTGCGTCGCCGGCGTCCGCTTTGCCGGTGCAATCCGGACAGAGCCGCGCGACATCGAGCTTGCGGCCCAGAACCTTCGGATCGGACGCGAAGCGCACCTCGCCTTTCGGATCGAGGATCATCACGAGATCAACGTTCTTTGAATGGCCGAGACGATCGACGATATCGCGCAGCCCGTCGAGGTCGCGCTTGAGCATGGCGTTCTGCAGCGTGATCTCGAGCGCCGCCGTCAACCTGGTCGCGACCGCCTTGCGCTCGCCGATAATCTCGCCCTGATAGATCGGCGCGAAAATCGCGAGGAACACCAGCGATGTCGCGCCGAGCACCAGCGCCATGAGCACGAGAATGCGCCGCCCCAGACGGCTCTTGACGGCGCTCAGCATCGCCCGCCCTCCCCCGGTCCGCTCATGGCAGCACCTGATGCAGGTTGCGGTGATGATCGACGCGCGCGCAGATGCGGCACAATCCGGTTTCAGAACGCCGCGCCGTCGGCGCATGAAACGGCGCGCCGCACCGGCGGCAGCGCCCGCCCGCCAGGGCCACGCTCCGGCGCGCGGCCGGCCCCTCGCCCGTGATCGCGATGGCGGCGTCGGCGCACACGTCGACGCAGAGGCGGCAATTGTCGCAGCGCGCCGGTTCGATCACATAGGCCTCGCCGGTCAAGGCAAGCGCGCCGGTCGGGCAAAGGCGCGCGCAGGCGTCGCAGCCCGTGCAGGCCAGTTCGTCGATTTGCGGGCCATAGGCGGCGAGGGCCGCGTCGCACGCCGTCGGCAGGCCAAGAAAGCCCCGCTCCCCGTCCGCTTGCTCCGGCTTGCTCTCCCGCGCGGCGAACATCGCCAGCACGCCGCGCCGGCTCATCGCGCCGGGCGCCGGGGCCGGGTCGGACTGTTCGAAGCGGCGGCGCCATTCCGCCGCCGGAAGATCCGACGCCGGCAGCGGCGCCAGCCCGCGGCTGTCCAGCAGACGCGCGAACAGCGCCGCCCGGTCGGCCAGCCGCGTCCCGCCGCCATAGCAGCAGCCCTCGCAATCGGCGCGCAGCGTTTCCACGCGCGCCGCCGCGCCGCGCCAGGCGGCGAGGTCGCGCAGGCCGAAGGCGTGCAGGCAGGGCGCCACGGCCGCGTCGCGCGGCGCGCCCGCCTCCGTCGCCGGCCGGCAGACGAGAAAGACGGCGGCGCCGGCGCGCGCGACGCGCGGCGAAACCGGTCTCGGCAGGGCGACGGCCGCCGTCGGGCAGGCCGGAACGCACAGGCCGCACCCGGTGCAGGCGGTTTCGTCGATGCCGAGGCCGTCCGCGCTGACGATCAACGCTCCCGTCGGACAGGCGTCGACGCAGGCGCGGCATTTCGAGGCGGCGAAGCGTCCGAGAAGACATGTTTCGCCGTCGATCTGCGGCGCGGCCGCCGATAACCGCGGCAATGGCCTTCCATTCCGCCCTTCGCGCATGGGCCCTACCAGCCGGGTTCGACAGCCGGATGATGCTGGGGCGGCGGATCGGCGCAAGTCGGCTCCGACGACAGCCCGGCCCGCGCCGGCAGGACCGCGAGCGGAGCCGGCGTCATATCCTCGTCGAGCAGGACGGCGAGCAGGGCGGCGAGACGGTCGAGATAGTCCGCCGTCATCAGCGCGGCCGCGGCGTAGAACGCCGTGCGGCAGCGCTGCGCGACGCGGCCGCAGAACTCGCGCGTCCACACCAGCGGATGCTCGCGCAGGAATCGCGCCGCCTGACGCAGCCCTTCAGCGTCAGCCGCGCGCTCCAGCAGCAGCGCCGTGAACTGCAATTCGTTGACGAGATGATCGTCGGCGCGGAGGCGCCAATCCGGCGCCTTGAGGCCAAAATGCTGGTACCAGGCCCGCGTCGAGAACATCGGGCCCTGCCGCTCCAGCCCCTCCTCGTCGCGCCAGACGGACTCGTTGGGCGACACGCGATAGGCGTGGGTCAGAAAAATAGCGGCGAAATCCGACGCGATCTCCTCGGTCTGGCGGCCCGCGTCCACCGCGACATCGGCGAGCGCGGTCCGCATCAGCCGACAGGCTTCATCGAAGGCGGGGCCGTCGAGGCGCAAGCCGAACCATGTTTCGGGGGCGCGATCGGCGAGCAGCGTGAAGAGTTCGGCGTCCGCCTCGCGATCATGCAGCCGGATCAGCAGCCGCAGATCGCGGGCGAGCGCCGCCCCGACTTTCGGATCGAACGCCGGCCTTGCCACGCTCTCGCTCATCGCCCCCGCGGGGTTCATTTCACCACGCCTTTCGAATGCGCGATGAACCGGATCGACGGGTTCGTCAGTTCAGGATCGGACATGTTCCGGACCTGCCGGACAATCTGGTCGTGGGGTCCGCGCGCTTTTGTTTCATACGTGCCGGCGTCGATCTTGTCGATCGGTCCGATGTCGAGCACGCGCATCATGCAGGCCATGACGCAATAGGGCTTGCGGCCGGCGTCGATCTCATCGACGCACATATTGCACTTGCTGACGATATTCTGCCCGGGGATGAACTGCGGCGCGCCGAAGGGACAGGTCGCCTCGCAGCGGCGGCAGCCAATGCACAGCGTCGAGTCGATGTCGACGATGCCGTCTTTTTTGCGCTTGAAGATCGCGCCCGTCGGACAGGCCGGCAGACAGGCGGGCTCCGCGCAATGGTTGCACGACATGTTGACCTTGTAGGCGTAGACCTCCGGGAAGGTTCCGCCCTCGACATATTGCACGCGGCGGAAGCGCGGTCCCGGAGGCAGGCCGTTCTTGTCCTTGCACGCGATCTCGCAGGCGCGGCAACCAATGCAATCGACATTGTTGTGGATGAAGCCAAACTGCACGTCGGGCGTGACCGGCGTGTAGACTTCTCTCTTCTTGCGCTCGACAGCCGCCTTGACCGCCGCCTTGTCTACATTGTTGGCCATGATTCAAATCCTTGAAACGAGATGAGCCGTTCGCTTGCGGTCACAGGTCACGCCGGAAGACGTGGCTGCGGGCGGTGGCGAGCTCATCCCAACCCGGCCGATGCGCGAGATTGGTCTTGCGGATATCGCAAAGCACCGTGTTGTAGGCGAACGCGCCGGCGGGGCTCGGCTCGTCCAGTGTGAGGAAGTCCGGATTTCCGGACCGGTCCACTCCGTTCTCGTCAAGATCCATCCAGGCGCCCTCATGCAGCACGGCGACGCCGGGCATGCAGCGCTCGGTGACATAGGCCGGCACGACGCATTTGCCGCGGTCGTTGAAGACCTCGACCGTGTCGCCCGTCTTGATGCCCAGCTTCTTCGCGTCGGAGGCGTTGATCGTCACCTCCTGCTCGTAGGTCTCGCGCAGCCACGGGATGTTGTTGAAGATCGAGTGGGTGCGCCAGCGCGGATGCGGGCTGATGAGATGGAAGGGGAACTGCTTCGTCTTCGGGCTGTTCAGCGACTCCCACGGCTCGATCCATTTCGGAATGGCCGGAATGAAATAGCCGTATTGGGTGCGGGTGAAATCCGGCGTCTGCGCGAGCACGGTCGACAGGATTTCGATCCGCCCGGACGGGGTCTGGAACGGCAAACCCTTTTCGATCTGGTCGCGGAACGCGACATGCGGCTTGTCGAGTTTGAACTTGATGATGCCGCGTTTCTTGAACTCCTCCCAGCTCATGTCCGTATGGTGGTGGTGCATCACCTTCTCGTTCCACCAGGCCTTCAGATAGGCCTCGTCGACCGCGTCGTCGGCCCTGAAATAGTCGCGCGTCGCGCGCGGATTGTAGGCCGGGCCGAACCCGAGCCGATAGGCGAGTTCCGTGAAGATCTGGAAATCGCTCTTCGACTCGCCCAGCGGCTGGATGACCTTGGGCCGATGGATGTAGTAATGGCCCTTGTACCAGGGCAGAGCCACGTCGTGACGCTCGAAATGCGTCGCCACCGGCAGCAGGAAATCGGCCCAGATGCCGGTCGGCGTGATGGTCGAATCCATGCACACGAGCAGGGATTCTTTCTCGCCGTCCGCCTCGAGCTTCCTGAGCGCCTGGATTTCCTTGTTGATGTTGGTGAGCTGGTTGAGCCAGTCCGAGCCCTGCCAGAAAATGCCGCGGATATTCGGCACCACGCCGTCAAGCTGGTCCTGACGCGGCCAGAGGCCGGCCTCCTCGCGCTTCACATTCGGATAGTTGAGCACGATATGCGCCCAGCGGTCCGATTTGATCGCCGCATACCAGACGTTGGCGTATTGATCGTAGGGGTAGGCCACGGCCTCGGAGTGCCACGCCTTGCCGACGCCTTCCGCGCAGCCGCCCATGACGCCGATGTTGCCGGTCATCGCCTGCACCGCCGCGGCCATGCGGTTGTATTGCTCGCCATAGGCGTTGCGGCCGGGCGACCACGAGGCCTTCAGCGCCGCCGGCCTGGTCGTCGCATACATATGGGCGAGCCTGGCGATGTCCTCGGCCTTGACGCCGCAGATCGCCGCCGCCCATTCGGGCGTCTTCGGCACGCCGTCGGAATGGCCGAGGATGTAATCCCTGAAGCTCTCCTTGCCCTGCGCCCACATCGGCATGGTGCCCTGGTCCATGCCCTGCGTGAACCGGTTGATGAAATTCTGGTCCTGCAGATTGTTGGCGAAGATGTAATAGGCCATGCCGGCGAGCATGGCCGCGTCGGTATTGGGTTTGATCGGAATCCACCAGGCGTCATAGGTCGCCGCCGAGTCGGTGTATTGCGGATCGACCAGCACGAATTTGCAGCCGCGCTGCTTGGCGAGGCGCATGTAGTAGAACGTGTTGCCGCCGTGGAACGTGTAGGCCGGGTTCCAGCCCCACATGATGATCAGCTTCGAGTGCGCGAACGTGTCGTCCTCGTTGCCGTCCTCGATCGTGCCGAAGGTGATGCGCGAGGAGAATGTGGTGCCCTGATAGGACGGCACTGACCAGGACGAGGTGCGGCAGCCGAACATGCCGAGGAAGCGGCCGAGCAGACCCTCGATCTGGTCGGACTTGTGCAGGACGCCGTAGGAGGCGCCCGCGTAGGACTGGTCCACCAGCGCCTGCGGCCCGTATTTCTGCTTGATATAGACCATGCGTTCGGCAATCTCGCTCAGCGCCTCGTCCCAGGACACGCGCTTGAACTTGCCTTCGCCGCGCTTGCCGACCCGCTTCATCGGATAGAGCAGGCGCTCGGGCGAATAGAGGCGGGCGCGATAGGAGCGGCCGCGCAGACAGGCGCGCACCTGCGGCTCTTCCTCCGTATCCTTGCCGAACACGCCGTCGCGCTGGTAGCGGCCGTCATCGGTCGACAGGCGGACGATGACGTCGCCCTTCTTGTGCGCGACGAGCATATGGCGCGAACCACAATTATGCGCGCAGCTCGTCACCACCGTTTCGAGTTGATCATCGCGCGGATAGGGCTCGTAGGCAAAGGCCTGGGCCTCCTGCGTCGTCGCGAGCGGGGCGAGCATACCGCCGACGCCCACGGCCGCCGCGCCTTTCAGAACGTCGCGGCGATCGATGTCGATCAAATCGCCCAGGGCGATATTTCTGGTTTCAGCCGACATGGTCTTGTCCTCGATGTTCGTCATTTCGCGGCGGGCGCGAAGCGCGCTTCGGATTCGGTCGGACGGCCCTTGGCCCAGTCCGGCAAATCGGTCGGCATGCCCGGCCAGGGATGGCGCGGATAGTGATAGGAGTTGCGATACCATTGGCGACCGCCGTGGCAGCCGAAGCAGACGTCGGAGCTTTTCTGCGCCAGCTTTTCGATCTCGTCGTTCTTGAGATAAGTGACCTTGTGCCGGTTGGTGCGGAACTGCTCGGCGTGGCACGACAGGCAGCCGTTGGGCTGCTCGGGCGATTCAAGGCTTTCGCGCGTCTCGGCCCAGGATCCGGACAGCCCCATGATCTCGGCCGGGTAATTGCCGTGGCAGCGCAGGCAGGTCTCTGTCGGATTGACCATTTTACGATTGGTGAAGGCCGGCGCGTCGGCGCGCCACGAGGTCACATTTTGCTCCTTGCCGTCCTGCGCGGTCACATGCGGCGATTCCTCGCGCGGGTCGTTGCCCTGATGGCAGAAATTGCACGACAGATTCATCACCGACTTCGCATAGGGCGACTGAATGTGCCGCCAATGGAAGTCCTGCTGCGACCCGGCGTAGGTGTCGAGCGTCTGATACCAGGCCAGAGTGTCGGACGCTTTCACGCCTGCGGGCGAAACGTCGCGCGGTTTGGCGTTGGTGATTTCCTTGTGGCAGACAAGGCAGGCCTCGTCTTTGGCGTGATCGATCGCCGGCTTGAAATGAATGGGATCCCATTTGGCGCGACCGTAATCGCCGCCCGCCGCGCGCGCCTTGACCGCGTCAACGCTTGCGATCGCCGCCGGATCGGCGGCCTTGGCGCCCTGATTGTCCGCGGCCGCGGCGCCGGATCCGAAAAATGAACCTGCAAACAGGAAACCGGCGAACAGGGCCGCCACCGCGGTCAGGCTCACTCCAGCAAAAGCGCGTTCGGTCGACATCTTGACCTCGGAATCGAAAGAGTTGTGTGGGCCGGGCGCGGAACGCGCCCGGCCCCATGAGCGTGGCTCACGGCCGAGCCGGCAGAGGATTTACCTCTGGCCGCCCGCCATGCCCGACATGCCGCTCATGCCCGACATGCCGCTCATGCCCGACATGCCGCTCATGCCGCCCATGCCCGACATCCCGCTCATGCCCGACATGCCCGACATGCCGCCCATGCCCGACGGGTTCCAGGTCCACTGCGTGCAGACATAACCAGGAGTATTGCCGGACATACCCGACATGCCGCCCATGCCGCCCATGCCCGACATGCCGCTCATGCCGCCCATGCCCGACATGCCGCCCATGCCGCTCATGCCCGACATGCCGCCCATGCCCGACATGCCGCCCATGCCGCTCATGCCCGACATGCCGCCCATGCCGCCCATGCCCGACATGCCGCCCATGCCGCTCATGCCCGACATG
>Ga0209573_1006248_pt1 | contig 10064 bp, 9 predicted proteins | sample TNRBio252014_DNA_FD_185870 | JGI IMG/M metagenome (GOLD analysis project Ga0209573, IMG submission 185870) | Wastewater treatment Type I Accumulibacter community from EBPR Bioreactor in Madison, WI, USA - TNR Reactor_6/25/2014_ DNA (SPAdes)... | ecosystem: Engineered > Bioreactor > EBPR >...
TCAAACGGCACGTGGTTCGTGCTCCGCAGCGAAGACTTTTCATTCTTCTCATTCCCATTCGGTGCAGACGGCGACGCTCCCGTCCCCGGCGACTACGACGGCGACGCCAAGATCGACGCCGCCATCCACGGGGCCAGGATCTGGTGCGAGATGACGGATAACGGCGAGGACTTCTCGGCCTGGCTCTGGAGCTTCGTCGGCGGCGCCCCGATCCACAACGCCTATGCTTCGATGGCCGAGGTGCCGACCCAGACGCCGGAATCGGTGGCCATGGCCAAGGCCCTGAAAGCGCGCGGCTTCAAGTTCTGCGGCCCGGTAATCACCTATGCCTTCATGCAGGCGGTCGGCATGGTGAACGACCATCTGACGCCGTGCTTCCGGTATGGCGAAGTACGGGACCATCGCGGTCACCAGAGATGATCTGGGCGCTTTTCCGCAAATCGAAGTTGACCAACACGGATGGAGGACCGCCGACGGCCGTGTGCTCGTTTGACCGCGATCGTGAGCGCCAAATGGCAGAGCAGTATTCGCGTGGCCGGCAGGATTGGTTACAGGCCCGATACGCCTTGATCGATCAGGTCTTACAATACCGCGCAGATGGCGTGCTGACCCACGAGTTCCTTGATGCCTGCGAAGCCGAATTTCGAGTGGCGCAATTTGCCTGCTCAAACGGAATAAGAAGGTTGGTCGAGCTGGCCGCAGATGGTCATGAAGAGCCTGCAGCTCGGCTCGAAGAGCTTTTGAACTCGAAAAGGTGGCGTGAGCGATACGCGAGCTTCCAGGCCATGTTTGCGTACTCCGGAGACTCGAAAAAACGGCGCGAATTGGTGAGAAGGGCCCTGGCGGACGCCAGTGCGAGAATTCGGACTCTAATGGCTAAGGAGGCGGCCTTTGCCCACTTGATCGATATGGCGAGCGAACTCGAAACGGCGGCTGCGAGGGAGCCGAACGCCCGCCATGCGCGAAGTATATTCTGGGTTGTCTACTATATGCGCGCGAACGAAAAGACGGGGAAGCGCAACAGCTTGGGCGGCGGCGAGGCTGATCATGCGGCGCAGGAAGCAGCGTGGACCAGGTTTGCGGCGAGCCGGAGATCCCAAACCCCTGAATAGAGTGAATACCATTGAAAATTTCCCTCCCTGATGGCCGCTATTTGAAGGATTTCATCTTGGCTTTCCCTCTCCCGCAGCTTCGCGAAATCCAAAGGTCGTAGATCACCGCGCCACCACCAATGACCCGCCCCAACCTCTCCCTCGAACGCGCCTGCCTCCAGCCCGTCTGCGGCGTGGACGAGGCTGGCCGGGGCCCCTGGGCCGGCCCGGTATCCGCCGCCGCCGTCATCCTCAAGCCCGGAACCCGTCTCAAGGGCCTAGACGATTCCAAGAAGCTCTCCTTCGCCGACCGCGACCGCCTCGAGACCGAGATCAAAAAGAAGGCCGTGGCCTGGTCCGTCGCCTTCGCGTCCGTGGAGGAAATCGACCGGCTGAACATCCTTCAGGCCACCGGCCTGGCCATGCGGCGGGCCGTCGAGGGCCTGAGTGTGACCCCGGCCTTCGCCCTGGTCGACGGCAACTATCGTTTCGTCCTGCCCTGCCCGATGGAGCCGCTGGTCAAGGGTGATGCCCGCTCGGCCTCCATCGCGGCCGCCTCGATCCTGGCCAAACAGGCCCGCGACCGTCTGATGATCGAGGCCGACGAACAGTATCCCGGCTATGGCTTCGCCGGCCACAAGGGCTATCACGCCCCCGTCCATGTGGCGGCGCTCCAGCGGCTCGGACCCAGCCCGATTCACCGCCGATCCTTCGCGCCGATCCGGGCCTTGATCGAAAAGCGCGCGTTGCTCTGAGCGTCGTTGGTCCCCGTACCCTGCGGGTGGGTCTAGACTCTGGACATCGAAACCCGCGGAAACCGTCCAGATCCCATGCCGACAAGCTGTTCAGATCACGCTCGACACGCCCGTCACCCGTCCGCGACGCATCGGATTAGTGCACCTTTTGCACCTTTTGCACGGTGTTTTCATAGTGCAGATTCCCGCATCTCGCGGGTCAATGGTCCCCTTCGGCGACCATCTCGGCGACGGGACGATGCGCCCGCACGCACCAGACCACCGACACGATCATCAGCACCACGGCCAGCGCCTCGATCCCTGTCGGCCAGCGCCCCTCGTAGATGAAGCCGTAGACCAGGGCGAACAGCGTCTCGAACACGATCATCTGCCCCAGCATCGTCAGCGGCATCAGCTGGCTCGCGCGGTTCCACAGGCCGTTGCCGAGGATGGACGCCCCCAGGGCGACGGCCAGGCTGATCGAGATGAACCGGCTCCAGACCTCACCGTCCCAGCCGGGTGCCGGCGTCAGCAGCGCGACCGGGACCAACCCCAGGGCCAGTCCTCCGGTCGCCACCCCCGTCAGCAGGGAGCCGTCCTGGGCGCTCACTGCGGGATTACGCGCCAACCACCGCGCGTTTCCAATGGCATAGGCTGACCAGGCGACCAGCGCCCCCAGCGCGCACGCCAGCCCCAGCACGACCTCGCCGGCGCTGACGGCATGGCCCGAACTTGGGCGCTGCAGGGCTTCCCACCCGATCAGCCCGACTGCCGCCACGGCCATCATCAGTGGCCAGATCAGCCGCCCGACCGGAACCGCCCCCGGCTCTCTCAAGCCCCACAGGATGACGGCCACCGGAACCATCCCCACGATCAGCGCCGAAGCCGCCACCCCCGCCAGATGGACCCCGACCACCAGCAGGCAGAAATAGAGGATGTTTCCGCACAGGCTCAGCCACGTCAGCCCCCACCACGCCCGCCGATCCAGCGCCCGCGTCGCCGCCGTCCATCGTGGCAAGACCAGCATCAGCGCCAGCGCGCCGTAGGCCAGATACCGGCCCGCCGCCATCGCCGCCGGCGACGCTTCCGGGACCAGCTTGGGGGCCAGAAATACGAGGCCCCACAGGGCACCGGCCCCCACGCCACAGGCGACGCCGAGGAGCCTCACCGGTCTCTCCCCTGCTCGCGCAGGCGAGCGGGGGAGACGGTCGGCGCGCAGCGCGACCCGAGGGGGGCGCCGCCGGCCGACCGTGTCGTGGTTCGATCCTGATAGCTCAGCGCCGCCCCCTCCTGGCGACCTCCGGCCGCCGGTCCTCCCCATCGCCGTCGCGATGGAGCGGAGAATGAGTTCAATAGATCAGATACGGCCGCCGCTGTTCGATCCAGGCCGCCTCGTCCGGCTTCGCTACGGCATCCAGATCGCCCGCCTCGGCCCCGGCGTCATCGACCCACTCCCTCAGGATCGGCGAGCCGTTGATCACATCGATCGGCAGCTTGCCGAAGGCGTACTCATACGGAAAGTCCCGCCACAGGTCATAGTCGGGATACAGGCTGCGGATCGCCTTGAAGCCGGCCGCCTGCACCCGCCAGGGCTGGAAGGCGAAATGGTCATAAGCCGGGCCTTCGGTGTGGATCTGGACGCTCGAACACAGCTGGCCGGCGTGCTTGTGGAAAGTCGGCAGGATCCAGCAATCCCTGAGCACACACCCGTTCAGCCAATCCGGGGCCAGACGCCGCATCTCGGGAATGACCGCCCGGGCGTCGATATCGGGCGCGCCGAACAGCTCCAGCGGCCGCGTCGAACCGCGCCCTTCGGACAGGGTCGTGCCCTCCAGCATCACCGTCCCGGCATAGTCGCGCGCCATGAACAGGTTCGGCGCATTGGGGCTGGGGTTGATCCAGACCCGCTCATTGAGCGGCCAGCCGAAGCCCGGCCCGGCATCGGGGTCATAGCCCTCGATCTCGATGACCCGATAGGCGACGTCCAGATTGAACTGGTCGATGAACCAGCGGCCCATTTCGCCCAGGGTCATGCCGTGGCGCATCGGCATGGGACCGGCCCCGACGAAGCTCTCCCAGCCGGGCCTGAGGATGGTGCCCTCGACGGGCCGCCCCGCCGGATTGGGCCGGTCCAGCACCCAGACCTCCTTGCCGTGCTCGGCGGCCGCCTCCAGCACATAAAGCAGCGTCGTCACGAAGGTGTAGATGCGACAGCCTAAGTCCTGAAGGTCGACCAGCAGGACGTCGAACGTCCCCATCGACTGGCCGGACGGACGACGCACCTCGCCATACAGGCTGAAGACCGGAATGCCGTGGACCGGATCGGTCTCGTCAGCCGTCTCCATCATATTGTCCTGAAGGTCGCCCTTCATGCCGTGCTGGGGCCCAAAGGCGGCCGTCAGATTGATGTCGGGGTGGGCGGCCAGGGCGTCCATCGAATGGGTCAGGTCCGCCGTCACCGAGGCCGGATGTCCCAAGAGCGCCACCCGCCGACCCTTCAGCGCAGCCCTCAGCTCAGGCTCAGCGAGCAGGCGATCAATGCCGAACCTCATGGCAGCTCCAGAACGAATGAGTCGGGATGGTGAAAGTCCGGCTTATCCGAAGGATGCGCCAAGGCCCAATAGGAGATCGCCCCCGTCGGCTCTTCGATGACTGCGCTGACCGCCGCCTGCCAGGGGCCTTCGCCCAGGGCCGGACCGTCCTCTGTCAGAACATAGGTGTTGGTTGAGCTGACCGGACCGTCCTCGACGTCCATCATCGTCGCGGCCATCTGGCCGGCCAACTCAGGCGCAATCCCCATCCCCGTCAGCCGGGCCTCCCACGCCAGGGTCCGCTGACGCGCCTGTGGGCCCATGATCAGCGGCACCGGGACATCCAGATCGCGCCCCCCTTGCCGATAGTCGTCGAACCGATACGCCGCCCACCGGCCAGAGGGCGAAAAATTGAACTCGAAATAGGCGGCGCGGCCCGGTCGGCGCAGGAACAGTTCGAAACACGTGGTGCGCCACAGGCCTTCCGTGCGGTCGGGCGCTGAGGGCGGCGGCAGGACCAGCGCCTCCGGTGGCTCGAAGACGGCATAGTTGAACGACCACTCAGCCGAGTTTTTCCAGACGACATCCACGTCGATCCGCCCGATCGCGGTCGGCAGGTGGGCCGGGTGCGGCATCAGGGAGACGCGATCAAAATCCATCTGGCTTGACTGCCACCGAGGCTCGGGAATATCCAGTGAGGGATGTCCATCCCCGCCTTCCGCGCCGGCCTTTATTATCGCTCGCTGACCTAGCGAGCGGCCCGCGAACCTTTGCGCCGCACCTGCCGGCGCCATTTCCCCCTGACGGACGCCGGCTTCCCTGCTAACGGAGCCGACCATGACCTCCCCGTCCTTCCGATCCGACTTTCTCCAGACGCTGCAATCGCGCGGCTACATCCACCAGATCACCCACCCCGAAGAGCTGGATGCGGCCCTGAACGCGGGCATCGTGTCGGCCTACATCGGCTTTGATGCGACGGCACCGTCGCTCCACGTCGGATCGTTGATCCAGATCATGATGCTGCGCCGGCTTCAGCAGGCGGGCCACCGTCCGGTCGTCATCATGGGGGGCGGCACCACCAAGGTCGGCGACCCGACCGGCAAGGACGCCTCGCGGCCGCAGCTGACCGACGAAACGATCAAGGCCAACATCGCCTCGATCCGGACCGTGTTCGAAAAGTTCCTGACCTTCGGCGACGGACCGACCGACGCCATCATGATCGACAATGACGACTGGCTGTCGGGCTACGGCTACGTCCAGTTCCTGCGCGACTACGGCACGCATTTCACCGTCAACCGGATGCTGGCGTACGATTCCGTGAAGATCCGGCTGGAACGCGAAGAGCCGATGACCTTCCTGGAGTTCAACTACATGCTGATGCAGTCGGTCGACTTCCTGGAGCTGAACCGCCGCCATAACGTCACGCTTCAGATGGGCGGGTCGGACCAGTGGGGCAACATCACCTCGGGCGTCGATCTGGTGCGCCGGGTGGATCAGAAGTCGGCCTTCGGCCTGACCACGCCGCTGTTGACCACGGCGTCGGGCGGCAAGATGGGCAAGACCGCCCAAGGGGCTATCTGGCTCAATGCCGAGCAGCTCAGCCCCTATGACTACTGGCAGTTCTGGCGCAATGCCGACGACGCGGACGTGGGCCGGTTCATGCGGCTGTTCACCGACCTGTCGCTGGACGAGATCGCCAAGCTGGAGGCCCTTGAAGGTGCCGCCATCAACGACGGCAAGAAGGCGCTGGCTGACGCGGCCACGACGATGCTGCACGGGGCCGAGGCCGCCGCCACCGCCCGCGCCGCCGCCGAAAGTGCCTTCGAGAAGGGCCAGCTCTCGGCCGACCTGCCGACGGTCGAGTTGCCGCGCGACGAGGTGATCGGGGCCATGGTCGCCGCTGTCGCCACCAAGGCCGGCCTGACGGCCTCGAACGGTGAGGCCCGCCGTCTGGCCCAGGGCGGCGGCCTGCGCCTGAACGATCAACCCATCAGCGACGGAGCCCAGGCGCTCACCGAGGCCGACCTGACCGCAGACGGTGTACTCAAGCTGGGGGCCGGCAAGAAGAAGATCATCCTCGTGAGGCCCATCTGATGAGCGCCATGACCGAAGGGGCCACCGCCCCCGCCCTGGACCTGCCGACCGATGACGGCGGCCGTTTCGACCTGGCGGCCGCCACCGGCCCGGTCGTGGTATTCTTCTACCCCAAGGCCGACACGCCGGGATGTACGACGGAAGCCAGCGATTTCTCGGCCCTGAAGCCTGATTTTGACAAACTTGGTGTCTCGGTCGTCGGTGTCTCGCGCGATCCGGTCAAGAAGCTGGCGCGGTTCCGGGCCAAGCACGATCTGTCGGTCGTGCTGGCGTCCGACGAAGCCGGCGCGGTCACAGAGGGCTGGGGCGTATGGGTCGAGAAGCAGCTCTACGGGCGGACCTATATGGGCATTGAGCGCGCGACGGCCCTGATCGGGAGCGACGGCGGCATCGTCAGGGTGTGGCGAAAGGTCTCGGTCAAGGGCCATGCCGCCGAGGTTCTGCAGGCTGCCCGTGCACCGGCATAACATTGCCGCAAAATTTGCGATGACTGTCAAGCAAGGCAACGGCAATCATCGAATACTGTGATTTCGGCGCTTGCTTTTGCCGGGGTGAAGATTCGTTGCTCATACCCCTCACAGGCGAGAAATCGCCGGTTAGCTAACCATCGCGGGTTTTCACGACCTCATCGTAGTTAACAAGGGGTGAACGCCCTTGCGCACTTGCGGCTACTTGCTGCATAAGTCGAGGACGGGTCTGGGGGTGGTAGAGTAATGGTCAGGCGTACCGAGGGAAAAATACGCGGGTTCTTCGAACGGCGCTTTCCTGAGAGACACGTGTTTGTGCGGACACCGGACGGTGAAATTACCGGCCGCGTCCTGACCCCCCGAAAACAGATTCTGATGGCTTGCGGAGCTGCCCTGCTGGGAGGCTGGTGCTTGCTGACGACGGCCGGAACCGTCTGGGGGGCCGTCACCTCCTTCACGGCTGAGCGCGACGTGCATCGCGCCCGCGCATCGGCCGAGCGGATGAATGCCGACCTCCAGGCCCGGCTGGACAGTGCGGTGGCCCGCATGACCGCCACGTCGGGCTCGATCGACGATCTGGCCCACACGGTCGAACGTCGCCACGCCGCCCTCACCCAGGTCATGACCATGTTCCGGGGCGTCGACGGCGCGGAGGCAGCCCTGCGTCCCGTCACTTCCCAGGATCCGGACCAACCGCCCGTAGCCCGCCTGGTCGCGGTGCAGATGGACCAGGAGCGGCTGGTGTCCCAGGCTCAGTCCTTCGCCGAAAGCCGCGCTGAACGGCTACGACTGGCCTTCCGCCTGGCCGGGCTGAATCCCTCGGCCTATGCCGGTTCACCGAACTCCCTGGGCGGCCCGCTGGTTGAGGCTGACGACCCGCAGGCCCTGGCCACCATCCTGGATGTCGACGAGGCCTTCGCTGCTCGCATCCAGCGCGCCGCCGACGACCTGTCGGAGATGCGATCTCTGGCCGATACGGCTGAGCGCCTGCCCTTGTCGCGCCCGACGCAAGGCGCGCGCCAGACTTCGAGCTTCGGCGTCCGCTTCGACCCGTTCAACGGGCGTCCGGCGGTGCATCGCGGTCAGGACTTCGCCGGGCCGTACATGATGCCCATCCGGGCGACTGCACCGGGTGTGGTGTCGTTCGCGGGCGTGCGTAACGGCTATGGCAACACCGTAGAGATCGACCACGGCAACGGCTTCAAGACGCGTTACGCTCATCTTCAGGGTTTCAATGTTACTGTCGGCCAGAGGGTCGCGGTCGGCCAGCGCATCGGTGCGATGGGATCGACCGGGCGCTCGACCGGCGTCCATCTTCACTATGAGGTGTGGGTCGACGGACGTCCGCAAAACCCCGCCCGTTTCATGAGAGCCGGAGACTATGTTCAACAAGCCGAAGAATAATCCTCCCCCGCAAGCCAAATCGCGTTCCGACGTCCCGGTGCCGCCGCTTCCTGATCTGCCGTCGCCGGGCGAGCAAAACAGCATCGCCGCGCCCCAGGTCGCCGCCCAGGCCGCTGCGGCCCCAGTCGCTCCCGCCGCTCCGGCCGCGCCGGCGCGAGGTTCGTCGGTCCTGGCTCGCGATCTGGTATTCGAGGGCAACATCTCGGGCGACGGCGAACTGACCATCGACGGTCAGGTGAAGGGCGACGTCCGGGTCAACCGTCTGATCGTCGGCGATACCGGTTCAGTCGAGGGCACGGTCCAGGCCGACAATGTCGATGTGAAGGGCCGCGTGGTCGGTGCCGTCAACGGCAAGCACGTGAAGCTGCTGTCGACCGCCTATGTCGACGGTGACATCAATCACGAACAACTGGCCATCGAGGTCGGGGCCTACTTCCAGGGGCGCTGCTTGCAGAGCCGCCCGGGCCAGGCGGCCGCTGCCGCCCCCGCGTCCTCGGGCGTGGTGACGCCGTCCATGTCCAGCGCGCCGGCGACCGCCGCCGCCGCCGAGGTGGTCAACCTGAAGCCCTCCGCCTGATCTCTCGGGGTCAGACAAGGCACTGAGGGCGGGGCCGGTGACGGCCCCACCCTTCTGCTATTCGACCGTCTCGCCGCGTGTGGCCCCGACGCGCTGGGCGAGGGCGGCCCCCATGAAGGCGTCCAGGTCACCGTCCAGAACGCCCTGGGTGTCAGACGTTTCGACCTCGGTGCGCAGGTCCTTGACCATCTGATAGGGCTGAAGGACGTACGAGCGGATTTGGTGCCCCCAGCCGATGTCCGTCTTGGCATCGGCCAGCGCCTGGGCGGCGGCCTCACGCTTCTGAAGCTCCAGCTCGTACAGACGCGCTCGCAGCATTTTCCAGGCCTGTTCGCGGTTCTGGTGCTGGGATCGACCTGCCTGGCAGGCGACGACCGTATTGGTCGGCGTGTGGGTCAGGCGCACCGCCGAGTCCGTCTTGTTGACGTGCTGCCCCCCCGAGCCAGAGGCCCGGTAGGTGTCCGTGCGCACATCTGCGGGATTGATGTCGATTTCGATGGTGTCGTCCACCACCGGCGAGACCCCGACGGATGCAAAAGAGGTGTGACGCTTGGCCGCCGCGTCATAGGGGCTAATCCGGACCAGGCGGTGGACGCCGGATTCCGACTTGAGCCAGCCGTAAGCGTTCGGGCCCTCGACCAGAATGGTCGCGGATTTGATCCCGGCCTGATCGCCGTCTTCCTCCGCCTCGACCGTGACCTCGTAACCGTGCGCGCGCGCCCAGCGGCTATACATCCGCAGCAGCATTCCCGCCCAGTCGCAGGACTCTGTCCCGCCGGCCCCCGCGTTGACTTCGAGATAGGCGTCATTGCCGTCCGCCTCGCCGGAGAGCAGCGCCTCCAGTTCGGCGCGGGCGGCCCGTTCCTTGATCGAGCGGAGCTGAACACGGGCATCTTCCAGGGCGTCTTCATCGCCCTCTTCATCGGCCATTTCAGAGAGCATGACCGCCTCTTCGAGGCCGGTCTGCATTTCGCGCACAGCGCTGATCTGGCCCTCCAGGCGCGACCGCTCACGGCTGACGGCCTGGGCCTGGTCGGGGTCATCCCACAGCGTCGGGTCCTCGACGCGGGCGTTCAGCTCATCGAGCTTTCTGAGCGCGACATCCCAGTCAAAGTCGCCTCCTGAGCAGAGCCAGGCTCTGCTCGATGTCGGCCGACATGGCCTCG
>Ga0209573_1006250_pt1 | contig 10064 bp, 11 predicted proteins | sample TNRBio252014_DNA_FD_185870 | JGI IMG/M metagenome (GOLD analysis project Ga0209573, IMG submission 185870) | Wastewater treatment Type I Accumulibacter community from EBPR Bioreactor in Madison, WI, USA - TNR Reactor_6/25/2014_ DNA (SPAdes)... | ecosystem: Engineered > Bioreactor > EBPR >...
GTGGCATAGCTGTATTTTGTTTTCCTCTGAAAATCTATGGATATTTGATCAATTTGTTTTACCCACATGAATCGACATAGAACCAAATTATTTTACCCACACGAATCAACATAGAGCCTTATTATTTAATGGTATTTTTTTTTAATAGTCCAAAAAACAATAATTTTTCCATATATAAAAATTAAAAGAAATCTCTATTCTCTGACAATAGTGTAGGCTTTTCGCTTCACCCAGAACAGATTGGAATCTTGAGTACAAATTTCTATCCTTTAAAGTGTTGTCTGCATAATAATAAAAAGGGATAGTTTTACACTTTCCCGAATTCGCATGATCCATAACTTTATGTAATCCTGATTTCGAAAAATATCAGCATAAACAAAACCTGATCGGAGCGTAGCAAGTTGGTCAAATACTGGTCTGAATTTGCAAACTTCAGACGAAGAAGGCTATTTCGTATATTTTTTCCAAAAAAATTAGTCTTAAATCATTCATTTTGATTAGATTTGTAGGAGGAGATATTGTGTCACCATTCCACTTTTGATTGCATAAGAATTGTTGATATCGGGAAAAATGATTCGGATTGTGAAACAACGATATTTGGCAAATGGCAGACAACTAATGAGCTCAATACTATGGTTTACATCTCATTCTGAATGGTATGATATATTATAGATTTACATCTGGAAATGAAGAATACAACGGTAAATTGATCAAACAATAATTATTCTATAAGGATATGTGCATAAGATACTTCCTGTATTTGATTTTTTTCTTACATCTTGCCCTGGTGCCGACCGAGTTGTCGGGGCAGGATGTGATGATTGTACACAGAACTAATTTATCCCCCTATTTATATCGTTTTAACACCCAAACCTGCAGTTTTGATACGCTTTGCAAATGCCGCATTCCTGCAGTTGCCTACTACCCCGGGGATATTACATTTACGCCTGATGGCAAGCTTTATTCAAATACAGAAGTTTGGGCATATTATTTTCAGGAAATGAGTTTTGATCCTCAGGGAGCCTATCCGGATACCTGTAAAATGCGTTTTGTATCTCAGGCGCCGAATATATGGGGAGATGGCAGAAACTGTGTGGTATCTGATGAAAAGGGTGATCTGTATAGTATGAGCTATTATTTATACAAATACTATCCGAAGAAAGATATATGGGAATCAAAAGGCAGGATCCCGAATTTTTATAATGAACAGGCATTGCATCACCTTCCTGTTGATTGGACATTGACAAGACGAGGCAAGGATTATTATTATATAGCCAGTTCTCAAACGTACGGAAGTCCGGTTGATTCACTAAAGTTCATAAAACTCAATATCAATGATCCTGCGAAAAGTGAAGTGATTTTTCCATTCAGGAATAATATTTGGATCAGAACCATGTTTACCGTTAGGGAATCCTGCGATCAGTTTACTACCTATATCATATATTTGGAATTCGATGATTATAATTTAGGTTATGGGAATATGCCTAACAAACACGTTCTGGCAACTTTGGATATTAAATCGGGTATTATTACAGACGTTTGTGATGTAACAATTCCTCGTAATTTTGGATCTTTAGGTGCAGCAGTTCCCTGGACGCAAATGGACTCTGATTGTTTATTGATCCTGGATCTTGACAGCGATGACAGTTCGGGTGCACAGAAGCCGAATGACTACTTCACGCCCCATAGCTGTGAACCTGACAATATTCCCATCACGGACGTGGATCCGGATGTATTTGCGTACAATCAGATTGACTCGATTCAAATCCGGTTTGCCGAAGCGCCTCCTGATGGAGGCAATGAATTTTTTGAGTCTGGCAGTGTTCCGGGAGTGACCATTACAGGATCGGGAACGCAGCAAATGACGCTGGTGAGTTACGATCCGCCAGCTTATGAAATGCTGAAGGAAGCGCTCACAGGTATCAGGTACCGGAACCTATCAGGACATCCAACAGGCGGGAACAGGAAGGTCGCTTTTGTAGGATATACCAGTACCATCGTGAGCGATACGGCATACAGTTATATACATCTGCCTGCTGATCTGAAAGGAGCAGGATCTGATAATATCCTGGAACTATGTGCAAATGATGCCCCGGTAGCGTTGAATGAAGTACTTTCGGCAGATGCCTCACAAAATGGATACTGGTCAGATGGATTAAACCAATCCGGTATGTTTGACCCGGGAAAGGATGTTGCAGGCATTTACCGGTATATAGTTCCAGTCCAGGGATGTGAACCGGATACTGCCAGTATCACCATCATAGTGCATACGCTGCCTGATCCTGATCTTGGAAGAGATACAATGATCTGCACAGGTTCGACACTGATCTTATCAGGTTCAGGATCGGATGTGTCCGGATATCTTTGGCAGGATGGCAGTATGGAAAGCACTCTGGAGGTTCAGGAAAGCGGCATGTATACACTTCAGATCACGGATTCGAACGGGTGCGTCAATTCAGATACGATACAGGTAGGACATTGGCCGGTGCAGGAAACTCCTACCGTGGTGGATACCATGCTTTGTTTCGGAGAAATAATCCAATGGAAAGGGCATACAGTCAATGTTGAGGGAGCATATGAGTTTTTCACTGAGGACAAAAACGGTTGCGACAGTACTGTGATCCTGAACGTATCTTATCTTCCACATAACAGCAGTACAAGGGACACCCTGATCTGCAAGGGAGACACTTTGCACTGGAATGATCAACAGATCTTTTCCGCTGGCAATTTTTCTTTTAACAGTCTGGATATTGAGGGATGTGATAGTACTGCCATACTGAATGTCGGGTTATATCCGATCATGACAACCGGTCTGAAGGGAGATACATATTTTTGCAAAGGAGAATATGCCGTACTGGAAGCGGGAGATCATGCGGTTTATGAATGGAGCACGGGTGAGACCGGCAAAAAGATCAGTGTTAAAGAGACCGGCTGGTATTCAGTGCGAGTGAAGGACGAATTTGGATGCCACCATGTTGATAGTATGTATGTGGAAGAAGATCCTTCTGTGAATCCGGCGCTGAGGTTTATACCTGAGTCATGCTATAACGAAAAAGACGGCGCTGTGAGGGTGGATTCCATCAGCGGCGGTACTGGCAGGATACAGGCTTACATAGAGGGAAAAGCTTTTGATTTGAAACAAGGAGTGGATCAGCTGAGTCCCGGCATTTATATGCTTAGTTTTGTGGATAGTCTGGACTGCGAAACAGTATTGGAAGGAGAGATTGATTCAGCCGTATATCGGTGGTGTGATCTTGGTGAAGACCTGGTGGTACCGGATAAGGGAGAACTTGAAATATTACTCGGGCATAATGTAGATGACATATCATCCATTCAATGGTATGTAGATGGTCAAAGGAATGAAAGTACGGAAACTGTTTTAAGGTTCAGGCCATCAGGGGAATCAGAAGTGATCGTGATCGTGACAGACGGGCACGGATGTGAGGTCAGCGATACGTTGCGGGTGATCGTGGACAGGGAACTGGATCTTTATATGCCCAATATATTCAGTCCCAATGGGGATGGGTTGAATGACGCCTTGGTAATCAAAGGATCAGATCAGATCCGGATGATAAATAGCGTTCGGATATATGACCGCTGGGGCGGGAAGATCCATGAAAGCCACAATATCCAATTCTGGACTGACGGCACCGTTGTTTGGGATGGAAACTACCGGGGAAATGTTGTCAATCCCGGGATATATGTGTATGTAATAGAAGTGGGACTGTTATCAGGACAGTCGGTGATCAGATATGGAGATGTGATGGTGGTGAGGTAGTAAGGGCGGCGAAGGTGTCCGAATCCCCTAAGCAGGAAAATCTATCCTTTTTGAGTGTTTTCCACAATGGTAAAAAAAAGGTAAATGTTTAGCTCAATAGTCTTTTTGTTTAGCTCAATAGTCTTTTTGTTTAGCTCAATAGTCTTTTAGTCTTAAGTCTATTAGCTAATGATTTATACTAAGGGTTAAAACCTCTGATTCCGGAACAAATCAGGTGTCTTTTTCTCAATGTACCCTCTTAATTCCAAGAGACAAACAAGCTAACAAACTAATTGCTAACCACGTAAATAACTACAAAAAAGGAATAGTTTTTTCAAAACGAGCAAATTTCTGTGTGATCGGAGATTATATTTAATCCGGGATTTATTGAATTACCGTAATTATTTAGCTCAATAGCTGAACAGTCCATTAGTCTGTAGGACTTGAGTGAGAATATTAACAAAAGACTTTATTTTTTCCATTGAAATGAAAGTTTTGATTCCTGTATCACTTCATAAGCTAAAAGACTTAAGACTAAAAGACTATCAACCTAACCAATTACGAATTATCAGTTTAAACAAAGCCTCAATGGAGCGTAGCAAGTTGGTCAAATACTGGCCTGAATTTGCAAACTTCAGACAAAAGGGGACGGAGGCAAATACCGGAAGCATCCGACCAATCCTCCACCCACAGAGGGGAACTTTTTCTACAATCAGGATGTTCAGAATAAGTATCGTTACAATGGTAAGGAGTTTATAGAAGACTATGGTATAAGCCTGTATGAATATGGTGCGCGGTGGTATGATCCGGCGATCGGTAGGTTTATTTGTGTGGATCCGATAGCGGATGACTTTCCGCATGTATCACCATTTAATTATGCTGAGAACAGGCCAGTTAGTTGCATCGATCTTCATGGACTACAAGCAGTTGATGTTGTTCAAAGACAATATCAGGAAGGATCTGTTGGCGCTGGTGTCCTTGCAGGTAAAGTAAAAAAAGATGATTTGATGCCACTATATAAAGCTCAGGCTGCTGGGGCTGCGGCAGGCGCAGCTGTTGGGATATTGGGATTGTCAGTTAAAAACATTGGGATCAGGGCGATCTTCACAGAAGTTGTTGAAACCGTTTTCGAAGAAATAACCGGAGTTCCAATAATTAATGATCCGATAGATATTGGCCAGAAGGGAGTGAAGGAAGGATCCGAGGCAATTGGAAAAAGAGTAAAAAATCGCCTTCCAGATTAAGGTAGGGGTAGCAATAATCGGACATCTGATCCTGCTGCAAAAGGAGATCATTCTACAATGAATAATAGTGGAAACACAACATATAAAAGGAATGATAAAAATCCTACAGGTTATGACGAAGTTAAAAGAGTTGATACAAAAGGTAAACCACATACCAATAGAGATGGTACAAAAGTTTAGACTCCACATGTACATACAAAAGGAAGCAAGGATGTAAAACCAGCCATTAAAGGCAAAGATTATTAAAATATGACAGATATAAATTGGATACAAAATTGGTATAAAAGTCAATGTAACGGAGATTGGGAACATACTTATGGAATCAAAATTGATACTGTTGACAACCCAGGATGGTCTATTACAATTGATACAACAAATACAGAAAATGAACTTGGTGATTTGGAATGGCATTTGGTTGAATTATCGGATGACGATTGGTACGGCTATAAAGTAACAAATGGTGTATATGATGGGTCAGGGGATCCTTCTAAATTGGAAAAGCTCATTGATGTTTTTAGACAATTGATCGAAGAATTCCCTAAATCGACTTCAATTTAACCGCTATAATCTGGTAAAAGATAGTGATAAAGAATGCTTTTTCATTATGGTTGGAACAATAGTATTGAATTTGTTGAATACGGAACAGAAGATTTTATTTATAATGCGGGCCTTCAATTAGAGTATACCTTAAAAAATCAATACTTATTTTCTCTTAATAGTTTTTTATTTTTTAATAAATACAGGATATATTCTCTATCTAAAACTTTTGTTCTGTCGCAACTTAATTTCTCAATAGGATATAAATTTTAATTTATGATTAGAAATTTGATTACTCTAATAGTATGCTTCTTTATTATTAATGATATTCATTCTCAAACACTTAGCTTGGACTTTGATGCCGGATATGGTTTTAAATTTAATCCGAAAGAAATTGTTGATGGAAATGTATTTATTGATGAAACCAAGGACTCATTTATATACCAAGGTCTTCTTCATTCTTTTGGAGAGGGATATAATTATGGGATAAGTTTAAATTATTCTAGTGAACGTTTGCGCTTAGGTATATTTTCATCCTATTTGGATGCCAAAGAAGTAAATCAAATAATTACAGGTTTATCTGATAATAAACAAATAACTACGTATAAATCTTCCATGTTAAGAATAGGAATAGAGATTGGTTCTAATTTTACGATCAAATCAAATAAACTATATGTTATGACAGGCGCTTATGTTGGATTATTTGGAAAGATAAATAGTAGTTATACAGATGGAATTTTTTATAATAATGAATTTGTGTATCATTCAGGGATTTCTTCAGGAATCGTAAATATAATTGGTTGGGAAATTAAAATAAATAATAATGTAACCATCTCACCTGAAATAAAACACTTTTCAGAGACTTTTATTCCAAGGAGAGGTGAAATAATTCAATTTAAAGTGAACGGGCAAGATAAATTAAATTCATTGGATTATTATACGAAACATATCGAATATGTATCAGAATATACTGAATCAATGGATCCCTTTTTTATTGATAGAACTAAAGCGCAAAAGCGACATTTTATTTCTTTTCCTTATAGCAGTATTGGAATCAATATTGTATTTAAATTTGCATTTAATTAATAGCCGGTTCAAGAAATTTTCCAAACAATTGAAAATCAGTTGTATAATCCAAATATTTAGGTAAAAATCAGGAAAAGGCCAAAGGGCTCCATAAACTGATTTTCTTTTTTTAGAGTAATAACTATGGAAATTAAAGAACTATTTAACTCAGTTTTGACTGGAGAAAATTCACTTTTTAGCACTGTAATTAGTGAAATTCATGTTAGGAAGAATATCGACAACCAATTAGAGATTTCAATTGGAATTACCGGATTCAGAAATAAAAGCTCATTTAAAAAAATATCCCTATTATTAAAAGGCATTAAAGTTTTTTACTTTTACTTTGATGATGATAATTATTTTTATAATATCGAAAATTACAAATTTTTATCATTGGATGAAGGGTTGTATTACTTGTGTTTTGATCCAGACGATTCAAAGGAAGGATGGTCAGATGATGATTTAAATTATTTCATTTTTAAAAGCATAAGTCTGATAGTAGAAGAATAAAACTATTTATTCAGAAGCATTTTTCTTTCAAGACTCCCCAAATCTGCTTGATACATGACTTCATTTAAACCGTGATTTAGTATAATAACAGTGGAAACTGAGCCTGATCGGAGAGTAGCAAGTTGGTCAAAAACTGGTCTGAATTTGCAAACTTCAGACAAAAGGGGACGGAGGCAAATACCGGAAGCATCCGACCAATCCTCCGCCCACAGAGGGGAACTTTTTCTACAATCAGGATGTTCAGAATAAGTATCGTTACAATGGTAAGGAGTTTATAGAAGACTATGGTATAAGCTTGTATGAATATGGTGCGCGGTGGTATGATCCGGCGATAGGGAGGTTTATTTGTGTGGATCCGATAGCGGATAAGTTTCCTGAATTATCTGTTTATAATTATGCGAGTAATGATCCTGTTAAAAACATTGATTTACATGGTCTTCAAGGTCATAGAGCTGACATGCATTTACATAATGAAATGCGTGAGCAAAAGGGAAATCAAGAGTATGAGGATGCAAAAAAGTCGATCCAGCAAGTAGAAAAAAAGGCATTAATTTCAATTGGTGCTATTGCTATCTTACTTATACCTACACCGGAAGATATTCTTTTAGGATTAGCAATAAATGGATTAAGTAAAGCCGGCGAAATTGTAAAAGCAGGAAGAGCTGTCGAAAAAGTTGTTTCCAAAACAGATGAAGTGGTGGATGCCGCTAAGGGGGGAATGACCGCATACGAGACTGCATTAGCAGGCGGAAAGCATTCAGGATTTTTGAAAAACTATGTAGGACGTAGTGCGGATGAAATAAATAAGGCAATAAGAAGTATGCAATCAGGAAACCAAGGAATTGGAGTACATCTTGACAAAATTGCAAATCCTACCAAGTATGTACCAAATTGGAGTACTCTGCGTCCAAGTCATCAACAAAGCTTAATAAATGGTTGGCAGAATACCGTTACAAAGCATACAGAACAAATTCAAATTCTAAATACATTATTGGGTAAATAATTTTAAGGTATGGAAAATTACATTGAAGATATATTGAACCAACTAATAGAAGAAGCGAGTGAAATAAAAGCAAATACTTCTGATGAATTTGAGAAAGGAAAACTATTTGGCTACTACGAGTGCATATCAAAATTGTTTAGTCAAGCAGTAGCTTTTAATGTATTTGATAAATTGCCTAAGAACTTGCAAGAGTTTAAGCCAGAAAGTTTACTTGAACGGATTTAGACTTGTTAAAAGCAAAAAGAAACGCCAGGCATTTAGCTTGGCGTTTTTGTTTTTAAAGACTATGCGGGTCAATAACTTTTAGTCCATCAATATTTTTAAAATCTGAAATATTGCGAGAGATAAGAGCCAAGTCATAAACAAGAGCAGTAGCGGCTATGATGGCATCGGGCAGTTTGGTTTTATGCTTTTTACGGATTTCAATACTTGCTTCTACTACGTTGTTGGTCAAATCCAATACAGTAGCATCATTGATAAAATCAGAAAGCGTTTTGTAATGCTGTTCAGGAGCATTAAAGCCAAGCACTTCAATTTTGGAAACCACCGAAACATTAGGCACGGCATCAATAACCGTATTCATAAAATCCATACCCGAAGCATGAAGTTTGCTACCGAGATAATCAATCACGGCATTGGTATCAATTAAATACTGCGGTTGTTCCATTCGTTACGGCTTTGGGTTATATAATTTTGAAGTTCGTCAGCCACATCAGCAGGCAGTTTGCCTGCATACTTATCAGAAAGCTTTTGCTGTGGCTGAATACTTTTTTTAAGGACTTTGATAATATGTAAATCTTCCAAGTCCTCTAAAAGCCTGTAAGCCTTGTTATTGTTGATTTGTATCAATACTGTTTCCATCTTTGAATTATTTTAAAATTGCCTGCATTTTGTTTTTAGCAATGAAAGCATCCAACAGAGCAAAAACGTGTTCCTTGTCGCTAGCTTCCAGTTTTTCAATATCCTGTAAACGTTTGACTGTCTTTTTATCAAACTTGCAGTTAATGCCTTTCCCTACGAGATAGTCCATCGAAACCTCAAAGGCATCGGCTATTTTTTAGCAGCTCCAATAGACGGCACCGCTTCGCCACGTTCATACTTACCAATCATCTCACGGGAAACACCACTTTTAGTAGCAAGTTCCGTTTGCGACCAGTCTTTTTCTTTGTGTAAAGATGTAATTATACTACCTGTTTCCATTGCTTAAAATGTTTAAATATGTCCTTTAATCGTATTAAAGCACAAATATACGTAAATAAAAGGTATTTGCCTATTGACTAAGAATTGACCCCCGATTGACGGTATCTTTGTCCCCCGGATCAAAAAGAAAATAAAGTTAAAAGATGATCATGAATTGCAGCAATTCAGGGCAAAATCATAACATAATGTAAATTCCGGTTCAAATTGACCAGGCATTCCGGTCCAATTTGACATAGGTAATATTGGTAGTGAAAAAAGAAGACCAGCGGTGGCAATGGAAAGGAGTTGAAACAGATCGTCCTGAATTAGCAGGGAAATGTTGTGTACATCAGAGATGATGGCGATGGTTTATAATTCGTTAACGGTAAACTGGAATCCATTTACCACGAAGAAGGAAGGATAGTGTATTCTGGTAATCTGCCCAACGTATTCAATCAGGAACTTATGACCTATCGTGAGTTTTTCCTTAAAGATCATCTGGGGAATATCCGGGTTCGTTATGTGGACAAGAATGGTAACAGTCTGATAGAAGTTGATACCACGGATCAGAAAGTCAACGAACTCACCGGCTCTTACCACTACTATCCATTCGGCATGGAATGGGACGGAGGCAAATACCGCATGCATCCGACCGATCCTCCACCCACAGAGGGGAACTTTTTCTACAATCAGGATGTTCAGAATAAGTATCGTTACAATGGTAAGGAGTTTATAGAAGACTATGGTATAAGCCTGTATGAATATGGTG
>Ga0209573_1006251_pt1 | contig 10063 bp, 8 predicted proteins | sample TNRBio252014_DNA_FD_185870 | JGI IMG/M metagenome (GOLD analysis project Ga0209573, IMG submission 185870) | Wastewater treatment Type I Accumulibacter community from EBPR Bioreactor in Madison, WI, USA - TNR Reactor_6/25/2014_ DNA (SPAdes)... | ecosystem: Engineered > Bioreactor > EBPR >...
CAAGACGAGCGCGCTGATGAAGGGGCTTCGGGACAAGGACGAGCTCTCTGCCGAGATCGGGTCGGACGGTGCCGTCAATGTAGAGAACCACTTCGTCGGTCGACTCAAGGGGTTCCGGTTCTTCCCGGATACCGATGCCGATGCCCAGGGCGTGCATGGCAAGGCATCGCGCAATGCTGCGTCGCATGTGCTTTCGAAAGAGCTCGCCATGCGAGCGCGGCGCGTCGCCTCGGCGCGGACCGATGCCTTCAAGCTTGGTCGCGGCATGCGCATTCTCTGGCGCGACGAGGAGATTGCGCAACTCGTCTCCGGTGACGATCCCCTGAAGCCGACCGTGCAAGTGATCGCCGACGAGCACCTGTCGGGACCCGACAAGGAGAAGGTGCAGCAGCGTCTCGAGACGTGGCTCGGGGAGATCGTCGGCGAACGCCTGAAGCCGCTCGTCGAGCTGAAGGCGGCCGAGGATGTCAGCGGCCTCGCCAAAGGCATCGCGTTCCGGCTGGTCGAGAACTTCGGCGTTCTGAAGCGCGATTCCGTGCATGACGAAATGCGACAGCTCGACCAGCCGTCGCGCGCCCAGTTGCGCAAATACGGCGTGCGCTTCGGCGCCTTCAACATCTTCCTGCCGCCGCTGCTGAAGCCAGCGGCCGCCGAGCTGACGCTGACGCTGTGGGCCCTGAAGAATGCAGCCGGAGCGGGTATGACGCTCGACGCCATGCCGGCGCCGCCGCGCGCCGGCCTGACGTCCATCGCCAGCGAGGCGGGTGTGCCGGAGAGTTTCTATCGAGCCGCCGGCTATCACCAATGCGGTCCACGGGCGATCCGGATCGACATTCTCGAGCGCCTCGCCGATCTGATCCGGCCGTTACTGGCGTGGCGGGCCAAGGAGAGCGGTCAGACGCCGCCCAAGGGATCCAGCGGTGACGGTGGGTTCATCGTGACGCCGGAGATGATGTCAATCCTCGGCTGTTCGGCCGACGAATTGTCGAACGTGCTCAAGGCTCTCGGTTTCCGGGTCGAGCGCAAGACGATTGCCGTGCCGGTCAAAGCGCCGAAAGCCTCGATCAAGGCCATGGAGACATCCGAGGCAAAGCCGGTCGAAGGTTCCGAGGTCGAGGCCGCCGCGCAGCCGTCAGCGGCGACCGAGTTGCCGACGCCTGTGCCGGAAGCCGGCGCGGCGGTCGATGCCGTCGTCGAGGCACCGCCGGCAGCGGAGGTTTCTCCGGCCGACGCTGCCGTGGCGGCTGCCCTCATGGTCGCAATGAGCGGTGCGGATGCGGAGGCGCCGCCTGCCACCGCCGCTGTTGCCGAGATCGCCACGGAGATGAAGGAAGTCGACGTCTGGCGGCCGCGGCGACGTGACCGTGGCGAGCGCCACGATCGGCCACGGATCGATGGCCAAGCCGACGCTGGTGACCGGCGCGGCCGTCCCGATCGCGGCCGTCGTCCGCATCCCGGACGAGATCGCCGGCCGGACCAGCCGGCCGCCACGCAGGCGGCCACTCCGGAAGGCAGCGCGGCCACGCCAGAGCAAGGCAAGGAGCGTCCGCGTGAGGACCGGCGGCCGGATCGCCCGCAGCATCGCCGTGACGATCGGCGGGATCAGCAGCCGAGGCAGGATCATCAGCGCGCCGAAGGCGGCGATCGTGGTCCGCGCCGGGATCGCGACGACAGGCGGCGGCAGCAGGGCGACAGGCCGAGGCAGGAGTTCCGGGCCGGTCCGTCCCGTGGCAAGGGGCCCGATCCGGACTCGCCGTTTGCGGCGCTCAGTGCCTTGCGACAGCAACTCGAGAAGCAGGCCAAGGAACAGAATTCGTGAGCGGGAGCCCCCGCAAGAGCGAGACCGTCGACATCGCCGGAGGCGGTGGGCCGTCGACGCTGCGGCTCGACAAGTGGCTTTGGTTCGCACGGGTCATCAAGTCGCGCACGCTTGCCGCGGGACTGGTGGTGGACGGGCGGGTCCGGATCAACCGGGAGAAGGTCGAGAAGCCTAGCCACCCAGTACGTACCGGCGACGTGTTGACCATCGGTGTTGGCGACCGGGTGCGAATCCTGAAGGTGGTGGCCATGGGCAGCCGTCGCGGACCTGCCACCGAGGCCCGATTGCTTTTCGAGGATCTAACACCGCCGCCAGCGAGTACGCCTCGTATCCCTGAGGTGCTCAGCCGAGATCCCGGCAGCGGCCGCCCCACCAAGCGCGACCGGCGCCTGATCGATCGCCTGACACACGATGAAGATTATTGAATGTTGATCTTGTCAGCGGCCGACCGCTTCTCAGCGGTGACGCTTGCGACATACTGGCCACGTGTTAGACATGCCGGCTTGGCTTATGAACCGCAGCACGTTTCGCCGCTGTGGCTGCACTGGCTAATCGCGACCGCACTGCTTCTGGATCCCCGCCAATGACCTATATCGTCAATGAGAACTGCATCAAGTGCAAGTTCACGGACTGTGTCGAGGTGTGTCCGGTCGACTGCTTCTATGAAGGCGAAAACATGCTCGTCATCCACCCCGACGAGTGCATCGATTGCGGCGTCTGCGAGCCGGAATGCCCGGTCGAGGCGATCAAGCCCGATACCGAGCCTGGCTTGGAGAAGTGGCTGGAATTGAACAGAGAATATTCCGAGCGCTGGCCGAATATCGCGGCCAAGAAGCCCGCTCCGGCGGATGCCGACAATTTCCGCGACGAGAAGGGCAAATTCGAGAAATACTTCACCGAGAAGCCCGGTGACGGCGGCTGAGCGCAGCGCGCGACTTTCGAGCCGGGTTCCGCTTCAGTTGGGCTCCCGCACCGGCTCCAGGTCTTTTCTTGGTCGCGCTTCCTACCGAAAAACCGGTTTCCACTTTTCCGGAAGCGCTCCAGCCCAAGTTGAACGCGCAACACGCGATTTTTGCCTGTAGAAGCAACGTGCCGTTCAACATCGTGCACGTGGACTCTTCATTTGCCATGAAAATTGTGTTACTGTCTTCCTTGTTGAGATGAAGCTTGGGTACGAATCAGGGCCAATGTGTGCCCTGCGGACAACAGTGATGCGTATCGATCGAGGCGGCGGTCTGATGGAAATGGTCGCCCTGTGCCCAGCCATGCTGTCCAGCATCTGCACGACGAGTGCCTACACGATCGATCTTCATCCAAAGAGGCGTCCGCTCCGGCCGAGTCAGCCCTCTTAATGCAAATCCTCTAACGCGCACCAGCCCAGGCTGTGAGCGTGCTTATGTACGGCTGTCAGCGTCCCTTGTGACAGCCGGTTGTCGCCACGACGCCAGTCTTGGCCATGTAGCGTCCTACGGAGTGAAACGACCCCGATGGCTCAGAAAAAGAAAACATCGATCAAAGCCGCAGATGCCAAGTCGGCGGCTGTAAAGAAGGCGAGCCATTCGAAGTCGTCCCCGAAGCGACCCGCGAAAATCACGAAACCAGCGATGGCCAACGGACGGAAGCCTGCTTCCGACAAGACCGTCGCCGCGTCGACCACCAAGAACAAGTCCTCCGGCAAAGTGATCATGGCAAAAAACGAGACTAAAATCAGCAAGGCGGCCGCACCCGCGAAAGCGCCGGCCATCAAGATTTCGGCCCCCAAGATCTCCCTGCTTCCGCCCAAGCCCGCGACCGCCTCGAAGAAGGCTGCCGGCCCGGCTGTGGCGGCCAAGAAGGTCGAGGCTGCCGTCGCAGCTCCCCTAGCGCCTAAGGCGGCTCCGACCGGCGCGCAGGCGCCCAAGCCGCAAACGGCCCCCGTCCGTGCCATGCCGGCCGCCATCGCGGCTAAGCCGGGCACGCCGAAACTGACGACGCCGGCAGTTGCGCCTCCGGCCCGGCCGGCGACCCATGCCCCGCAGCGTCCGGCGTCGGCCCGTCCGACCCCGGCAGGCGCGACTGCGACGCCGGCGGCTGCCGCTGCGGCCAATGCGGGACCGAAGAAGCCGGTCAACTCGCGGCACGGCTTCAAGACTGGCGAGTCGGTCGTCTATCCGGCGCATGGCGTCGGCCGCATCGTCGGCATCGAGGAGCAGGAAATCGCCGGCATCTCGCTCGAGCTGTTCGTGATCCAGTTCGAGAAGGATAAGATGACGTTGCGGGTGCCGACCAGCAAGCTCTCTAGCGTCGGCATGCGCAAGCTCGCCGAGGACGGCATCGTCAAGAAGGCGATGGAGACCCTCAAGGGTCGTGCGCGCATCAAGCGCACGATGTGGAGCCGGCGCGCGCAGGAGTACGAGGCGAAGATCAATTCCGGCGACCTGATCGCCATCGCCGAGGTCGTGCGCGATCTCTATCGCTCCGAGGCTCAGCCGGAGCAGTCGTACTCCGAGCGGCAGCTCTACGAGGCAGCCCTCGATCGCATGGCGCGCGAGATCGCGGCGGTCGACAAATTGGACGAGCGCGGCGCGATGCAGCGCATCACCGAGGTGCTCTCGAAGAGCGCCAAGGGCCGCCGCGCCGCGGAGGAAGAAGCTTCCGGCGCCGGCGAAGAGGTCAAGGCCGCCTGACGGCAAGGTTCTCTCGTCCACTATCATCGGTTTCGCGACGCCCGGTGCCCTCAGCGCCGGGCGTCGTGGTTTTAGGTCTACGCAATCCTACTCGTCCGGTACGATCTGGCCGTGTGCCTGAATGACGATTTCCGGCAGGCCGCGACGACCGACTTCGATCCAGCCGCGCACGAGCACAGCCGTTCCGGCGGCCAATGCCGGCCTTCCGATATCCGCTAGCACCCGGCTCGGTCGCGGCACAACGAGGCGCAGTGACCGGCCGTATCTTTCGTCGCTTTGCAGGTCGATGATCATGGTCTGGCGGCCGGCGTGGATGCGAGCGATGCGGCCGCTGACGAGTACAAGCGTGCCGTTGAAGCGGGCCAGTTCGGACGGCCGCTCCGCCGGATGGATCTGATAGGCGGCATGCGACCATAGTCCCAATTTGGCCTTTCGCGCGGTCCTCTCGCGCGCGAGCAATTGCGTGATGCAGACGTCCGTCTCCGGCGCCGGGACAGCGCGGACGTGTCCGGTCTCGGCGAGACGGCCCTGGACCCACACCTGACTGCCGGCCTCGCCGACAAACGCGTGCACCTGCATGCGGGCATAGCGGTCCGTGCGAGGCCCAGTGAAGGCGAGGGTCACGCTCTTGCCTTCGATGAGGCTTGCTAAGTTCTTGCGCGACTCTTTCTCCGGCTCCCAGACGGCCCGGGCGGCGCCGACGTCCTCGGCGCGGGGTGCCAGCACGCCGGCCAGGCGAAGGGTGGTGCGATCGTCGAGTTCTGCCGTCATGCCGTCGATGACGCGCACCACGGCCCGCGTCGGTCCGGGCTCGAGACCGCAGTCGAGTTCCGCCGGTGATTGGGCACCGGCTGCGGAGTTCATTAGGCAAATGAAGCTCAAGCAGACGACAGCTCCCGCGCGTCCCAGCACCGGCATGGGCTCAGAACCGCTCGAGCCAAGGGCGGACTTCGATCTCCCATGACCAGGAGGTGCGCGGCTGATCGATCAGATGCAGGTAGCTGTCGGCGATGGCGTCGGGATCGAGCAAGCTGTCCTTGCCGTCATCGGCGCGCCGCTCCGAGCGAATGCCGCCGTCGATGACGACGTGTGCGACGTGAATGCCCTGTGGATGCAGTTCGCGTGCCATCGACTGGGCGAGACCGCGCAGCGCGAACTTGCCCATCGCGAACGGCGCGGATTGGGCGTAACCCTTCACGCTGGCCGAGGCGCCGGTGAAGACGATGGTGCCGCCCTTCTTGTCCCGCAGCATTCTGCGGGCCGCCGCCTGACCAACAAGGAAGCCGCCGAACGCGCACACCTCCAACGCCTTCAGGACATCTCTTGCGACGAGATCGACAAAAGGTCCGCGCGTTCGAAAGGACGGATTGTAGATCACGACATCCGGTGCGCGCCCCAGGCTGGCGAACAGCCGCTCGACGTCCGCCTCCTCAGAGGCGTCGCAGGCCACGGTCCGACCTTTGGTTTCACCGCCAAGGGCCGCGATGCTCTCCGGCCGGCGCGACGCCAAGACTAGTTCGTGGCCGCGACGGGCAAGCTTGCGCGCGAGTGACGCCGAGAGGCCGTCGCCGACACCGACGATCACCGACAATGGCTGGCTCATGATGACCTCCCGTTTCGCCGGCTCGGATTGACGCGACGCGCGTCGATCCTACGGGAGATGTGATCCGGCGCACAGCGTTGCCGACACGGGCGTGGCACTTTCGATGCATCCAAATTTCCAAGCCGAGGTGCCGCCATGAACGCATTCACCCGCTACTTCGACAGCCTCATTGCCCCGATGTTCAAAACGGACGACATGGGTCGACGGCTGTTCTTTCCTGCTGGCGCTTTCTGCTACGGCCGCGTTCTGCCCGACAAGGCCGCCGCCGATGCGATCAGGCTCAAGGTCCGGCGCATGTACATCGGCTTTCTTCTGCTGGCACTGCCGGCGCTCGTCGGGGTCTTGTCGGTGGCGGGGCAGCCGTCGTGGCTGACAATTGTCGCCATTTCCCTCGCCGCAGGGCTGGCGATGAACGCCTACCTGTTCGCAATCGCCCGCAAGCTGCCGAAGACGACAGAACGCATGTCTCTCGGCGAAGCCTACAAGGCCCAAGCCAAGACGCTCGGGCGCGGCTGGCTCATCTTCTTCGCGGTGAGCATGGCACTTCTCGCCGTCGGCTCGCTTCTGGCAGCGGTCTTCGAGCCTCGGCTCGGACTTTTGGGCGGTCTTGCTTCAGCGGCATTCTTCGTCGCGCTGACAGCCGTCTTCATCTACCAGTTGCGCAGCCTGCCGCCGCGCACCGAGGTGTGACTCGCGATGGCCGGATCGGGCAGGCGCGGCCGCCGCGCCTGCCCCGGTCGGGTCACTTCAAATCACGCCCTTGTCCTTGAGCTTGCCGATCTCGGCGTCGGTCATACCCAGCAGACCCTTGTAAAGCTCGTCGGTGTGCGCGTTCATCGGCGGGCCGAGCCATTCGACCTTGCCCGGTGTATCGGACAGTCGCGGGACCACGTTCGGCATGGCGATCTCGCCGACGCGGGGATCCTTCATGCGCACGATGTTTTCGCGGGCCGCGTACTGCGGATCCTTGAAGATGTCCGAGATCGAGTAGACGGGACCGCAGGGGACCTGAAACTTGTCGCACTCCTTGATGCAATCCTCGAGCGTGAACTTCATCGTCCAGCGCGTCACCCAGGCGTCGACATCGTCGCGCTCGCGGTCGCGGTCGACGATCTTCTCCCAACGACCGCCCGGTGCCGCCAGTTCGGGTTGACCCTGGGCCTCGGCGAGGCGGGAATAGATCTTGTCCGATGTGCAGGCGATGGCGATCCACTTGCCATCCTTGGTCGGGTAGTGGCTGTGCGGGCAGACGTTGACGGTCCCCGGTCCCATGCGCTCGCGCTGATAGCCCTTGTAGTTGTAGGAGGCGGCCAGCTCGTCGAGGATGCGGAAGATCGGCTCATAAAGGCCGATGTCGATGAACTGGCCACGGCCCGTCATGTCGCGGGCGCGGAGCGCAAACATGACGCCGAGGGCACCGTAGAGTCCGGCCATGTAGTCGGGGATCGTCGCCGATCCGGGCGTCGTCGGCGGGCGGTCGGGGAAGCCCGCGAGATACGAGAGACCGCCGAACGCGTTGCCGATGCGGCCGAAGCCGGGGCGGGGGCTGTAGGGGCCGGTCTGACCAAAGCCCGAAATGCGGACCATGATCAGCTTGCCGTTCTCCTCCTTCAGCGTGTCCCAGCCGAGGCCCCACTTCTCCAGCGTGCCCGGCTGGAAGTTCTCGACGAGCACGTCGGCCTTGCGGATCATACGCTTCAGGAGCTCGGCCCCCTCCGGCTTGCGCAGGTCGAGCGTCGCCACCTTCTTGTTGCGGGTCTCCTGCAGCCAAGGCAGCGAGTCGCCGGACGGCGTCATGGTGCCGAATTTGCGGAGCGCGTCGCCGACGCCGGGCAGCTCGAGCTTCCAGACCTCGGCACCGAACTCGGCGAGCTGTGTCGAGCAGAACGGCCCGGCGAGAAAGCTCGAGACATCGATAATGCGGATGCCCTGCAACGGCTTGACGGTCGGATGCGGCGAAGGGGCGCTTTCGGACATGTGTCTCACTCGTGTGTTCGATTGGGGAGGATTGCCGGCCCGGCCATGACGGGGGAGCGGCGCACGTTGATCGGCCGGACGCCCACCGGCCAGAGGCCGATGCGGGCATCGCGGGTATGTCCGGACATTATAGACGTGATTTCAGTCTGCCAATGGCGCTTCGCTCATGGCCGTCTGCAAGCGGTGCGTGTCTCGGCAGTTCCGAGCCTCAGCGGCGGGGTGCGAAGCGCAGGCGACATGGCACGGCGGGATCGGCGACGCCGCCATTGGCGCAGGGCTGGGCCTCCACGGGCTTGACGACTTCGACAAGCGGCGGCTCCTCGCGAGGCGCTGGCACGGACGGTGCGGGCGGCGCCGGCGCTTCGACGGGTGTCGCGACGGCAACGACGCGCAAGGCGGCCGGTTTTGAAATATCGAGCGCAAACGGAAATGCGCCGCCGACGGCGCGGTCTTCGGCGGCAAATATGTACTTGCCCTCGACCGTGATGCCCTGCTGCCGCAAGGGTTCGATGCGGCCGAGAATGCCGTTGTTGGCATCGAGGAGAAATACCACGCCGGCGTCCGGCGACTCCTCGGCCACGGCCTTGACGTGCTGGGGGATGACGCCTGCCAGGTCGGGCTGCTGCTTCAAGGTCGTCAGGTTGGCCCTGAGATAGGCCGCGAGCGGCGAAATCGATCGCGCCACGGCCGGCGTTGCAACGAGAGGGCTGGGTGGTGCCACGACCTTGACCACCGGGCGGCGCGGAACGACTGCGCGCTCGGCGACGGGAATGGTTGGCGACACGCCTGGCCGTTTGATCAGGTCGCCGAGGTGCGCGCTGGCCGTTGCAATCTTCGCCGGTGAGGCGGGGAAGAACGGCAGGATGACTTCCGGAGCCGCCGGGCGCTTTTTCAGCGTGTTCAGACGCTCCTCATAGGCCTCCAGCATTGGCTCGCCTTCGGAGCCTCGATGATTGACGACGCGGAGCCGCGGGGCCGCATTGCGAACGATGGTGGCAAGCAGCACGCCGGCCGTCGCCTGCAGCGGTTCGAGATCCTCGTCGACATTCTTCGCCACCTCGACGCCCGGACCGGCGCTTCCATAGTTGGTGGCGTGGATGCTGACGACATCGTACGGCGCGACCTGGACCACGACGACATAGCGGCGCCCTTTGGCGTCCTTGCCCTGCTTGCTCAGATAGAACGGCACGAAGATCTCGTCGCTGTGCGAGGAGATGGTGTCGTAGGTGTCCGTGTTGCGGCTGCCGTTGTGGAACTCGTGAAATACGAAATAGCGCATCCCCACCGTGCCGCGCCGGCGATAGGACTTGCCGGCCCGGAGCTTCGGACTGTGCACGAACAGCACGTACTCATCGGGCGATACCCAGGCGCGTCCGGCGGGAAGCCAACCCTCCTGGTCGACACGCGGCAGTGCCAACGGGCAGGCGAGGTTGGTGCAACCTTTGAACGCCGCGGCCTTGGGTGCTTGTCCCTCCGTCGCCTTCAATGTCGCCATCGAGTCATTGAAAGCCGTCTGGCCCCGCTCGGTCCGGTAGAGCGGCCAACCGTCGACGAGAACCTGATCCCCTTCCCTGCGCGGGCGGTCGGCGGCCTTGTTGCGGGCGATGCCGATGTGGCGATCCTTGATCACCTCGGTGGTGTCTCGCGGTTGTTGCGCCGAGCCCGATGCCGCAAAGGCGGTCGTGACTACAAGAACGGCCAGTCCGGCCAAGCGGTAAGGCGACAGGCGCCGCGGCAGGCCAGACGGCCTGAGGCTGCTGCTTTCGATACGCAAAAGCTACTCCCGTGCGATTTGATCCCCGTTGCTTGATGCGACAGGTTCAAGGCCGAACAGTGCCGGGAGATTGACGAAAAGTTGGTTACTGATCCGTTAACCCAACGTCCAGCCGCCATCGATGAGCAAATGCGTGCCGGTCATCAGTGCGGATTGGTCGGAGGCCAGGAAGACGATCCCGCCCATCAGGTCCTCGACCTTGCCGATGCGGCCGAGTTTGATCT
>Ga0209573_1006252_pt1 | contig 10062 bp, 6 predicted proteins | sample TNRBio252014_DNA_FD_185870 | JGI IMG/M metagenome (GOLD analysis project Ga0209573, IMG submission 185870) | Wastewater treatment Type I Accumulibacter community from EBPR Bioreactor in Madison, WI, USA - TNR Reactor_6/25/2014_ DNA (SPAdes)... | ecosystem: Engineered > Bioreactor > EBPR >...
GGCGGCAGATCTCTTCGGGTAGCGCGGCTGTCGAGTCGGTGATGAGGGCGATTTTTGATGGCGTCATGGCGATCTCTGTTCAGGATGGTCCACCGATGGCGTCGGGTTGCAGGCTGAGTTCAGGCAATGCCTCCGTAAGCTCGGCCCGCAACTCCTCGAGCGTACGGTGGTAAAGGCTCTTGATGGCGCTTTCGCTGCGGTGAAGCACCTGGCCGATCTCGGCGTTCGAAAGCTGGTCCGTGAACTTCAGGATCAGCAGTTGTTGGCGCTCCGGAGTCAACCGCCGGAGCACGGCCAGCACCCGGGCCTGTTCGGAACTGCGCTCGGCCAGCTGTTCGGGCCCCTCGGCGCGTCCGTGGACCCGCGCCGGCACAGCCTCGAGCGGCAGAGCGCGTCGACGGCCCTCGTCTCGATACCAGTTGGCCACGGTGTTGTGCGCGATCCGATACAACCACGCCACAAAGGGCAGCCCGCGATCGGTATAGGTGTTCAACCGCTGCACCGCGCGTTGAAAGACTTGGGCCGTCAGGTCCTCCGCATCGTCACGCGAACCCGTGCGGTAGTACACATACGTGTAAATGCGCTTGACATAGCGCTCGTACAGCAAACCGAACGCCTCGGGTTCGGTTCGAGCCCGTTCGACCAGAGCGCGCTCTTCCAGGTGCGGTTCAGCCACGAAGCAGGGTCTCCCGCGCCCGGTGTCGCGATGTACAACACCGATCGGCGCGTTTGGTTGCAGGTTTTCGGCAGGAATTTCGGCCCAATGGCCGTGGATCAAGCGAGTATAACAAACCGAAGCAGGCCTGGGCAAGCTGGAATGCCCGGACACACACCGGCCGCATCAGCGGGACGACTTTCAAAGTCCGATGCTATACTCGAACGCCGAATGAGACGCAGACTGTTTTCACTTGTCGTGAGCGCCGTCCTGTGCGCCGGTCTGGCCCTGTGGGCATCGCCCGCGCGCGCCCAGGACGGTGTCGCAATCGCGTCGCCAGAGAGCGGCCAGGGCGTTTCGGGCGTGGTCGAGATCCGCGGTACGGCCGTGCGCCAGCCGTTTCTGCGCTATGAGCTGGCGTTCGCCTACGACCCCAACCCACGCGGCACGTGGTTCGCGATCGGCGAGCCTGGCACAGCGCCTGTCGTCGACGGGCTTCTAGGGGTGTGGGATACGACCGGGCTGGCCGATGGCGTGTACGCATTGCGTCTGCGGGTCTATGCCGGCGAACGAGATTTCACGGAGTTCTTCGTGGGGCGCGTGGTCGTTCGGCGCGATCTGCCGACCGAGCCGCCTCCAGCCGAAGCGCCAACATTTGCGCCGACGGCCGGAGTCGGCGGTGAACCTGGTCCGACGCCGACGGCGATCGCCCTGCCTCCGCCCGCCACAGCGCTGGCGCCGGCGGCCGAGGCACCGGGCGGGCTCGCCACATCATTGGCCATCCTCAATGGTGAGCGTCTCAGAACGGCGTTCGGCGACGGTATCCGCTTCAGCGCCATCGCATTCACCATTATGGCCGCTTATGCCGTCGCCCGTTGGATCTGGCGCCGGCGGCGCACGAAGTGAGCGCATGAACGAGACCCCGGCCCTGATCGTCGGCCTCGGGAACCCGGGCCGCGAGTACCGCCTCAATCGACACAACGCAGGCTTCCTGGCCGTCGACCAGCTCGTGCATCGCCGTGGCTGGCCCGCCTTCACGCGCAAGCAGTCGAACGCGCTCGTCACGGGCGGCGACGTCGACGGTCGCAGGATCATCGTGGCCAAGCCCCAGACATTCATGAATCTGTCGGGCGGCTCGGTCGCCGGGCTGGCGCGGTTCTACCAGATCCCGCCTGAGGCGGTGATGGTCTGCGTCGACGATCTCAACCTGCCGTTTGGCAGCGTTCGGATCCGGCCGCGGGGCACGGCCGGCGGACAGCGCGGCCTGCAATCGATTATCGAGTCTTTGGGCAGCGAGGCCTTTCCGCGGCTGCGTATCGGCATCGGGCGACCGCCTGGCCAGATGCGCCACGCCGCCTACGTGCTCAAAGACTTCAGCGGCGATGAGCTCGATCAGCTCGAGATCGTCTTCGATCGTGCAGTCGACGCGTTGCTCAGCTGGCTGGCCGACGGCGTCGACCTCGCGATGAGCCGGTTCAACGGGCCGCTTGAGAGGGAGTGAGGACGAGGCGCGTTTCAGGGTTGTGTCTTCGTCCGACGCGCCGCGCACCAAACGGCGGTACGATTGGCGGCAATCGACCCGTTCGAAGCCATCTCGCAACACGGGACGGGCCAGGACGGACAAAGACGCGACCCGCAACAGCCGACGGCGATCCCGTTCGGCCGTTGTCGTTTGCCAGGAGCGATCAAACGCACGCCAGCGGCGCTTTGCTCGCCAGGCCCTTTGGGACCCAGAGTCTGCTTTTCGCCGACCACCACCATGCACCTTTCGCCCCTCCTCGACCTGATCCGTGAACTGCCCGGCTATGCCGCGCTGCGTGAACGCGCGTTGGCCGGCGAGCGCAAGCTCGAGCTGGGTTTGATCCGGGCCGCGCGCCCGGCCGTGGCTGCCGCTCTCACGCAGGATCTGGGCCGTCCGACCCTGATCGTCGCCGCGCGACCGGATCGGGCCACGGCGTTCGCCGATGAGTTGCCGATCTGGTGGCCGGGCGCGATGGTCAGGGCCTTCCCTGAGCCGGCCCCGATGTTCTACGAGCCTGCGGTCTGGGGCGCGCGCACGATCGGCGAGCGCATCGGCGCGCTCTCGGCCTGGGCTGACCTGCACGCCACCATCGGCGGCGCGAAGTCGGGTGCGGCTCCGACGTTGATCACGACGGCCTCGGTGCGGGCGCTGATGACCCGCACGCTGCCGCTCCGCGATTTCCTCACCCGCACCCGCAGCCTGCGCCGCGGGGCGACGGTGCGGCTCGATGCGCTGCTCACCCTGTGGGCCGAGAGCGGCTATGAGCCCGTCAGCGTGGTGATCGAGCCGGGCCAGTTCTCGCGCCGCGGCGGTATCGTCGACATCTGGCCGGCCGCCGCCGATGGTCCGGCCCGGATCGAGCTCTTCGGCGACGAGATCGACACCCTGCGGCGCTTCGACCCCGCCACCCAACGATCCGGAGAGTCTCTCGAGGCCTGCGTGGTCACGCCGGCCCGCGAGGGCCTGGCCGGGACGCCGGGCGCCGGCGTGCCGGCCGAGTATCAGATCGCTGAACGTTTCGCGCCGGCCAGCCTGCTCGACTATCTCCCGCCGGATGCCCTGGTCCTGCTCGACGGCGAGGACGACCTCGCCGAGACCGCGGCCGAGCTCGTGGAGCACGCCGAAGAGCAGCGCGTCAGTCAACTCGAGGTCGGCACGATCCTGCCCTCAACCCCGCCACCCTATCAACCCTGGGAGGAACTGGCGCAGGCATTGGAGGCGCGCCAGGTCATCGGGCTGCGGGCCGAGTCGGACGATGACGGAGCGACCCATAACCTCGGCGCGATCCGCCCGGCGCCGCGCTACGGCGGACAGGTGCGCCCGCTGCTGACGGGCCTGACCGATTTCGTGGTGGCCGACGCGGCGGCCGTGGTCGTCGCCCGACAGGCGCCGCGGCTGGCCGAGCTCTGGTCGCAGGAGGGCTACCCGGCCGTCGCCGGCGACGCCCTGCTCGATGCCCCCGCCCCGGCCAGCGTCACCTTCATCGGCGGTGGGCTCAGCGAGGGTTGGCGGCTCGATCTCAAGGACCTGGCGCCGCCGGTGGATGCGCTCTCGGTAGCCACCCGGCCGACCTCTGTCGTCGTCCTGACCGATGCCGAGATCTTCGGCGTCGCCCGGCCGCAGCGGACGCGCAAGCGCAAGCGCCGTGGCGCGCCCGAGACCAACTACGCCGAGTTCAAGGCCGGCGACCTGATCGTTCACGAGGATTACGGCGTCGGGCGCTTCCGCGAGCTCGGCCAGCGCATCATCGACGGCCTCGAGCGCGATTATCTGGTGCTCGAGTTCGCCGAGGGCGATGAGCTGTACGTGCCGGTCTCGCACGCCGATCGGCTGACGCGCTATGTCGGCGCGAGCGACCAGCCGCCGGCGCTCTCGCGTCTGGGCTCGGCCGAGTGGTTGAACGCCAAGCAGAAAGCCAGGGCCGCGGTCGAGCAGATGGCGCGCGAGCTGCTCCAACTGTATGCGCGGCGCGAGCTGGTGCCGGGCCGGGCCTTCAAGATCGACACAGCCTGGCAGGCCGAGATGGAGGGCGGGTTCCCGTTCGTCGAGACCGAGGACCAGCAGCGCGCGATCCGCGACGTCAAGGCCGACATGCAGCGCCCACGGCCGATGGATCGCCTGATCTGCGGCGATGTCGGCTTCGGCAAGACCGAGGTCGCGCTGCGCGCCGCGTTCAAGGCCGTGATGGAGGGTACTCAGGTCGCCATGCTCGTGCCGACCACGGTGCTCGCCCAGCAGCACTGGCACACGTTCAAGGCGCGCTTCGGCGCTTACCCGGTGCGGATCGAGATGCTCTCGCGCTTCAGGCAGCCGCGCGAGATCCGGGCCGCATTGGCGCGGCTCGCGACCGGCGACGTCGACATCGTCATCGGCACGCATCGATTGCTCGGGCAAGACGTGACCTTCAAGGACCTGGGGCTCCTGATCATCGACGAGGAACAGCGCTTCGGCGTCAAGCACAAGGAGCGGCTCAAGCAAATGCGCTCCGAAGTCGATGTCTTGACCCTGACCGCGACGCCGATCCCGCGCACGCTCTACATGTCGCTGACGGGGCTGCGCGATATCAGCACGATCAACACCCCGCCCGAGGAGCGGCTGCCGATCATCACGCATGTCGGCGCCTGGAATGAGAAGCTGGCGCGCCAGGCGATCTTGCGCGAGCTCGAACGCGACGGCCAGATCTTCTTCCTGCACAACCGCGTGCAGAGCATCGGCGTCGCGCGCGATCGGTTAGCGCGGCTGGTGCCAGAGGCCAGGGTCGAGATCGCACACGGCCAGATGGAGGAGGGCCGGCTTTCGCACGTGATGGAGCGCTTCGAGGAGGGCGAGATCGATGTGCTGCTGTGCACGTCGATCATCGAGTCAGGCCTCGACATCCCGAACGCCAACACCCTGATCGTCGACCGCGCCGACACTTTTGGCCTGGCGCAGCTCTATCAGCTGCGCGGCCGCGTCGGGCGCAGCACCCAGCAGGCCTACGCGTATTTCTTCACCAGCGCCGACTTCCGGCCGACCCCCGAGGCGCGCGAGCGGCTCGAGACGCTGGCCGAGCAAACCGACCTCGGCGCGGGCTATGCGATCGCCATGCGCGACCTCGAGATGCGCGGCGCCGGCGACATCATCGGGCCCAAGCAATCGGGCCAGATCACGGCCGTCGGGTTCCACCTGTACACCAAGATGCTCAACCAGGCAGTCAAGGCGCTGAAAAGGGAAAGAGCGACCGCGGATAGCGTGTCGCAAACGGCGGACGGTGGAGTGAAGACCGCGGACAGTGGGCCGCAAACCGCGGACGGCGACAAGGCGACGCAACGGGCCCGGTCGCCCGAAAGCGTGTTCGCGCAGGCGGCGAACGTCGATCTACCGCTGGCGCTCGCGATCCCGGGCGAGTACGTGGCGGATCGCCGGCTGCGCGTGCAGCTCTATCAACGCCTTGCCAACATCACGGACGAAGACGAGCTGGATGGGTTCGCACACGAGCTGGCCGAACGATTCGGCCCGGCGCCGGAGCCGGTCGAGAACCTGCTCTATCAGTTGCGCGTGAAGCTGAGCGCGACAAAGGCCGGCGTGGTGGCGATTGCAAGCGAGGGCGGCCAGATCGTGGTCACGCTGTTCCCGCAGGCCGAGACCGACCTGGCGCACGCGGCCTATAACCTGCTCGGCGCCGAACGGCTGGTCAAGAACCGCGCGATCCTGCCGCGGATGACGCGCGACGACTGGAAGCCGTATCTGCTCGAGCGTTTGGCGCGGATGGTCCGGTGACGCCCGATCCCGAGGATCGCCGGCTATCCGACCCACTCGGGGATGGCCAGCTCTTCGGGAATCGTCCGGATACGGCCTGCGTTGGCGCGGCCCTCAGCCCCGCGCGATCAAGGATCTGCTTCCCGCGATGGGCGCTGCAGCCACGGTGTCGATCAGGCGCCTCAGATTGTCTCGCGCGAGGCTCTCGAAGCGTTGCCGGTACACGGCGGTCCGATACAACTGCGGGCGCGCCAGGAACCCCTCGAGCACCGCGTGCCGCCCCACCCGATAACGATCGGCCGGCACCCACGCATACTCATGGCGGATCTGATGTTCGTAGTCGATCAACCGATGGCGGGTGGCAGCGAAGATCGCCAGATCGATATCCTGGATCAGCGCCTCACGACCATCGTCGGGTGCTCGCCGATGTTGCGTCGCCAGGACGGCTGCGGCCACAGCGTCAGCCGCCTGGGGCGTGAGGTCGGCTTCGAGGATCCAACGTCGCGCCAGCTCAGCGCTCCGTGCCTCATTATCCTGGGCGCGTGGATCGTAGATCACGTCATGGAGCCAAAGCGCCAGTTCAAGCCACGGATCGTACATGCCACTGGCGTCATAGGCCCGTAGACACTCCTCGATATGCGTCAGCGTGTGATAGGCCCGGATCGGATCGGCATAGCGTTCTTCCAGATCGCCAAACGGTGTCCAATGCCGGGCGCCCAGGCGCGCACCCAACGCCGCCCAACGCAACGCCAGATTCATGGCCGTTCGCGACGCGTGAAGGCCTGGGTGATCAACGCGTCTACCAACCCGGGCGCCAGGCCGTTGACCAGCGCCGCGACGGCCAGCGGCCACGGCATCACGATCTCGGCCCTCGGCCTGCGAATGACGCCGACGATTGCGTCGGCCACCTGCTCGGAGGAGAGCGCCAACCATCCCGGCGTCGTGATCCCGCTCCGCCGGGCGATGCCCGCGCCCGCCGCCCACTCCGTGTCGCGCACCGCGCCCGGCGAGACCAGGCTGACCGACACGCCCCGCGGCCCGACCTCGCGCCGAAGCGCCTCAGCGAACCCGCGCACCGCGAACTTCGTGGCGCTATAGATGCTGTAGGTTGGCGGCGCGATCAGGCCCGCGATCGACGCCACGGTGACGATCTGACCCGATCGACGCGCCAGCATGGCCGGGAGCGCCATTCGGCTGAGGTGGATCGTCGCCTCGAGGTTGAGCGCCAGCTGAGCCGCGATCCGGGCCTCATCCAGTTCCTCGAGCCAGCCCAGGCGCCCGATCCCGGCGTTGTTGACGAGCACGTCGATCCGGCCGAAGGCAGTCTGCGCAGCCGTGAAGGCCCTTACGCGCTCGCCGGTCGCGGCCAGGTCCGCCGCCACAACGACCGCGGAGGCCCCCAGCGGCTCAGCCACGGCCCGCAGCCGCTCGGCGCGGCGCGCGGTCAGCACCACGCGCGCCCCGGCCCGCGCGAGGGCTCCGGCGGCCGCGGCGCCAATCCCCGAGCTCGCGCCCGTGATCCAGATCACGCGCTCATTTAGCGAAGCTGTCATGATGTTGAAGGGTTTTTGTGGTGAGGGTCGGGGCTTTCCCCGACCCTCACCACAAAACCTAACGAAGCCCACTGGCGCGAGCCGACCCTCACCACAAAACTTAACAAAGCCCACTGGCGCGAGCCGATCCTCCCCACAGCGCCAAACCGGGCCGACAGGCGCGGACCTCAACGAAAGCGCCCCGGATCACGGTGTGGTCCGGGGCGCGGGAAGCACCTCACTACTGGGCCGTAGGTCGGGCCGGAGTCCCCGGGCGACGACGCGCGGTGGCTTTCGCCGGCGTCTTGCGCGCCGCCGGTTTGCGCGCAGGTTTGCGCGCCGCCTTGCGCGCCGCCTTGCGGGCACGCCTGGGCCGGGCCGGCGCCGGCAACAACGCCTCACTGAGCACCTGATCGATGTGCTCGACGAACACGAACTTCATGTCGCGCTTGGCCTTCTGCGGAACGTCGACCAGATCCTTGTCGTTCTTCTTGGGCAGGATCACGGTCTTGAGCCCCAGCCGATGCGCCGCCAGCACCTTCTCCTTGATGCCGCCCACAGGCAGCACACGCCCACGCAACGTGATCTCGCCGGTCAGGCCGATGCTGCGTCGGATCTTGCGCGCGGTGTAGGCCGAGACCAACGCCAGCGCCATGCTCACGCCCGCGCTTGGGCCATCCTTGGGGATCGCGCCCTCGGGCACGTGGATGTGGGTGTCGACCTTGTCGAAGCGCCGCGTCTCGATGCCCAGCGCCTTGGCTTGCGACTTGATATACGACATCGCCGCCTGGGCCGACTCCTGCATCACGTCGCCGATCTGGCCCGTGATCTGCAGCCCGCCCTTACCTTCCATCAGCGCGATCTCGATCGGCATCGTATCGCCGCCGGCCTCGGTCCACGCCAGGCCCATCGCCAGGCCGATCTCATCATCCTTCTCGGCATCAGGCGGCGTGTACTCCGGCGGGCCAAGATACTTGTGCAGGTTCTCGGGCGTGACGCGGAGCGAGCCTTCCTTGCCTTCGGCCTTACGACGCGCGATCTTGCGACAGACCCGCGCAACCTCGCGCTCGAGGTTTCGCACGCCGGCCTCATACGTGTACGAGCGGATGATCTTGCGCACCACGCCGTCGGGCAGAATGAACCCGGCGCCGTTCAAACCGTTCTCCTCGATCTGGCGCGGCAGGATGTATCGTCGCGCGATCTCGAGCTTTTCCTCTTCAATGTAGCCCGGGAACTCGATCACTTCGAGCCGGTCGTGGAGCGCCGGCGGGATCGCGCCCAGCTGGTTGGCCGTGGTGACGAACAGCACCCGCGACAGGTCGTAGTCGACGTCGAGGTAATGGTCAGCGAACTCGCGGTTCTGCTCAGGGTCGAGCACCTCGAGCAGCGCCGCAGCCGGGTCGCCGCGGAAGTCCTGGCCGAGTTTGTCGATCTCGTCGAGCATCATCACCGGGTTGACGCTGCCCGCGCGGCGCATGGCCTGGATGACCCGGCCCGGCAGCGCCCCGATATAGGTGCGGCGATGGCCGCGGATCTCGGCCTCGTCACGGATGCCGCCCAGGCTGATCCGCACGAACTTGCGGCCAAGCGCATCGGCGATCGAGCGCCCGAGCGAGGTCTTGCCGGTGCCCGGCGGGCCGGCAAAGCACAGGATCGGCGCCCGTCGCTGCACGGCGCCGCTCGTCAGTTTGCGCACCGCGATGTATTCGAGGATGCGCTCCTTGGCCTTGGGCAGGCCGTAGTGTTGTTTCTCGAGCACGCCTTCGGCATGTTTGAGATCGAGGTTATCGACGGTCGTGGCCGCCCACGGTAGGTCGATCAACCAATCGAGATAGGTTCGGATGATGCCGACTTCGGGCGCCATCTGCGGCATCTGGCTGAGCCGCTCGACTTCCTTGAGCGCCTTGACGTTGACTTCAGCCGGCATCTGCGCCGCCGCGACTTTCTCGCGCAGTTCGCTGAGCTCGACCTGCCAGGGGTCGTTCTCACCCAACTCGCCCTGGATCGCGCGCATCTGTTCGCGCAGATACAGTTCGCGCTGGTTGCGGTCGACTTCGTTCTGGACCTGCGAGTGGATCTGGTCCTCGAGCTCGAGCACGTCGAGCTCCTTACCCAGCAGGACACTGACGCGCTGCAGGCGCTCGGTCGGGTTGAACAACTCGAGCAGCTGCTGGCGATCCTCCATGGTCAGGTCGATGGTCGAGGCCACGAAGTCGGCGAGCCAGCCCGGCTCCTCGATGTTCATGGCGAAGACATAGGCCTCTTCGGGGATCGCGCGATTGAGTTGAGCGCAGCGCTCGAACAGGTCGAGCACGGCGCGCATCAGGGCCTCGGTCTGGCGCGGGCGCTCGGTCGGCTCGAAGATCGGCCGGGCGCGCACGACGAAGTACGGCTCGACCTGGATGAAATCCACGATCTGCACGCGCCGTCGGCCCTGCGACATCACACTGGTCGAGCCGTCGGGCATCCGCAGCATCCGACCGACAGCGACCTCGGTGCCGATGTTGTACAGATCCTCAGGCATCGGCTCTTCGACATCGGGGTTGGTCTGCGCTACGGCGATCACCGTCATGTTCTGGGTGTTCGCACGCCGAATGACATTCATCGAGCGCTCG
>Ga0209573_1006253_pt1 | contig 10062 bp, 8 predicted proteins | sample TNRBio252014_DNA_FD_185870 | JGI IMG/M metagenome (GOLD analysis project Ga0209573, IMG submission 185870) | Wastewater treatment Type I Accumulibacter community from EBPR Bioreactor in Madison, WI, USA - TNR Reactor_6/25/2014_ DNA (SPAdes)... | ecosystem: Engineered > Bioreactor > EBPR >...
GATGCTATGGAATTCGCACCCGCGGGTTTTTTTGCCGATTGAGGCAACCGGCGAAGCATTGTGTCCATATTGCGGTACACAATATATCCTCAAGGGCGGAGCCACCGCTGCGCATCACTAGGACGCCACTTTTTGCGAGATTGCGCCTTACAGAAGGTTTTAGATCAACCACAATTGAAGTTTTATTAATTAATCATTCAACCGGATTGCTAACATGATGCCAGTCATTCCCCATGAAATTTTCAAAGCCTATGATATCCGCGGCATCGTTGGTAAGACGGTTACTGTCGAGAATGTCGAAAAGATCGGTCATGCCATCGGTTCCGAAGCGCGCGCCAGAAATCTGACAACCATCGCGATTGGCCGTGATGGACGCTTATCCGGTCCGGAATTATCGCAAGCGTTGGCGCGGGGTATCCAAAAAAGCGGAATCAATGTCATCGATGTCGGCATGGTTGCCACTCCGATGCTGTATTTTGCCGCCCATGAATTATGCCAATATTCCGGCGTGATGGTGACCGGCAGCCATAACCCCCCTGAATACAACGGCTTTAAGATTGTCTTGGGCGGCCAGACCCTGGCCGCTGAAACCATTCAGGGATTGCGAATCCGTATCGAAACGAATGATCTGACGCATGGTTCGGGGGTTTATTCCGGACACAACATCGTTGATGCTTACCTAAAACGTATCACCGGCGACGTGCGATTGGCTCGCCCTTTAAAAATCGTGGTTGATTGCGGTAATGGTGTTGCGGGTGCTTTTGCGCCGGCGCTGTATCGAAGTCTCGGTTGTGAAGTAACTGAATTGTTCTGCGATGTCGACGGTTCTTTTCCCAATCACCATCCGGACCCGTCCGTGCCGGATAATTTGAACGACGTCATCCAAGCATTAAAAACCACGGATGCAGAAATCGGCTTGGCTTTCGACGGCGACGGCGACCGGCTTGGCATCGTCACGAAAACGGGGCATATTATTAATGCGGACCGCCAGTTGATGCTGTTTGCCGCCGATGTGCTATCGCGCAATCCTGGCGCAAAAATTATTTTTGATGTGAAATGCACCCGGAACTTAGCGCCATGGATCACGCAGCATGGCGGCACACCGGTGATGTGGAAAACCGGTCATTCTTTCATCAAATCCAAACTGATCGAAGAAAAGGCGCTATTAGCCGGGGAAATGAGCGGCCATTTGTTCTTCAAAGAACGATGGTATGGCTTTGACGATGGTTTGTATGCCGGAGCGCGGCTGCTCGAACTGCTAAGCCGTGAAACCGATATCAATGCGGCGCTGAATAATTTGCCTGATAGTCTCAATACGCCCGAACTGCAAGTCCGTACCGCCGAAGGAGAAAATCATGCGCTGATCGCGCAGTTACAGAAAAATGCCGTTTTTGACAATCCGCAACAAATCATCACGACCGATGGTTTGCGCGTGGAGTACCGGGATGGTTTCGGCTTAGCGCGCGCTTCCAATACTACGCCGGTGATGGTGTTGCGATTTGAAGCGGATAATCCGGCTGCGCTGCAGCGCATTCAAGAGGATTTTCGCCGCAATATCCTGCAAGCAAAGCCTGATGCGCAATTACCTTTCTAGTTTAAGACCGGAAAATTATTACCAATAAAAAACAGACTCTTAGAAAACAAAAAGGGAGCCGGCTGACTCTCTTTTTGTTTTCTAAACCGGATTAATCAAGCGCGGCGGCGATAAGCTATGAATCCTATCAACCCAAGCCCGGCTAACAACATCCCATAGGTCTCAGGTTCCGGAACGGCAATCACTAAATTATCGATACCATAAGGTGAAAATCCCGTGTCCGAACCATCCAGAATCAAGGAATCGATCCCGGTTGTTGCAAAACTAACGGAAGTCCAGTTATTAATGTCGCCAAACGTAATTGTTTGTGATGCAACCAAAGCCGCACCGTTATAAGCGGATATCGTCAAAGTTTGGCCAGCATCGGAACCCGATGACCGGGAAGCATCAAATGAAACATTGTTAATCAGCGAAGAAAAAAAGATGCTGGTTATATAACCTGCGTCGTTATTACCTAGAAATGCCGGTCCGTTGGTGCCTTCCAGATCCCAATTGCCAGGGTCGCCAGCGGATAAACCTCCCCAAGTGCCAGCGTTAGTTGCTCCGAATGTAACGCCCAATCCGGCGTATTCATTTGTAATTGGCGCGTTGTCATTGGTTGCGGGGAATTCATCGAAGGTGATGGTTACCGCCGCTTGTGCGCCGAGAGACATTGTTAACCCTGCAATCAATGCAAGTGATTTAATTTTCATTTTAATTTCCTCTCAAAAATTTCGTCGATATCTTTAAATAAGCTTGTCTGAGTTCCTGTTGAAGATCATTTGCTAAAGATGAAACAGCAATCAAGTTTTTACGGCATCCTGCTTCTACTTGAAGCAAAGGAAAATGGTAAGTTTTGATGGTATGCCGGAACTTTCTTTATTGTCTTATCTTCATTGGAGGGTACAATATTTCGATGAAGCGTACAAGAACAATTAAAAAAATTTAACTGAGAATAAGCACTTGATTTGCTTAGGCCAAGTTGAATTAATCCAGTGTTTTTTAGTAATTGACCATTCAAATTTGCAGCGTGCAGATAACATTCATGAGAATTCTTTGCCTGATCATTGCACTGTCGCTGTTGTTGCCAGGCAAAGTTATTGCCCATGAACTTCCAGACTTGGGCGACGTATCGCAAGTGACCATCACACCGTATCAAGAGCGGCAGCTTGGTTTGAAAATCATGCGTCAGATCCGCGCAGATCCAAGCTACATGGATGATTCGGAAATTGCCAGCTATCTCAGCAATCTCGGTCATAAACTGATCAGCAATTCCAATGAGACCAGTGTCGATCAGCTATTTGAATTCTTCGCCATTCAGGATCCGGCGATTAACGCGTTTGCACTACCCGGCGGGTTCATGGGCTTTAACAGTGGTCTGATTATCGCGGCTCAAAGCGAATCCGAGTTGGCAGCCGTAATGTCTCACGAAATTGCGCATGTCACACAAAAACACCTCGCGCGCATGATCGCCGCGCAAAAATACGACTGGATTAAATCCATTGCGGCATTAGCGGTTGCGATTATCGCAGCGCGCTCCAATCCTCAAGCGAGCCAGGCGGTCTTGGTAGCTTCCCAGGCCAGCATGATTCAATCCAAACTGGACTTCACCCGCAATCACGAAAAAGAAGCCGATCGCATCGGCTTGAATATTTTGCTCGATGCCGGATTTGATCCGCAAGGAATGACGACATTCTTTGAACGTCTGCAAAAATCCGGGCGCTTTCACGAAACCGGCGCGCCGTCGTACCTGCGAACCCACCCGATCACATACGAACGGATTGCAGATATTCAGAACCGGATCCGCGACATGCCTTATCGCCAGGTCTCCGATAGCATCGATTTCCTGTTGGTCCGATCCAAGTTACGAGCCCTGCAGGGAAAACCGCATGATGCGGTTGCGCAATTCAAGATGCGCTTGGAAGAGCGGCGCTATAGCAATGAAATTGCAGAACGTTACGGCTATATCCAAGCATTGATGCGTAATAAAAAATTTAAGCAAGCCAACGCTGAACTAACACACCTATATCAGCTCTTGCAGCAAGACTCAACAACGCCGGAACTGCGCGGCCACCAATTAGGCGCGATCATCCGGATTGAATCAAAGAATGTCATTGCCGGCGCCATGATCGAAACACTCGCAGCCAGCGTAAAACTTGCCAATAAAGAAATGGACGCGGCGTTCAAGATTTATCAAAGCGCTTTAAAAATATACCCGCAACATCGCGCTTTGACTCATGGTTATGCGCAAGCCCTAATTCAGAAAAAACAAGTTAACACTGCGCTGGAATTTCTGACCCGGCAATTAAACTTGATCCAGAATGATCCAAAGCTATATGAGTTGCAAGCCCAGTGCTACTCTTTGCTGGGCGATAAAATGCTGGAGCATCGCGCGCAGGCCGAAGTGTATTTTCTGAAAGGCCATTACAAAGCAGCGGCTGATCAATTGAAAACCGCACTGCAAAACGACAATGGTGATTTTTATCAACTCTCAAGCCTGGAGGCGCGATTAAAGCAAATCCAGATTCTGATTGATGAAGAGGAAAAAGAAAAATAAATACGTGACCGCTTGCATCGCGGAATACTCCAACTCGCGGAAAGTTTTTTTGCAATAACAAATTAAACTTCAATATTCATATTTGACTTTAAATTGAGATAGCTTTATATAATAGCTATGACGGCTAGCTAAAACTGGCTGCGCACCGTAGCAATGCGAGTTTACCCTACAACCAAAAGGAGAATAACAGCATGTCAGCAACCTCAATCCCACGCATCCGTTTTTTTCGAACCGGCCGGAAAATCCTTACGGCTTTTCCTCTGTCTTTGTTCTTTTTATCGATCTTAATCACAGGTTGCAGCATCGGTGACAAGATTGAAAAAATCACAGATACTGTCAGCGATGTTACCGGAGATACATTAGCCACTCTTGATGACGCCATCGATGCATTAGACCGGAATTCCGCCTCTTGGCAATCGGTTTTACAGGATACCACTTCGAAGTTAACCGGTGACGCACAGTCTACCGTGCGCAATGAAGTTTCAGATTTATTGAATCGCAGTGTCGCCGCAACCGGTGGTGAATTGCGTTGTAATATGGATTTTGTCGGGGCTCGTGTGCGCCAGGCTTTGGCTAGAATTCGCGCGCGCTTGATGCATCAACCCGTGCCTGCTGTTGAGCCGGCTTTGTGTCAAGTATCGCCCGCCGCTGTCGACATGGCGCTGGATCCGAGCCGGCGGACAAAATTGGAATTTTTTGGTTACGATTTCGATACCACGCCGATCAAAGTCACGTTGCACGAAGGCGCGCGCACGCGAGACGTATCATCCGAACTCGATCGTTTAACGCACTATCATATGACCCTCAACCTGGGCGGTAACGGTGTTCCTTTGTCAAAAACCAGCGACCGGCTTACTCTGGAATGGCAAAACCGCCAGATTTCGAGCATTGCCGTTATCCAGCCAGCTACACCGGTGTGTAAAGAAGAAGATCATACCGTGCTGCCTCAAGCTAAGCTAACCTACACGCCGCCGCATACCCGGGGCGATCGGGAATATAGCGGTCATGGGCCGGAAGTATGGGCCAACGCAAAATGGATTAATGAAGGTACGCATATCAATTTCCGGTTATGGATGAAAGCGCAGGAAACACGCAAAGATTGGACGACTGCTGAAGGCGAGCGCGTTATCCAGTATTACACTGCCCCGCCTGGCAAGCGCATCGATCGCATCATTAGCGGCACAGAAAGCACTGCGCACTATATTGATACCGATCATAACGAGGACCGTCAAGGCGGCGGCCCCAACGGCCCGGTGAAAGAATTCGTATTTCGCGGTGACCGGAACGGCGACGATGCAGGCAGTTATACCGGCGTCGATGTCACTTTCAATCCCTTGATTGTCCGGTTGGTGGAAGTAACTAACTGCGCACCGGCATCGGCGATTAAATCGATTGAAAGAAAAGACTTGATTTCACCGGCTACGGTTAAACGCTTGCAGCCGATGATGAAAAAACTGCAACCTTAGTCCCGTCAAGCAATCACCAGTTTCGCGCTGGTGATTGCTTTTCCCAAACCTTCAAGAAAACCGGGCGTTCAGGCTTTCTCGAGCCTGATAGCATCATTCAAAAACCAATGCCATGCCAAAGCGTCATACCAGGTATCGGCGAGCATATTCCGGTACTGCTCTCCCTCAATAAAGTTTAAAATACGCTTCACCTACAATTTTTCCCGGCTTACGTGAATGTAACCGGTACAAGCGCCAACTCACCATAAAAAGATATTTCCAGATGCTTACTCAGAATGGCAAACAGACAGCTCTGATATTCGTACTGATGATTGCCATTATTGCTTATTGGTACGGTACTGATCAGAAAGAATCCGATACTAACCCTTATAAAACCAGAAGTGCCGAACGCGGTGATATTATTCAAACGATTTCCGCCAATGGCACGTTAACGCCGCTCATTTTAGTCAATGTCGGCACCCAGATATCAGGAACCGTGGTCAGATTATATGCCGACTATAATGACCGCATCGAAACCGGTCAGGTGTTGGCCGAACTCGATCCGGCGCTGTTACGCGCGCAATTACAACAATCCCGGGCTAACCACCTGAACGCGCAAACAGCCTTAAAAATTGCGGAAAACAAATTGAAACGCCATCGTTTGTTACAGCAACAAGGATTCATCTCACCGGAAGCGCTGGAAATCGTTGAGCAAGAAACCGCAGCGGCACGAGCGCAAACGGCAGTCACGAAGGCGCAAGTGGATCGCGACCAAACCAATCTTGACTACAGCATCATCCGCTCTCCAATTTCCGGGGTTGTCATTGCACGTGATGTCGATATCGGGCAAACCGTCGCGGCCAATTTTCAGACACCGACTTTGTTCAAAATCGCCAAAGATTTGCGGCAGATGCAGATCAATATCAGCGTTGCAGAAGCGGATATCGGCTTATTGCATATCGGACAGTCGATCAATTTTTCTGTCGATGCTTTCCAGAATCTCCAATTTACCGGTACTGTTAAGCAGGTCCGGTTGAATCCGACCATCCAGGAAAATGTTGTGACCTATAATGTGGTAGCGATTGTTGATAATGAAGATGAAAAGTTATTACCCGGCATGACCGCCAACATTTACTTTGTCGTGGCGCAAAAAAATGACGTGCTCCGCGTACCCAATGCTGCATTGCGATTTCAACCGAAAGTCAGCCAGTTGAGTGATTCCGGCAAAGCCTCGCCCAAAACCGCGTCCTCCACACTTTATATCCTTAAGGAAAACAAGCCTTTACTGGTAAACGTTGTGACCGGGATTTCCGATGGAAATCATACGGAAATCATCAGTGGCGAAATTAATCCCGGTGATTCCATCATTATCAGCGAAGCGGTTGACAAGAAGGAATCCGAGAGTAAGTTCCGGTTAAGGTTTTTCTAACGATGTTGGCTCAAAACAATAACGCTGACACAGCCATCATACGAATTGAGAATTTGTGCAAAAGCTATAGCTTACAAGGCGCCGACGGCAAAACCATTATTAGTCAGGTTCTGTTTGACATCAACATCACCGTGAATCAAGGCGAGTTTGTTGCCATTATGGGACATTCGGGGTCTGGAAAATCCACATTAATGAATATCCTGGGCTGTCTGGATATTCCAACCAGCGGATCTTACTGGTTGTCCGGCAAAAATATCTCGACATTGTCTGAAAATGAGCTGGCACGCATCCGCAATCAAAGTATTGGTTTCGTATTTCAGGGATTTAATCTTCTAAAACGCATGACAGCTTTGGATAATGTTGCCGTTCCATTGCTGTATGCCGGAATCAGCCGGTCTAAAAGCCGCCAGCAAGCACTTACGCTGTTACGTAGCACCGGTCTGGAAAAATTTGCCATGCATCAACCGAATCAATTATCAGGCGGGCAACAACAACGCGTCGCGATCAGCCGCGCTTTAGTCAATCACCCCCCGCTCATTCTCGCCGATGAACCAACCGGCAATCTGGATACGCAAACCAGCAAGGAGATTATGCAATTGTTTGAGCAGCTCAATCGCGATCAAGGTATAACCATCGTATTGGTAACGCATGAAGATGACATCGCATCGTATGCCAGACGTTTAATCCGTCTAAAAGACGGGTGTGTCATTTATGACGACAAAAACACCATCATCAGCGATCGCTAAGTCCGGTCCTGTTTGATTCCATTGGGTTTAGTCATAACATGTCATTGTTACGAATGGAACGGATTCAATGAACTTAATCACAATACTCGGCGAAGCATTCCGCGCCTTGCGGCAAAATCGTTTGCGAACCGGGCTCACGATGCTGGGCATGATTATCGGTGTTGCTGCGGTGGTGCTGATGTTGTCTATCGGACAAGGAGCGCGCGCGAAAATCAATGAAACCATTGCGGCAATGGGCAGCAACTTATTCCTCGTGGTACCGGGGGCCACATCATCCGGCGGCTTCAGTTTCGGTAGCGGCAGCGTAAGAACACTGACCATCAATGATGCTTATGCCATCGCGGATTTAGCATCGATTGCGGCAACCTCGCCGGTTACAAGCGGAACAGTTCAGCTCAATTATGCTTCCAAGAACTGGAGCACCATCATCACCGGAACCACGCCGGATTATTTCGTGGTCGGAAACTGGAAAATGGAATCCGGTACCGCATTTACCGAATCCGATTTACGCTCTGCCGCACGTGTTGCGGTGTTGGGTTCGATCACCTCGAAGAATCTATTCGGCGATGAAGATCCGGTCGGCAAAACGATCCGGATCACCAACCGGCCCTTTCAAGTTGTCGGTGTGCTGATGGCCAAAGGGCAAAGCCTGACCGGGCGCGATCAAGATGATAACGTTTTTATCCCGATTACCACCAGCGAAAGACAAATCACCGGCAATCAGTTTCCAGGCTCTATCCGTTATATGCTGGTGCAAGGAAAATCCGCCGAGGACATGGATATCGCGGAAATAGAAATTACCCAGTTACTGCGCCAGCGTCACCGGATTCAAGCGGGTAAGGAAAACGATTTTACCGTGCGCAACTTGACGGCGATTGCCGATGTTGCTACGGACGCCGCCAAAATTATGTCCATTGTGCTGGGAGCCATTGCTTCGGTCTCTTTAATGGTCGGCGGTATCGGCATCATGAACATCATGCTGGTATCGGTCACTGAGCGTACCCGAGAAATCGGCATCCGAATGGCTTTGGGCGCCAATCAACGCGCTATCCTGGCACAGTTTTTACTGGAAGCGATCATGATTTGCATCCTGGGAGGTAGCATCGGATTGTTGCTAGGAATCGCTGGGGCATGGGTTGTAAGCCGGTTCGCGGATATGTTGATCGTGATCACTCTCGGGATGATCGGCTTGGCTTTTTTATTTTCTTCCGCGGTCGGGATTTTTTTTGGATTCTATCCGGCGAGGAAAGCATCTTCGTTAAAACCGGTGGATGCGCTTCGCTATGAATAATCCATTCTTACACCACTTGTGCAGAAACAAACAGAGGAGTTGACGATGACAACTAAAGAGCGCCCTACTTCGGATTTTCTGGCCATTGTTGTCGTTGAAAATAAAAAAGAAGCCATGACCGTCGGAGAGATCAAGAATGCGCTGCATGAACGAGGTTTTGGCATTCTGATGGCGATCGGAGCGTTACCGCTTTGCATACCGATCCCGGTCCCGCCAGGCTACACGACCCTTTTTTCAATTCCATTATTCATTTTCTCGGTACAAATGATTTTAGGTATGCGGGCTCCATGGCTTCCGGCATGGATGGAGAAAAAAGTTATTAAGAGAGAGAGTCTGGAAAAAATCGTTACCAAAGCAAGCCCTTGGTTGAAAAAAATTGAGCACAGAATGCAGCCTCGGATGACCTACATCAGTGTCCATACATGGGAACGGATCATCGGAATTTTTGCTTTTGTTTTCACCGTATCCATCGCGCTTCCTATCCCCTTGACAAATTTTCCACCCGGCTGGGGAATTTTGGTGATGTCTTTGGGGCTTCTTAATCGAGACGGCGTAACGATTTTGATCGGAATGATTATTGGAACTATCGGGATTGGTATTACGATGATTGTTCTCATGATGCTTTGGATGGGAATGTCCATGCCCTCTTTTTATTAATTTGGAGAAAACACGGCAAATAATTACCCCAGCAACCGGAAAGTATCCGAAAACAGCCGGTTAACGGTGGAAATTAACCGGGTGATTTATCCATCGCTAACCCATCTCCATCCCGCTCCAAATAAGTTCTAACCACAGCCATTTCGGTATTGAACTGCGGCATCAATTCCGCGAGTGCTTTTGCGTCATTATTTTTGCCGGCCTGTTCAATTTCAGCGCATACATTACCCAGTGCTAACGCACCGACCGAACGCGATGAGGATTTGAGTTTATGCGCCAACGATCCGACTGTTGCGAATTGCCCCGCTTGGTAGGCGGCAAGCATTTCTACTGCAATTTTTCCGGCGTCGCTACGAAACTCCAA
>Ga0209573_1006254_pt1 | contig 10062 bp, 10 predicted proteins | sample TNRBio252014_DNA_FD_185870 | JGI IMG/M metagenome (GOLD analysis project Ga0209573, IMG submission 185870) | Wastewater treatment Type I Accumulibacter community from EBPR Bioreactor in Madison, WI, USA - TNR Reactor_6/25/2014_ DNA (SPAdes)... | ecosystem: Engineered > Bioreactor > EBPR >...
GGCCCCGGGCACCTCGCAAGACGGTGCCGACCGCGAGGCGGGTTTCATCGATGGCCGCTACGCGCTGCAGTGGAACGGCAACTGGGCCGCCCTGGCCGCAATCGAGAAGTACGGCGATGATCTGGTCTTCCTGCCGGCGCCCGACTTCGGCGCGGGCTCGACGATCGGCGCCGCCTCGTGGCAGTTCGGCATCTCGGCCAAGAGCCAAAACCAGGAGGGCGCCAATGCCTTCATCCAGTTCGCGCTCCAGGACAAGTACCTGGCCGCGTTCTCGGATGGCATCGGCCTGATCCCGGCGACGGCCTCGGCCGCCGCATTGACCAAGAACTACGCCCCCGGCGGCCCAATGGAGGTCTTCTTCCAGCTGAGCCAGGCGCAGGCCCTCATCCGCCCGCCGACGCCCGCGTACCTCTCGGCAGCCCTGGTCTTCGAAAAGGCCCTGGCCGACATCGCCAACGGCGCCGACGTCACCACGACGCTCGATGCTGCGACCGATGAGATCAACGCCGATATCGAGTCAAACAACGGCTACGGCTTCAAATAAGTCGATGTGACCCTCGGCCGGGGCGGCGGGTGTAGACTCGCCGCCCCGGCCCTTCTGAATGGCACGGAGGCGCGCATGACCGCCCTGGATACGTCCGCCCGCACACAGGCCAACCACACGCACGATCAATCCGGCCAGAGCGCTCGCTTCTGGGAGTCGCTGGCGGGTTGGCTGATGGCCAGCCCGGCGATCACGCTGCTGTTGCTCTTCATGATCGTGCCGTTCATCATGGCGTTCGGTCTGGCCTTCACCAACCAGCGTCTGATCTCACCCAACCCCACGGAATTCGTCGGGTTGCGCAACTTCGAACGCCTGCTCACCGTGCGGCTCCTTGTGCTTCAACCTGTGGTGGATCCCGCCACGGGCGTCGCCGTGCTGGATGAAGAAGGTCAAACGACCTACCCTGCCGTGCGCACATACACGCGCAACAACCCCGAATACCCGCAGTTCGACGGCCTGCAGGAGTGGACGACCTGGAGCTGGGGCGACGACAAACTCGTCTGGCTGGCAGGCGACGCGGTCTTCATGAAGTCGCTGTTCAACACGCTCTTCTTCACAGTCGTGGTCGTCCCACTCCAGGGAAGTCTGGGCCTGCTGTTGGCCCTGATCATCAACCAGCGCACGGCCGGCGTGAACATCTTCCGAACCATCTACTTCATGCCGGTCGTGGTCTCGATGGTCGTCGTATCGATCCTTTGGCGATTCATCTATGACGGACAGAACGGCCTGCTCAACAACATCCTGGGCGCCGTGACACTCGGGAACTTCCAGCCCGTCGACTGGCTCGGCAACCCGTCGACGGCGATGTGGGCCGTGATCGGGATGTCGATCTGGCAGGCGGTCGGCTTCCATATGGTGATCTGGCTGGCCGGGCTGCAGACGATCCCGGGCGTGTTGTACGAAGCCGCCGCCGTCGAGGGCGCCGGCGCCTGGGATCAGTTCGTCCACGTCACGTGGCCCGGGCTCCGCAACACTGCGGTCTTCATCCTGGTGACGATCACGATGGCGGCCTTCGGGCTGTTCACACAGATCAATGTGATGACCCGTGGCGGCCCGCTCGACTCAACCACGACCCTCGTCTTCCAGGCCGTGCAGAAGGGCTTCGAGAAGCAAGATATCGCGTACGGCTCCGCCATCTCAGTGGTCTTCTTCGCCCTGGTGCTGGTCGTAGCCCTGATCCAACGCTTCGTCACACGGGAGCAAGGCGAATGAACACAACCCGGATCCTGCATCGCAATCAGACGGCAACCACGGTCGTCCGCTATGGGCTGATGAGCCTGTTGGCGCTCATCTTCCTGTTCCCGATCGTGTTCATGGTGATCTCGTCGCTCAAGCCCGATCTCCAGATCATGCAAGACTCGTCGTCTTTCCGGGCCTTCCTACCGGTGGGCGACATCTCTTTCGACAACTACGCCGAGACCTTTGTGCGCGCCCCGACCGGTCGTTTCATCTTCAACTCGATCCTGACCACGGCCTTGACCGTAGTGCTTGGCCTGCTGGTCAATTCCATGGCCGGCTTTTCGCTCGCCATCCCGCGCTGGCGCGGACGCGGCCTGGTGCTGACGTTGATCATCGCAACGCTGATCGTGCCGTTCGAAACGATCGCAATCCCGCTGCTCTTGATCGTCAGCCGACTGCCCACGATCGGTCTCGACGGGATCACCCAGGGCTGGCTCAACACGTACCACGTCCAGGTCATTCCCTTCGTGGCTAACGCCTTCTCGATCTTCCTGTTCGTCCAGTTCTTCAAGTCGTTGCCGCAAGAACTGGTCGAGGCCGCGCGCATCGACGGCGCCAGCTGGTTCCAGATCTTCGCCAACGTCATGGTGCCGCTCTCCGGCCCGGTTTTCGCGACAGTCACGATCCTGACCTTCCTTCCCATGTGGAACGCCTACCTCTGGCCGATCATGGTCGTGCAGATCGAGGAGTTCCGGCCGGTTATGGTCGGTCTGCAGTATTTCTTCCAGCTCAATGTGGCCTGGGGTGAGGTGATGGCCTATCTCACGATCATCACGCTGCCTGTATTGGTCATGTTCCTGGCCCTGCAACGCGCCTTCATCGAGAGCATCGCGTCGACCGGCATCAAGGGCTGAGCCATGACCCTGCAACTGACGGATCGGTGGTTGTGGGATTTCTGGTTCGCGGTCGACGGCGAAGACGTCCACGTCTTCTACCTCCAGGCGTCGCGCGCGCTCCCCGACCCTGAGCTCCGGCACTGGAATGTGTCGATCGGGCACGCGAAGTCGCAGGATCTGCACCACTGGCAGGTTCTGCCCGATGCCCTCGCCCCCAGCCCGACGCCGGGCTGGGACGACTACACCTCTTGGACCGGAAGCGTGATCCGGCACGCCGGGCTTTGGCACCTGTTCTACACCGGCACCAGCCGGGCCGAGAATGGCCTGGTTCAGCGCATCGGCCTGGCGACGTCGCCCGATCTGCTCACCTGGTCCCGGCATCCCGATAACCCGCTGATCGTGGCAGACCCGCGCTGGTATGAGGAACTGGATCTCAGCCTGTGGCACGACCAGGCCTGGCGGGATCCGTGGGTTTTCAAGGATCCAGAGACAGGCCTCTTTCACGCCTACCTGACGGCCCGCGTCAACCACGGTCGCGCGGATGGTCGCGGTGTGATTGCCCACGCCAGTTCACAGGATCTCGTGCATTGGACCGTACATCCACCCGTCACCGAGCCCGGCGACTTTGGCCAGATGGAGGTCCCGCAGTTGCTGTACCTCGAGGGCCGCTGGATGCTGCTCTTTTGCGGCTCCACGAAGCGCTCGTCGGAATCCCGCCAGCAGCGCGCGGGCGCAGACCAGATCGTGATCGGCACGCACTATCTCATCGGTGACGGCCCATATGGGCCGTTCAGATACGAAACCGATGAATTTCTGGTCGGCGACGCCGTCGGTTCACTGTATGCCGGGAAGCTCATCAAGTGGCCCGCGGGGCGCTGGAACTTCCTGGCGTGGCGCCGCTCCGATCCCGATGGGCGCTTCATCGGCACGTTGAGCGACCCATATCCCGTGACCTGTCTGGATGGCGTGCTCCACGTCGACACGACGTCTTGAGGTTCATCGCCCCGGTCTGAGCGACAGATGCATCGAGGATGGGAACCCCGATCTTCGCCGAATCCTGGGGTTCACGTCACAGCAATGGCCTCTGAACACAGTGTCGCCGCGTACGAGGCCCATGCACTGGGAGGCGAGGCGACGCTGACGACGATCGAGATGTTCGCGTTGCGTGCAGGTCGTGGGATCCAGGCCGCCGGCTGACCTGTCAGGTCGAAGGCTGGAAAAACACAGGCGCCGCGCCCGGAAACCGGGGCGGCGCCTGTGCCATTCAGTCGTCTGCCGGAGGGCTTAGACGGCGTCCTTCAGGGCCTTGACCGGGCGGGCCTTGACGACCTTGCGGGCCGGCTTGGCCTTGATGATCGTGGGCTCCTTGGTGAAGGGGTTGATGCCCGGGCGCTCAGGCGTCGCGGGCTTGACAGCCACGGTCAGCTTGAGCAGGTTCGGGATCGTCACCTCACCACCGCCGCGCTTGGTCAGCTGATGAACGACGATGTCATTCACGCACTGCAACACGGTGGCAGCCTCTTTCTTCGAAACGCCCGACTTCTCCGCCACGGCGGCGATGAATTGGGACTTGGTGAGCTTGTCGGCCATGGATATGTCTCCTTTGCTGTTTTGACGAAGCTTACAAGGGGCCGAATATACGATATTCCCCGCAAAATGCAAGCAAACCCCAGGGAGGGCGTGGAGCGGGGAGCGCGAGTCCGCGAGTGCACCCGCTCCACGCTTCACGTGCTCCCCGCCCCACGGTCACGCCGCTTTGCTCAGCATCAACATCGTCCAGCGCCCGGTCTGACAGACCTCACCCTTCTGATTGACGACGTCGAGCTTGATCGTCACGGCTCCGCCTTTCAAGCGCGGCAACGCCTTCAGTTCGACCACTTCGGATTGGACGTGAATGGTGTCGCCAAAAAACACAGGCCGGCTGAACTTCCATTCATTGATCTCGCGAAAGGCCAGCACGGTGCCTTCCATGATGTTTGTGCGCACCATCAGGCCGGAAGCGATCGCGGACACGCACAGGCCGTGCGCGAGGCGCTGGCCAAACGGCGTCGCCGCCGCATACGCGGCGTCCGTGTGGATGCGGTTGTAATCGCCTGAAAGCGCCGCGAAATTCACCACATCGGTCTCCGTGATCGTGCGCCCCACGGTCTCGAGTTTCTGGCCCAGCTGGAATTCCTCGAAAAACAAACCTTGTGTCATGGAAGCATCCTCTGGCACTTGCCGCTGATCGTTGACAGTTCGCACCCGATTAACCCGCACGCGCGCCGAAAAGTTGCGCGACTCAGCTCGCCGGCGGCAGCGCCAACGCCGCGAGCACCCGATCGTACTCGATCACCGTACGGGCCACAGCCGCTTCGATGGCATAGGGAAACAGCGGCCCGCGCCCGGGATGATCGAGGTTCATGCGCGCATGCGAATCGGCGGGCATCAGTGGGTATATGACCCGACCCAGGCCCGGGATCAAACCGAGGATGTCGCGCACCCAGTACACCCTTCCCGAGCGCAGATCGGGATGCGTGATGAGATCGGGCTCAAGCGGCGGGATCGCCGTAAACGCCGGCGCGACCTGCGCGTCACGGGCCAACGCCAGTTCCACCTGACTCGGGGCGCAGCCCAACGCACCCGCCAGCCAGAGCCGCACATAGTTGGAATGGGCGTAGAAATCCGCGACCGTGTGGCTCATCCGGCCGAACGCCGCCCACCCCGCCGGGCGCCCCCACCAACGCTGTGCCAGGATGCGCTGCCCATCGACATACGACTGCGACATCTCGAACAGATTGGCGTCGAAGTGGTACTCGAGATGCGTCAACCCGACGAGCGAGTCCTGCCCCAGGTTCGCGGCGATCATGATATCCAGCGCTTGTGACGGAACACGATGCCCGATGCTGCGCTTGAGGATGTCGATGTGGTACTCGGCTTCCATGTGTGAGGTCTCGCCTGCTTTCCACGCGTTCAGGGACCGACTGTGATGAAGTCCTTCAGCGCCGCAAAGGTCGCGGGGCCGATGCCTTTGACCCGCTGCAGGTCCTCAATCCGGCCGAACGGCCCATGAGCGTCGCGATACTCCACGATCCGCTGCGCGATCGCCGGCCCGATCTTGGGCAGGGCCTCGAGCTGGCTCGCCGTGGCGGTGTTGATATTGATTGTACCTGTGGCCTGAGGAGCCGCCGCCGGGGGCGCGGCCGTTGCGCTGCGGCCCGCCCCACCCTCGTCCTGGGCGGTCGGCGCGGCGGGCTGCACGCCACTGTCACCCTCGCCCGGGAACGGCGTCGGCGCGGGGGGCGCCCGACGGGTCGGCGCGGGTGTCGGCGGCAGGCGCGGCACATCGATGCGATCGCCCGAACTGACTCCGGCGGCCAGGTTCACGGCAGCCAGATCCGCCTCGGGCAGCGCGCCGCCGGCCGCGGCCAGGGCCTCCTCGACGATCGCCGCGGCGGGCAACGGGTACACGCCGGGCGTCGCCACAGCCCCAAGCACGTAGACCCGCACCGGCGCCGCGGTCGGCGGCTCGGCCAGCACGATGGGCACACCCGCCGGCCGCCCTGCGATGGCCAATAGCAGGCCGGTCGCGCCCAGCGCCAGCACAAGGCCATAGACCACGCCTAACAGAAACGGCTTCGCATTCCCCATCTCTCCCCCTGTGAGATCTGGTGATTGGGTGAACCGGCTGACACCTGACGCCTGACGGGTGATTATAATGACCCGATTGCTCAACCCATCCAGAAAGAGTCCTCTTCCATGTTTGGAACGATCTTGAACGCCATCGCGGTCTTCGTGGGCGGCCTGGCCGGCCTCGGCCTCGGCAACCGCCTGCCCGAACGTGTCCGGGGCACCATCCTGAACGGACTCGGTCTGTTCGTGATCGCGGCCGGTTTGCAGATGACGCTCGAAAGCACAAACAACCTGATCACGCTCGGCGCGATCATGCTCGGAGGGCTGTTGGGCGAGTGGGGCCAGATCGAGGACCGACTGCACGCGCTGGGGGCCTGGCTCGAGGCGCGGTTCGCGCGCAGCGGCTCGACCGACGGCGCCGCACGCTTCATCCGCGGCTTCGTCACAGCGAGCCTGCTCTTTTGCGTCGGCCCGATGACGATCCTGGGCTCGATCCAGGATGGGCTGACCGGGGACTTTCAGTTGCTGGCGATCAAGTCGGTGCTGGATGGATTCGCGGCCCTGGCCTTCGCTGCGGCCAGCGGTGTGGGTGTGCTGTTCTCGATCGTCGTGATCGTGGGTTATCAGGGCGGTCTATCGCTGCTCGCCGCGCAGGCCAATCAGCTGCTCACGCCCGAGATGATCACCGAGCTCACCGCGGCCGGAGGCGTGCTTGTCATGGCGACCGGCATCGGCCCCCTGCTCGAGTTGCGCAAGATCCGGGTCGGCAACTACCTGCCCGCCCTCGTCGTCGCCCCCCTGATCGTCGCCGCTCTGCCCTGGCTCACAGCGCTCGGGAGGCTGTTGGGGCTTGAGGTGTAGAGAGGTCAGTTATCGGCTGACCGCTTTCAGCTATCAACCTTCGTCCTTCATATCCCCAAGATGGCTGTCGATCCAGCCGAGGATGTCGTTCAACACCTGGGCGCGATCGATCTCATTGTGAATCTCGTGATACATACCCGGGTAGACGCACAACGCCTTGTCGTGCGTGACCACGCGCTCGAAGAGCTGGCGCGAGACATCCGGATCGAACACACCGTCTTGTTCTCCGTGTAACACGAGCAACGGCGCCGTGATCTCAGCCGCGCGGCGCAGCGTCTCCTCGCCGGTCAGCATGGCATCGAGCCCGAGCCGGGCCGTGATCTTGCCGTGCGCCAGATGCGGATCCGGGTAGTTTGCCAACAGGTCAGCATCGTGGGTCATCGGCACGCTTGCCGCCAGCCCGGTATCCTGGGTGAATTCGGGCCACACGCCGGCGAGGCCACGCGCGAGCGCGACGCGCCATGCCGGTGGAGCGTAAGTCAGACGTAGCCATGGCGCACTGACGATGACGCCGCTCACGAGCGGCCGCCGCTCGAGCACATATTGCAGCGTCACCTGGCCGCCAAAGCTGTGACCGTACAGAAAGCGCGGCGCATCCGGGAAGAGCGCATCCGCGCGTCCCATCACCCGCTGGAGGTCGCTCAACAGCGCCTCGTACCTCGGCGCATGGCCGCGCGGCCCTCCCGAACGCCCATGCCCGCGCAGATCATAAGCAAGCAGCGCCAGCCCCGCCGAGACGAAGGCCTGAGCGACATGCTCATATTTGGCCGCGTACTCGCCGTGACCGTGGGTCAACACAACTGCCGCCCGTGGTCGGCCCTTGGGCGTCCACACGTAGGTCTGCAGCGTCAGCCCATCACGCGAGAGAAAGGCGTATTCTTGTCGCGACATCGCCATGGTTGGTCGATGGATCTCTCCATCCGAGGAAGCTGCCGCCCATCAATCCGGCAGGTGGTGCAATCATAGCAGGCCCGCGCACCCCCGTAAACGCCGGGCTCTACCAGCGCAACTCATACACCGGGAGGCGTACGCCGGTTGGGCGGAAGCCCAGCCGCATATACACGGCGAGCGACGCCGCATTGTCCTCCTGTGTATTGACGCTCAGCTCGCCCGAGCCGTGGCGTTGATCGTCGACGATCAGCCGGGCCACAAGCGCGTGGCCGATCCCGTAGCCCTGGGCTTCGGGCCGCACCGCGAGCCGCGCCAGATGAGCACCCGCATGGCTCGGCGTGGTCAACTGGTAACCGACCACCCGACCGCCCTGCTCCGCCACAGTGATGCTCTGACCCTGCGCGAGAGCCGTTCGCAGCATGCGCTCCGAGAGGTTCCACGGCTGCGGGAAGGCGCTCAAGTCGACATCGATGATCGCCGGAAAGTCGTCTGCATCGGCCGGCCGGATGCGCGCCGCAACCAGGCGCTCGGGCTCGACCAGGGGCACGCGACGGTTGCGCGTCAGCGCGACGATCGCGTGGTCGGTGGCGAAACCCACCGACTCCATCAGACGGGCCGACCAGCTCTCGAGGCTGAGCGAGGCCGCATAACGGACACCCTGGGCCTGTAGCGACGCGCGCGCCGCAGACCAGAGTTGCGGCCACCACGTGTCGGCGGCAGCCGTCTCGGTCGTGGCCAACAGACGGACCCAGGCCAGCCCGGGCGGATCGGGCGGCGCGGCCAGGGCTGTCACGATGCGGTCGCCGCGTTCGACCACAAGGAAGGGCTCCTCCCCCAGCCAGTCTTCGGCGGGCCGCCAGTCGAGATGAACATGAACCCGCGTCGCCGTTTGCATCAGCGCCGCGATCGAGTCTTTATCCCGGTTCTGGGCCGAGCGCATCGTGCGTTGCCGCGCGAAGAACATGGCGCGTGTTATAGCATGTTTCTTGTGTTGCACCTCGCTTATGGCTGAAGTACACTCCCCATCAGTCTCGAACGCGAACCGGAGAAATCATGCCTACCGCGAAAGAACGCGCGCTTGATGCCGCCCTGGCCCAGATCAAGAAGCAATTCGGCGACGGAGCCGTGATGCGCCTCGGCGAGGCCAATCACCTCCAGGTCGAGGTCATCCCCACCGGCTCGCTCTCGCTCGATATCGCCCTCGGCGTCGGCGGCGTACCGCGCGGACGTGTGATCGAGATCTACGGCCCCGAAGCCTCGGGTAAAACCACGATCTGCCTCCACATCGTCGCCGAGGCCCAACGCAAAGGCGGTGTCTGCGGCTACGTCGATATGGAACATGCGCTCGACCCGTCCTACGCAGCGCGGCTGGGCGTCGATGTCGACAACCTGTACATCTCGCAGCCCGACACCGGCGAGCAGGCCCTCGAAATCGCCGAGGCGCTTGTCCGCTCGGGCGCCATGGACGTGGTCGTGGTCGACTCGGTCGCCGCCCTCGTGCCCCGCGCCGAGATCGAGGGTGATATGGGCGACGCCACCATGGGCCAGCAGGCCAGGCTGATGAGCCAGGCGCTGCGCAAGCTGACCGGCGCCATCAAACAGACGAATACGGCCATGATCTTCACCAATCAGCTTCGGCAGAAGATCGGCGTCATGTTCGGGAATCCCGAAACCACGACCGGCGGCAACGCGCTCAAGTTCTACGCCAGCGTCCGCCTCGACGTCCGGCGCATCCAGGCGCTCAAGGACGGCCAGGAAGTCGTAGGCGCTCGAACCCGCGTTCGGGTGACGAAAAACAAGGTCGCCCCGCCCTTCCGCGAGGCCGAATTCGATATCATGTATAATGAAGGAATATCGAAGTCGGGTGACATCGTAGATCTGGCCACCCAATTCGATGTTATTGTCAAGCGCGGCGCCTTTTTCTCGTATGGCGACGTGCGGCTTGGGCAGGGTCGAGAGAACGCCAAGACCTTTCTCAAGCAACATCCGGATATCTCGGCCGCGATCGAGGCAGAGGTTCGGGCTCATGTCCGCGACAACAGCGGCGAGGCCGTTCATCAGCCCGGCGACGACGATTCG